>OCZT010007976.1_pt1 | contig 10338 bp, 7 predicted proteins | sample 1539031 | NCBI WGS metagenome assembly OCZT01 (sample SAMEA3539308, study PRJEB22396) | soil metagenome | biome: tundra; feature: field; material: soil | place: USA | collected 2010-05 | depth 0.15 m
GCCGCGGTGCCGGCTCACGGTCGTCGCCCGGAGCGACGAGGACGACCGCGAACGCGCGTTCGAGGTTCTAGCTCGCCTCGACGGACCGATCGACGTTAACTACTACCGACACGGTGGCATCCTACCCGCCGTTTTGCGGCAACTTGCGGCCAAAGCCTGACAAACAAAGGCCTGCTTTGTGCTGCGTCCGCAGGGGTTTCGCCACCGAATCAGTCGTGCGCGATCAGGGAAAGCTTCTCGTCGACGGTCATGGCATTGGGGCTGGCCGCCCGCCTGGCACCCCATCTGGGAGGTCGAAGCCTGGCTGTCTCATGTCGTCTTGGGCGCCCGATTGTTGAATTAGCTCGGACGCGCCAGTTTGCCGACCCTCCGAGGGGGGGGGTTGAATACGACGCAGCAATACCCCGGTGCTGGGCCGAACTCAGGCTGAAGCGGTGAGTCTATCGCAGTCGCAACCCCCTCCGCCCATGCAAGGTTCATCCTGCAAGCGGTCTGAGGCGTCGGCAGCCTCCGCATCGGTGAGGGTTGGCATCGGGGTCTCCTTTGGAACAGCGTCGTAGTGACTATTATTTACGCAGATTATCGTGTAAAATGCAACCTATGAGATCACCGCAGCAGCAGCACCGCGTTCTGGCCGGGTTGAGCGGGTCTCGCTGGGGCCGGGCGTTGGTACGCGAGGAGACGGATTCGTAATGCCCAGAGTGTGGTCGCGAGATTCCGTGATCCGACAGCGAGGCCCAATTGCGTACCCATGGTCCGTGCTCACTCCAAGAGTACGGAGGCGTGCGGCCGGCACCCACAACGCAGGGCGCAGGGGAGTGGCCACTCTCGCCGACAGGACTGAGCACGGGGAGGAAGAATCGTGATGGTCAACGGCCACGGCCATCGGGTCGTCATCGTGGGTGGCGGCTTTGCCGGCCTCTATGCGGCACGTGCCCTCGGCAAGGCCCGATCCATCGAACTCACGCTCATCGACAGGCGCAACTATCACCTGTTCCAGCCGCTGCTGTACCAGGTGGCCACCGGCGCGCTGTCACCCGGCGACATCGCGCAGCCGTTACGCTCCATCGTCGGCCGCAACACGAATACGCGAGTCCTGCTCGGCGAGGCGCTACGCCTGGATCCGGCAGCCCACCGCGTGGTCCTGAGCGACGGGGGGACGGTCGAATACGACACCCTGATCGTGGCCACCGGCGCGCACCACGCCTACTTCGGCCACGACGACTGGGCCACCCTGTCGCCCGGCCTGAAGACCATCGAAGATGCAACGGACATACGACACCGCATCTTGATCGCATACGAGGCTGCCGAACGCGAGACCGATCCGGTCCGGCGGGCCGAGTGGATGACCTTCGTGGTAGTCGGAGCAGGTCCAACCGGAGTCGAGCTTGCGGGTGCCCTGGGTGAGATCTCGCGGGACACTCTGCGCCGCGACTTCCGCTCTATCCACCCCGCAGATGCCCGCGTTCTGCTCGTGGAGGCAGCCGACAGGGTCCTCCCGGGTTATCCAGAGAGCCTGTCATCGTCTGCCCGGCGACAGCTCGAGCACCTCGGCGTCAGCGTCCGAACGCAAACCCGAGTCACCGAGATCGATGAGGGCGGCGTCGATGTGTCAGCGGGGGGTGATCATGGTCAGTCATCGGAGCGGATCTCGACCCGCACGGTCCTGTGGGCGGCAGGCGTACAGGCGTCGAGCTTCGGGCGAAAGGTGGCGGAGGCGCTGGGAGCGGAGGTCGACAGGACCGGCCGCGTTCCGGTTGGGCCCGACCTGTCGGTTCCCGGACATGCCGAGGTTCTGATCGTCGGCGACCTGGCCGTAGTGATGAGACCGGATGGCAGGATCGTGCCCGGCGTGGCCCCGGCTGCTATCCAGGAGGGCAAGTACGCTGCGGAATCGACCCTGGCTCGTCTCGGCGGCAAGCCGGTCAGGCCGTTCAGGTACAGAGACCGTGGCGACGTGGCCGTGATCGGTCGGCTGTCGGGGGTCGCCGACATCCGCTGGCTCGGCCGTCTGGGCCGCCGGAGCGGCTTCATCGCATGGATGCTGTGGCTCAGCGTCCATATCCTGTACCTGATCGGCTTTGCCAATCGGCTCGTGGTCATCATCCGCTGGGCCTGGAGCTTCCTCACCCACGGCCGTGGTGCGCGCCTGATCACAGGTGAGCCGCACCTGCCTCCGATCAAGCGGCCGGAGAACCTGTAGCAAAGAGCTTCCCGTCGCAGTGGCTGCCGGGCTCGGATAGCCGCCGATGAGGTGGGCCGACGTCAAGGGATCGACGTAGTTAGTTGCTCGTGTCCCAGTTGTACAGGGCGAAGAGGCCTGTGACGAACATGGCGGCGAAATTGGAGCACAGGACCTATGGCGAGGGCCTTTGTCGGTCAGCCAGGCCGCTCCCAGCCGCGGCGCGGCGCACGAACGCCGGGCCGGTCGTCGCGGCTTCGATAGACCACATAGGGCCGGGCCACGTATCCAAGCGGTACGCTGAAGACGTGGACCAGCCGGGTGTAGGGCCAGATCGCGAACAGACCGAAGGCCAGGATCGCGTGGATCTGGAACGTGACCGGTGCGCCCGCCATCAAGCCGGCGTCAGGCTGTAGCCAGAATATGGTCCGGAACCAGATCGAAACGTCGGCGCGGTAGTCGTGAGCCGGGCCCACGAGACCGCTTCCCATGGTGTTGAACATCCCAAGGACGATGACTGCGCCAAGGAGCAGGTACATCGCCTTGTCCATCCGCGTGGTCACGCGGAATATCGACAGCGTGAGACGACGGCGGCCGATCAGAAGAGCAAGCCCAACAACGGTCATGAGGCCGGCGACCGAGCCGGCCGTCAAAGCGACCAGGTGGTACATCGCCTCCGAGATGCCCATGGCGTTCGTGACCGACTCCGGTATTACCAGGCCGACGAAATGCCCGGCGGCGACGCCCAATATTCCGAAATGGAACAGAGGGCTCGCGATTGCGAGTGCCCGACCCTCATAGATCTGGGACGAGCGCGTTGTCCAACCGAATTGGTCGTATCGGTAGCGCCACACGTGGCCGATCACAAAACTCGTCAGGCATACATACGGAAACACGATCCAGAGCACGGTGTTCACGCGCCGGTCCTCGTTGATTCCGAGGCCATGAAAGGTGCGATGCCCACCTGCTCCTCGGGTGGTCCATCCTCTGCAAGCTTGCGGGCGGCCTCGAGGACGGCCGCATCTGGCTTGGGCAGCACGAATAGGAGCGCGTCAAGGGCGTCCACGTAGGGTGATCGGTCGTCCGCGAGCGACCGGCGCAGAACGGCGATCTCGGGCTGATGTTCCAGAAGAATGTCGTACGGCCCGCGATCCGCCGGCGCCGCCTCGACGACCAGTTCTAGCAGCGCTGGTAGGAAGTCGGGCAACTCGCCTTGCGTCATCGAATATCCACGCTGGCGGTAGAGCTCCTGGAAACGCCACAGCGCCATGCCACGCTGCCGTGTGTCTCCTGTTTGCCGATACGTCAGGTAGAGACAGTTGCGGCGCTTGAGGTCGAACGTCGCGACATATGACGCTTGGAGGTCGAGCAAGGGCGTCTCGGCAAGGTGCACCACGAGTGTCCGGATGGGTTCTCGGGCGCCCCGGGGCAGAGTGTCAGCCGCCTTTTCGAAGAGACCGAGGTTCTCGAGCAGGAGTTCGTCGGGGTACTGAAGGAGGCGCGAGACGACGGCGAAGATAGCCACCCGATCGGTAGCCGAGACGCGAGTATTCATTCGTGGAGTCCCTCGAAGCCGTCGCCGGTCCTCGCGTCGACAACTCCCGCGTGCGACACCGGCGTGGTCAAAGATTCGTGGCTGAAAGCGGGGGCGCCTTCCACGTGCGCTGCAGGAATGACGTAACGATCCTCGTACTTCGCGATCGCAAGAAGCCGGTAGAGGTCCTCTATCGCCTGGGGAGTGAAACCAACTGAGGCTGCTGCAGCGCCATCGGGGGCCTCACCGAGATTCGCTCGTCGCATGTGGACTCGCATTGCCGCGAGGACCTTCAGGCTTTGGATGACCGGCGCAGGATCGCCGGCGCTGAACAATTCAGCGAGATATTCCACGGGAATCCGCAGCGTATCGATCGCGGCAAATAGAGACTCGCGATCTTCACCATCGAAGCCTGTGCCGGTCAGGGCATCTACTACCGGTGACAGCGGCGGGATATACCAGACCATCGGCATAGTCCGGTATTCGGGATGAAGAGGAAGCGCGATACGGTAGCGATTGGTAAGCGCGTAGACCGGTGAATGCTGGGCGGCCTCGATCCAGTCCTCCGCAATCCCGGCCGCACGGGCCGCTTCGATCACGGTTGGATCCTCGGGATCGAGGATGATCGAACGCTGGGCCTCGAGCAGATCGTGCTCATTCTCGACCGAGGCGGCCGTCAGAACGCGGTCGGCATCGTAGAGGAACAACCCGAGGTAGCGCAGCCGACCTACGCAGGTCTCCGAGCAGATCGTGGGCTTGCCGGCCTCTATCAGCGGATAGCAGAAGGTGCACTTCTCCGCCTTGCCAGTGCGGTGGTTGAAGTAGACCTTCTTGTATGGACAGCCTGATACGCACATTCGCCAGCCGCGGCAGGCATCCTGGTCGACTAGAACGATGCCGTCTTCAACCCGCTTGTAAATCGCACCTGAGGGACACGCGGCAACGCATGACGGGTTAAGGCAGTGCTCGCAGATCCGGGGCACATAGAACATGAACGCGTGCTCGAAGTCGAGCTTCACTTTGTCGCCGATGGTTCGCAGGATCGGGTCGCCGCTCGTGTTCTCGGGCGCCCCACCGAGATCGTCGTCCCAGTTGGCCGACCAGCGGATCTGCATCGGCTTATCGGTAATCAACGACCTGGGCCGGGCCACCGGTACGTCGGTCTGGGCCGGAGCGTTGATTAGCATGTCGTAGTCGTAGGTCCAGGGCTCGTAGTAGTCAGTCAGGCCGGGCAGCGTCGGGTTGCTGAAGATCCGCAGAAGCCGCGCCAGGCGGCCGCCGCCCCGAAGCTCGAGCGAGCCGCGCTTGGTCCGGACCCAGCCGCCCTTCCACTTCTCCTGGTCTTCGTAGCCTCGCGGGTATCCAAGGCCCGGCCGCGTTTCCACGTTGTTGAACCAGGCGTATTCCATGCCGGTCCGGTTTGTCCAAGCCTGCTTGCAGGTGACGGAGCAGGTGTGGCAGCCGATGCACTTGTCCAGGTTCATGACCATGCCCATCTGGGCCATGACGCGCATCAGTAGGTCACGTGCTGCGAGCGGCGCCGGATCACGGTCACCTCGTCGCGCTGGTTTCCGGTGGGCCCGTAGTAGTTGAAGCCGTAGGAAAGCTGGGCGTATCCGCCGATCAGATGGGTGGGCTTGATGAGCAATCGCGTGAGGGAGTTGCCTGTACCGCCGCGCTGACCGCTGAGCTCCGATTTCGGCGTGTCGATCGTGCGGTCCTTAGCGTGGTACATGAAGACGGTCCCGACCGGCATTCGATGGCTGACAACTGCCCGAGCCACGACGACTCCGTTGCGGTTGTAAGCCTCTATCCAATCGTTGTCCTTGGCTCCGATCCGGTCTGCGTCCTGCGGGCTCATCCACAGATCCGGCCCGCCCCGGCTAAGACTGAGCATGAACGGGTTGTCCTGGTAGGTGGAGTGGATCGACCACTTCGAGTGCGGGGTCAAGTAGCGGACCGTCACCTCTGCGCCCTCGGCGGCTCCGCCCTGCTGCCCAAAGATGCGTTGCATGTTGAGGGGTGGGCGGTACGTCGGAAGCTGCTCGCCCAACTCCGCCATCCAGTCATGATCCAGGAAGAAGTGCTGTCGCCCGGTCAGGGTATGCCATGGCTTCAGACGCTCGACGTTGGTCGTGAAAGGCGAATAGCGCCGCCCGCCATGCTCGGTACCGGACCATTCGTGGGAGGTGATGACTGGCTGGGGGCGGGACTGAGTATCGGCGAAAGTGACCCTCCGCCCGGCCTCATCGGCGGCGAGATCGACCAGAGGCCGACCCGTCCGCTCCTCGAGCGCCCCGAGACCGGCCGTGGCCAGCCGGCCGTTGGTGGTACCGGACAACGCGAGAATCGCCTCACAGGCGTTCTTTGCCAGGGCTAGCGATGGGCGACCGTCCGCGATGCCACCGCGCACCGTCCCGCAGAGGCTCTTGAGAGCCTCGACCTCGAGGTTGGGCCTGATCGTGATCCCTTTGATGGTGGCCCCGAGCGCATCGATCTTTGGCCCGAGTGAAGCCATCTTCGCGGCAACGGCTCCATAGTCACGCTCCACGACCGTGAGCCCCGGCATGGTCTGACCCGGTATCGGATCGCATTCTCCGCTCCGCCAGTCGAGGGACCGGCCGCCGGGCTGGGCAGTCTCCCCAGGCGTGTCGTGGAGGAGAGGCATCGCGACGAGGTCACGTCGCACACCCAAGTGGCGCGCCGCCATCGGGCTGAAGACCTGCGATAGGGCGATGAAGGTGTCGTAGTCGCTGCGCGTCTCCCACGGTGGCTTGATTGCGGCACTGAAGGCGTGCACGAACGGGTGCATGTCGGTCGAAGACAGGTCGTCCTTCTCGTACCACGTCGCAGCCGGCAGGACCACATCCGAGAAGAGCCCGGTGGAGGTCATCCGGAAGTCAAGGGAGACCATCAGGTCCAGCTTGCCCTCGGGTGCTTCGGGATGCCATGTGACGTCGCGAGGTCGGCGGCCCTCCGGCGTCGCCTCGGCTCGGACCGAGGCATCGGCCCCGAGAAGATGCCGCAGGAAGTACTCGTGTCCCTTGCCCGACGAACCCAGCAGATTGGTACGCCATAGCGTCAACACCCGCGGGAAGTTCTCCGGCGCGTCGGGATCCTCGCACGCAAAGTGCAGCTTGCCGGTCTTGAGAAGATCGACAGTGTGAGCCGCCGGGTCGGCGCCGGCCGAGTCTGCTTCGTCCACGAGATCGAGGGGGTTGCGGTCGAAGGTCGGATATGAGGGCAACCAGCCCTGCCGAGCCGACTGGGCGAGGGCATCCGCGAGCGCCTGGCCCTTGAAGATGCCGGTCCCGAGCGGCGTCGCGAGTTCGTCAGCACCGAACCCGTCGTATCGCCATTGGTCGGTGGCCAGATACCAGAAGGCCGTGCCGGCCATCTGGCGCGGGGGACGCGTCCAATCCAGGGCAAACGCCAACTGGGTCCACCCGGTGAGTGGGCGTATCTTCTCCTGTCCGACGTAGTGGGCCCAACCTCCGCCGTTGACGCCCTGGCAGCCGGTCAGCGTGGTCAGGGCAAGCATCGCTCGATAGATCTGGTCGGAGTGGAACCAGTGGTTGGTCCCGGCCCCCATGACGATCATCGAGCGACCGCCCGAACGCTCGGCGTTGTCGGCAAACTCGCGCGCAATCCGAGCCACTGTGCCGGCCGGAACGCCCGTGATCTCCTCCTGCCATGCGGGAGTGCACGGAGATGGATCGTCGTACCCGGCCGGCCACTCGCCGGGCATGCCGGGACGGCCGACGCCGTATTGGGCGAGCATCAGGTCGAAGACGGCCGTGACCAGCCGACCGGCGACGCGGATTGCCGGAACGCCGCGCCGGATGACCGAGCCACCCTCGTTGGGCCCGTCGTTGACGTCGAAGCGGGGCATATCGACCGCAACCGGCTCACCTCGATCAAGGAGGGAGAGTGCGGGTTCCACGCCCTGGAGGTCCAGATTCCAGCGACCTAGTCCGGTCGCTGTATGCCGATCACCAAGCGTTCCGTTTGGTACGACCGGCACTCCGGTCGCAGCGTCCAGAAGGACCGTCCGCCAGGCATCCCCCTCCCCCGTCCGACCGAGGTCGCTCGCGGTGAGAAACCGATCCGCGACCCAAGCGCCCGGAACGCCGGGCCGCTCGCGCAGCGTCACCAGGAAAGGCAAGTCGGTGTAAGTTCGGACGTACTCGCTAAAGCGCGGCGTGTCGCGGTCCACGAAGAACTCGCGCAGGATGACGTGGCCCATCGCCATCGCCAGAGCACCGTCCGTGCCCGGTTGCGCAGCCAACCATTCGTCGGCGAACTTGGTGTTGTCGGCATAGTCGGGGCTGACGACAACGACCTTCTGGCCGCGGTATCGCGCCTCGGTCATGAAGTGGGCGTCCGGCGTCCGAGTGACCGGGATGTTTGATCCCCACATCATCAGGTATGACGCATTCCACCAGTCAGCCGACTCGGGGACGTCGGTCTGATCGCCAAAGACCTGAGGCGACGCGATGGGCAGGTCGGCGAACCAGTCGTAAAACGAGAGAAGACTCCCTCCCAGGAGAGCGTTGTAGCGGGCCCCTGCGGCATGCGAAGCCATGGACATTGCTGGGATGGGCGAGAAGGACACGAGCCGGTCTGGACCCCAACGCTTGATCGTGTGCACCTGGGCAGCGGCCACGATTTCAAGGGCCTCCTCCCAATGCACTCGGACGAGGCCACCCTTGCCGCGGGCGCGCTGGTAGCGGCGGCGCCGCTCGGGATCGGCCATGATGTCTGCCCAGGCGTCCACTGGATCGCCGAGCCGAGCCTTCGCCTCGCGGTACAGGTCGAGGAGCACGCCCCGAACGTACGGATAGCGGACGCGCGTGGGCGAGTAGGTGTACCAGGAGAACGTCGCGCCGCGTGGGCACCCGCGCGGTTCGTACTCGGGCGAGTCCGGACCGACGGACGGATAGTCCGTCTCCTGGGTTTCCCACGTGATGATCTCGTCCTTGACGAAGACCTTCCACGAGCACGAGCCGGTGCAGTTCACGCCGTGCGTCGAGCGGACGACCCGATCGTGGGTCCAACGGTCCCGGTAGAAGACGTCGGCGGAGCGGCCGCCTTCGTGCGTGATCGTCCGGAGGTCCGGCGAAACGGCATCCTTCTGCAGGAGACGCCGAACGCGAAGCAGCGAGCCGATGAGAGCATCGGGAGCCATGTCAAGCTTTCGATCAGGCATGTGGCTGCCCTCCTGCGCGATCCGGTCTGCCCAGCCCAACCGGCTGCGCGACTGCGTCCTCGCGCCTGATGCTTGGCCGTCGGGTCCTGCCGCGTCCGGTGGATCTCTTCAAGCGAATGACGCACAGCAGCGGCTCATTATTGACGAACGGCATGAATTCGGTGACGCCGACCTGGCCGCCCAGGCGCACCAAGGTTTCCTCGAGCATGCCTTGATGGACCCCACAGACCACCTGACGATGTTCTCGGGCAACGACCTCGAATGGACAACGGTGAAGCTGGATTTCGTCTTGACCCGCTGATCGGTCTGGCGCAAAGCCAAGCTTGTCCATTACGTCTACGACCTCATCGACCGGATCTACTGCGTCGTCTGGCTCGGTAACCTCCAGGACATGACTCCAGCGACGACCCGCCTCTCGGGCCGCCCGTGACGGGTCCATATCCAGCGAAAAAGAGCCCGCCAGCAGGGACGCCAACGCCAGGTAGTTGCCTTCGGTGGAAGCTCCGGTGCCTCCAGGCACGTTTGATGCCTTCATCGTGTCAGGGTGCGTTTCGAAGACCGTCGGCGGCTCCCTGTATCGGAGAGCCGGCCGACCCGGCATGGCCCGTTGCTCCGCCGAGCATTCGACCAGTCCAGCAGAGACGAGAAGGTTCAGGTGGAAGCGTGTCGTGCTCGGCCGAAGATGCACGATCACAGCTGCCTCGATCACGGAAAGCGGCCGCCCAGCACCACGAAGCGCTGCCAGAATGGCCTGGCGGCTGTCCGACGCGAGAACACGGTGGTGGAGCGCTGTCTCGGTCATAGATGCGATTATAATCACGTAAACTCGCCTTAATCCACTCAGAGAATGCGGGACCATGTTCCGAATGAGTCGCACCAGCTTGTCCGAGGCCGTCCGTACCCTCCACCCTGGCTACTTCGCCCTCGTGATGGCGACCGGCATCGTCTCAGTTGGCCTGCGCAGCCAATCCATGACCGCGCTATCCGCGACGTTAATGTGGTTGGCCGGCGGCTGCTACCTCGTCCTCCTCGTCGCGTCCGCGGGGCGCATCGCCATCTTCCCTACCGAGGTGCGCCGCGATCTGGCCGACCCTGGCCGGGGGTTCGGTTTCTTTACTTTCGTCGCCGGCACCAACGTGCTGGGGACCCGCCTCGCCCTGGAAGGCTACGTCAGTGCCGCAGCCATGCTGCTCGTGGTCGGGGGTCTCGCCTGGCTCCTGCTTGGCTACCTCGTGCCGTGGACTGCCGTGCTGGGCCACCGTCACCGGCCAGAGACGGTCCCAGCGAACGGCACATGGTTTATCTGGGTCGTTGCCAGCCAGTCGGTCGCCATCCTAGCTGCGGTGCTCTAACCGACGGTCAGCACCGGTCAGCGTGAGCTCGTGTTCGTGGCCGTTTGCTCATGGTCGGTCG
>OCZT010007977.1_pt1 | contig 10338 bp, 7 predicted proteins | sample 1539031 | NCBI WGS metagenome assembly OCZT01 (sample SAMEA3539308, study PRJEB22396) | soil metagenome | biome: tundra; feature: field; material: soil | place: USA | collected 2010-05 | depth 0.15 m
TATTCGCTTTGATATAATTTATTACACTAGTTACATTATTGGTAACCTCATCAATGTTGCTAGCATTTCTTTTTGTAAAGATCAATTTCGAAATTGATTCGTGAAGAGCTGAAATAGTTGGGTCATAAGTTTCACCTAACTTACCTTCTATATCTTTTGATAAAGCTAGAAGTTTTTTGTTTTCATTTATTATATCACTAATCTTAAATTTTTCTAATAGTTTAAGATTTTCTGATACAAAAACATTTGCAGATATTGAATCACTTTCTAATTTATTTTCAATGTTGGTATACACCAAAAATTGAGTCCTTAGAATTTTACTTTCTTTGATTGTTTTAATATATTTTTTAAATAATAACTTATTGGCTTCGTTTTTTGTGACAACTCCTTCAGCTAATATTCCGTTAAATACATTCTTGATTTTACCGAAATTTTGCATATTCTTTCTTTTACTTAATAAATATCGTTATTTACGGGAAAATTTCAATTATTCGTCCAACATTTTATCAATATCATCAATCATATTGTTGATACCTTCGTTAATCTTAACGTTTTTGTCGTATATCTTAATCTTATCTTCATTAATTTTATTTTCTGGTTTTACTGAATCTAATAAAATATCGACAAATCTACCTTTATATTTATTAGCTCTAGCTTCTAATTTCTTTGCTAAAACAAGTTTTTGCTCTTTTAATAACTTATTTGCTCTGTTAATTGATTCAGCAACTGTTTCAGCTCCAGCTTCTGCTGTTCCAGCTTCTGTTCCAGCAACTTCTGCCTCACTACCAGCTTCTGCGGCTCCAGCCTCAGCTCCAGCTTCTGCGGTTGTTCCACCTTCAGCTTCATCACCAAAGTCTAAATCTTCAGCACCAGCTCCACCACCACCAAATGAACCACCTAGACCACCACCTCCACCACCAGCAGCTCCTTCTTCACCTTCTTCGCCACCAGCTGGTGGACCGCCACCTTCAAGTGCTTTTTTGTAGTCACCATAGATTCGATCAACAACATCAAACATTCCTGTGTGTTTAATAACACCAGCAGTATTTTGTAATTCAGCTGATGCTGCTTTTTCCATACGTTGTTCAAGTAAATCTTGTTTGATTTCATCATCAGACCAACCCATGATTTCTCTATGTGCACGAGTCATTGACATGGCACCAAATCCATTACCAGCGTCAGATACAGCATCTTTAAATAATGTAACTTTAAGTTGAGTATGTTCAACCTTAAGCATTTCAGCTTGAGTTGACGGATTATTAAGTGTAAGTGTAAAATTATCTAAATCTTCTTCAAAACCTAGAATATATAAGTGGATAATAGCAATTTTGTTAAGTTCTTGAAGCATCGCTTGTTGAATACGATTGATGGTTCTAGAGAAACGAATATCTTGTAATGCAAGATTTTTTCCTTCACCTGTTGCTTCTTCAAATCCTAAAAAAGGTTTAGGTACTCTAAGTGATGTAAATAAATTTCTTTGTAAGTACTCAATATCAGCAATTTGGTCCAAATTCGTAGCACCAGGCAGTGTATCAATTGGGTTAGGAGCATCTTCAGTTCTAACAGGAATAAAATAATCTTGGTCATTTGATAACTGATTATAACGTAAATCCATTTGACCTGTTTGAGGGTCAACTATTGGCATACGTTTAAATCGGTCAGCAATTGTATTTACATATGCTTCTACATCCGCATCATCAATGTTACCAACATAAATCTTATATACACGTCTTTCTGGGGCTCTAGTTACACGATAAACAAGCATGCTATCCTCAGATAACAATAATTGTTTCCAAACACGTCTAGACTTCTCTAATACACTTGTACCATACGGTAAACGTCTATCATCACCAAGAAGTCTGAAATGGGCCATTTGCCATGAATTGAATTCAACATCACGACCTCTCCAGAAAAATTTAACCTTATCAGAACTATTAGTAGCTTGTTCAGAATTCACTGTTTCTCTACCACTAATCATATCAAATAAACCAGCTTCTCTACGTTCCATTTCATAGTTAGGCATTTGCTTGATACCAATAATACCATGTTTGTCATCTATGTTTAAATACATAAAATTATCACCATATTTACAGTTGGATAAGAATACACCAGAAGTTCTTGAGAATGAACCATTTATATCTTTACCACATACTGGAAAGTTATGTCTATCATGCTCACCATTAGGTCCAACTGCTTCTAAACAATAAACATCAGATGTTTCATTTAATTTAAAAATGGAAACTACTTTATGGTTTAATAAAGGTTTTTCTTTAGTTTTACCTAGATAAATTGATTTAGCGTTAATATATGTTTTATCTAATACCAAACTTGGTTTTATCGATAAAACAAAATCGAAATAGTTTATATTTGTTTTTCTAAATAATACCTTATTTAATGTTGTTGGGTTAATTGACTTACTAATATCTTTTCTTAAAGTGTAATTTTCTTTAAAGAATCCAATAAATTTAGAATCTGTTTTAAGTAATTCGGATAATTTATTTATACCAACATAATTTTCGTTATTAATTATAATATTTGAAATATAATCTAAACAGCTATCACTTATTTCAATCGTCATACCCTTTTTAGTTTTATCAATAAATTCTTCAGAACCCCAGTTACCTAACATTTTTTCAGAACGAATTTCGTTGTGTTCTTTATGTAAATCAGAATTATTATATTGTTCAAAATACTTAGGATATATACCTTTCATTTCTTCAGAAATACGTTCTTTTCTTTCATCAGACCTAAGATATTTATCAATACCTTCCATTCTTTTTTTAATAACTTCTGGTGAACCCAATATTCTATCAAAATGTTCTATATGTAATTTAAAATGGTCCGAATGTGTCATCCTTATTAAATTTTTAGGATGATTATTAAGTTTATTAAAATCGTCATGGTGGGTGTCAAACTGACAACCAACCAATTTTTCATATTCTAAATCTCTAACACATTCATGTGCAACTAAAGAGTGTGTGAATTTATATTTAGTCGTACTTGGGTTATACACTTTTTCATAACCTATAATACAATCTTTTTTCTTTTCACTTTTTCTTGAATAAAAAGGCATTAAAGATTGCCCCTCAGTTAATTCATCGGCTCTTTTATATGAACCATCTCTAAGCATATATTCATGGTCTGGTGTTGTGTCAATATGCGTTCCATCATCAAATGTAACTCTAATTAGTTCAGAATCATTTCTAGTAAGGTCACACCATACAATTTTACTTGGAACAATAGCTTTTGTTCCATCTTGTATAGCATAAGACCAAATTTCTTCTCCAGATTTAATCCTATTAGATAAATCTTTAATAGTACATTCGGTACCATCTAATAATGGAATTATACTATCTTCCCTAATAGGAGTATTTCTTGTAGCCATAGGTAACATGGTATGACAATCAAGTCGGTTAAAGAATAAATCCTCAAGAATACCCTTAACACGTTTGCTATCTGAATAAATATTCATCATACGGCCATGATCGTTTAGTGTAGTTGATTCTTCCATCATTACATCCAATGCAGCAGCAATAGTTGGATAGAATTCCATAGCTTCAAAATCAGCATATGAGCCAATACGAGTTGTTTCGTAATTGATTGATTGTTGGAATAATCCATTTTCAACCTTTTTCCAAGTTTGGCCTAAGTATTTATTTTGTTGTGCTTGTAACTTAGCTCTATCAAATTCAGCTTTGTTATCAGTTTTAAGCAATTCTCCGTTGCCAATGTTATATCGTTGAGTTTGTTGTGGTTGCTTTTGTTTTTGCTTAACACCGTCTGGACCAAGTATTTGTCCAAGTCTTTGAAATATTGTTAAATTTTTATTTGCCATGAGTTTTTTATAAAATATACCCTTTAAATTTCTAAATTAAAGGTTATTCAACATAATTACATTCAACATATGCTAAATGTTCTTGTTGTGAGTTAATAACTATTAGGTCATAACAATAGGTAGTAATCCAATCTTGTCCCTGTGAACCAGCAATAGCTGTACAATAAAATGGCCTTTTATTGGAATTACTGTTACTATTAGCTTTAGTATTAGCTCTATCGCTAGGTAATGGTGACCATTTATATAATTGGGCACCATATGTTTTATTGGTAAATACTGGTTTTCCTAATGCCATTTGTTGTTAATTATTTTGAACCGCTAAATAACCACATGTATTGACCTAGTGGGTCTTGCATATTCTTACCTACAAGTGGGTTAAATTTTGGTTTTGGCGTTGCTGCCTTATTTCTATTTGCTTGTGATACAAAACCTGTTCCATGGTCTAAATCTATTTGTGATTGTTGTTGTTTAGCAACACCACCAGTCCAGCTATTTAACATAGCTTTGGTTTGTTTTTCTAACTTTTCTAAATTTTTAAATGAATGTTCAACAACCCATAAGCACATTGCCATTGACATAAGTAAATCATCATGGTATCCATCCATATGGTCTGGACGACCATTTTTATACACGAATGTTTTCATTTCAGAGGTCATTCTACTTGAACGAATTTTAACAGCATCTGTTCTAATCTTGAATTCAAGATTGGCAATCATCGGTAAACGGACGTTAGTTGCTTGAAAACCAGGTGTTTTTGTGTCCTTATTAAAATTCGCTAATTCTCTTTGTTTTGATGATAATATTTTACCATTAGGAGTGTCATAATGAAGTCTCTTATAATCGAATTCTAAAAGTTTTAATACAGTTGTAACACCCATACCACCCGTAATATCAACTACTGTATATGCTTTATATAAATTACCATATTCTTCAACTATTTGTGCAAGTAAATCTGGTTGTATCTTACCTTGATATTCCATCACTTGTTCCATGGTTGTGAAATCAAGAATAACAATTGTTGAAGCATCTTCTCCATCACCTCTAGAAACATCCACACCCATAATATATTGGTGGTCTTCAGTTGGAGGAGCCCAAATCCAAATCTCTTGTTCAACACCAGTTGTAACTGGTGCATCTTTAACGTTAACCTTTTCTTGATGTTCAATATATATTTCATCGATTACATTACCACCTGACCCAATGAATGATACATCAAGTTCTTGTGCAATCATTTTAGAATCATTGTTCATACCACGACACATTTCTTCATACCAAGATGACGTAGGTTTCCACCCATCATCAACCATTTTTTTGTAAGATTCAAATGTAAATTCTGTTTCTACATTTTCAAAGTCTCCTTTTAACCAACGAAGGTCTTTGTTATAACGTAAATCTTCATACCATTTCATTTCAATGATATTAAAGTTATTTTTTTTGTTTTTTGCTTGATCGTATGTTTTATAATAAAGCGCATCCATACCATTAGGTGTTGAAATAAGTGTAGCTTTACCACCAGTACCTAATGCAGTTAATGCAGCACCAAATACTTCATCTCCATTATCAATATATGCAGCTTCATCCATTACAAGATATGTAGGTGTAAAACCACGTAACGCATCTTTAGATGTCGCAACCGCTTTAACACGACTACCATTTGGTAATTTAATTTCTTTCTTTGAATCGGTTATAAAAATACTCTTGGTTTCATTTTTATGTGAACCATAATATTCACTACCCCAAATCCATCTTGGTAATTGAGATAAGAAGTCTTTAATCTTAGCCAAGAATTCAAAAGCCAATTCTTGTTTGTTAGCAACAATAAGAACAGCTTCTGGGTTTTCAGAATCAGCGAAACCAACTTTTATTGCCATATAAGCAGCTGTTGTAGTAGATACACCAGCTTGTCTTGGTTTGGTTACCAAGTTAAATCTATTTGCTTCATATGCATATATAATTTCTTTCTGTCTAGGAAATAGTTTAAACGGAACAAAACCTTCTTGAGTCTTGTCAAATGTTTCTAAATAAGTCTCCACTGCGTAAATGGGATTTACCAAACATCTTGCATACTCTGTAAATATTTCTTGAGTTGTTAGCATATTCTTTTTCTATAAATATGCTGCTATAACGAAAAAGCCCCGATTTGGGGCTTTTCACATTCTTGTAATGTTTATCTTAACAAGTCTTCTATATTAAATGTATCATCGGAATCATCATCGGAATTAGTATCACTATCGCCAGCTAGAAGGTCTTGAATAGTAAAGGTTTCTGTTGTTTTAGTATCATCGGAATTTGTCGGAATTTCTTCTTCATTTTTCCCACTAACTTCATGCATTGCTTCATTGAATTCGTCTTCTTGTAATCCATTCTTTACTTCTTCAATAATATCTTTGATTACCTTTTTTCCTTCTTTGGTACCACCCATGATTTCTCTCATCTTGACATTAAATTCTCTAACTGGTAGAGAAGCTAATTCAGTATATATTTGATGTTTTAAATGAAAATCATCTGGCTCAATCATGTGAGTAAATCTTTCCCATAACCCAGGCCCCAATCTCATATCCCAAGGTTCAGCTGCTAAAAAATCTGCTTTATTTATTACATATTCACCAATTTTTTTATTCTTAGGTAAACCATGCGCTGAAAGCAATTCCATTACTCCTTTAACTAATTCATGAATAAGAACTGGAAATACCATTGCTTGTGCGTAAATAACAGCTTTAGGGTTTGATTTGTTAGGAAATTGAACCCTAACAATACCGCCACTAACAGCTTTTTCTAAACCAGATGTAATATAATAAGCGTAGTCAGCACCAGCCATCATTTTAGCGTATTTATTTGGAAGACGTGGGTCTAGTTCAGTTAATTCATCATCTACCATATGGAACATGTGATTGCATTTTTTAGCAGCACCTTGTGTCAGTGCATTAAGAAATCTACGTTTGTAAACTTCTTCTTTTGCATTAACCATATCATCATGATTTTTAAATTCCATATCAACAGCCATTGGTTTAGGATTCTTTTTAGTTCCTTCTAAACTAATATGTGGAGTTAATTCAGCATGTATTTCTACAACATCTTCACCCATATCATATTCTTCACGAATCATTTCAACAGCTAATTTTTCCAAAGCTTTTTTATGCTTGGCTTCAAGACCCATAGTTTCACGAACCAATGGTAACATCCCATTCATTACATCTTCATTATTAATGTTATCTACATCATGAGCTCTTTTATAACGTTTAACAACGTCATTAAAACGCTCACCCATGATTTTTTGTTCAAAGTTTGATTCATCTCCTTCTGGAAATATTGGATGTTTACCTAGTGAATGCGTTTGATTGGCTAAGTCTTCCTCTAATTGTGGATGCATTCTCTCAGTCATACCTTCTGGGTATGTAATGCTTTCATCAATACGTTTCTTGGTAGTCATCTTTCCTAACTTAGCTTTTCTTAACGCTTCTTCAGCTATTTTTCTATAGTCGCTCATTATTTAATATCTTTAACTTTAATTGTTTTTATAACTTTTTTTCCACTGATACTTTCAGTCAATTCATTTTTTGTTATCACTTTTCTTTCAGCCTTAAGACCAAGAGTATTTGTTTTATCCATTTGACCATCCTGTGATATATCTTTATAACTAGCAATGATTGAACTCAATTTATTTAATGGAACACCTATTTGAGCAGCCATTGCAGTAAGGAATTGAGCTTGTTCAATTGGTTTATCTAACTTAGCTAAATACATGCTAAATTTATTCTTAATCAATCCAGTTAATTTTTTAACATCTGATTGTAACTTTGATACATTGGTACCAGCATCTTCTGGATTAAGAGGTGCGGCTTCATTAACATCACTTTTAAAATAATCACCGAAGCGATATCTCTTAAGTGTGTAAATATCCATATAATCTTCATTTGGGCCTAATTTAACACCAGACTTAACCATCTCTTTTGTCGTTTTAAATTTAGCAACTATCTGACCTGTTTTAAAATTTACAAAAAAGTGTTTATATCCTTCTAAACCAACTAGGTTTAAATAATCCATGAATGTTTCTTTATCGTGAAAACCTTTTCCTTCACCAGCATAATCGTAATCAGTTTCAGCAATAGCTGGTGCTAATTCTTTATCTGTAGTATTAATATTATCAGCTGGTAAATCATTTGGTTGAGGTACTCTAGCAAAAAATGGTTTAGCAATCTTTTCTTCGAAATGGTCGGCTGGATGAATAATATTTAAACCATTTTCATCAACTTCATCATGGCAATATACAGCCATAACAACTTCTTTAGATGGTGTTACACCTCTAACCATTTGATATTTTTTATCAGCAATTGTAAATGGTTTAGATATCTCACCAGTTTTAGCATCTTTCACATTAGAAAGATATTTGATAGTTGCTTTATCTTGAGGTTCAATAACAGCTTCTGGTTCAACACCATCTTCAGTAACAGATGTCATTGAAGTACTTGAACTAGTTGACCCACCTATTTGTGGTTTTTTATCGGTCAATTCAACATTATCAGTTGGTTTAAGTTTACCTCTAATTTTGTTGTATGTATCAACATCCATTGATACATTTGTTTCATTAACTTTCTTTTGCATGATTTTGTATATTATATTTTAATATTAGGTCTTTTTCATATAACTTGGCTTCAACATCTTTAATTGTAGTACCAAATTTAAAACATAGTCTTTGGTCTGGATATGAATCATAAGCATTTATGTTCTCCCAAGCCAAAGCAATAACTCCATCAATTGCATCCCAAACAGCAAACGTATCACTGTTTTGTATTACATCTAATTTTAATATAGATTCAAGTCTACCTACTCTTTTAATAAAATTATCATGTGGCACGTGGGGTCTTCCAGAAGCTGGAAAAGTATCCCATTCATCACCATCAATATTTTTGGTAGAATCAGAAAAGATAAACTCATAAATGTAGTTACCCTTATAATCCTTACCAACCATATTAACATATATTAAAAATAATTCATTCATTATTTAGTAGCTTTTGGGTCTGGATTTATTCCAGGAGTTGGCATTGGCAAGAAGGGTTTATTTTTTCTGCTTGGTGCAATACTAGGGTTTACTTCATCTGGGGCTGGCTTTACTTGTGGAGCTGGCTTTACTTGTGGTTCTACCATTGGTTCACTCATATCGTTTTGATTAAATGTTTCTTGTAGCTTATCTTTTATTTTAGCAATATTACTACTTTTTTCTGATATATTCAAGTCATTATCCAAAATATCGTTGGACCCTTGTTGAAACATATTGTTCTTCTTAGGATTTTCTAAGAATATTTGTGTTTCTTCATTGACCTCATCTGATGCTTGACTAGCTGAATCATTAGATAAATCAGCAGTATTGGTATCGCTACCACCATTGCTGTTGTTACTGTCAGTATCCCCATTATTGTTAGAATCAGTTGAATTATCTTTTTCATCATCTTTTTTACCATCATCATGATTCCCAGCTTCTTTAACTTTTTTTATTATATCTTCTTGGTCATTAACATCCATTTCAGAAGTATGACTAGCAGATAATAGCGAATTGATTGCAAATTTTTCTAACTCTAAATCTGGTTGGCCTTGATCTTCATTATATTTTCTTAATGATTGTCCTAACTTTCCAGTTAGTTGCTCAATAAATTTCTTTGGGTCTGATTGTTCATCAGCTTCAACACCAGCGTTAAATGGTTCGGCATCAAATGGTTTATCATCTGACGTAGGTTGTGGTGCTGGTTCACTTGTTTGGTCATCACCAAAACCAGTATTGGCTGTTGGTGCGGCATCAACTGGAGCTGCTGGTTTAGGACCAGCAAGCTTCAATTTGTATTTTTTGTTTTCGGCTATCTTATTGTGTAAACTTTTTTTTTTACATGCCCTTCTGCAAGTCCATCAATGATTGCATCCATATTTTCAAGAGCTCGAAGTATACTAAGTTTGTGTTCAGTAATAGCTTCTGGTTTTTCAGCATCTGATGGTTCTGATTCACCTTTTGGTGCTTTTTCATCTTCAGTCATCGCATCAATAGCTTTTTCTTCTTCTGTTAATTCGTCTTCTTCAACATCACTATATTCATTTTCTTTACTTTCTTCTGTTACAGTTAATGAAACATTACCAGTCAAGTTACCTTCACCAGAAAAACCATTTCCACCATAGTTAGAAAAACCAGCAATACCAGCTTCAGTTAATAAATTATCATCAATGAAAATATTAATTTCACCTTCATAGTTATGAGCTTCAGCAAGGTTTCTAAATTTTAAATTTAGTTGCTTTATCGCTTTAGCATATGAAGGATAAGCTTCAGATTTTTTATTCATCAAACCACCAATATATTTAAAATCTTCAGCTACGAAAACTTCTTTTGTTAAAACTTTATCAGTTTTTTTTATATAATATTCATGATTTTCTCTTACAATAGCGTAAGCTTTACCATCTGGACCCATCTTCGTTAATTCAATAACAAAAGTTTTTACGCTTTCATTAATAGGTGCAATACC
>OCZT010007978.1_pt1 | contig 10337 bp, 5 predicted proteins | sample 1539031 | NCBI WGS metagenome assembly OCZT01 (sample SAMEA3539308, study PRJEB22396) | soil metagenome | biome: tundra; feature: field; material: soil | place: USA | collected 2010-05 | depth 0.15 m
CAAATATACAAATATTTTATTAATATACGTCATAATATATTTAACTTAACACTAGTTGGGTTTCAATTACTCTCAATTTAGATTCGATTCCATAAATTTCATGTATCTCCTTAGGTTCGTTTTTTAATTGATAAAGCAGTTCATTGTAGCCATGTCTATAGGAATCATGAATAATTGCAGGATTTACTGCAGAAACAAGCCATGTGTAGTACGCGCTACATAATAATGGACTCTCTTTAAGAATAAAAGGTCTCTTTTCTATACTCATATTGGGATTTTTATCACAATAATCTAAATTAACTTCCATAAAAGATTTTGTGAGGTTCCCTTCTGAATTTAAAACTAAATTAAATCCTGGATTATCTGGATGGCTCTTTTTCCCTTTGCGAATCTCCTCTTTAACTGAGCTTATTATATAATTATCAAAGAAGTCTATAGCTAATTTTAGATCTTCAACTGATATTGTAGAAAAACAATTTGTATCATAGAACAATGCATCTTTTTTCATAATTATGACTAAATCAGAATAAGAAGTATGGGGAAATACACTACAACTAATTTACTGAAATTAAAGGTAAAACAAAATAAGTCATTATTTCTACTTTAGATATCAAGATAAGTCTTGTTGATAATGGCCCGGTGGTTCGGTGAGTTGCTGTCTGTGTCAGAGTTGACGGGGTTTTTTGCAAAGTCCCGATAGATGGACGAGCGTTTGGTGTCATGATGAAGTTGTCTTGACTGACGAAGGCAATTAATTAAATTATCTGAGTTAGGCGCCGAGTAATTTTTTTGAGTTATGGTGTAAAACTGTCCCTGTTGGAATGATATTGGTTTTTTAGCCACTTTTAATTACAACATAGATTTTATCCAATTCTTTTGATAATTCTATTGCTTCAGTTATTATCTGCTCAGGATAATCATTAATCTCAAGAATCTTGATTGCATTTCTGTTTTTTAATTTTCCTTCCTTAAGTTTAAAGTCAAAATCAACAGTTTTATCCTCCACCTGCTCACTAAAATGGTACAGGTTATAAGTATCCTTTAGCAGTTCAGCTAATTCAATATCATGCGTGGATACAAAAACAATATTGCTTTTATTATTCAGATATGATAAAACTGCCCTTCCAGCCGATATTCGCTCAATGGTATTCGTCCCTTTGAAAATCTCATCAAGTAAAAACAAGTTTGATTCTTTGGTCTGACTTTTTTCAATCATTTCTTTAATCGTAAGTACTTCCTCAAAATAGTAGCTTTTATCATTCATTAAATTATCACTTAATCTGATCGCTGAAAATATTTTCAACCTGGGAAAACAAAATTGTTTGGCAAAGCATGTGTTTATTGTTAGGCCAGTTATTATATTAAGCCCAATTGTTCGAATAAAGGATGTCTTCCCAGACATATTCGATCCGGTTAAAAGAATTGAATTGCCATCAACCTGAATTGAGTTTGATACACAGTTTATAATCAGCGGATGATATATTTCTGTAGCATCAATAATTTTATGATTATTCTCAAATTGAGGTAAGCAAAAAGACTTAAGCCCATGCCTTAAGGATGATATAGAAACGAGAGAGTCTACATACCCGACAAAAGAAAATACATTTTCAATTTCTCTTCTTTTGGTATCCAATTGCTTCAAAACTCCAAATAAAAGAAGAGGTTCCAATAGAAATAATGCTTTAAATAACTCAAGAAAAGTCAAAAAAGCAGTTCCTACATCAGTTTGAACTTGTACTTCGAGCTTAAAAAATGACATATGACTCCGAATCTTTTCAATACTACTTATTGATCCAGGGACATCTTTATTTATTTCTTTTAGTATTATACACTTTAATAGCTTTTTAGTTACCCGTGTTAATAATAGAAGTTGAGGAATTGTCCCTAAATATTCATGAAGGTTTTGTTTATTCCAGTAATGAATACCCAAATTTATAATCATCAAACCCAATAAGACAAAGAAGAATTGTGGAGTAAATGGTATCAGCAATATCGACATCAGACTAGAAAAGGATAAAAGTGGAATTATAAAAAACCATTTAGGCTTCTTAATATATTCATCCTGAAATAATGTTGTTATAAAATAAGAACTTTCTATTTTTAATTTGTCTAACTGAAGTTGAATATATAATCTCAGATTTGAATCATCTGTTATCTTTTGAATGAGTTTCTCCTGTTCAGCGAATTTGTCGCTATTTGAAGGAATAGTTCTTAATGTATTGTAAAGAAATTGTTGTCCTATTTTTGAAGTAGTCCTATCTACAAACTTGAATAATTCATTAAAATCTAAATCATTGCATGTTTTGTCGGACAAAACTTGAAAGGCATCTGAATGGTCTTTATTTCTGAAGTACTTTTCAATTGATTCAAAGTAGAAAGAGTCCTTTTTTACTTTACCAAATGATTCTATGAGCCTTTCCTTGATTTTCTTTTTGGTTTCAAACATTGTATTCGCTATGCTATTATTGTCAAGGGTTTAAGAAATTCAAAGTCAAGGTACGATTTTTTTAGTTGTTAGGCATTCGTAGCGTTTAAGTCCAGAGAAGTGGGCAGGATTTGTCATGTCAAGATAAAGTTGTCGAGGTGGCATGCAAAAACCATGACAGCTGCACGTTGGCTTGCAACCCTATTGACTTTGTCTTGGAGCAGGAACAGTCCGGGTGGCACAAAATTTAATAAGTAGATTAAATTCTTCTCTCATAGACTTTTGGATGTTGAGATAAAATAGTCCGGGTTGCAAAAGGCAATTCAGCACCGTCCTAGTTATAGCTAGTGTTTTAAAATTGTCTCGATATAACTAATTTTTGGGTCATAGAGATTTCAAGCATCCTTTGGGTCAAATCACTTTATCACATCACCATTTTATTTTAACGAGTATTCGTAAGGCAAAAGATCACCTATTCGCCGGTTGGACATATCCCCCGTGAAGTCCACGCCAAATGGATCATAAAACCCATATTTTTCAAAATAAACAGAATCCTTTTTAACATTTATAGTACTGCTCATCCTTTTGTATTTTACCAGTAGGTCTCCTTTATATTTAAGATAACCGGAAAGGCTATCCTTTTTAAATACAATTGATTTAGAATTATTTTTTGAATAGATTAGAAATATTGTTGGAATAGTAACACTATCCGAAAGCGCAGTAATACTCCTTCCCCTATGATGCAGGTTTCCTAAATAAAGTAACCTGAAAAAGTGCATTCGTGAGCCAAGATATGCATTTCTTCTTCTTCGTTCTACTGCCATTTTTCCTGATTCACTTAATGTTAATAAATCATCTTTAAACAGATAGTTCCCAAGAATAAAGCATGTTTCATTAAAAATATGCTTTTCATCCTTTTGGTAGTTATATATGAATTTATCGAGGTAATAAGTAATGTTATAACCGAGAGCTTTATTGTGAATAATAAGTGGTTTTAAGGAATATGCGCTTAATGTAGTATCATTGATATTAAAAAAACGCAGGTCCCTTTCATTAAGAATATCACACATCGAAGCATTTACAGATGCTCCAAGGAATTGTCTCTTAAAGATTTGCAGGTAAGTATCCCATTTCCCTTTTTTCCCTTTAACTACAACCTCATTCAATTCAAACATCTTTGGTGTCAGATAAACTTCTATTGGTTTTTCCCTTGAAAAATCTGCAAGTGTAACAGAATAGTATCCTAATGCACTTATTGTTAATGGAAGTGAACCATACTTTGAAATGTCTAATTCAAAATATCCATTTTGATCTGAATTAGTTCCGACAGATGTTCCATTAATGTAGATTGATGCAAAACCTATTTTAGAATTGTCAGACTTGTCGAGAACGATTCCGTGAACCAACTGGGCGTATCCTCCCTGAAAAAGATTGATTAAAAGAAGCAGAAGAATTATTCTCTTCATGATGTCAAATTAGCGTTTCCCAATTTATCTTATTTCATATTTTGCAGTTCCGGTGATCGGAATTCCCTCTTTTGTAATACCTTCTGCAATAATCCTGACTAATGATGAATTGTCTCCATTGTAATAATTCAGAATTACTCTATTTGTACTCTCCAGGGTTATATCAGGATTCCAATATATGGTTGACCTCAGATCAGGAAGAAGATCAGAATTTGAATCAGGCAAATGTTTTGGAGAATAGAAAATCCGTGAATCATTATACCCTGAAATCTTGAGCTTTGCCGAGTATTCCACAGGTTTATAAACATCCGGTACTCCCCCTGCTTTTGTAATCAGGTTGATAACTCCACAACCACCTCGAAGCCCATAAACAGTTGTCGAAGCAACAATTTTTAGTACATCTATTCTTTCGATTTGTGATATTGGTATATCTGGCAATTCATCAAAGGAGACTGGATTTCCATCAATTAGAAGAAGAGGATTCGGATCTCCGTTTATGGTTGATAATCCACGAACATAGATATAATATTTCCCGCCCTTAAGAACTACCTCTACTCCAGCGAATTTACCTTTCATGAGCTCAGCCAGATTTGTATAGCCTTCCATATGGTCCGTAATTATCAGTTCAGCGTCAGGCGTACCGTATTTTAATCTGCTACTCTCAATTTTAATCGTTTGAGGATCTTTATGCTTTTCGGATATTATATGTACCTCTCCTATACTGATAGTATCAGAAAGTTTGTATTTCTTTTTTATGGATTCATTAATCACATAATAGGATTTAAGTCTTGTCTGATTGTTTTCAGCTAAAATTGAAACTACTGGCAGACTATCATATACTTCTGCAGGTTTGTAAGTTACTGAATCCAGAGTCAACACTCCCTGCAAACGATCCTTTTTGCCAATTCCGGTTGCAATTAAAGTTGCTTTTCCTGAAAGGTCAATGCCAGACAATTTGAATCTCCCGGTTGAGTCAACCGGAACTGATTTTATAAATGTACTCTTACCTCCAAATATTCCGATACTGACCCTCGAGTCCTCAACAGGTTTGTTCTTATTGCCATTTCTTAATCTACCGGATACTGTAAACCCGTTCTCCGGGGGAAAATAAGTCGAATCGTATTTCCAGGCGAAGTCGCGCCAGCCCTGGGTACGCAGCAAAAGATCCAGGTCTTTTAATCTATCGTGATTTGACGGATCGAAATAATATGAAGGATCCTCCACGTACCCGCGAACGTCTGATTCCAGTAGAAACCAGGATGATATATTCCGTGGATACTGAGATGTGTTCTCTATGAGGTTTTCATTCACAACTGCTAAAGAGACACTGCAATCTCTTTCAATTGTTGAATCGACCGGCAAGGTAATTTTCAGACTTACCGGTTCTCTCTTACTGTATATGGCTTTATCAGGTTTGATTTGAATTTCTACCGGGGCTTCCCGCTCTATAAAAACAAGTCTTTCAGCGAGAGGAATAGCTTTTGAATCAGAAAGAGTAAGCATCAAAATGCCATCAGGAAGATCATCAGTCGGAATAACAAAACTGGTAACAGGAGATTTAATCTTTAAGGGTACTGACTTAATACCTTCATTTCGTACTGAGAAACTAAGTAATAAGTCCCGGTCTGAAAGAAGTGCCAATGACTCAGAATTTGTCTTTGTAATTATTAATAACTCATTATTCTGATTTATTGAAGCGCTAAAGGTCACGCCAGTCGAAAAACTCTTTGGTAATTCAGTCCTGATATCAATACTATCAGCCCCTCTCACTATAGAATAGTAACTTAAACCATGTAACGGTCGTAGGAAGAATGTGCCCATCCCGAGATGTGTGGATTTGAAAGTAGTAATCAACTCACCAACTGACGAAAAAATCTTTCCGGATACATCACAACCTTTTTCGAGATAATTTGTAGCCTTAAATGCAACAATTGAAGAGACATTGTCAACCAGTGACCCTCCTTCAGGAAAGAAGCTTACTTGAATTTTATTCTCAATATATTTTACTCTTTCTGGGTTTTTGCTGGAATCAGCGGAATTAATAACACCAATCTCTTTGCTGAAAAATAACTGATCACCGTAATTCCTCATATAGTTTGTATATGCCCGTAATGTGTATCTCCCAGACTTTATGTCACTGGGCAGCTTGAAATCTCCATTACCTAATCCTCCCTCAAGACGAATTACCCTGTTGGAGATGATTTTTAAAGAAGGTGAAATCAGTTCAACATGCAGGTTGTTGCTGTGATCTGCAAGTAAGTGGTCCAGAGCATCAATCAGATATGCTTTGAACCAGATATTCTCACCTGCAAAGTAACTGTCACGATCTACATGAAGATAAACTTTCTCCATGACCTCAAGAGAGTCATAGACAGAAGGAGTTTGAGAATGTACTCTACCAGCGAACAAAAACTGTGTGAGCAATAAACTCAAGGTCACAACAAAGAGTTTGATTTTATTCATGTCCGGATCAGGTTGATAGTTAGAGTTAATTTTTCAATAAACAATATCTGTGCCAGAATCAAATTTAACAGTTAAGGCATGTTAATTAATAGTCGTCCTTTTCACAGTTGGTATTAAAGTTAAACAAAAAACAGATTGCCTTTAAATTAATTGCCTGGGAATTTTACATTGGCGGATATCAACCAGCATAAAAATGGCTTAAGGACCGCAAAGGAAGAGTATTGTCATATGAGGATATTCAGCATTACCAGAAAATAATTGTTGCCCTGGCTGAGACTGATCGCTTGATGAAGGATATTGATAAGATTGAAATATAAAATTAATACAACTCTTGCCGGTCCACTTTAATTGTCAATTAATGAATGAGAGATAATTTAATCAAGGGTGCCCGCTTTAAACAGAAAGTCCCGGAAATGACTCCAGGACCTTACAAAGTATATGAAGGATGTGCTGCTGTCTCAGATATACTTATTCTTCTATTTTCACTTACTTGATGTAATTGGATCCATAATATTCAAAGCTGTCCGGGCTGGCAAAGACAATTCACCGTCCGAGTTATAGCCAGTGTTTTTAAAATTGTCATGATATAACCAATTCTTGTTTTGGCTTGTCGTGAGTTTGAGCTATGTTTCTATTTTTTTAAGTTCATGCTGATCTGTGTATTTACCTGTCCTGAGTAACCATTTTCAACTTCTATCCCATTTGCTATTACTTCCAGCCTTGTTTGACGGTCACTAGTGAAAAACTCTACTTTAGCCTGTCCATTTTCATCTGTCAAAATTGAAGGCGCCCAAAAGATGGTAGCTCTGCCATCATAAACCGGGCTATTTTTCAAAAAGCCTTCATAACGAGGAGAGTAAAATACTCTAGGGGCATCCAACGCATCAAGAATAAATGTTTTAGTACCCTGAGGATCGCCCCTATAAGTATTATCTGAATATGTTTCAATTATTACCACCGATTGCAATATAAACTGCGGGAAACCAATAATTGGATCATATGCATAATACATTCCAATACTTTTCCCGGGTGGCACTACAAGTAGCCTTTTTATTGCATCTACATGAAAAGAAGATAAAGTCTGAAGAGGTGTAAAATCAAAATTTTCTCCATTCCAATATTTTTCCCCATCGATTACATAAATCGGGAACCAATAGCTCCCTCCATGGCTGGCAGTTCTTACACAAGGCAAGAGTATACTTTGAAAGCCATCTTTATTATATCTTATGGCGCCAAATTCCTCTACCAAAAGATCATTTAAACTTCTATATCTGTTGCCATTAGGGTCTATTGTATCAAGATTTGCAATCTTAATGGCATCTTTATCATAATTTCGCCACCAATTTTTTGGTTCTACTTTCGCCGAGATAACAACTTCCCCCAGGGTCTTGGACATTGTGCCAGGTAAGTTAGTTTTCGATCTTTCAGTTTTATTAACTGTTTGTATCTGGCTAAGATATTCCAAGGATGGAGATACTAAATTGTTGCTCAATTGTGGCATCGTAGTAAACTGAGGTCTGTCGCTTTGATTATTAAGGACTATATTTCCATCAAACGGCTTCTTCCTGGATGTAGTTGCTTGCAGCATAGAATGTGATTTTCCAAACAATAGAGGTACTTGAAATTTAAAATTTCCAATACTATCAGGTTTGGATAATCCAAGGTATGAGTTTTTAGAACCACAAATTAACACTAAACCAATATCCCGGTAATCAAAGTTATTATCTGGTGATTTATTACTGTTTAATTTAATATATCCGGAGATGGTAAGGCTCTTTTCCGGTTTGAATTTTTGTTCTTCGGAGTCGCTGGGTTTGTATAAAAATCTTCTGTATCCCTGTGTCATAAGTAATAAATCCAAACAGTCTTTATTGAGACAGCTATCATTTTTGAAATAGGAATCTGCATCTTCTACGAAGCCATGAAGCTCAGATCCAATCAATTTATAGGCACTTATTCCATGAATATTTTGATCTTTTATTTTTTGTTCTTTATCTATTACCGAAAGTGATAAATCGGTTTGAACAGGCGCTCCAATGAAATTAGTAGTTTTGATAAAAAGGGTTATCCTGGATCGTGTATTGTATGATGATGAGTCCGAAATAACTTCGATTTTAAATCTTTGATTTTTATCAACATAAATGAGCCTTTCACATTCAGCTTCAAATTTTTCATTCAGAAGGGTTAACCGGCAAACTCCTTCAGGAAGAAGTTGCAATGGGATTTTGAATCCGCAAGAGTCTTTAAAAGCTTTCACCAGTGCTGAGAACCAGACTTTTCCGTAAGCACTTCCTATGACATATTTATTCGTTATCGACACAGATTGTGTTTGTTTAATCGAAAGTATTGGTTCTTTGTTGTTTCCTATTACGTTTAACGATATCACTGTACCTTCTTCATATATTCGAGGTAGTGGAACAATATATTTTTGGTTGTTGTACCAGAAACTGGCTGAGTATTGTTTCTTTGGCTGTGGTTTTAACATGAAGTATCCCATACCTTTTTGCATGCTTTTAAAACCTGTGACAACCTTTTCGTCATCAGCTAAAATTTCTCCTGATACATTCCTGCTTAAACCATCAATCCCGATTGCTTTAAATGCTACTTTGCTTTCAATCCCGGCAACCAGATTCCCTCCTTCGGGAAAAAACTGAAGGTCAATATTTTCCTCAAGGGGAATTGTGAATTGCTTTTCAAAAGATAACTGATCATCCATGATGTAAAAACTAATTACAGCCATAGAATCATGTTTACTTACTGAGGTAAGGCTGTATTTGAGTACCTGCTCTTTCGTGTTTTCAGCCAGGATACTATCCTTCTGAACCAGATGGTCCCCGATTTTAAGGGAGTAACTTATTTTATGTTTGAGATTATTATTAAGGTTTCCTGTAGCGTCAATTTCAAAAAACCTGAATCCGATTTTCAAAGAATCCTTTCCTATCTGTTTTAATATAATGGGTGAGCAATCAAAATGAAATTTCTGTTTTACTGGACTTATAGTTATAGTCTGATAAAATGACTCATAGGTTTTAATATCCCGCATCAGCCTGGTGTAAGCACGTAGAGAATACAAACCAGGAGCAATAGCTGAATCAAGACTGAATTCTCCATATGAATCACCGTTATGAATAAGTAGTTTTCTTCTTGAGGCAACTCTTCCCTCACCATTTATCAGATCGACATATAGAATTCCGCTAATAGTATCTGGAATCTGGTCAAATCCATACCACGAATATGCTTTAAACCATATTGTGTCGCCCTGGGCGTAATTGAACCGGTCGAGATGAAGAAATACTTTTTCAGAGGGGAATTCTTCGTGTGACTCTACGTATTTTTCTATTGATCCAATGACAGGATGTATTTCAGATGCACTGAGACTCTTTTTAGTAGTGTCAGTTTTTAAGGGTTGAATTAACTGAGCAGTGTTCTGTCCTGATAAATTAGTGGGGTTAATAAATAAGATAAGAACAACGAATATACTTAGAAACAACTTAATCATAGGTTAATCTTGGTTGTAGGAATGTCTATTATTCTTATCTCTTTGTGAAACAAATATTGTGCCAGATAAGTAGTCAACTTAATTAAAGGATATGTCATGTTTTAAAATAACTGTCTGGCATGCCGCTCATTGGCTATAAAGGCCCGGCGGTTTATTGAGTTGCCATCCGTGTCTTTGTCAAATCTCATAGACTTTGGGGGCTGATTACTAAGTAGTCCGGGCTGCGGAAGGCAATTAATTAAAGCCGTCTGTGTTAGGCTGGAGTACTAATCTTTGTCTTAGTTGACAACAACGGTTATATCTACGAAAGTAATAACTGGATATGCAATAGATATCCGGACATTTAATTAAGCCACTAATTGATTTTTAAATGTTTCTTTTTAAAAGTGAACATTTATTTAGGATCAAACTTATTTTATCCATTTTTGATTGACTCAACAAAATTATTATTAACCTTTAAAATTATATGATTATGGTAAATTAC
>OCZT010007982.1_pt1 | contig 10337 bp, 8 predicted proteins | sample 1539031 | NCBI WGS metagenome assembly OCZT01 (sample SAMEA3539308, study PRJEB22396) | soil metagenome | biome: tundra; feature: field; material: soil | place: USA | collected 2010-05 | depth 0.15 m
GCTCCGGCCGGCTCGGTCGCGCTCGCGCCGAACGTCAGCATCTTGCAGTCGGCGCTCGCCTCGTCGCTGGACCTCGCCCGCACCGAACGGAACGAGATCGTGTACGAGGCGCTGCAGTTTCCTTCGCTCGCGTACGTGTGGACGGCATGGGAGCGCGCCGGCGCCAAGACGGTACGCGTCCCGACCGACGACGGCAAGACGATCCCGACCGACCGCATCTGCGCCGCGATCACCGAACGCACCGCCGTCGTCGTACTCTCGCACGCCTACTACCAGAGCGGTGTGCTGATCGACGTCCCCACGATCGTCGCGCGGGCTCGCGAGGCCGGCGCGCTGGTCGTGCTCGACGCGTACCAGACGACCGGAACCTATCCGTACGACGTCGTCGAACTCGATCTCGACGTCGCGGTCGGCGGCTCGCACAAATGGCTGTGCGGCGGTCCCGGCTGCGGCTGGATCTACGTGCGCCCGGCGCTGCGCGAAACGTTCCGGCCGATGGTGACCGGCTGGTTCGCGCACCGCGAGCCGTTCGCGTTCGCACCGCCGCCGCTCGACTACGCGACCGATCAGTTCCGCTGGGCGACCGGGACGCCGACGATCCCGGGCTACGTGGTCGCCAAGGCGGGTCACGACATCATCCGCGAGGTCGGAGTACCGGCGATCCGCGCGCACAACGTGCGGCTCACGACGCGGCTCACCGAGGCCGCACTCGAACGGGGTTGGCGCGTCAGCACGCCGCACGACGCGAGCCGCCGCACCGGCTGGGTCGGGATCGACGTGCCCGACGGCGAGCGTGTCCTGCACGAGCTCGTCGCGCGCCGCATCTACGTCGACTACCGGCCCGGTTGCGGCCTGCGCGTCAGCGCGCACGTCTATACGACCGACCACGAGATCGACCGCTTCCTCGCCGTGATGGACGAGCTCGTGCGCTGAGCGGGCGCACGACGCGTATTATGGACCGCGATACCAAGCGGCCGACGCTCCCCTCCTCGCTCGAAGAGATGGAGAGCCCCTCGCGCGGAACGATCCTCGTCGCCGACGACGACCCGGGTGTGCGGATGCTGTTGCGCGTGCTGCTCTCGCGCCACGGGTTCACGGTCATCGAGGTCGAGAACGGGCTCGTCGCGCTCGAGACCGCGCGAGCGATGCACCCGGACCTCGTCCTGATCGACTGGGTGATGCCGCTCATGGACGGGCGCGAAACGGTCACCCGCTTGAAGCACGACCCCGCAACCCGCGACATCCCGATCGTGATGCTGACCGGCCAGACGGAGATCGACGACAAGGTTGCCGCCCTCGAGGCTGGGGCGCAGGACTTCTTGACCAAGCCGTTCGACAACCGCGAGCTCGTGGCGCGCCTCGAGCAGCAGATGCGCTGGCGCAAAGTGCTGGCCGACCTGCCGAACACGGCTGCCGCTCCGGTGGCGATCGACGACGTCGATCGCGAGGCGCTCGCCCACTCTCTGCGCGAGGCGGAGATGTGGGAAGGGCGCCGCGAGTATCCGCGCGCAGCGCGCACGTACCGCAGCGCCGCCGCGCAAGCCGTGCGGATGGGGCATCCCGACTTCGCCAACAAGCTGACGCGCCTCGCCGGCAAGTTGTTCCTCACGTCGGCCGAGCACGCATCCGGCGCGCGGTCCTCGCGCGATGCCTACCTCAACGCCGCGCGCTGCTTCATCAACGCCGGCAACCTGCATCTGGCGGAGCGCTCGATCGACCACGCCCAGTCGATCGACGACCCACCCCCGTCACCCGACCCGTCCGCGTCATCCTGACGGCGGCGGCGGTTCTTGGAGGCGTTCGCCCAGGATGCGCTGCGCCGCGTGGAGCGTGGCGAAGCGCTCGGCGGCGCGGGCGTAGATCGCCTCGGTGATCGCTTCGAGCGCGCCGGGCGAAATCTCGGGAGCGTACTGCGCGACCACCGCCGGGATCGCATCGCGGATGGCGCGCAGTGCGTCGTCCGTCGTCTCGGTGAGCTGTGCGGCGAGATCGTCGAGCGCACGTGAAAGGCGCGCGGTGAGCGCGCGGCCGATCTCCTGCGTCGATTTCGCGAAGACGTCGGGCAGCCCGTCGATCTGGCGCTGGAGCTGCTCGAGCGCGGCGCGCGAGACGAGCACCATCTCGTCGTTCGGTTCCATCGCACCTTCTCGCGCGAGGTTACGCGGAATCCCTTTCGGCCGCATCGTCGTCACGAACCTCGCCGAGTAGCCGCTCCATTTCGGCGTGGATGCGTCCGTTCGACGCGAGGATCGAACCGGCCGCGATGTCGAGCGCGCCGCCTTCGATCGCGCCGGCGCGTCCGCCGGCTTCTTCGATCAGCAACGAGCCCGCCGCAACGTCCCACGCGCCGAGGTCCCACTCCCAGAACGCATCGTAGACACCCGCCGCGATGAACGCCAGGTCGAGCGCGGCGCTGCCGTCGCGGCGCACCGCCTGCGCCCGGTCGGAGAGGTGCGCGAAATACTTTCCATTGCGCGAATAGCGCGCCGGATTGAACCCCGTGCAGACCATCGCCTCCGCGACGCGCTCCACCGGAGAGACGCGGATCGGCGCGCCGTTGCGCGTCGCACCGCCCCCGCGGCGCGCCGTGAAGAGCTCGCGCAGCGCCGGCGCGTAGATCGCGCCGGCCTCGATGACGCCCGCGCGCTCGTAGGCGATCGAGACGCAGAACAGCGGGTAGCGGTGCGCGTAGTTCGTCGTTCCGTCGAGCGGGTCAACGATGAAGCGCTCGTCGCTGCGGCCTGCGTGCATCCCGCTCTCCTCGCCGAGGATCGCGGCGTTCGGAAAGGACTCGCGGACGCGCTGCACGATCAGCGCCTCGCTTGCGCGGTCGGCGTCGGTCACGAGATCGTGGGGGCGCTTCTCGGCGACGACGCGCGGATCGTCGAGCCGCTCGCACAAGAGCGCGCCGGCGTCCTGCGCAAGCGCGGTGATGAAGGCGAGCGGGTCCAACGGAGTTCTCCTCGGAAAGGGGCGCGTGATGAGGAAACCTCCTTCCGGGCAGCGCGACCGCGTCCTCGCGGCGATCGAGATCCCGGCGCTCGGGGTGTGGCTCGGCGCGCTGGTCGGCTTCGCGTTCGTCTCCGCGCCGCTCGCCTTCCGCATCGTCGCACCGCTCGACGTCGGGCGCTTCGCGGCGCTGACGGCGCAAACGCTCGGCACCCTCACCATCTGGGGATACGTCCTGGGCGGGATCGCGATCGTCGTCGTGCTGCTGAGGTCGGCCTCCGCCGGCGACCGCACCTGGGATTTCGGGCGCGCCGTGCTCCTCGCCCTGGCGCTCGGCCTTGCCCTCTACCAACAGCGCGCGATCGTCCCCGCGATGACCGCGGCGACCGACGTGCACAGCGATGAGTACCGCGCGCTGCACCAGCGTTCGACGCAGGTCTACGGTGCGGTCGTGGTGTTCGTCTTCGCGTCGCTGCTCTTGGCCGCGGTACGGCGCGACGACTGACTAGGGCAGCGTGACGTACAGGTTGTACTGAATCGTCGCGGTGAACGAGCCGGCCGGCTGCGAGTTCGGGACGACGAGGGTCAGGTCGATGCAGTGCTGCTGCGACTGCTTCACCGCGCCGACCCACGTCGTCTCACCGCCCGGCCCCTGATTCCAGTACGGCGTGAAGGTCGGCGAGAAGTCCGGCACCGCCCACGACAGGTCGCTGACGGTCGGGTAGTTCTCGATCGGGAAGGTCCCGGAGTTCGCGCCGCCGGTCTTGGTGGTGCCGTAGCCCCAGTCTTGCAGCTTGTAACTGTTCGTGTAGTAGGTGAAGATCTCGAAGGCGCAGTGGATCACGGTGGTTCCGTACGGGACGCTGTAAAAACCGGCGCCCGGCGGGTGCGGGATCACGCGGAGAAACGCCGCATTGGGATCCGGCTTCGCGACGAATTGAACCGGAACGGGAGTCGGCTGCGCCGAGCTCTGCGCGATCATCACCGGCGCGCCGGGCGCGACGTCCCACGCGCTGCCGGACGACGCGATCTGCACGTTCCGCACGAACGGGTCGGGCAGCGTCGCCTTCTTTGGCGCGAGCCAGCCGACCGGCACCGGGCTCGGCGTCACCTGGATGCTGATGACGACTTCCTTGTACGCCTTGAGGCCGGTGAGCGCGTCGGCTTGCGAGACGACCGTCAAGATGGCGAGCGTCGCGAGCGCGAGCAGCCCGAACAGATTTCGGTATCTCAATTTCCGATCACCGTGTAGACGATGTAGACGTTGAACTGGCTGGGCGGAATCGTGCCCGACAGCCGCAGCTCGTAGTCGAAGCCCTGCACGAGGTTGCCCGCGACGGGGCTGCTCCAGACGGCCGACATCGCCTGCGGGACGCCGCCGACCCCCGAGTAGTCGATCCCGTTCACGCCGTTGAGGCCGATCGGGTTGCCGTTGGTCTTGTTGAACGAGGTGGCGGGCGAGAACGGCGAGTTCGTTGCGCTCGACGGGAGCCAGAACAGCGTCGAGAAGATCGGATACGTCGCCGGCAACGGAACCGGGTTGCTCCCGTTGAGATCGGTCGCGCCTTCGCCGTAGACGACGAACCCGGCAGTGTCGTTGGTCTGCACCTTGACCTGTGCGGCGTACTTGTAGAGGTACTGATAGCCGACGACGACGTTGCCGAAATCGACGGTCCCGCCGTTGAGCACCGCGCTCGGACCCGGCGTCGGCGTCGCGCCGCTGCCGAGACCGCCGGTCGGCCCGAACCCGCTCAGGTAGTTGGGGATCACCTGCGCCTTGACGGTCGGCAGGATCTTGTAGTTCAGCTGCGCCGAGCCGCTCGAGATCGCCGGCCCGGCGTGCACGATCTGCGGCGTCGCCGTCGTCATGATCAGGGCTGCTGCCGCGAGCACCGCGGCGTATCTACGCATCACGTCTCGACTCCGTCAATTCGCGATCAGCGTGTAGGTGAGGGTGACCGTCGTCGTCGTGTTGTTGTTCACGGACAACGGGTTGACGGTGACGCGGTAGCCCATCATGTTGTCGACGGGCTTTTTCGGCACCGGATTTGTGCCGGTCCACGTCGAGAGCGCGAGCGTCCCCGCGGTCGGGATGATGGTGCCGGGCGCGACGGTGATGTTCTTGGTGTACGTCCCCGCCGGTGCGGCCGACTCCGGGGTCAGCCACGTGCTGAGCTGCCCGCTCGAGGTCGAGGGGTTGACGTCGGCCGCGACCGACAGGCTCCAGCCGGCCGCCGAGTCCGTGTACACCGAGGCTGCGAGCGCGTCGGTGAAGCTCACCGTGCCGGTGATCTGGTTGAGGTTGATCACCGGCAGCGCGCCGGCGGAGTTGTACGTGCAGCCGGGGCACGAGATGATCGGCGTCGCCGTGTAGAGCGCAGGAACGTACGAGCCGGCACCGCTCGGGATCACGATCGTCAGCCGCGCGTCGGTGACGATGCGAACCGTGTTCGAGAGGCTGTAGATCGCCAGCGCGTTCGGGTTGCCGGCGACGCGCGGGTCGGGCGGCGTCGTGTTTCCGGTCGCGACGCTCGCGTCGAAGCGGAACGTCGAGTTGACGTCGTACGGATTCTTCGCGTAGAAGAACACGTCGAGGTTCGCTCCGACGGCGACGTTGCAGCCCGAGAGCTTCAGCAATCCCGACGTCCCGGGCGCCCCGTTGACGGCCTGCACCAGCGAGTTGATCCCGGCGCCGCTGCACTTCGCCCCGGCCGCGCCCGCCCCGTAGACGAAGATCGACGCCGGGTCGACAAACCATGGGTTGCCGGTGTCGAAGAGCTGGCCCGACGTATTGGCCCACGGTACCGCGATGCTCACGTCGGTGATCGCCGTCGAGCCGTTGTTGTGCAGCTCGTACACGTAGCCGTTGCCTTCGGTGAAATCGGCCCACGAGCCGACGATCGGCTGACTGCCGAACGGCACGCTCTGGATCGGCGCGACCGGCGGGTGCGAGGGATTCGCGACGTAGCCGCCGGCAAAGGTGAAGCTGCTCTGCGCCGTCGTGTTGGCGACGACGAGATTCGGGACTTGCGTCCCCGCGGCCGGGACGACCGCGCCGCCGTTCGCGCCCACGATCGTCCATGCGATCGGATACGATCCGACCGCGGGAGCGACGGCATACTTGAAGTTGACGAAGAGCTTGCCGCCCGGCGGCAGCGAGTTCGCGTCGGCGACCGCGGCGCACGGCGTCGAAGTCTGCGTCGCCGCGACCGGTGCGGTTGAGACCGCGCACAGGTCGATGAGCCACTGACCCGCCGTCCCGGTCGCGTTGGCGTTGAACGTCGCCCCGTTCGACGCGGTCACCGAGGTGATCGTCGGGTAGATCCCGGCGCCGGCCGCCGGCACCGTGATCAGCAGCTGGCTCACGTAGTCGGGGTTGGGATCGAGCCCGGTCGAGGTGTTGTCGAACTCGTACTGCCAGGTCGCGTTCGCCAGCGCCGGAACGACGGCGGGCGTGACGTTCGCGTACATCAGCGCCGGATCGAGCGAGAACACGCTGAGCTCGGTCGAGTCGATGTTCTGCGTCCCCGCGATCGCGTTCGTCTGGACGTTGGTGGGACCGACGTTGTACGGCGTACCGGCGTAGTTGGCCGTCGCCGCGATCTGCTGGAAGGCGAACGCGGACTGCAGAATCGGCATGTTCAGCACGAACACCGCGGTCTTCCCAATCGGGAGCGTCGCGCCGCCGTTCGCCGTGAAAAGCGCGAACGCGTTCGGTCCCAGCGTGTTGTCGGCGGTGGCTCCGTTCGTGCCGTTCTGGTTCTTGATCCCCCAGTTCGCGGTTTGGTTCGCGCCGTTCACGGTCGCCGAAGCGATCGTCGGAGTCAGGACGTTCGGGTCGACGGTCGGCGGCATGACCAGCTCGAGCGACGTCATTGCCGCCGGGGCGCCGTTGTTGACGACGGTCAGCGTCACCGTGTACTTCCCGCCGCTCGCGGCGCCGTGCGTGCCCAACCGGTACATCATCTGTTTGTAGCGCGGCGTGCCGAGCTGCGCGGCGCTGTACGCGCCGATCTGCCAAGAGTACGTCGCCTGCGTGTTCGAGCCGACGACGCCGAAGCCGTAGACGTTGAGGCCGTTGGTCGCGCGGTTGGTCATCGTCGCGCTGACGGTGCTGGCCGCGACGCCGTGGAGCGGCGTGATCTGGGGTTGAAGAACGCATGCCGTGGTGCAGTTACCGGTCGCGACGGCGACCGTCATCGGGATCGGAATGATCGCGTTCGCGGAGAGCGACTGACCGCCGACGGCAGGGGTCAGCACGATCGTCCTGGCATTCGGGTTCGTGATGTTCCAGGTCTGCCCGAGCGAGTCGGTCGCCGTCGTGATGCCGACCTGCAGTCCGAGCGAGACGAAGTTGCCGGCGTCGTTGTTGATCGTGATCGACTTGATCCCGTCGGCGTTCCACGTACCGTACAGCGATCCGCCGTCGTTCCGCAGCGTCGTGGTGACGTTGGTCGCGGCACCGGCCGCGTTCGCGTTCACGTAGGCGCCGGCGGGGTTCGTCCACTGGAACTGGCCGGAATACGAGACGACGCGGAACGACTTCGATCCGATCACCGCGCCGGTGCCGACGTCGTACAGCTGCGCGGTGTAGACGTTGGGGCCGAAGGGTGTCTGCGTCGCGCCGAAGGAGGTGAAGTTTCCGGTGTTGATCGGGAACGCGAGCTTCTGCGCGCCGGTCGACGTGCCGGCCGCGGTGAACGAGAACGGCAGTGAGAACGCCTGCGGCTGCCCGAACGTGGGATTGCCGTCGGTGGTCGTCGCGCTGAGCACGACGCCGTTCCCGTTGCTGATCGTGATGCGATAGGTGTGGCCGTTCACGACGCCGCTGGCCTGATACGTCAGTCCCTGGACCGACTGCTCCTGGACGAGACCGGCCGAACCCGGACTGCCCAAGATGCCGTCGGTCGCGAACGTGTCGGCCAGGTTGGCGCCGTTGCTGGCCCCGTTGTACGGGATCAGCGGGCTCCACGACACGGTCGAGGGGTTCAGCGAATACTGCTGGGTGGAGATCAGGTCGTTGGTCGTCGCGTCGTACAGCTGCACCGTCTGGGTACCGACGGAGTTTCCGCCGGCTGCCGGCGTCGCGTACTGGCCGGTGAGCGTCTGCGCGGACGGGATGACGCCGGTCGCACCTTGCACGAAGCACGTCGCCTTGTTGAAGTTCTGCGAACCGGCCGGGATCGCGTACACGCACGGCATTCCGTTGCTCGAGCTGTTGATGAACCCGAACGAGTAGAAATGCGCCGGGTTCAGGCCCGCGGCGGAGACGTAGACCGTGCCGCCCGACGTGAAGTCGCTCGAGACCGTCGAGAACGCAGCGTCGGAAAACGTGTTGAAATTCAGCGTCCCCAGCACGACGGAGTACGCGATCGCCTCGTATTGGTTCGTCCCGGTATTCTGGACGGCGATCGTCCAGACGCCGGAGTAGGGGGCGTCCGTCACGCCCACTCGCGTCGGGCCGATCCCGGTGATCGGATCGGGCGACGCGGTGAGCGGGGTCTGCACCGACATCTGCGAGTACCACGGCACCTGCGAGCCGCCGCCGCCGGTTTGCATGCAGCGCCCCGTCGCGTCGGTCGTGAACGTCGCCGAGTAACCGCCGCCGACGTAGTTGCGCGACGATGCGGTGTACGCCGTCCCGTCGGGCGGAAACACGACGTACCGGTACGTCGTGTTCGGGGTCATGTTCTGGCAGAGCCAGTACACGTTGGAACCGTACGACAGCGTCTGGTCGTCCAGGTACGGGACGGCTGAGGTACCGGTCAACACGATGGTGCCGCCGCTCGCCGAACGACGGTACCGCGCCTTGTGGTGGAGCAGGTCGGTCAGCTTCGGAATCGGCGGGCGCGGTCCGCGGTAAACGGTGAGCGGACTATTGACGCGAGACCGCATCGACGCCGGGAGCCGGGCCAGCGCAGCCGCGGCATCGTCGCTGCCGTTCACGTTCGTCGAGCGCCGCGAACCCTGCGTCGTCTGCGACTGGTCGCCGAACGGCAGCGGGGGCGGTGTGGGGCCGGACGTCGTGCTGCGAGGACCGCCGATCGTGCGCTGCGCCGACTGCGTCGACTGCGCCAGAGCGACGAACCCGCCGGCGCCGATGACGGCGGCGACGACGATGGCGACGAGCGCCAGCGTTCGCGTCAGATGAGGCATGTAGTCTCCGGAATCCGTTCCGTTGCTGCTGCTTCGTGCGCTCAGCGCACCGTGATGTTCGCTTGTCCCGCGACGAGGTTCGGCCCGCCGTAGTCGACGAGCGCGACGACGGAGTACGAACCCGGCGCGAGTTTCTTCCCGATGGCGTCGATCAGCCGTTTGCCGGACCGTTCGACGAGCATGCCCTGGGGAAATGCGACGCGGTCGATGACGACGCCGCCTTGCTTGATCTCGACCCGCCCGCTGAGATACACGTGAGCGTTCCCGGTATTGTGAAAATCGACGAGGTAGTGCTGGCCGTCGCCGAGCGACTGGCCCTTCACGTCGTCGATCTCCCCGCCGATGCGCGTCGTCTCTGGGATCATCACATAGATCTTCGAGGCGATGCGCTCCACGATCGAGAGCCCAACGCCGTGGCGCGTGGGCCGGGTCGTGAAGAAGACGAGGTTGCTGTACTCGCCCGCCGCGCTCGCCGGAACGTCGACCGAGAATCGTACTTGCGTGAACGATCCCGGTTCGAGGTCGAACTCGCGCGGATTGATGGTGATGGTCTTCGAGAGCGAGAACGGCGACTTGCCCGGAGGCGCGAACGCGTAGGTTCCGGTCGGCCCGACCGCATAGTCCGAGAGCGAGGCCACGATATGGACCGCGGCGTTGCTCGTGTTGCGGACGGTGATCGGAAACGTCTCCTGCTTGCCTGGCTGCGTCTGCAGCTCGTACTTCGCGGGGGAGACGTCGACGGAGATGTCAGCCGACGAGGGGGCGGTGAACGCGAGTCCGAGGACAGCGATCGGCCCGAGGACTCGAACAAGACGCGGTAGGCGCATCACATTCTTATCCTCGGCCGTTCCCTTCGCTAGATTCAGTCCGTCGAGCCGACAGGTCGGAGTTATTGCGGGATGACGGCGAACGTGATCACCGACGTCGCCGCGCCCGAGGTCGCGGTGCCGTTGATGTTCATCTGGACGTCCTGGCCCACGTACTTGAAGGCGACGCCGCTCAGGCCGGTCGTGCCGGTATAGAGCAGGTAACCGCCCGCCGTGTAGGCGGTGGCCGTCGGATTCGCGGTGACGTTGGTCGTGACGCCGGCCGGTGCGCCCGCGGCGCCGAAGCCCGAGCCGGCCGTGACGGCGCCCAGCGCGCCGAGCAGCTGACCGCCGACCGCGTTGATGGTCGGGCACGCCGCGCCGGTGTACGCGCCGGGGTTACCCGACGCGCCGGAGGCGGTCGGA
>OCZT010007984.1_pt1 | contig 10336 bp, 10 predicted proteins | sample 1539031 | NCBI WGS metagenome assembly OCZT01 (sample SAMEA3539308, study PRJEB22396) | soil metagenome | biome: tundra; feature: field; material: soil | place: USA | collected 2010-05 | depth 0.15 m
CCCGCGACTTCAACCTTGGCAAGGTTGCGCTCTACCAACTGAGCTATTCCCGCATCATTATTTTTAGAACTACTTCTAATTTTTAAGTGAGACAAATATAATATGACGAATTGTATTCTCCAAATTCCCCCCTGCCAATAAAAAAATAGCCGCGTATTTCAGCGGCTATAAAGATAATTCCTGTTAGGAAAATTACTTCATTAAGACCATTTTCTTAACCTGGGAGAACTGGGCGGTTTCAATCTTATAAAAATATGTGCCGCTTGTTAAAGAAGAAGCATTGAAAGATACATTGTAGCTTCCAGCTTCCTTAACTTCGTTAACAAGTTCTTTAACCTGTTGCCCTAAGGTATTGTAAACGGCTATTTTTACAAGGCCCGATTTAGCAATACTGTAGGATATTGAAGTAGCAGGGTTAAATGGATTAGGATAGTTCTGGTTAAGGCTGAAAGTTAAAGAAGCTGTAACATTAACTTCAACTTCTTTTGAAAATTCTGAATGACCATCATAATCAACTTGTCTCAGTCTGTATGAATAAAGGCCTGACTGAATTTTTTCGGAATAGGAATAATTCCTTGTTTCTGTTGTGGATCCGTTGCCATTAATAAAACTCACAGTACCAAAATCTGAACCTGAAGATTTTCTCTGGACTTCAAAGCCTCTGTTGTTAATTTCAGTAGCTGTATTCCATTTCAATGTTACTGTACCATTGTTAGTGGAAGCTGTGAATGAAGTTAATTCAACAGGAACTGGTCCTGAATAGTACTTAATTTCATTTGCACTCGTAACTGCCCATATAGCATTACCAGTCCTTGCTTGGCTGATAGCCTGAAGTCCACCAGTGGTAGCAGGAGTAGAATTCTGTGTAAATGTTAAACCATCGGTCGATCCATATATCAAAGCACCACGGATACCCCACCATTGTGACGGAGAACCAACTATACCATATATTGTACCAATGCCCGGGAATGTGAATGGGCTCCAGTTGGTTCCGGAATTTGTTGATTTTAGAACAACATTTTGACCAGTCCAACCGATACCGCCATTGAAATAAACAAAGTATGAATTTAAAAGACCTGTAGTGATTTGTGCTGTCCAGGAAGCTCCGGAGTTGGAAGAGTAATATATTTTTGTACTGCCTGTTCCAAAATAAATATTGGAACCGCTAATGATCATAGCATTGTTAAACCCTGCTTCGGTACTAACCTGTGGCAGAAATAAACCTGTAGAATCGAATGTAGCCCCACCGTCGATTGATTTAAAGAGAGTCCAACGGTGACCAACCGGATCACCATAAACAAAAACGTTTGTGGCAGATGTGTAAAGCATGGCATCAATAAAACCGCCTGTTTGAGTGAAAACCTGAGCCCATGTAGTTCCGCCATTTGTCGTTCTGTAAATAAAAGTAGCTGCAGTAGTAGATGTAGTAACCAAACAGTTGTTTGCGTCCCAGGCTGTAATATTATATACGTCATTAACTCCAATTGCACCACCGCCAACACTCGCCCATGTAGCACCCGCATTAGTAGTGCGGATTACAACTCCACCCGCTGCTCCTATCCAGCAAATATTATTGTCAACAGCACATACGGTGTTAAGACTAACAGTACCGGTTAAACCAGATGTCTGATTAACCCATTGCGCATTTAACTGAAAAGAAACTAAAAGAACCACTAAAAGTAAAAGTACTTTTTTCATAGAATCCGTTCCTTATGATTTGTTAGATAATAAAATCTGATCAAAAAATCTTTTGAAATTAAGAAAATCTGATCAGAACTGTTATTTTGTTTATGATTTAAATATTAAGCACTTACCGTTAAGGAATAATTCCAATATAAAGAATAACTTACGAAAAACAAAATGACAAATAACCAAAATTCAAACAAAAAAATTTATTTTCTACTACCATGCATGAACCCTCTAAAAGGCAAAGAATACTGCACAGTTATGAAAGCTTCTTTATCTATAGTTTCTATCAATTCAATTACCTTACCCTGAAGTTTTCTTGCCAGTATTACTACCATTATAGAAACTCCTCCCGTTCCTCCCTCACCGGGAAGTATTGTTACTCCGAATTTTGATTTTCTGAGTGCTGTAGCGATTTGATCTGTAAAATGACGTGAAATAATGTTAAGCTGAACAAAACCGAGACCTATTTTTTGTTCTATTGTTATTCCGATTATATTGCCAAGCGCAAAACCTGTAGCATACCCAAACAGATTTAACAAAACATTCATGTGCTGCATTACATATCTAATTGCGAACACCCAAATAAGAACTTCAAAAAATCCGACTAACCCTGCCTTATATTTTCTCCCCTGAACAACAAGGATTAACCTGATGGTATCTAAAGTTACATCACATATGCGCATGCACATTATTAAAAGAGCGCCTAAAATCGTTATTAACATTTAATGTCCTGTTTTTGACAAACAAAATTAAATAATTTACACTTATTATTTTTATCTTTGCTCTTTAAAATTATCAATATCACATGTACGAATCAGAACGAAGAGAATTGGCAGATAGTCTTTCAATGAAAGGAATTGACGACATTTATGTCCTGAAGGCGATAGGTGAAGTTCAAAGGCATAAGTTTGTTCCTGAAGGGCTAAAGGCACATGCTTATATAGATGCTGCGCTTCCAATAGGATTCGGTCAAACAATTTCGCAACCTTATACGGTTGCCTTTATGACACAAGCATTAAAGCTGAAACCAAATTCGAAGGTTTTGGAGATAGGGACGGGGTCTGGGTACCAGGCAGCTATTCTATATAACATGGGGATGAAAGTTTACAGTATAGAGAGACAGCTTGATATACTTCATGCAACTCAAAAGCTTTTTGATAAAATGGGAATAAGGGTCTATACTAAATACGGAGATGGGTCAATCGGATGGGATGAATTTTCTCCCTATGATGGAATTATTGTTACGGCAGGTTCTCCTTCTGTGCCTCCTTCTCTAAAGAAACAGCTTGCATCGGGGGGAAGATTAGTAATTCCAGTAGGAGACAAGAATACACAGATATTGAAGATTATTAGGAAAACTGAAGAAGGGACATTTATTACTGAGGATATTCCGGAATTTAAATTTGTTCCATTAATCGGAAGAGAGGGGTGGAAAGAAAAGTAATTGTATTAACAGGGCCAACATGTTCGGGAAAAACTACATTAAGTATCCTATTAGCTGATAAACTTCATACTGAAATTATATCTGCAGACAGCAGGCAATTCTATAAATATCTGGATATCGGTACAGCTAAACCGGATGAACAAATATTAAAAAGAGCGAAACATCATTTTATTAATATACTGGAACCGGATGAATATTTTAATGTAAGTCTTTTTGAAAAACAGGCACTTAAAATAATTGGGGGACTGCTGGATAAGAATAAGATACCTATTGCTGTTGGAGGATCAGGACTTTATATTAAAGCGTTAACAGAGGGAATATTTGATGAAGCTGATTTTAATGAAGAGATTAGGAACAGGTTTATGTTAATAAAAGAAGAATCGGGTAATGATGGGTTATATAATGAACTTAAGAAAGTAGATCCCGAGAGTGCTTCTAAAATGATTCCACAGAACTGGAAAAGGGTACTTAGGGCTTTGGAAGTTTATTATTTAACCGGACAGCCGATATGGAAGTTTCATGAAAAGCAGGAACGCAAGATTGATATTGAATTCAAAATGTACGGACTAAACTGGAAGAGGGAAGTTCTGTATATAAATATTGAGCTCCGCGTTGACAGCATGTTAGTCAATGGATTAATAGAAGAAATAAAGTATATTTTAGATAAAGGTTACAGTAAATCCTTAAATTCTCTGAATACCGTAGGTTATAAGGAAATTATTTCATACCTGGAAGGAGAGATTTCACTGGAAAGAGCAGTGGATCTGATTAAGAGGAATACCAGACGTTACGCAAAAAGACAAATGACATGGTTCAGGAAAATGGAAGGGATGCAATGGATTGATGTTTCCTCTTTTGATGATCTTAATAATATTTCTGAGGAGATTATAAAATCAGAAAGGTTATATGAAAGAAAAAATTAGGATAGCATCGGGGCAGGGGTTTTGGGGAGACTTAATAGAAGCTCCAATACAGCAGGTAACCCAAGGTAGCATTGATTACCTGGTTTTGGATTACCTTGCCGAGGTTACAATGTCGATCCTACAGAAGCAGAAAAATAAAAACCCTAAACTTGGATACGCAAGAGATATTCCTGATTTGATGAAAAGAATTTTACCCATCTGCAAAGAAAAAGGTATAAAGATTATCACCAACGGCGGAGGTGTTAACCCGAAGGCTTGCGCTGAAGCTATTCTTGATGTTGCTAAAGAACTTGGAATTAAAGGATTAAGAGTGGGTGTTGTTTTCGGTGATGATATAAAGGACCGGCTTGATGAATTAGTATCTTCTGGTAATGAACTAAAAAACATGGAAACCGGCGAACCGATTTCTATAGTAAAAGATAAAATATTAAGCGCTAATGTTTATTTTGGTGCTATGCCTATTGTTGAGGCTCTAAGGAAAAAAGCCGACATAATAATTACGGGCAGGACAACTGATACGGGGCTTACTCTTGCCCCAATGATTTATGAATTTAACTGGAGCCCGGAGGACTTCGATTTAATGTCGGCAGGCACTGTTGCGGGGCACATTCTTGAATGCGGGGCGCAGTCTACAGGCGGTAATTTTCTTGGTGACTGGGCTTCAATTGAGAATATGGCTGAAATTGGATTCCCTATTGCAGAGGCTTATCCAAATGGTGAGTTTATTATTACAAAACATGAAAAGCTTGGTGGAAGAGTTTCTTTTGAGACTGTAGCTGAACAGCTTGTTTATGAAATTGGGGATCCTGTTTCGTATATAACTCCGGATTGTGTTGCTGATTTCACTTCAATAAAACTTGAAGAAGTTGGTAAAGACAGAGTAAGAGTATTTAATATAATAGGAAAACCCTCAACAGATTTCTATAAAGTATCCTGCTCTTATGCAAGTGGATACTCTGCAGCGGGCACTCTTACATATTCCTGGCCGCAGGCATTAACAAAAGCAAAAGCAGCCGATAAAATTTTACGTAAAAGATTAGAAAATCTGAATTTGAAATTCAATGAGATAAGAACGGAATTTGTGGGATATAATGCATGTCATGGTCCGCTTGCCAAACAACTTGATGAAGATGATATAAATGAAATTATGCTGCGTGTAGCGGTGAGATCAGACGATTTTAATTCAGTAGAAAGATTTGGTAAGGAGATTGCGCCATTGATTTTAACGGGTCCGCCAGCGGTAACCGGATTTGCCGGAGGAAGACCAAAGCCAAGTGAGGTTGTGGCTTATTGGCCTGCGCTGATAATTAAGAAATTTATCACTCCGGTTGTAGAAATATTTTCAATTTAATATAGGGATAAAACTAATGAAAATTAAATTGATCGATTTAGCACATGGCAGAAGTGGCGATAAAGGGGATGCAGCTAATATTGGCATAATTGCCTATGATGCGGAAGGTTATAATATTATTAAGAAACATCTGACGAAAGAAACAGTAAAAAAACACTTTGAGGGTATTTGCCTCGGTAATGTGGAAAGGTTTGAACTTCCAAACCTGAAAGCATTAAATTTTCTCCTTCAAGATACACTTGGAGGGGGAGGAACAGTTTCACTTAAGCATGACGCCCAGGGGAAAACTCTTGCAGCAGCATTATTAAGAATGGAACTTGATATATAATTAAGCAAAAATAAACAAGGATTAACATGTACGAAGAAGAATTAAAACGATTGAATTTATTCAGTGGAAGAATCAATAATTTAAGAGGTTATCTTTGACGTCGATAATAAGATTGCAAAGATAAACGATCTCCGTCATCTTACCACAGAACCAAAATTCTGGGACGATCAGATGGGAGCCCAGAAAATACTGCAGGACATTAAATTTTTAGAGGGCTGGGTGAATCTGTGGCAGAATACCTTTAATAAATCCAAAAACCTGGAAGAAATAATTGAACTTGCAGGCATGGAACAGGATTCCTCTTTCTTCGGGGAAATCGAAAATGAGCTTCAATCCCTCGAAGCAGAGATAGAAACAGTTGAGCTGAAGAATATGCTCAGCGGTAAGGATGATATTAATAACTGCATTCTTACTATACATTCAGGCGCGGGAGGAACAGAAGCTCAGGACTGGGCTGAAATGATCATGCGGATGTATCTTCGCTGGGGTGAACAGAATGGTTTCAAGATGAATATCGTTGATATCCTTGAGGGGGATGGCGCAGGAATTAAATCAGTTACCATTGAAGTCCAGGGGGAATACGCCTATGGTTATATGAAAGCTGAGAATGGTGTTCACAGACTGGTAAGAATTTCCCCTTTTGATTCTAATAAAAGAAGACATACTTCCTTTGCCTCTGTATTTGTAATCCCTGAAGTTGATGATACTATTGAAATTGATATAAACCCCGCGGATTTAAGGATTGATACCTTCCGTTCCGGCGGAAAGGGAGGGCAGAATGTAAATAAAGTGGAAACTGCTGTAAGGATAACTCATATACCTTCTGGAGCAGTTGCCGCCTGCCAGAGTGAGCGCTCCCAGTTTCAAAACAAGACAAATGCAATGAAGCTTCTTAAATCAAAACTCTATCAGATCGAAAAAGAAAAGCAGTTATCCGAAATTGATGAGGTAGAAAAAGGTAAGATGAAAATAGAGTGGGGAAGCCAGATCCGGTCATATGTTTTTCATCCTTACAATATGGTAAAGGACCATCGCACAGAGGTTGAGACTTCAGACGTTCAGGGTGTTATGGATGGGGATATAAATAAATTTATTAAAGCATTCTTGTTAAAATTCAGCCATAACTAGAATCTTTATCAGTTCAAGGCTGCAAAACAAAACACTTAAGTATGTGTTGATATGGAACTTATTTGCTTGTTTACAGTCAAGTTTTTAAAGTAATATAAGTGAAGAAAATTCTTAATTCGGTTAATAAAAAGAAGACGTCTGTGAAAAAGAAGAAAGACTTCTTTGAAAAGGTTTACGAAATTGTTGCGAAAATACCATACGGAAAAGTCGCAACCTTTGGCGATATAGCAGAAGCTTGCGGCATCAGATCATCTGCAAGGACAGTCGGTTGGGCATTAAATGGTGCAAAGGATTCAGGCCTTCCGTGTCATAGAGTAGTAAATCATTTTGGGGCTCTTACCGGAAGATTACATTTCGGGAGTTTTGAATTAATGGAAGATCTTTTACGCTCAGAGGGGGTTAAGTTTGATAAGGATGGCTGCGTTATCCTAAAAGATTATTTATGGAACCCGCAGCCGGCTAAAAGGAAGAAAGCTAAATCGAAGAAGTAGAATAACGGTTTATTTTAATAGATGATACTCCCGATTCGATACTTATAAATATCTTCTTCTTTGAATTTCCAAAATTATCAGTTCTGAATAAATCAGTTTCTATATTCTTAAATCCATCAAAATGTTTTGAAGACAGGCTTACATCAGTTTTAATTTCACACCCTGCATCATCCGGTACATTTATTTCTATCGAGGAAGCTCCGGCATCCAGAGTTAGTCTTGTTTCCTCTGCTCTATCTCCTAACTTAAGTTTCAATGATGCTGCTCCCATGTCTATAGATATTTTTTCTGTCTTATATGGACTTAAATCAAAGTCAACTGATGCAGCTCCAAGATCAAAATCAAGGTTCCACAAAGGTTCGGTATTTAATTTGAAATCAACTCTGTTCCTTGTCTTGTTAAAATGGAAAAAGTTGATGTGTCCATTGTTCATATCAAAGTTAAGGTCTATATTATTTCCTGATTCACTCTTTGTTAACGTATAATTATCCTTCTTTCCTTCTGCGTGGGCAAAGAATAGGGCGGTAGTTGTATCATGTGAAATAAAGGAGCCGGCTCCTGCCTCAAAATGCAGTGTGGCTTTATTATAGTTTTCATTATACGGTTCTGAATAATCACTTATACCGTATTTGTAACTGTTATTGTCATCGTTAATTGACCATTCAATTCCATGACCAACGTGAATGAAACCATATTTCATTGAGGCAAAAATGGCAAAAGCAAGTATTAAAGCTGTAAGTCCTGTTAATATTCCTCTTACCCCATGGTTTCCGATCATGAGTGACACACCCCAAAGGATGATGACAACCGGCCAAAGCTTCCATACATAGTCCCACTCAACATATAGCTGCATGAAATGATCAAACAGCCATAAAAGACCGATTGAAATAAATAAGATTCCCCAGAACAAGTGTTTTGTTTTCATGTTTGTAAATCCTTATTCACTTTTTAATAGCATTTAGAAGAAGACCAATTCCTAACACAATTAGTGCTACAGGAAAAATATCATGGAAATGTATCCGGTCTATCATAGTGTTAGCTAGAAGAAATATTCCGAATACAACCAGTATAATACCAAATGTAACTCCCCGTTTTTCTTTTTGCTTTTTTAATGACTGGAAATAATCTGAGACCGGGTCAGTTCCTCCTTCAGTATTGGGTTTAGTTCCGGGTTCTGCCCCAGCATTCCCTCTGGTTCCTGCATTTGATTCAGTTCCTGCACCTGCTTCCTGGTTCTGTGGAGGAATATTTGTATTCATATTATAAGGAACAAAAGGGCCTTGCGGCACTATAATCCACATTATTATATAAGCTATTATCCCTGCACCACCGGCAAAAATCGAAAGGACAAAAACAAGTCTTACTATAGTCGGATCAACATCAAAGTATTCTGCCACTCCCGCAGCTACTCCCCCCAGCATTCTTTCCCTGGCTGATCTATATAATTTCTTATGCATATGAACTCCAGTGTGTTAAGTTTTCTGCACGAATTATAATTAAATTTTAATATAATAATACTAAATATAGTTTGATTGGATAGAAAAATCGATATACTGCTTGTTTTTATAAATAAACGGAAAGGAAATTAAATAAATAGATTGTAAAGATTTATGAGGTTTCCTATTTTGAGCACATAATTTTGTAAAGTATATATGAAAATTGCACTTTGCCAGATAAACACAATCATCGGTGATCTCGAAAATAATAAGCAGAAGATAGTTAATTGGTATAAAAAAGCCGAAGCTGAAGATGCTGATCTTGTGATATTCCCTGAATTATGCCTGGTAGGATATCCTCCTCTCGATCTTGTTGAAAAGAAGGAGTTCAGGGATGCAGCCCTAAATGCGGCAAAAGAAATTGCATCTGTAACCGGCAGTACCGGATTAATTTTCGGTTCTATATGCGAGGGGGATAATCTGGCAGGTACCGATATTCATAATTCTGCTTTTCTTTGTTATAATGGCAAAATCCAGTTCATCCAGCATAAATCCTTAATCCCCAATTATGATATATTCGATGAGATGCGTTATTTCGATTCCTCAAAAGAAGTACAAGTACATGAGTTCAACGGTGAGAAATTAGGTGTCTCTATTTGCGAGGATATCTGGAACGATGAGGATTACTGGTATAAAAGAAGATATGTAAATGATCCTATTCAAGATCTTCTTAAAAAAGGTGCAACCTTATTGGTAAATATATCGGCTAGCCCTTATGCATATGGTAAAAGAGAGGACCGTAAGAAAATGCTCTCGGTCTTAACACGAAAGGATAATATACCGCTTGCTTATATATGCTGTGTGGGTGCCCAGACCGATCTAATTTTCGACGGTGCCAGTATGTGCTTTGATTCTAATGGTAATCTCGCATCTCTTGGTAAATCTTTTCAGGAGGATTATTTTATCTGGGATACTGCTGCATCAGCTAAACCAATTACAAATGTTGAAGGTACTTTTGAAGAAGAAGTGTTAAATGCTCTCATCTATGGTGTCAGGGAATACTCTGTAAAAATGAATCTGCCAAAAGTTATCCTTGGATTAAGCGGAGGAATAGATTCTGCCCTTGTGGCATATATTGCTGTTCAGGCTCTCGGCAATGAGAACGTACATGTTGTTCTGATGCCCTCAAAATATTCCAGCACTAGAAGTGTTGATGATTCTCTGAACCTTATAAATAATCTAGGCATCACATATAATAATGTTCCGATCACCCCTGTATTCAATTCTGTGCTGAAGACATTGGATCCTGTATTCGGAGATTTACCTGAAGGGCTCACGGAAGAAAATATCCAGGCAAGGATCAGAGGTCTTTATCTCATGGCTCTTTCAAATAAGCATGGATATCTTCTGCTAACCACAGGAAATAAATCTGAAATGGGTGTTGGTTATTGTACCCTCTATGGGGACATGTGCGGCGGACTTGCAGTTATCGCCGATGTATATAAAACCGACATTTATAGGATTGCAAATTATATCAACAGGGAAC
>OCZT010007985.1_pt1 | contig 10336 bp, 8 predicted proteins | sample 1539031 | NCBI WGS metagenome assembly OCZT01 (sample SAMEA3539308, study PRJEB22396) | soil metagenome | biome: tundra; feature: field; material: soil | place: USA | collected 2010-05 | depth 0.15 m
AGTGGGCCGGTCAAGCCTGCGATCTCCTCGTCCTCGAGCTGGGTCATCTGGCCGTCTCCACGGTCGACCTCGACCTGGGTGAGCCGGGAGATCATGTCGTCGCCCGGATGCCGGCGCTTCTCCCGGGCGAGCTCGATCCAGTACATGGAGCTCTCGACGGAGGCCTGAAGGCCTTCGGGCGTCGGGTCCATCTGCCCGGGCTCCCGGTGGAGGGACTTGTCCAGCCAGTGGCGGATCTGCTGGCGCTCCCCTTCGGGGACACCCAGCATGCGGCAGATGATCTCGACGGGGAACGGCCCGCTGCAGTCCGCAACGGCGTCGAAGTCTCGGCGTCGTCGAAGGGGGCGACGCAGGACGCGATGACCTCTCGCACCATGGGCTCGAGCGCGCCGACGGAACGGGGCGTGAACACCCGGTTCACCAACGCCCGCAGCCGGTCGTGCTCGGGAGGGTCCATCATGATGATCGACCGGTACATCTTGATGATCTCCGGATCGGTAGTGAGGGTTGACAGATCCACGCCATGGCTGCTCGAGAAGGTCTGCCAATCCTTGTGGGCCGCACAGACGTCGTCGTAGCGGAACAAGGCCCAGAACCCGTACTTCTCGTTGAAGTACACCGGCGACTCGTCGCGCATCCTGCGATACAAGTCGTAAGGGTCGTTGAAGTGCTCGTCTGAAAACGGATCGAACTCGGGCGGCGGATCGCTCAGTGTCCCATCGGACATGCGTTCCCTCCCATCTCGTTGTCAGTGCGCAAACGGCTCGGTGGGATCCGATGATGCCGGGGGGTGCCGACCGGAGAGCCAGGGGTCCGTTCAGCCCAGCGTGCTCACCAGCATGCAGCCGCACGTGTTCCCTCCGCCGGCAGCGACAGCTGCCACCTGGGGGCGGCTGGCCACCTGTCGATCGCCGGCGTCACCGCGCAGCTGCACACAGGCCTCGTGCAGGAAGCCATAGCCGTGGAGCCGACCCGCTGAGAGCTGTCCACCGTGGGTGTTGAGCGGCAGTGGTCCGTCGAGCGCGATGCGGTGGCCACCCTCCACGAACGGTCCGCTCTCGCCGACCGGGCACAGTCCCAGTGCCTCCAGCCACAGCATGGTGAGGAAGCTGAATCCGTCGTACAGTTCGGCGAGCTCCACGTCGGCAGGGGTCAGTGACGTTCGGGCCCACATCTGGGCAGCCGCATCCGCACCGACGGTGCGGGTGAGGTCGTGGATCTGGTCCCAGCTGGGCCGGTCGTGCATCGCTCCTCCCATCGCCTCCACGTAGACCGGTTGGATGGGGAGGTCCTCGGCGAGCTCCCGGCGTGACACGATCAGCGCGGTCGCCCCGTCGCACGGCACGTCGCAGTCGAACAGGTGAAGCGGGGTGGTGATCATCCTCGACGCGAAATAGTCGTCGATGGTCATCGGGTCGCGGTAGATGGCATTCGGATTGCGTGCGGCATTACGTCGGGCATTCAGCGGGATCTGCGCGAGCTGTTCTGGAGTCGTGCCGTAACGATGCATGTGTGCCTGCGCGTATTGGGCGATCCAGCAGGCGGCCGAAGCAGATCCGAACGGCAGGGTCCACTCGCTGAAGCCGGATGCGTAGACGCTGCCCCCGCCGCCTCCCCCCATGCCCACACTGGCTCGGCCCGAGGACCCCTGGGCACTTCCCTCCCACACCGAGCGAAAGCAGAGGACATGGTCGGCCAGCCCCGCTCCCACGGCCAGGCAGGCCTTCATCACCGAGCCGAGCTGTCCCGAGGTCTCGACCCCGCCGTCGTACCAGTTGACCTCCAGGCGCAGGGCATCGATGACATCAATGGCGCTGGACCCGGAGAAACCTCGCGGTGAGGCCATCATTCCCGGATAGGTGGAGACCCCGTCGATGTCCGCGACACGGAGGCCGGCATCATCGACTGCTGCGAGGCACCCGTCCAACGTGAGCTCCAGCGGATCCCTTCCGAGGCGCCGGCCGATGGCCGACTGACCCACTCCGGTGATGGCGCAACGCTTCTCGATCGGCTCGTCACGCATGGTCGGTCCCTTCCGGGGCGTAGGGCTCGAAGAGTGGCAACCAGATATCGCCGTTGACATCCTCGCGGTGCTCGAAGACGACCTGCACCTCCATGCCGATGTGAACCGATTCGGGCGGGCAGTGCACCACGTTCGTGGTCAGCCGGAGCTCGGGCTGTTCGGCGATCGAAACCAGCCCGATGATGTAGGGAGGGTCGAACCCGGGGATCCACTGGTGGTGGTTGATCGTGAAGCTCGCCACGGTGGCGCGCCCGCTGACCGCTTCGGGGGCGATGTTCTTCGACCGGTCGCGTGGGCAAATGGGGAGCGGCGGATGCAGGTAATAGCCGCAATCCTGGCAGCGCAGGAAGACGAGCGATCCCTGCCGGCCTCCCTGCCAGAAGTGCCGGTTCCGGTCAGTGAGCTCAGGCAGGATGCGGAAGGGCGTGTCAACCGTCGTCATCTGTTCTCCAGTCTCTTCTTGGGGCCGCGCCGGGAGCGAGGTCCCCGGCTCCGATGCGGTGTTGGCGGCTCCGGCGGCGAGGATAACCGCTCGGCCCGGTCGACAGCCCCTCCCTCCGCACTCGCTGCGCCCGATGGGACCCGTGCCGCGGCCCGGGGTGACCGCTTCGGTTCCGGCGCTCCTCACGCCTGTGAGCACGGAGAACACCCGTGCCACGTTGAGTGCACCGAGCAGGTTCGGCTGTCGTCGAACGGTGACTTCACCCACGGCCCGGAGCCGTGGGCGAGTTGGGGCCAGGAGTGGATTCGTCCACCGCCCGAATCGCGGTGGCGCCGATCGCGGGGGTCGTTTCCTGCCCGCCGGAGTTCGATGGGGGTCGAGGGCACCCGCAGCCTGACGCCTGGGTATGCATGCTGGCGCCCGCCTTCGTGGACGGGTTACGCAGACTCGACCCGGTGTAGAAGACGACCAGAGAAGAAGGAAACCGTGGATCTGCAGCTGAGCGACGACCAGGTGCTCTTCGACGAGACCACCGCCAGGTTCCTTGAGACGTCATGCCCGATCTCGACGGTGCGCGAGAGTGGGCTGAGAAGGAATCGGCGGGGTTCCCCCTCGAATGGTGGCGCCGGGGGGCCGAGCTCGGCTGGACCTCCCTACTCGTCTCCGAGGAGGACGGCGGTGGCAGCAACGAGATGCAGCGCAACATCATCAGCGAACGCGTGCTGGGCATGCCCCGGGAGTACGCCGCCGACAAGGACAAGCCGTTCGACGAGGTCCGTCACAACCCGTCTCCCTCCCACTCCCACTCCCACTCCCACTGAGAGCAATGCATGCCGCCGGTGGCCTTGTGGTCACGGGCACCCGGCCGTGACGGGCGGATGCAAGGAGCGAAGACCCGGGGAGTGGAGAGGAGGGGATGCGTGGTTGACGCGAGCGGGCAGATCTACATGCGCACCTCGGCGGAGACAAGCTCACACTGATCTGGGACGGCAGGTCGCCGATCGGTGGATCCAGGTTTAGAAGACCGGGTGCTCGGCATGTTTACGGGCAAAGCGCAGGATTGCAATGTGCTTGTCCGTGTCACGTTCCATGAGTTCCACGAGTAACCCCCAGAGCGTCGTGTCCTTCACATCGCTCAGTTCCCTTCTTAAGTGCTTTAGCTCGCGCAAGTCGTCTTCTTCGCGATCCAAGAGGCGCCTTGTCACCTCCAAAATCTTCTCCCTGTTCTCCTTGTGGAAGTCCATTCTCGGCACTACCGAGTCCTCTGGCATCAGCTCTGCGCTGGATTTCAGCGACTGCGCAAGCTGTTTGAAGAGGCGGTGATGGCGGCGCTCATCTTCGACTAGCAAGTTGATTAGGTATCCAAGCGCCTTGGACTCGGTCTCCCTGGCGGCGTTCACGTACTCTTCGAGTAGGCCCTTTTCTCGGCCAATGTGTTCGGTCAGGTGATGGAATATCTCACGCTCCCAGGAACTGGCACCGACCGGCGATGCTGGTGGGCTCTCTGCAGGGATGCCGGTGCCGTCGTTGTCCATAAAGGTGCTCCTTGTTTCACTGAACCCGACTTGCGGCGGGGTCCTCCTCGAGGGTAGCCGGCGGGCTTGCTGGTGAAGGGGTTCAACCCCGTAACGTGGGGGCCGAAAACCTCATCCACGCCGTCCACCTGGAATTTCACCCTAGGCAGAGAACTGGTTGAGATCGGCTGCGACGCTGTCCCTCCTAGGTGGCGTTCGTGTGCCGTGGGTAGGGGCGATTGGGAGATCGACGCCCAGGCGAGGTGGACTACGCACCCACCAGGAAACCGCCGGGTGTACGCCCAGCCGCCGCACCGGCCCCACTGAACCAGCTCCCTACGCCACTCCTTCGGGCGGCAATGGGGTCACGAGGAGGACGCGGTGGACGTGCCCGGGATGTTCCCACCACAGATCGGCGTTTGGCTGGCTGCCACGAAGCCGTTCTCCTCCGCCTGCATGTACCAGCCACAGCTCTCCGACGTGTTGTGGCCGAAAATCGTCGAATAGTCGATGCTGACGGGTAGCAGGCCGTTGCCGGTGTAGGCCTTGACCTGGCGCAGGTCTTTGATGACTGCGGCATGTGTCGGGTTCTTGCCCGCCAATTCGAGGCCCTTGATCATGAGATCGGCCCCCAGCCAACTTTCGTAGATGTTGTACGTCGGAAAGTTGGACGGGGAACGCTGCTGGTACTTCTGCAGCGCCGCGGCCATCTGCTCGGTGCCGGCATTGGGAATGGCAGTGGGCCGGAATTCGGCGGTGAAGTACACGCCCTGCACCGCCTGCCAGGCCGGCGTGTGGATGATATCGGGCTCGTATCCGGTAGGGAAGTCCGCGACCTTCAGCTTGACCCCCGCTTGTTGTATCGCGGTGACGAGTGCGAAGTTGGAGTCATTGTCCATGCCACCGTAAACGGCGTCAACGTGCTTCGATTTGGCCGTGAGTGCCTCGGTCGTAAAGTCGACGCCTCCGAAGGGGACTGAGGTGTCGAGTACACCCACCTTCAGGCCGGCGCGTTCCGACGAATCGGCGGTGCCGATCGCTGAGCGGGCTGAGCTAGGCGAGATGCCGTAGCCGTAGCTGCCGACGATCGTGCCACCGTGAGCCTCGAAGAACTTGCCAATACCGTCGTTGACGGGATACGCAGGATCGATGCTCCCAGTGTCGGAGGCGAACATGTTGGTATTGGGCTGCTCGCCCCACTCCGGACCGTCGAAGCTGCCGCCGGTGACCGGCACGCCCTGTTGCTGTGCGTTCTTGTAGGCGCCGAAGAAGAACGGGGTGTCACTCACGATGCCGATGACGCCCTCGGAGATCGCTTGCTGGACCGCGGTGGCCACAGTCGTCAGGCTGCCCTGGTCGTTGATCACGATCGGCACGATCTTGTGCCCGTTCACCCCGCCATCGGCGTTCTGCAGGTCGATGCGGGCGAGGAAGCCCTGAGGCGAGGTCTGGAACTCGGCAGCCGCTATCCCCGTCTCCGACGTGATCAGAGCGATCTTGATCGGCGATTTCGACCCCGAAGCGGTGCCCGGCGTAGAGCCGGAGCTGCCACACCCTGGTACGAGCATGAGCACGAGCACAGTGGCCACACCCACGAACACACCCGGATGACGTTTCTGCACGAAAACCACCTTTCTCTCCGGGTAGGGTACCTTATGCTCGATCCGGGTGCGTCCAGTAGCTCGGACGGCACGAGCGCACAGGAGTGGTCGGAAGGACGCGGTCGAAGGTTCCTCCGCGGTAGCGCCCTGCAGGCAGCTAAAGCGGCATGGTCCGATGCCGTCTGGCCGACGGAATTGGCACTTAGCCAAGATGCGAGACCGAAGAGTGGCCAACGGTACCGTGATCAATCGTGCGATCGGCCCGGGGAAGGCTGGCCCGCATCCAGACCGGTACGTGCAGGTGCCCACCGAGGTACTGTGCACCGATGAAGGATAAGGGGGACGCTCGGCATGCTCCAATACGTGATCGCCGGCTTGGTGCTAGGCGGCATCTACGCCATCGCTTCCGCCGGCTTGGTCATCACCTATGTCTCGTCGGGCATCTTGAACTTCGCCTTCGGTTCGCTGGCCTTTTTTGTGGCGCGCTTCTATTACTACCTGCATGTCCAGCAGAGCTTGGGCATCGTTCCGGCCGCCGTGGTGTCGATCGTGCTCGTCGGCCCGGCCATCGGCGTCTTCCTCTACTTCGCGCTCTTTCGGTTCCTGCGCCTTTCCTCACCGCTGATCAAGGTGGTGGCCACGCTGGGGCTCCTCGTCGCGATCCCCGCCATCGCTACTCTGATCTTCGGCAGCCAGGCCATCTTGAAGGCGCCTGGCCTCGCCCCCGAGCCTGTTAGGGTCTTCGACTTCTTGGGCGTACCGGTGACGATGGACCAGATCATCGTGTACGTGTGCGTCGCCGCCACGGTGGTCCTCGGTGCCTCGGTCCTGCGCTACACGGACGTCGGGCTGAAAGTGCGGGCCATGGTGGACTCGCCTGCCAAGACTGCTCTCTCTGGCACCAGTGCCAATGCCGTCTCCGTCGGCGTCTGGGCGGTGAGCACATTCTTCGCCGGGCTGGCCGGCGTGCTGGCCGCACCGATCATCGGCCTGAGCGCCGGCAACTTTACCCTGCTCATCGCGGCCGCCTTCGCCGCAGTCGTCGCAGCCAAACTACGCAGCCTGCCGATCGCCGTCGGAGTAGGCCTGGCCATGGGCGTGGTGACCTCGCTCACCCAGCGATACCTCCCGCCGGCCAGTAGCTGGACCACGGAGATCATCGACGCCGTACCGTTCATGTTCATCGCGGTGTTTCTCGTGTACAACCTGGTGCGCGGCGGCCGGGTTGGTGAGACCGAGCGAGTGGGCGGTGCGCTGGACCTGGCCATCATCCCCCAAGGCGGGAGCCGACTGGCCGGTTCGACCGCTGGCGCGCTCGAGAACGGATCCGTCGGCCTGATCGGCAAGTATGCCGGCCCGCTGGCACTCATGGCGGCGGCATTCGGTCTGCCGGTGCTTGTTCAGGGATTTTGGGTGGGTCTGCTGGCACAGGCATTTGCCTACGGAATCATCTTCTTGTCCTTCACCCTCGTGACGGGTGAAGGGGGCATGATCTGGCTCTGCCAGATCACCTTCGCCGGGGTCGGAGCGCTCACCGCTTCGCAGCTGGCCACCAATCATGGATGGCCGGTTCTGGTGGCAATTGTCGCCGGTGGCCTCGTGGCGCTGCCAATGGGTCTCATCATCGGATTCCTGACCATCCGCTTGGGCGACCTCTACGTAGCGCTAGTCACCCTGGCGTTCGGGTTATTGATGGAGAACCTGGTGTTTACCATGGGTATCTTCCAGAACCAGGGGTTGGGAGTGAACGTGGCACGGCCTGGCTTCGCAGCTTCGGACCTCGCCTTCGCCTACCTGTGCCTGGTGGCGTTCGTCATCGCAGCGCTGTTCATCTTCAACCTCCGGCGCTCAACCACCGGGCTGGCGCTCAATGCGGTCCGCTGGAGCGAGCCCGGAGCGCGCACGCTCGGCATCAGCGTTGTACAGATGAAGATCATCGTGGCCGGATTAGGCGCCTTGGTGGCAGGCATCGGGGGGGGCTTTCTGGTCGCGGCGCAGAACTCCGCCCAGCCGGGCAATTTCGCCACTTTCCTCGGAGTGGTGTGGCTCGTCGTACTGGTGACAGTCGGCGTACGCTCCAACGTGGCCGCACTGGTTGCCGGTCTCTTATTCGTCATGCTGCCGGCGCTGGCACTGGCCTATCTTCCGAACTGGACGGCCGAGATCCTACCTGTGCTCTTCGGACTCGGGGCTATCACGGCAGCCAAGTTCCCCGACGGGACTCTGGCGCGGGGTGGGCAGTTGTTCCGACGGTGGCTGCTGAGCGTGGCCGGCCGGCGGCGACCAAGGCTGCCGGGCGAGCCGGCCGCCACCGACGGTGTGCGGGTCGCGGCTCAGGGCGGCACGGGCGATGCAACGCCGGTGGTCGAGGAGGTCTCCTCTTGAGCACCTTCCCCGCACCCTCTGGCACCTCGGCCGACATCGGCGAGCACGCACACGACCCGGTGGTTCCGGTACGGCCCGTGCTGGCCGCCACGGGGGTGACCGTGCGCTTCGGTGGCCTGGTTGCGCTGTCCGACGTTGGTCTCGAGGTGCCGCCGGGCGCCATCGTGGGACTGGTGGGCCCCAACGGGGCGGGCAAGTCCACCTTGTTCGCCGTGCTCTCGGGGCTCCTGCACCCCGCTGCCGGCCGGGTGGACCTCTGCGGCGAGGACGTCACCCACGCCAGCCCCCAGCTCCGCGCCCGCAAGGGGTTGGCTCGGACGTTCCAACAACCCGAACTGTTCATGGGACTGACCGTACGGGAGCATCTGGTGCTGGCGGACCGGATCCGTTTTGCGCGCCGACGGTTGTGGAGCGACATGCTGGACCCGCGATCGTTGCTACTATCGTCTCGTTCCGAGAACGAGCGGGTCGATGCGCTACTGGAACTGCTCAACTTGACCCGCGTGGCCCAGGTAACGGTCGCTGCACTTCCCCTTGGCACGAGTCGCTTGGTCGAGATCGCGCGGGCGCTAGCCACCCGCCCTGATGTAGTGCTGCTCGACGAGCCGCTTTCCGGTTTGGACATGCGCGAGTCCGAAGACGTCGCGTCAGCCTTTCGACGAGTAGTAGACAACGACGAGCACCGGGTGTCGTTGCTGATGGTTGAGCACGATGTAGCCACGGTGCTCTCCCTCTCGAGCCGGATCTTTGTGCTCGATTTCGGCCAGCTGATCGCCTCCGGCACCCCCGCAGAGATCCATGGCAATACGGTGGTCAGGTCAGCGTACCTGGGCGACGAAGGCAGTCCGTCAGCAGCTGGTGCGCAGGTGAACCGGTGACCGAGTTGCTCCTGCAGGTCGACAGCCTTGATGTTCGTTACGGGCTTTTCCAAGCGTTGTTCGCCGTGTCTCTGGAGGTGGAGCAGGGATCGGTGACGGCGGTGCTGGGAGCCAACGGCGCGGGCAAGAGCACGCTGGCCCGCACCGTCTCGGGTCTCGTCCCTGCGGCAGGCGGCCGAGTGCTATTCGACGGGGTTGCTATCAACGGGTGGCCGATCCACCGCATCCGCAAGCTCGGTCTCGCCTACATCCCCGAGGGCCGCGGGATCTTTCCTGGCCTGTCCGTGATCGACAACCTGCGAATGGCGGTTGGCCAAGAGAATAGGAGCGAGCGAGCGGCCGCCATCGACCGGTCCATAGAGCTCTTTCCGGTGCTCGGCGAACGGCGTATACAGCGTGCCGGAAGCCTGTCAGGCGGCGAGCAGCAGATGCTCGCCCTGGCGGGGACCCTGGCGGTTCCCCCGAGGCTCATTATCGCCGACGAAATGTCCCTCGGGCTCGCGCCGATGGTGGCGGAGGCGGTGTTCCAGAGCCTCGATGCGGCCCGCCAAAGCGGCATCACCATTGTGCTCATCGAACAGTTCGTGCACCGGGCACTGTCGCTGGCCGACCACTGCGTGATCCTTAGGCGAGGGCGAGTCGGGTGGTCCGGCCCGGCGCACGAGGCGCGACAGGAGGTCCTTGATCGCTACCTGGGGGAGGCAGAACAAGCAACCGCCACCGTGGAGTAGCGGCGCGCAGAGGGAGTCACATGCCAACCGCTCGGTTCGGGGGCATGCCGTGTGTGCTGGTTGCAGTCGCCGCGGCGACGTTGCCTGGTGCGTTGAAGGGCACCAGAACGTCGATCGCGGCACTCGATCCCAGATGGGAGTCCATCTCCGCGCGTAGTGTCCGAAAACGCGACCACCCCCTCACCAGAGACCTTGGAGAGAGCATCGATCGCCTCGACTACCATCGAAGGCGTTCGCCGACGCCGTTGCCATGACTCAGTTGAGAACACAGACGGACCTGCGGACATACACCCGAGCCGATCTCGACGAGATCGAACGCATGCTCAACGGACGACCCCGAGAGACGCTGAACTGGCTCAAGCCCTGTGAGAAACTGGCTTCGCTAATTCCAGCGACCGGTTGAGGCCCGCCCCAGCATGCCTCGCGGGGCTGGGTGGTTGCGAACGGCAACGAAGCCCTGTACGTCGCTCGACACTTCGGAGAGGTATTGGTTCAACCGAACAGCGGCTCGACGATTTCGGCGATCATCGATCACCTGGGGGAAAGGCACCGATAGCGGGCGAACCCGACTCGGCCACCGGCGCTGGTCAGATCAAGGACCAAGGAGACATTGTCGCGGGAACGGATGACACCCTTGCAGTCCCAGCAGTTGCCGCCGCCTGTGCGAAGGTGGCACGGCGGCGTTGTGAACCGGCGTTTGACGGAGGCTCTGGTGTTTGGTTTTCTCATGCCGCATCGGGCTGAGACTCCGAAAACGCGCAG
>OCZT010007986.1_pt1 | contig 10334 bp, 9 predicted proteins | sample 1539031 | NCBI WGS metagenome assembly OCZT01 (sample SAMEA3539308, study PRJEB22396) | soil metagenome | biome: tundra; feature: field; material: soil | place: USA | collected 2010-05 | depth 0.15 m
GCACACAGGTCAGTCATGCTGGCGATAGGGCCTTATGTTAAAAGGGGATTTGTTGATCATACGATGTATACTTCAAGTAGTGTATTGAAGACTATGGAACTTATACTTGGTCTTAAGCCGATGACGCAATTCGATTTATCGGCAGCTCCAATATTAAATCCTATTGTTAATGTTCCTGATTTGAAATTTTATGATGCTGTTAAACCATTGATTGACCTTAATGAAAAGAACAGGGCAGGTTTATTCGGTGGAGAGAGGTGTGAAGAATTAAATCTTGCCGTAGAAGATGCGGTTCCCGAAAGAGAGTTTAATGAGATTTTATGGAAAGCAGTGAGGGGAGAAGATTCAGAATTACCCCCGTTAACAAGAAGTGCTTTTGTTAAAGAGATCAGGTGATAATGTACTATAATAAAAAACCCGTCTTAGCCGGGTTTTTTATTATAAAGATATTTAATCAGAACTGAAGTTTTTTCTTAGTCTTATTGGCATATTCAACAACAAGAGCACTTGCTACAAATATTGAAGAATATGTTCCGATAATTACACCGAAGAACATTGTGAAAGCAAATGCCCTGATAACCTCGCCGCCGAATATTAAAAGAACAAGTGTAGTTAATAAAGTTGTACCCGATGTAATTAAGGTTCTGCTTAATGTTTTATTGATAGCAAGATTGACCACTTCTTGTATAGGCATTGTTTTATGGATCTTCATCATTTCCCTTACTCTATCGAAAACGATAACAGTATCATTGTTTGAATAGCCTATAAGGGTAAGGAAGGCTGCCACAGTTGTAAGATCAATTTCAAGGTTTAACCCGGGTATAATATTATATAGTGCCGCATAAAGCCCCAGTGTAATAAGTACATCATGGAATAGGGCTACAACTGCACCAGCAGCAAAGATGAACTTGAACCTGAATCCAAGATAGATAAGTATCATTACCAGGGAGAGAAATATTGCTAAAACAGCATTTCTTTTTAGTTCGCCTCCAACCTTTGGACCTACCTGTTCTTCTTTCAATATCTTAAAGGTATTATCCTTTAATTTTTCCTTCAGATTTATTTTTATTAAATCGGAGATGCCAATGCTGACAGTCATTTTGGTGTTAGTTAAATCAGCCGTTGTTTTCGAAGTTTGGAATCCTTCCCGGAATAATCTATCTACCATAACATTGGCGGTATCTGGATTAGGAAAGTTGTATGTGACTGATTTTGCTGTAGAATCAACAATCTGGTAAGGAAGACCGGGATAGATTTTTTCGATCTGACTGTTAATATTTTTAACAATTCCGGGGAAAAGATTACTTGGAACTGTTTGTAATTCAGTTCTGATAATTATGGCATTAGAACTACCATACGATTTCAGTTCAACATTTCCAAGCCCGATATTTTCGATATTTGGTCTTAACTTTCCGACAGTCATGGGATTCTGGAATTCAAGCACATATTCAGATCCGCCTTTAAAGTCGATTCCGAATGTAAATCCTCTGAATATAAAATTGACTACCCCGATCAGGAAGAGGGAAGAAGATAAAATATAAAAGAATTTTCTTTTTCCTAAGAAATCTATATTTAGATTTTCAAATATTCGCATTTATTAAATTCCTAAAAGTTTATTAACCGACACTGATTTTTGCTCCCTTAGCAACCATCCAATCGAAGATTACACGGGAAATAACTAAAGCACCAAACAAACTGGTGATAATACCGATCATAAGTGTTAAGGCAAACCCCTGAACAGGACCGGTTCCAAACTGGTAAAGAATTATACCTGTAAAGAATGTAGTAATATTGGAGTCAAGAATAGCCGGCATAGCTTTTGTGAAACCGCCTTCTACTGAAGCTTTGATAGTTTTGCCAGTACCCAGCTCTTCTCGTATTCTTTCATAAATAAGAACATTTGCATCTACTGCCATTCCCATTGTAAGCACAATACCAGCCATACCGGGCAATGTGAGAGTTGCACCGAATCCTGCTAAAACTCCCAATACGAATAATACAATAAGAGTAAGAGTTGCAGCGGCAATTTCTCCCGATCTCCTGTAATAGAAAATCATAAAGAGACCAACCAATATATATCCGATCACCATTGAAGTTAATCCATTAGTAACAGAATCCTGTCCTAATGAAGGCCCTATTGTTCTTTCTTCGATGATATCGACTGGAGCCGGAAGAGCACCAGCTTTGAGAATAATTTCAAGGAGTTTAGCTTCTTCCATATTAGCCATTCCTGATATTTGGGAACGACCGCTTGGAATTTTGCCCTGAACTACCGGTGCAGAGAAAGCCACACCGTCAAGTATAATGGCGATTCTTTTGTGAATATTAGCGCCCGTGATTCTGGACCATTCGGCAGCTCCATCGGAGTTCATTTCCATATCTACAACTGCAGAAGTAGTTTGAGGATCAATATTTGCTCTGGCATTAGTAATAACCCCACCTGTTAATTCAGGTTCTTTATTGACTAAGTATAGAGTATAATAGTCTTTATTGTCATTAGTATTTTTGAAAGGTTTTGCGGAATAGATAAATTCAACGTTGTTAGGGATAGCACTCTGAACATCAGGCCTATTCAAAAGTCTTGTTAATTTATCCCGTTCATCACCTCTTACAGCAGCATCAGCAGAACGACCCTGGGAATCCAATAAATGGGCAATAGCAAAGAAAGGATGGTTTTTTTCAATATCCTTTTGTTTCTGTTCTACTGATGTATCGGTTTTAGACAATTGTGTTTTTGTTTTGTTGGAATCAGCTGCGACAGTAGAATCGGATTTGGTTGAATCGACAAGAGATTTACCTGCAAGAACGTTATCAATTTTCTGCATTATCGAAAAAGTTAATTCAGGATCTTTAAGAAGTCTGAATTCAAGCAAAGCAGTTCCCTGTAAAAGCTGTTTAGCTTCTTCTTCCCTGGCAACACCGGGAAGTTCAACAATAATTCTTCTAGTACCCTGTCTCTGAATTGAGGGTTCAGAAACGCCATACTGGTCAACTCTGTTACGGATAATTTCGATTGCCCTGCTTACAGCATCATCAGCATCCTTTTTAAGATCGGATTTAATTTTATTGTCGTCATCTCTAACTGAACCGAAATACCGGCTCATCCTGATCCCTCTTTGAGAAAGTTTTCTGGCGAAAATGTCAACAACAGATTCGTCTGATATTGCGGCTTCTTTTTCTGATTCAGCAATCACTATTTTGAAGACATCGTCAGGATTTTTGGCTACTTTACTAATTAGTTTAGTAGTATTTACTTCAAGAACAACGCGCATACCGCCCTGAAGGTCAAGTCCAAGTTTAATTCTTTCTGATCTTGCCTTAACATACGAGGGATCGGAAGCTTTTATGCTGTCTTCAATCTGTTTAGCTTTTTTATCCAATTGATCAGGGGTGATATTAGGATTACCAATCAAAAGATCTCTTTTCTTTGAATCAACAATCTTATTTAAATTCTTAGTTTTCTGGTAATCAGTATATGTGGGATATAAAAGGTAAATACTGAAAACAACAGCGGCAATGATTATTGCTAGCCTAAATCTGATTTCTTTCATATTTTGATTCTATTTCCATTTGAATTTTGAAAATAATTAAGAGTTAAAATTACTCGTAAAGTGAAAGAAAGTCAATAAAAATTGGCCTTCAGAGATAAATACTTTAGAGTTAAAATTGAATAAAGGGAATTAAACCAGCGAAATGATTCTTTTTACTAGTCTTTCAAATTTTTCTTGAACAATATGTGCTGTTTCAGTAACCTCAGCATGGTTTAATTTTGATTTTGAAATGCCTGCGGCATAATTAGTAATACATGAAATTGAAGCGGCTTCAAGTCCGGAATACGCGGCAAACAAACCTTCGTGGACAGTAGACATTCCGACAGCATCACCGCCGAACCTGCCCATCATTTTGATTTCAGCAGGTGTTTCGTAAGATGGACCTTTTGAGAGCCAATAAACGCCCTCTTTTAAGTCTATTTTTTCTTCAAGGGCTGCATTTCTGATAATTTTATTGAAAGCATCTGAGGGGAAGTCCCTTAAATTATTGATTCCTTCTTCAGACAGTATACCAATTAGTGAAGATAATTCTTTTTTTATGCTGAAGGAATTAAACGAAAGATCTAACATTAGATCGCCGGGATGGAAATCAGGATTTATTCCACCGGCAGCATTAGTTATTAGAATCTTAGTGCATCCAAGTTTATGGGATAAAAAAGCAGGTAAAACACATTCTGAAATTGGATATCCCTCATAAAAATGTATACGTCCCTGGAACAAAAGGAGCTTTTTGCCCTGATATTCAGCAAAATGGATCTTGCCTTCGTGTCCAACAATTGTGGAGGGAGGGTAACCCGGAAGGTCACTAGTAGATATTGTTTTATGTAATTTTACTGATGAAGCAAAATTGCCAAGACCGCTTCCCAATATTAGTGAAACTTCAGGTTTGAAAGGGGCTAGCTTCTTTAAGAGATTAGCAAGTTCTTTATATTTTAAGTTCAGGTTAGGGTTCATATTCATAGATTATTGTGTTAAAATACCCGCAAGTGTAGCGGTCATCAAAGTTGCAAGGCATCCGCCCAATACTGCCTTAAGTCCGAACGAGGCAATATCTTTTTTCCTATCTGGAGCCATGGGTCCAATACCACCAATCTGAATTGCTATAGATGAAAAATTCGCAAAACCACAAAGGGCATATGTTGCCATTGTAATTGCTTTCTCACTTAAAACACCGTTCTTTATCATTGTAGTAAGATCAAGATAAGCAACAAATTCATTTAATACAGTTTTAGTGCCTATTAGACTTCCAAAATTTAGTGCATCATGTACAGGGACGCCGATACCCATTGCAATATACTGAAGCAAAATACCAAAAATAAGCTGCATGGAAAGAGGCTGACCAAAGTTCTTAACCATCATGACATTAAGACTAGTTACATTTCCAATCCAAATAAGCATAGAGTTAAAAAGAGCTATAAGAGCAATAAATGCAAGAAGCATCGCAGCGACATTAAGAGCAAGCCAAAGTCCATCGCCAGCGCCTGTAGCTGCGGCATCAATAACATTCGCATCCTTCTTGGGGATTTTTAATTTAACGCTTCCCTTTGTTACAGGGTCTCCTACTTCCGGGAATAATATCTTAGCGATAACCATGGACCCTGGAAATGCCATAGTGCTAGCAGCCAATAAGGAAACTGCAAATTTTAACTGGGCAGTATCTACTGCAATGTGGTGGAATTGAGCATAAGCCTGACCGAGCATCAGGCTGTACGTTGCAATAAGTGCAGCTGAGATAGTAGCCATACCGCCGATCATTATCGTAAGTAATTCAGATTGTGTCATGGTCTGGATATATGGGCGAACAAGAAGTGGAGCCTCTGTTTGTCCTAAAAAAACATTTGCAGCATTTGATAAAGTCTCAGCACCGCTAGTACCAAGAAGCTTTGCCATAATCCATGCCATTCCTTTAACAACAGCCTGCAATATCCCGAGATGATAAAGAAGGGCAGCTAATGAAGATACAAAGATAATGGTGGGGAGTACCTGGAATGCGAAGAAAAATCCCAAGCTATCTGAGCCTGTACTTGCACCAAGTTTTCCGAAAACAAACTTGCTTCCTTCAAGTGTAAACCCAAGAAGAGCCACAATTGCAGCACCAAGCCAATTTACAATATCTTTAAGCCATCCAAGTGGGAAGAACCATGCGCGTAATGTTTCACTATGAATAATAAAGACGGCAAATATCAGTTGTATGAGGAGCCCCATTCCAACCAATCTCCAGTTAACTGATTTCTTATTTGCAGAAAACAGAAATGCTATACCAAGTATTAATAATAACCCGACGGCACCTCTAATTACTGATAAGACATCCATTATAAACCTTTTTTAATTACTAAGGAATATTGAACGAGGAGAGAAAATCCCATTATTAATTACTTCTTTAAGTCAATGTCACTAAATGCATATGGAAGAAGTTCAGACATTTTAAGAACTTTTATTTCCTCTTTATGATTGATCATAACAACATCAATATTACCACAGAGATCGAAGAGCACTTGTCTACAAGATCCGCAGGGAGGACAGAAATCAGGGGAATCGCTGGCAATTGCAACAGCTTGAAATTCCCTTTCTCCTTCAGATATTGCTTTGAAAACTGCAGTTCTTTCAGCACAAATTGTTAAACTGTAAGAACTTGTTTCAATATTCCCCCCCAGATAAACTTTTCCAGCTTTTGTTAACAAAGCGGCTCCAACATGAAAATTGGAGTAAGGAGGGAGAGCTATTTTTTTAGCTTCAACTGATAATTTGGCTAAATCTTCGTATTTCATATTTCTTATTATTTTTTGCTCAAAAATATGTTATTACACTTCTAAATCAAATAAAAGAATGAATTATTTTCTCTTTAGGATTAAATAAAAAGTTGGGGTGAAGAAGTAATTAAGGAAAGATTGTTTATCGTTTGCCGCTTTTAAGATGAGTTTATGGAGACCGGTCCGTAATAATATATTTAGGAGTCTTATATGGAAACTGCTCCAGATTACCCCTTTATTTCCTTTGATCAGTTCTGATAGGGCAAACTTAGTATTCAGGATAATTTCATAATCATAGGACATTTGTTTCAGTTCTTTAAGGGAAAGGAGTTGTGCAATATCGTTTCGGCAGGAATCATCTTTTCTGAAAAGAGGGAGAAAATATTTTTTGATTTGATTTCTTTTCAATATAGATATGAATGGAAGTCCGAAATGGGGATCGGAAATGATATTCAATAAAGAAAGCCGGTTCGGAGTACTTAGATATATTATTCCTTCTTTCTTTAGGAAGTCTGACAGATAATGGAGAAGTTCATTATTATCAGGCAGATGCTCTATAACATCCTGCAATATTATTAAATCAAACTTAGAAAGTTTGAAAGGAAGTATCTGTGCATCAGCATTTATTTTAATAATTGTATCCGGCTGTCTTTGAAGCCTTAAAAGGCTTAAATCAAGACTGATAAAATTATTATCCTTTGAAAATACAGATGCGGTTCCACCTTCACCAGAGCCTAGTTCGAGTATATTTAATTGTTCACATTTAATGAATCTAGAAATGATCAGCTTAACGAACTTTCCTCTTTCCTCTGAAATTTCTCTTGCTTTCTTCCATCTTTCAAAGTTGGGATGCTCTGCATTCAGCCAGGGGGGAAATTCTTTTATTTCCATTTTTCCTTTCTGAAAAGCGCATTTATGAAATTTATTACAATGAGAATTTCATAAATTATCTGAAGATAAATAATTTCAAGGAATCCGAATTTGTAACCCGATTTTGCCTCATTTGTTTTAACGATTATAAGGTCAGCCAGAATTTTAATAATAGGAGGAATGAAGAACCAATTGTTATATAATCCTAAAAACAATGGGAATAAAGCAGCAAGATTTATTAGGTGCCAACTTCCCAGGATTAGTTTATGAATAGGGAGATAATAAATGGAAGTTTTAGTATGTCTTGTCCTTTGAACAATGTATTCTTTAAGGGTTTCTTTAGTAGCAGAATAAATATTAGCATCATTATCGGGGATATACCCAATCCTCATTTTGTTTTTAACGGCTTCACGTATCAGCAAGTCATCATCGCCGCTCAGCGTTTCTTGAATATTTTCATAACCTTTTATTTTATAGAAGGAGGATTTCTTAAATCCAAAATTCCTTGCTGCAGCAGAATAGGGGATGTGTAATTTCCATGCTGTAGTATAGAGGAAGAATGTCCGCAGGTTTTCAAAACGGGAAATAGCATTAACGAACCCGGGTTGATTTATAAAGGGCGCATTTCCGAAAAGGAAATCGTATCCTTGATTGAATTTTTCAGAATATCTTTTAAGCCATCCTGGACTTACAGTGCAATCAGCATCTGTTATTAAAATATAATCATTTACGGCATTCGTTATACCACAAGCCAAGGCTCCTTTCTTGCCAGGGTATTTTTTATTTTCAGCCTTAATAATTTTGAGATTTGTAAACTCATTCTTGAAAGTCTTTGCTTTAGAATAGGTTAGGTCTGTTGAATTATCATCTATTACGATAATTTCAAATTTATTTTTTGGATAGTCTACATTTTTTAATGAATTAAGGAGAGAGGGTATATTATCAGCTTCGTTTTTTGCGGATACTATAATTGAGAGGTTGAGGAGATTCATAGTCAAAACGTATGATCTGTAATTGATAATTTTATTAAGACTTAGCGCAAAACTGTGAGATCAATCAAAAGTGTAGTGTTTAGTAGACACTTTTATTAAAGAGATAATGCGATTCATGACCAGTTGGGCATCTACGGGTATTCTATGGGTATTCTACGGGTATTCTGAGTCGCTCATCTCTCGTACATCTTATACTAATATTTCTTAAAGATTACAGAAGTATTATGTCCACCAAAGCCAAAAGCATTACTTAGGGCGATATTAACTTTTCTTTCTTGAGCTTTGTTGAATGTGTAATTCAGATCACATTCGGGATCAGGATTCTCAAAGTTGATAGTTGGAGGTATTATTCCATTTTTTATTGCCAGAATTGAAGCTATTGCTTCAACAGCACCTGCGGCACCGAGAAGATGACCAGTCATGCTTTTGGTAGATGATACATTCATTTTATAGGCATGATCACCGAATACTTTTTTAATTGCATTAGTTTCTGCGATATCACCAAGAGGTGTGGAAGTACCGTGCATATTTATATAGTCTATTTCTTCTTTCTTGATACCTGCCTGATTTATTGCCATTTCCATAGCGAGAATAGCCCCTGTACCTTCCGGTTGAGGAGCGGTGATATGATAGGCGTCGGCAGACAGACCGAAGCCGATAACTTCTGCATAGATATTAGCACCTCTGGAGAGTGCATGTTCCAATTCCTCAAGAATCATTGTACCGCCACCTTCACCCATAACGAAACCGTCTCGTGTAATATCAAATGGGCGGCTAGCTGTTTCAGGGGAATCATTTCTTGTAGATAATGCTTTGGATGAATTAAATCCTGCCATACCAATTTCATTTATAGCAGCTTCGCTTCCGCCAGTTACTATAATGTCTGAAATACCGTTTTTAATTAACATGTAACTGTCAATCATATTGTTATTTGCTGTTGCACACGCAGAAACTATGCAATAGTTAGGACCCTGGAATCCATAATGGATAGAGATAAATCCGGAAGCTATATTGGGGATCATCATGGGGATGAAGAAAGGGGAAACCCTGTCCGGGCCCTGTGTATGGTTTAGTATCGCTTGGTTATAGAATGTTTGAATTCCGCCTATACCACTGCCAAAAATTACTCCAATTCTAGATTTTTCTTCATTAGAAAGTGAATCGGTTTTGATTCCGCTGTCATTTATAGCCTGAACAGTAGCGGCCATTGCATACTGGGCGTAGGGGTCTAATCTTTTAGCGGTTTTACGATCCATAAAATTACCTGCTTCAAAGCCCTTTAGCTCACAAGCAAATTTTGTTTTAATCCTTGATGTATCAAAAGCTTTAATTAGTGCAGATCCGCTCTTTCCTTCTACCATACTTTTCCAGAATTCTTCCACCGATAATCCAACGGGAGTGACTGCCCCCATTCCAGTAACGACAACTCTTTTGATCTGTTGTTCAGACATTTTCTTCCTTTTTAATCGTTTTTCTTAATAGATGTTAATAATTCAGGGTGTAAAGATAAGTAAAAATGATATATTAATTAAACAATTTGGAGGTTGTTAATCTTTTTGATTTTATCCTTTGTTAAGCGGAATATTTTCCAAGAATCCATAGATTTGGCACCCAATTTAGTATAGAAATCGATAGCCGACTGATTCCAGTCTAGCACTGCCCATTCAACCCTACCGCATTTTCTTTTACCAGCTATATTGATTAATTTCAATAGCAACGATTTACCTATTCCTTTACCCCTGAATTCCGGTTTCACATAAAGGTCTTCTAGATAGATACCCGGCTTTCCTTCAAATGTGGAATAATTATGGAAAAAAAGAGCCATCCCGGCAGGTCGATTATCATAATATGCCAAAAGGACTTCTGCAAATTTCTTTGGTCCAAACAGGTTATTGCTCAGATCCTTTTCACTTGCCACTACTTCATGAGTCAGCTTTTCAAATTCAGCGAGTTCTTTAATGAGGGATAGAATTAAAGGAACATCCTTGATCTTCGCTTTTTTGATTTTCAGATTAGTGCCTTTTTTTTGATTCATGTTGTATCCTTTGATCAATCCATTGTACCAATGATGCAAAGAGGTAACCGGAAATGATTCCGAAGATTGCTCCACCCAAAACGTCGGAAGGGTAATGGAGTCCAAGATATATCCTTGAAACAGCAACCAGAACTGC
>OCZT010007988.1_pt1 | contig 10333 bp, 9 predicted proteins | sample 1539031 | NCBI WGS metagenome assembly OCZT01 (sample SAMEA3539308, study PRJEB22396) | soil metagenome | biome: tundra; feature: field; material: soil | place: USA | collected 2010-05 | depth 0.15 m
GGCTCGCCCCCCATTTCAACGGCCCGCGCATCCACATTTCCCGCATCGACGGCATGGCCATCGGCGTGGTGCTCGGCGGCGCGCTGCAATTGTGCTGGCAGTTGCCGAGCCTGCACAAGCTCGGTTACCGCTTCCAGGCGGCCTTCGACTGGGCGCACCCGGGCTTGCAGCGCATCCTGCGCATGATGGGTCCGGCGATTTTGGGAAATGCCGCGGTGCTGATCAACGTGGCGGTGAGCACGAACCTCGCCTCCGCGATCTCCGACCCGGTGCGAGGATACGACGGACCGGTGAGCTGGCTCGGCTACGCGTTCCGCTTCATGCAGCTTCCGCTGGGTTTGTTTGGCGTGGCCATCGGATCGGCGACGCTGCCGTCCATATCGCGCAGCGCGGCGGCGGGCAATATGGACGAGTTTCGCCGTACCTTCTCCAAATCGCTGGGGATGGTGTTTTTGTTGACGCTGCCGTCCTCGGTTGGGCTGATGGTGCTGGGTAAATCGATTATCGGCGCGATCTATCAGGGCGGGAAATTCGAAGTCTACGATACCCAACAGACGGCGACGGCGCTATCCTGCTACGCCATCGGATTGGCCGGCTATGCGGGGCTGAAAGTGCTGAACCCCGCGTTTTACGCGCTGAATGACGCGCGGACGCCGATGATTGTCAGCGTGTTGTCGATCCTGATCAATTACGCCACCGCGGTAACGCTGATCCGCGTGGCGGGTTTCGGACACGCGGCGTTGGCGCTTTCCACTTCAGCGGTGGCGATGTTCGGATTCGTTGTCCTGTTCGTGATCTTGCGGGCCCGGCTGGGCGGGGTCTATGGGCGCGAACTGGTGGCGGGCTTTGCGAAAGTCGCGTTGGCGTCGGCGGCCATGGGCGGAGCCGTTTTCCTGGCGTCGCGGCAAATGGAGCGATGGCTGGGAGTGTCGCAGATGGCTCACCGGGCCGACTTGGCGGTGTCGATGCCTCTCGGCGTAGCCGTGTTCTACGCAGCCTGCCGCGCCATGGGCGTCACCGATCTGGACATGGCGTTGCAGGCGGTGCTGGCTCCGCTCAGACGGCGGCTGGGGCGGAAAAGGCCCTAAGGGCCAGTCTGACCGCTCCCGATGGTCGCGGCTCCCTTAGCCTCGACACCCTAGCCTAGGCCTTCTATCCTGGGCGATACTAAAGCTTCTAAGGGATTCTACCGATTGAACCGTGAAAGAAAGCAGTCTTCACGTGAAAATAGGACCTCACATTTGCATGTTGCTTGCCTGCGCGACGCTGGCTATGCCGGGCGACACGCGCAAAGCTCAACGCGAATATGAGCGAGGCATCCACCTGGAACAGGCCGGGCACTGGCAGGAAGCGTATGACGCGTTTTCCGCATCGCTCAACGACGAACCCACCGCGCCGGCCTATCTGCACCGCGCGAAAACCGAGCTTGCGCTGGAACTGCCCGCAAAAGCCGTCGACGATCTGACGGAGTCGATCCGGCTGGACCCCAGGGATCCCGAGGCGCTTCGCTGGCGCAGTGAGACGTACTCGAAGTTGGGCAACGACCGCGGCGTGATCGCCGATCTGACCAGCTTGTTTGAACTGGGCGTGGAGACATCGGCGCTCCGTTCGCAAAGAGCGGCGGCACACGCGCATCTGGGGCAGCATCAACTGGCGGTGGACGATTACGCCAAGGCAATCCGGCTGCGGCTGGACGATCCCGCGGCTTGGATGGGCCGCGGAACGGCGTATTCCGCGCTGGGGAATTATCGCGACGCGATCGACGATTTCACCCAGGTGGCGCTGTTAAAACCGAACGACGCCAAGGCGTATCTGGAGCGCGGTTTTGCGTTCGGACAACTGGGCGAATTTCCGCGCGCGGTGGAGGACTGCGACCGCGTCCTGCGGATGGAGCCGAAAAACGGACGCGCCCTGATGCTGCGTGGAGCGGCCTATGCACGGCTGGGATTTTATGAAAAGTCGGTCGCCGACTTCGATCTGGCGATCGCGATCAACCCTGGCGAGGCGTCGCTGTACCTGGGCCGCTCGAGCGTCTACGCGGCGGCCGGTGAGAATCAGAAAGCTCTGGCGGATCGCATCGAGGCCGTGAAGCTGCGGCCGGATTCGGCCGAAGCGCTGCTGGCGCGCGGCGGATCGTATCACGCGCTCGGCATGCATGAGCAGGGATTGGCCGATCGCACCGCGGCCATCCGCCTGAAGCCGGAACTGCCCGAAGCGTGGTGCGCGCGCGGCAGCGCCTATTTCCTGCTGGGAAAGTATCGCGAAGCGGCGGACGATCTGAATCACGCGTTGCGCTTGAAGCCCGATTATCAGGAAGCGCGGAATGTGCTCGCCAAAACGCAGGAAGCGATCGCGCGGGCGGAAGTTATGGAAGCTCCTCCGGTGATGGCCGCGGTTTCGGCCAAGCCCGCGCCGGAGCGGGAGGCTGCCAAGCCCGTCGAGACTAAACCGGCTATTGCAAAGGTCGCCGCACTGAAACCGGTCGAGCCGAAGCCGGCAGAGCCGGTCGCGAAGGTACCCAAGCCCGCACCGATCGATTCGAAAACTGCCGAGAAATTCGCCGCCCAGCACAATCAGGCCGGCCGCGAGTTATTGAAGCAAGGGAAATACCGCGAGGCCGTGGAGGAGTTGAGCGCGGCGCTGGAGCAGAAGCCCGACTTCACGCTGGCGCTCAACGCGCGGGGCTTTGCCTATTACCTGCTGAAGGATCCGAAAAAGGCGCTGGCCGATTTCGATGAGGCGATCCGGCTGAATCCGAAGTATCTGAACGCGTACCAGAACCGCGCGAAGGCTCGCAAAGCGGCGGGCGACGCCGCGGGTGGCGCGGCGGATGAGCAGAAGATTCGGGAGATCGCCAAGGGCAGCTAGGACGCGCTGGCAGGCGAAAGCGCCTGCCCCACCCCGAACAAGAACTCGCGAATCTGTAGTGGTGGCGCAGGCGGTTCCGCCTGCGAATTAATTACTTCGAAGCGACCTGTCGTGCCCGGTCCTGCAACATCTGGTCCACCATCGTGATCTGCGCGGACGTTCCGCGCACCGCCAGTGCCATGGTTGCGTTGTAGGTGAACACCCTTCGTATGCTGGTGGCCGTCCGGATCTGCGTGGCGACCTGCTGGAACGCCTGCACAGTGGGCACGCCCTTCACGTAAAACACCTGCACGATATTTTCGCCATGAGGATCGCTGGGCATGGTGTATTGCTGCGATGCGAGCGTCGCCGCGTCCACGGGCTTGCCCAGTTCCTGGACCATCCACGCGGCAGCCGCAATCTGATCCGTGGTTCCCCTCACAACCAACGCTCTCGGAGGGTTATAAGTGAAGACCCGCCGAATCTCGACGATCGTCCGAATCAACGTGGCGACCTCCTGAAATTGTTGGATCGTCGACGTATAGGGCAGGTAAAACACGCGCACCGCGGTCTCGCCATGATTTCCCGTATCGATCATCTGGTACACGCGCGAATCGGCCCTTTTCGCGCCCGCCGGTTGATCCAACTCGCCAACCAGGAACGCGGCCGCCGCGATCTGGTCGGCGGTTCCACGCACGGCCAGCGCTCTGAATGTGTTGTATGTGTAGACGCGCCGGATCTCCGCGATCGTGCGAATGGTCGTGGCGATTTCCTGGAAACTCTGTATCGACGCCACGTCCGGAACGAAGAACAGACGAACCACGTCGTCGGCGTTGTTCGCTACTTTAAACTCCTGGGACACCGAATCCGGCACCGTCTGCCGGTCGAGTTCGGTGAACAGGAACTCCGCGACCGCGATCTGCGTCGCCGTCCCTTGCACCGCCAGAGTCTTCTGCGCGGTATCGACCACCACCTGGGGATTGTCGGAAATGGTGCGGATCAGGGTCGCAAACTCATTCAGGTCCTGCGCCTTGTCGATGTGGTGCAACTGAAACACCCGCGCCGCATCCTGCCCTAAAGCAACGGACATCGCGAAAAGAATCAAAGTCGCTCGCATACGCCAACTCCTTGCTAGCCTAGACGCCGCCGCGCTGTCAAATGTGCACTCAGACTTCGAGAAGCGTTCCAATATCGATCCCAGCCACCCTCCGGCCGACGTAAAACGCCCCGAACAGAGCGTACACGGCGCTCACTTCATCGAACCGCATCTCGTAAATCAACTTCTTGAAGATCACCGGGTCGTCGGCAAACAGGTCGACGCCCCACTCCCAGTCGTCGAGGCCGATCGACCCGGAGATGATCTGCCGCACTTTGCCCGCATAGCGCCGCCCGATTTCGCCGTGATCCTGCATCTGGCGCTGGCGCTCCGGCATCGGAACCTGGTACCAGTTGCGATGCTCGCCGCGGCGCCGGTCCATCGGGTAAAAGCAGATGAACGGATTCGCCGGAATCTCCGGAAACAGGCGCGGATGCATCGCCGTCCGCTGCCGTTGGAGGGTTTCCTCGATCGCCTCATTCCATTCGAAGGTATACGGCGCGATCCCTTTTTCCGCAAGCGCGCGGTACAGCTTCTCCGACGATTCGTACAGCCCCAGCTCCACAACCGATAAATAGGATATGGTCTGCTCCAGGTAATCCCACAGCTTCAGCTTCGCGAGCGCCAGTTCGACGTGGCCCAGCGCGGTGAAATCCTTGCGGAAATGCACCAGCATGATGTCGCCTTTGTGGCCCAGCATGGAGAATACTCCGGTGCCCTCGACCTCCATCGCGGCCAGCGCCGTGGCGGCGGCACTTAGAATCTCGGCACGCTCCGCTTCGCTGAGCGCACGCCACGGAGCCCATCGTACGCGCAGCATCTGGTGCAGCAGGCTGGCGCCTTCGATGGTCAGCGGCATCGCAGGCAGGTTTTCAGAAGAGTACATAGTCGGCTCCTACCAATGTACCGTGGTAGAATCGTAAATCAATGCACCCAGATACCCATCTGGTGATTCAGCTCCAATCGCTAGACCAAAAGATAGCGGCGCTCGAAAAAGAAGTGGCCGCGCTGCCGAAGCACATCGCGACGATCGAGAAGGCGCTTGAGTCCCACAACCGGAAGCTGGAAGCGGATCGCGCCGCTCTCTCGGCCAATCAGAAGGACCGCAAAAGGCTCGAAGGCGAGATTCAGGTTCACGAGCAGAAGATCTCCAAATTGAAGGAGCAGATGCTCGGCGCGAAGACCAACGAGCAGTACAAAGCATTCCAGCACGAAATCGAGTACATCCAAAAAGAGATCCGCAAGGCCGAGGATCGCATTCTGGACCTGATGACCGAATCCGAGCCTCTGGATGCGAATGTGAAGAAGGCCGAAGTCGCGCTGAAAGAGGAGAAGGTGGTCGTCGAGGAAGAAAAAACGCGGGCGCGCAAGCGAACGGCGGAGGATCAGGGCTTTCTCGATACCCATCGTGCGCAGCGGGCCGAAGTGACGGCGCAGCTACCTAAGCCGACGGTGAGCCTCTACGATCGGATCCGGGTGAAGTTGGGCGGCGTGACCATTGCCGAGGTCGTCAATTCGCGCTGCCAGGCCTGTCAGATCGCGATTCGCCCGCAGTATTTGCAGGATCTGAGAAAAGGAACGGAATTGATGCGCTGCGAACAGTGCGGCCGGTTCCTGTACATCAATCCTCCGGTGAACTTCGAAGATGTCGCCACCAGAGTCGGCTAAACTTCACGGCTTCATGGCCGCCTGCGACCTGGCGGTGGTCGGCTACGTATCTGACCAGGGCATGCCGCAGAGCGCAGTGCTCGCTTTCGCCGTGACGCCGGATCTGGAAATTGTCTTCGACACGGTCCGCAACTCGCGCAAATATCGCAACCTGAAGGCGCGGCCGCAGTGTTCGGTAGTAATGTGGATCGGCGAGATCACCGTCCAATACGAAGGCATCGCCGAAGAGACCGATCTGGACCGTTACAAAGAAGTCTATTTCCAAAAACTGCCCGACGGCAGAGACCGCCTGAGCTGGCCCGGTATCACGTATTTCGTCGTGCGCCCGAAATGGATCCGCTACAGCGATTTCCACGCACGCCCGCCTCAAATCGAAGAATTTTCTTTCTAGCGTTCACGCAGGTGGAACCGCCTGCGCCACCACGCCAGGCTGGAACCTTGCACTGTGGGTGGGGCAGGCGGTTTCGCCTGCCAGTTTTCAAAAAAAGGGCCGGCCCGATTGCCGGCCCATTCACAAGGACGCGCCGTTATTGCTTTACCGGCGCAGTGGACGACGCCGCGGCGGGCGTCTTCGAGGCCTTCACGGCCTTCTTGTTAGCCACCTTGGTTGAACTGGCGGGCTTGGCCGTCGTCGCCTTGGCGGTCTTCTTGGCCTTCTTGGTGGAAGTGGTCTTGGTGGTCGAGCTCTGCGGCGCTGCCGGAGTGCTCGATGGCGGCGTGCTCTGTGCGAACATCCCGGCCGCGGTCAACAGCGTGGTCAAACCAGTAATCAGAATCATGCGTTTCATTTTCGTTTCTCCTTTGTGGGGTCTTTCCCCTTGCAAATCCATCTTGCGGCCGAATGCTTTTTCAAACACTAGCCCCCGCAGGCGACCGGATCGCACCTCCGTGTGGTATTCACGGCGAGCGTTTGTTAATGAAAAAACGTTAGTGTGGGATAAGGTCCATGCGCACACTGTTACGCGTGCTGGTGATCGGATTCGCCGTTGTCATCGCGCTTCTGGCCGCCGCCGCCGTCATCGGAGTTCACAACGCCCGCTCGATCACCGCCAGCACCGGGGCCCTGGTCGCCGATCAACTCGTCATCACCCGCCTGCTCGATGAAGTCGAGCGCGAACAGGAAGCCCTCAACGCGGCTTTTTATCGCATGTCGCGCGCTCCGGAAAATGTCGATCGCGCGAAAGTGCTGGCCGCTCTCGATGAAACCGGCGGCGAAGTGGCGATTCTGGTTGAGAAGGCCCGCGGAGGTCCCGACGAACCAGCCTGGAACGCCCTCGAACGCGCGGTGCTCGATTTTTCCACCGAAGCGCGCCAGTTATTAGCGGGCAGAAAGGCGCCCGGATTTTCCTCGCGCGACCTGTTCACACGCCACGAAGAAGTCACCGCCGTTGTCGCCCATCTGGCCGACCTGAGCTATGCCCGCGCCGCCGACACTCGCCGGCGAGTGGACGCGCAGACCAACAGTATCGTTACCGAATCCGTCCTTTTGATCGGCGGCTGCCTGCTGGTTGCCCTCGTCTCCGCGGTCGTCACCGTGCGCATCGCGGCGCGCGTATTCCGGCAGATGGAAGCGCAGGCCAGCGAACTCAGCCGCGTGTCTTTTCGCATGCTCGAAACGCAGGAGGCCACAGCCCGCCGTTTTTCACACGAATTGCACGACGAGTTGGGCGGCTCGCTCACGGCAATCAAAACAAATCTGACCAACGCCCATCCACATATAGAAGATTCCATCAAGCTGATCGACGACGCCATCGCGAATGTACGAACACTCTCTCAACTCCTCCGCCCGACCATCCTTGACGACTTCGGCCTCGACGCCGGCATCCGCTGGCTCGCCGAACGATTTGGCGAGCGCACGGGCATCGGCGTCGATTACCGCTCTCATTTCGACGGCCGCCTGGCGGATGAAACGGAGACGCACCTGTTCCGCATCGTGCAGGAGGCCCTGACCAACGTTGCGCGACACGCCAACGCATCGCGTGTCACAATTTTTCTCCGCGCCGAAAATGGGAACATCCGTTTGACCGTTTCCGATAACGGCCGCGGCCTCACCCAAACCCCTCCCAACCACGCCGGCATGGGCCTCACCGGCATGCGCGCCCGCGCCCGCAGCGCAGGCGGCGATTGCACCATCTCCTCCACAGCCGGCGGAGGCGTCACCATCGACGTCACCGCTCCCATTAAAAAACATGATTAAAATTCTCTTGGCCGACGACCACGCGCTGGTCCGCCACGGCTTCCGTATGATCCTCGCCGCGCAGCCCGATATGGAAATCGCGGGCGAAGCCGGCAACGGACGCGAGGCCGTCGAACTCGCCCAGAAACTGAAGCCCGACGTGGTTGTGATGGACGTCGCCATGCCGGAGCTGAACGGCATCGAAGCCACCCGCCGCCTCATCGAACTCTCGCCGCGAACCCGCGTGCTCGCGCTCAGCATGCACAAGGACGCTGTCTATGTTCGCGAAATCCTCCGCGCCGGCGCCCGAGGCTATCTATTGAAAGACTCCGCCGACGCCGACCTCATCGCCGCCGTCCGCGCCGTCGCCAAAGGCGAAGGCTATTTGAGCCCCGGAGTCTCGGACGCCGTGCTCAGCGATTACCGCCGCCACGTGACCGATCCTCTCGATCTGCTCACCAGCCGCGAGCGCGAGGTCCTGCAACTAATCGCCGAAGGAAAAACCAACAAGGAAATCGCGACCTCCCTGAACCTGAGCGTCTACACCATAGAGGCCCATCGCGGACGCCTGATGGAAAAACTAAACCTGCACAGCACCGGAGAACTGGTAAGATTCGCCGTCCGCAGCGGCCTCATCGACTGACATGGATAATCTCTGCGACTCCTGTCAACATTGCCGCATTATCCGCAGCGACCGCGGCTCGATCTTCCTGTTGTGCGAACGCTCCCTAACCGACCCCACGTTCCCCAAATACCCCCGGCTCCCCGTACTCGAATGTGGAGGTTACGAAAAAAAGCCCGTTTAATCCTATCTGCCGCTTGGCCTTTTGTGGCGCACGCACTCGTGCGTGCCGCGTCGACACTCGTGTCGACGCCTGGGACCACCGAACTTACTCGTAAAAAATCTCCAACTCCACCGGCGACCCCGCGCCAACCCCCAGCATCTTCGCCGCCGACCCCTGATTCACCACCACCTCCACATACCCCGAACTGCCGACAATCGCGAACAACTCGCCGATCGCCGTCTCCTCGTAGGTCCGCGCCAGCCTGTTGATCCTTTCAAGCCCCGCCCGCAGTTCCATCGAATGCTCCGCCAGATCCGGAAACTCGTCGATATGAAAATTCGTGATCAGGTTTCCAAAGCGGTCCGTCTTCAGCACCACTCCCGCCCAGTCATGACGCGATAATCGCGTCGGCTTCATCAGGAAGTTGCACAAAAAGTCGTGAATCGGCTTCCCGAACTTCGCCGGAGCCAGACCCTTTGCCAAATGCGCAGCGGCGGGAGCAAAAACATCGCGTCCATGAAATGTTTTGCTTACATTTTTCAAGAAAAGCTTCTCGTTTGAGATCACCCGCACCTTGTGCCGCGCGCCGTCGTAGATCATCGACAGTACGCCATTATCCGGCGCGATGAAAAACCGTCCCTCCGCTTCGCACAAAATCGCCCGCCGCGCGCTCCCCACTCCCGGATCGACCACCACGACATGAATCGAGCCTTTTGGGAAGTAGCGCCACGCCTGCTCGATCGCGAACGCCGCCTCGTTCACATCGTGCGGCGCGATCTCATGCGTGATGTCCACGATCCGCGCGCGCGGCGAAATGCCCAGGATCACGCCCTTCATCGTGCCCACAAAATGATCGCTGGTTCCGAAATCGGTGGTGAGTGTGATAGGTCCGCGGAGCATCTGCTGTTAAAATTAAAGAAAGCCGTGCAGCGATATTATTTCGATCACAATGCGACAACGCCGGTGTCCCCGGAAGTGCTGGAAGCGATGCTCCCCATCATGACCGAGGTCTTCGGCAACCCTTCCAGTATCCATCATTACGGCCAGGCCGCCCGCGCGAAACTCGACGACGCGCGCCGCCAAGTCGCCGCAATGCTCCATTGCTCCGATAACGAAATCGTCTTCACCAGCGGTGGAACCGAATCCGATAATCTCGCAATACTCGGCGTCGCCACGGGTGGCCACGTAATCACCACAACGATCGAGCATCCCGCCGTCCTCGCCAGCGCCGACCAGCTTACCGTAACGCAAGTTCCCGTCGACCGCAGCGGCATTGTCGATCCCGCCGCGATCCGCGCAGCGATCCGCTCCGATACCAAGCTGATCTCCGTGATGCACGTCAACAACGAACTCGGCACCGTTCAGCCGGTGGAGGAAATCGGCCGCATTGCGCACGAGGCCGGAGTCGCGTTCCATTCCGACGGCATCCAGGCGGCCGGCAAGGTCCCCATCGATGTGCGAGCCATGCATGCCGACGTCTACGCCATCAGCGGTCACAAGATTTATGCGCCCAAGGGCACCGGTGCGCTCTTCATTCGCAAAGGCCTGAATCTCCGCCCGCAAATGCACGGCGGAAGTCATGAAAATCGTCTGCGCGCGGGCACTCAAAACGTCGCTGGAGCAGTCGCTCTCGGAGCCGCCGCGCACTGGATCAATCAACACGCCGCCGCCGAATGGCCCGTGCTCGCCCAACTTCGCGATCGCCTCGAACAAGGCATCCTGGCTCGTGTGGCCGATACGCACGTCAACGCCCAAGGCAGC
>OCZT010007989.1_pt1 | contig 10332 bp, 8 predicted proteins | sample 1539031 | NCBI WGS metagenome assembly OCZT01 (sample SAMEA3539308, study PRJEB22396) | soil metagenome | biome: tundra; feature: field; material: soil | place: USA | collected 2010-05 | depth 0.15 m
ATGAAAATCAAGGATTTATCATCCTCTCATATCAAGCTCCGCTTATAATACAAGCGCACAATCCATAGAAAAATTTCATCCGTGCCGGACACGACCTATCATTAAGGACTTTTCCGCCAACACCCTCAATAGTTCCTAAAATCCGCGGCGCCTGCACAAGCAAAATCTTTCGATTTTCCAATCCGAATTCCGCAATAGCATCGGGCTGCGTTATTCCCACTCGATGGTAGCCGGCGGTTTGTTTGATATGTCGTATACCACCCTGTTGACGCCTTTTACTTCATTTATGACGCGCGAGCTTATTGTGTTTAAAACTTCATATGGCAGTTTTACCCAGTCAGCCGTCATGCCGTCCTTGGAATCCACTGCACGCAGGGCTATCACATTTTCATATGTACGCAAATCACCCATGACCCCGACTGTCTTGACGGGCAGCAGCACTCCGAATGACTGCCATATCTTGAAATACAGCCCGGCTTTTTTTATCTCTTCAACTATTATATTGTCGGCTTTCCTTAATATCGCGGTTCTTTCTTTTGTGATATCCCCGAGTATCCTGACAGCGAGGCCCGGACCGGGAAAAGGCTGGCGCCATAAAACGTCCTGCGCTATGCCGAGTTTTTTTCCTATCTCCCTTACCTCGTCCTTGAATAAAAATTTCAGCGGTTCTATGAGCTTCATTTCCATCTTTGCCGGGAGACCGCCCACATTATGGTGCGATTTTATCATGGCTGAAGGGCCCTTTACCGAGACACTCTCTATGAGGTCGGGGTACAGCGTTCCCTGTGCCAGAAATTCAAAACGGCCCATTTTTTTCCTGAGTTTCCTGGTATGCTTTTCAAAAACCTCTATGAAATAATTGCCGATGATCTTTCTTTTTTTCTCGGGATCTGTGACTTTTTTCAGCCTTTTAAGGAATGCTTCCGCCGCCTTTATCAGGGTCACTTTTATCCCGAGTTTCCTGAACATTTCCATGACTTTTGTGCCTTCATCCATCCTGAGCAGGCCGTTATCCACGAACACGCATGTAAGCCTGTCTCCGACCGCTTTGCTTATTAGTACAGACGCGACCGTGGAGTCAACCCCGCCCGATACCCCGCATAGGACGCGCTCGTTGCCGACCCTGTTTTTTATCTCCTCCACTGCTGTTTTTATGTATGATTCCGGGGTCCAGTTTTGCTTTGCTTTGCAGATATCCACGCTGAAATTTTCCAGGATTATTTTCCCGTTTTTCGTGTGCGCCACTTCGGGATGAAACTGTATGCCCCATACTTTTTTTCCCGGATTTGCTATAACGGCGTAATCCGAACTGTCGGTTACAGCTATCGTTTTAAACCCAACAGGGCTTTTCACAAGCTTGTCGCCGTGGCTCATCCAGACTATTTCCTCTTTGAAAAGCTGGTTCAACAGCGTTTCTTTTTCCCGGATCTTAAGTTCCGTGAACCCGTATTCCCTGTGGTCCGACTTCTCGACCTTGCCCCCGAATTTTTTGGCTATCACCTGCATGCCGTAACATATGCCGAGTATGGGCAGCCCCAGGTCAAATATGCGCATGTCGGGAAGCGGCGGCTTTTTATCATATATGGACGCCGGGCTTCCGGATAATATAATGCCCTTGGGCGCGATCGCTTTTATCTTTTCCAATGTAGTGTTAAAAGGAATTATCTCGGAATATATATCCATCTCCCTGACCCTGCGGGCAATGAGCTGGGTATACTGCGATCCAAAATCCAGAACAAGAATAGTATCGTGTTTCATTTAAAAGTTTTCCTTTGAAGTTTTTTTACTTCATAATCCTGTAATTCGGAGCTTCGTTCGTTATGGCTATATCGTGCGGGTGGCTTTCTTTAAGCCCCGCGTTGCTTATCTTGACAAAACTTGTGTTTTCCTTAAGTTCTTTTATGTTTGTTACCCCGCAGTATCCCATGCCGGCGCGTACACCGCCCAGGAGCTGGTGTACCGTGGACGACAATGCCCCGCGGAAAGGAACGCGGCCTTCTATTCCCTCTGGGACCAGTTTTTCCTCTTCCTCTTCCCACTGGAAGTACCTTTCCCTGCCGCCGCGTTTTTTCATAGCGGCCAGGGATCCCATGCCGCGGTGGGATTTAAAACTCCTGCCTTCAAGCAGCACCGTCTCGCCGGGTGATTCTTCCGTGCCGGCAAAAAGACTTCCTATCATGACCGTGTCTGCGCCCGCAGCAATGGCTTTTGTAATGTCCCCTGAATATTTTATGCCGCCGTCGGCGATGACGGTTACGCCGGTTTTCCCCACTGCCTTTACCGCGTCCATTATTGCCGTGATCTGCGGAACGCCTATACCCGCGATAATTCTTGTGGTGCATATGGAACCCGGCCCCATGCCGACTTTTAATCCATCCGCACCGGCCTTGATCAGGTCGCGCGCGCCCTCTTCCGTGGCTATATTTCCGCCTATTATATCAATATTCTTGAACCTTTTTTTCAGGTCAGTAACAGCTTTCAAAACCCCTTCTGAATGCCCATGCGCCGTTTCCACTATAAGCGCGTCCACACCGGCGTTGATCAATGCCTGCGCGCGCTCAAACAATTCATCGGACGGCCCCACAGCGGCCGCGACCATCAGCCTGCCGAATTTATCCTTGGCGGCGTACGGATGCTTGAGCCTTTTTTCAATGTCTTTAATGGTGATCAGCCCCTTTAATTCAAAATCCTTGTTAACTACAGGCAGTTTTTCTATCCTGTTCTTATGGAGTATTTCCTGGGCTTTTTCAAGGGATATGCCGCTGTTAGCGGTGATGAGCCTTTCTTTCGGGGTCATAAGCTCGCTTATATTCTGCTTTTTATTCTTTACAAAACGAAGGTCCCTGTTGGTAAGTATGCCCACAAGTTTTTTGCCTTCAACGACCGGAAACCCGGATACGCTGTACCTGTTCATGTATTCGGCTGCCTGGGCAACAGTGGAATCCAGGTGAAGCACTATGGGGTCGAGTATCATGCCGCTTTCGGAACGCTTTACCTTGTCGACTTCTTTAGCCTGTTCATCTATTGTCAAATTCTTGTGAATGACACCGATTCCGCCTTCCTGGGCTATGGCAATGGCAAGTTTGGATTCTGTGACAGTATCCATGGCAGCGGAAACCAAGGGAATATTTATGGAAATATTCCTTGAGAATTTCGTCTTCAACTGCACTTCTCTGGGAAGCACCGCGGACCTTTGAGGTATCAATAAAACATCGTCAAAAGTCAGGCCTTCTTTTTGGATTTTATTTTTTGACAAAACTTTACGGGTCATAAGCGTTATCTCCTTTCTATTTAATATATCACTTTTTTAAAAATCAGTCAAATTTTAAATTTATCGTATTGTGAAACGAAAATAGTGGCATATTCATATGCCAATAAAAATGCTTTAACCTTAAAATTTATGGAATAAATAGACGGGGTAAATATGATTTATTCCTGATTTGCCTTGTTGCATGATGAATAATATTTGTGTATAACTTCATAAACACCTTATTTTTATACCTGTTTTTAGATGTTTTATCCACATATTGCCGGCAGTCAGCCACACAATAAACAGCCATATTTTAAAGGCATATTATTGTTTTTCAATGTATTACCCACAGTGTTCCCACATATACTTCATAAACGCCTTATGCATCAGGCCTTTAATAGTTGATGTCAGCCTAAGAACAATATCCATCCTGACATGGTCAATATTGATAACAATGTAGTTACCATTATTATCGCGGCTGTCAATTCGCCGTCTCCTTTGTACTGCTTTACCATAATATATGTGGACAGAGCGGATGGGAAGGTAAAAGTCATGACAGCTACCTTAAACTCCAGCCCTGAGACAGGAATTAAATATGTGAATATGAATAAACTTATGGCAGGCTGTATTATTAATTTTAAGACCGTGGAAATCGCGACCAATATCTTGTCCTTATGTATGGCCGATATTTTCAGCCCCGCTCCGACCGTGATTAACATCAAAGGCGAGCCCATGGAGGATATCATGTCAAGCGTGTTTACGGCAAACTGCGGTAGTTTCAGTTTAAAATATGAAAAACCTATCCCCACGACCGAACTGATCACAAGGGGGTCGGTGATAACATGGTAAATGATCCCTTTTGTTTTTTTGTCCTTTTCCCTGTACAGTATTTTAAGGTAAATTATGGAAAGCATTATGGTCACCGGCGCTATAAAACCCGTCAGCACGCTTATCTCGGCCAAAGCAAGCTGGCCGTACGCGTGCAGGATCAGCGGAAACCCCATATATGCAATATTTGTCCTGAAGGCAGGCAGCACAAACCCGGCCCGTTTTTCCCTGGGGTACGCAAAAGCAATGGCCGCCGCCGCGATAAATACGATGAAAACCCCCGCGTATATGCCGAGCACCACGCGCAGGTCAAGGATCTTTTCAAAAGGCGACTTGTATATGCTTATAAATATCATTGCCGGGAGCAAAAGGTAGTACGCGATATTATTCAGGAATTTCTCAGTGGCTTCTTCTATGATGTTTTTCTTTTTAAAAAAATACCCCAGGGCAACTATCAAAAACACGGGCACTATGGAATTTATTATGAGTTCCATTTATATTATTTCCCTCAAAGCACCGAAATCATCCAGGTAAAATTCCGGTTTAAGTTTTTTTATGATCTTTTTGTCCGCGTATCCGTATTCCAGGTAAGCGCAGTCAACTCCGGCGTTTTTTGCGGTTTCCACGTCATACTGGCTGTCGCCCACGAATAAAACGTCTTTTTTCCTGAGACTGTATTTTTTCATTAAATGACGGACCACAAAAGGGTCGGGTTTGCGCCGCAGCACGTCCTCGCTGCCGAGGGTTATGTCAAAATAATCATGTATGCCAAGTTCCTTATTTATGTCATCCACATACTTTTTCAATTTGTTTGAAGCTATGGCGAGCATGACCCCCCTCGCGTATAAATATTTCAGGGTCTGTTTTACGTTCCTGTATATCCTCAGGCCGTCCTTGTACTTGACGTCATATATGGCGCGGTAAATCCCCATCACTTTTTTCATTCCAAATCCCTTTACCTGCCCGGGGAACAGGTCGGTAAGGAAACTGTCAAGACCCGTGCCGACCGCCTTTATTACAAAATCCCTCTTTAACGGCTTCATATTATATATTTTTGCCATTTCATTTGCCGTATGCCATATGCCGGTCGCGCTGTCAACAAGCGTGCCGTCAAAATCAAAGATGACCAGCTTGTAGGCCTTTTCCATGATAAAGGTGTCGTTGTGAGAATAAGGCGGCGCGCACACGCAGAGTATCTTAAGGTCTTCCTTGCCCTTATTGATCACTTTGTGTGTTGTCCCCGGGGGTATGAGGACGCCGTCACCCTTTTTCACGGGGAAACGCTCCTTCATATTAAATATCATGGTCCCGCGGCCCTGCGTGAAGTAATATATCTCCTCTGTTTCCCTGTGCTGGTGCGCCATGGTGGCTTTTCCCTCCGGCACCACCGCCTCGGCAAGGGAGGAGTTCTTCACTTTGGCGTTGGTTGAGTCAAGGATGGATCGGATTATGGATGAGTCCTTGGTGATGAAGGGCTTAGAGTCGTTTAAGTTGTTTTTGTAGATTTTCAATGTTGGGTCCTTTCGTGTTGTTTTTGTGAATTTGTTTATGTAGCCGCAACCTTTAGGTTGCGGATTTTGAATTAACGCGGTTTAAATGAGCCAACGTTTCAAACAAGATCCGCAACCTAAATGTTGCGGTTACACAGACAAAAACCGATTTTAATTACAATCCTTCTATATCATCGTCCCTGAGCGGTATCCTTACCTGTTTCCTTTTCTCAAAAATCACTATTTCTTTCACTCCAAGAGAATCAAGAGTTTCATAACCCTGCTTTATCCCGAAAAAAGAATCTTTTATTGTGTGGCTGTCTGAACCTAAAAACAGCGAATTGCCGCCGAGTTCAAGATAGGCCTTTATCACGTTTTCATCAGGTATGAGTTCCCCTGCAGGATACCTGAGCCCCGAGCAGTTGACCTCGAGCGCCAGATTTTTGCTTATAATAACCTTAAGTATGTCGTCTATTTCTTTCTTATACTTTTCATATGTATAATCATTGTACAGCTTCTTACCAAGCCTGTGCACCAGTGTTAAGTGCGCAACGGCGTCAAACTTTCCGTATGAAACAAGCTTGAATTTTTCCTCAAAATACTTTTTATAAGCGTCGTCATAGGATTTATACCGTTTGAAATACTCCTCAAATACCGGGGTCGCGCCGTCTATCCAGTGGACAGAGGCCATTATGAAATCAAAATTTTTGTTGTCCATATACCTTTCATACAGGTCTGAATGCGTATTTGGCTCGCCTACTTCCACTCCCTTGATGAGCCCGGGAAAGTCCTTTTTCGCGTGTTCCACCGCTTTTGTGTACTTGTCATAATCCAGGTGCATGAAGCTCTGCGGGTGGTTGTTGTGGAAATCCAGGTGTTCGGTGAGCCCTAAGAATTCTATGTCTTCCTTGTAAGCTTTCTTAATCAGGGCCTCCATGGTCTGCTCCGCATCCCAGGAAAACGTAGTGTGCAGGTGAAGGTCGGTGAAGTTGTACATGGTAAACCTCTCATTTAGAGTTTAAGAGACAAGAGACTGGAGCCTAAAATTAATACAAAATCGTTTAGAATTAAAGAATAAGAGACCGGAACGCGGAGTTTTGTTTTAGGTTCCCTCCAGTCTCCAGTCTCTTGTCTCTGTAACTAAACGCATCTTTATCTTTTCCAGAGGATCTGCAAAACAACGCCGGTGTTATAAGCCGGATTCTGTGTTCCGCCTTCGCCTAAAAAGCTGCTTTGGCGGACGACGACAATTACTCTATGCAGCCTACCCGGGCATAAGGACCGAAGTTGTCCCGTCATACTTTTTCCCTTGCGGTAAAAATATGACTATTGCCCTCTATTTGGCCTTGCTCCCGGCGGGGTTTTCAATGCCGTATCCCTTGCGGAAATACGCGGTGGGCTCTTACCCCACCTTTTCACCCTTACCCTTCGACTTAGCTCAGGGTACCCCTCCACATTAAAAACTGCTGGGGAACCGTAAGCTAAGCCGAACGGCGGTACGTTTTCTGTTGCACTATCCATCATGGCGGCTTGATTCACGCCATGCCCCGGTTTTCACCGGGCACCGCACTTCATGGAGTCCGGACTTTCCTCCGGAAAACTACTTCTTCATCTTAATCTCCTCCTCAGGAGGGTTATTCTCTCCCGGCACTGGTCCTTCAACTTCTCTCGAAGCCCCCGGAAGAGTTTTGAAGTATTTCTCGGTAGCCGTCTGCACCGGCGTTATTTTGCCTTCCTCTGTCAAAGGCAAAGTCTTGTATTTTTTTCTTTTTGCGACCCAGCTGTATGGGAATATCTTTATCTTGCCGTTAAAATCATCTGCTGATTCATTATACTCGGGTTTTGTGGGTTCATATTCCTTTATGTATCCCTGGGTTATATTGCCCCATTCCAGGTACGAAAACTTTTTTTTCCTCAGATCCATCCTCGAATTATAATAGCTTATTACCATGTTCACTTCTTCCTCAAACTGCTTAAGTAAGGGCACTTTTTCACCCAGTGTATCCCCGCCGATTATCCGGCTTCTTATATCCACGGTCCTGTCAAAAGGCTCATAATCCACTTTTTTTACCCTGTCCTGAATCAGCAGTTTCTTTAAGGCGATAGTCTGGTCAGCCAGCCGGTTCGCGAAGTATTCGGTCCTGCTCCAGTCCTGTTCTATGTATTTAAGTTTCTGCGCCATATAAACATCAAAAAGCTGGCTGAAATAAAAATAACTGATCAGCGCGCCTAACGCAAATCCCACAAGGGTGAAAGTTATTATCTGGAACTGTGCAAATGTAAATTTCTTTTTTTCCTTTGCTTTAACGGCCATAAAGCCTCCTGTTTTCGCTGTTAACGGAATATTTACAATTATAACAACCCAGAGGGCTGTTGTCAACGGTTCTAAACAATCACCTGCTTATGACTATCTTTTTTGGCTTTGATTTTTCTTCCAGGTTTGAGTATGTTGTTTTTACCGTATAAAAATACACTCCCGCTGCCATGGCCCTGGTATCCACAGCCAACCTGCCCCGGCCAGAAACACTTTCCTGAACCTCCGCGGCTTTCCTTCCGTCAAACGTAATAATACTAACAGTTATCACTGCGGCCCCCTGAATATCATAAAGCATGTACACTGTGTCTCCCTGCTTTGCCGGATTTGGATACAGGCTGTTCTTAAAACCTTCATAAACCGACTGCGGTATGGTCGGCGTCGGATACGGGGCCGGGGTGTCTGTAAAAGTAAGCGTGATTGTATATGCCGGTGTAATGGTCATGGTTGAAGTCGCTGTAAACGTCAGGGTCATAGTCGGGGTTACAGTTGACGTTGCGGTTAAAGTTCCGGTTCCAGTCGCGGTATTTGTTACGGTATAAGTCGGGGTCCGCGTAAAAGTAAAGCTACGGGTTGAGCTGGCCGTAAAAGATGCTGTCTGTGTCTGTGTGTTAGTGGCCGTATTTGAAGGCGTGGCAGTATACGTGTCAGACGCTGTCTGTGTCTGTGTTTTAGTGGCCGTATTTGTAGGCGTGGCAGTATATGTGTCAGCCGCCGTCTGCGTCTGTGTCTGCGTCACGGTCGCAGACACCGTTTCTGTATCGGTCTCTATAACTGTAGGCGTATCTGTGGGCGTATTAACGCCGAACAACAGTCCCGCAGAGAATGCCAGTGCCAGTACAATCAGCGCCTTTTTCATATTACTCCTTTTTAAAAAATTAATCACAAGATCCAAATCCCAAAATAAAACAAATCACGCCGTTCAATCCGCAATGCGCAATCCGGATTCCGCAATCATTTGAGCGATTTTATCCAATGTTTAAGGATCTCATTCTCCCTGTCAAAATAAAGCGCCCTGTCAAAATACTGTTTTGCGTTCTTGTTATCCCTGACATTATAGTAACATATGCCCAGTTTCTGGAAGAAAGACGATTTTTCCCTGTCTTTCATGTCCTCAATCTCTTTCCAGTAAAGCAGGTTTACATATTCATAATACTTGATGGCCTGCCTGTACTGGCTGTTTTCATAATAATAATTCCCCGACTCCATGTATCCGCTGAATGTTTCCCCGCCTTTTGCCTCGGGTTTTTCGGAATTTTCCTGTTCTTTGCCGAAGGCGCCTGATATGGAAAACTTGTGCGTACCGCCGGTTAAAACGTCGGGAACGTAAGCATAAGAAAAAGATGTCCCGCCGGCTTTTAAGCTGAAACCCGCTTCGAACTTAAGGTCCTGTTTGTTTCCCAGTGTAAACCCGCCCCTTAAAATAAATTCGTCAAAGACCGCATAATCAAAACCCGCCCCTCCCCTTATAGCCTGGTCATAAACCAGGTAATCAGCGGACGCCGTGATCTTAACTATGTCGCGTATCCTGTCTTTTATGTTGTATGAAAGGCCGGCCTTTAAGTCGAGCGGAAGCGCGAAATCATTGTCTTTATTTGAAATATTGCAGGCGGAAAACCCCAGGTTCAGGTCGTCTACGGATAAATTCTCAATTATAAACCCCAGGTCAACTGCGCCAGTATAAGCCGGCGTGCCTGACAGGTTTTCATCTATAAGCTTGACTGCCGCGCCTAAACTAAAGTTTTCAAACTTCCTGGCGTATATTAATGAACCGTATATTGAAAAAGGGTTTTCAACCAGGCCCGTCAGTACCGGGTACAGGTTTTCATCCGCGCCTATGCCGCTGTATGCCCCGAAATCCATGTAGGAAATATTTACCCCCAAACATCCAAAATCAAAATACTTCACGGCGCTAATTTTTTCCAGGGAAATATTAAGCGGAAAAACCGAGTGCATGGCTGAAAAAGCAAAATTTTCCACCCCTGCCGCTGCAGCCGGATTTAAGTCGGAATTGCTTACCCCGTAAGAAGCCGTGCCTGAAGCCGGCCCTTTTGCAGCTGATTCAGGATAGGAATCAACAAGCAGATATGAAGACAAGGCGGTATTCCCCGCAAAAAGCGGGCATACAAGTGCCGCAAGCAGAACAATAAAAACAATTTTTTTCATTATTCCCATCCCGTATGAATTTAAAAACAAGCCATAATATCATTAAAAAACAAGCGTGTCAATGTGGAGCAGAAGAAAATACTGCCCTGTTGTAAATACCCTCAAGTTGTAGAGACAGGAGACTGGAGCCTAGAATTTCGCCTGGTTATACCTCCAGGCTCAAATCTCTTGTCTCTATGATACTGTCGGAAAACCCCATAAAACCATGAAATTCTTTATCGTGTCCGGCGCGGATGAAATTTTTCTATGGCCTGTGCGCCACTAAAACCCTTATAATACAAGCG
>OCZT010007990.1_pt1 | contig 10331 bp, 9 predicted proteins | sample 1539031 | NCBI WGS metagenome assembly OCZT01 (sample SAMEA3539308, study PRJEB22396) | soil metagenome | biome: tundra; feature: field; material: soil | place: USA | collected 2010-05 | depth 0.15 m
CGGGGCATCTCGCCAAAGCCAGGGATTTACATACTTGATTACCATAGTTATTCCTGAGTGATGGGATGCTCAGGATCAACCGGGTCGAGTTTGAGGAGATGCCATGCGTCACGATACTGATCTAACCAACCTGCCCCGTCAGGGTAGTCTGCTATATGAAGCGTCTTTGCATAATCTGGAACCAGACGGCGCATCTTTGTATTCTTGTGCGGCTGACCTTTCTTCCCTGGCGTAGCCAGCCATTTTTGGTGGGCAGCGGCAATAGCGTTAGCAACCACGGCGCTTGGCATCACGTAGACGAGGGGGCAAACTTTGTTAGACTCCTGGAAATCGACAAAACAATAAAAGAGCCGCTCTCCCCGTATCTTTTCGTGTTTTATGCTCATGTGCCAGCCACCATCGGCCCCAACGCCTCGCCGTGTCTTAACCTGTATTGAGCATAGGCGTGACCCCTCGCGGTTAGTCACCACAATATCGGCGTTCGGGACGCCAATTGGCGCAAGCGCAGCTATGTGGCCACACCGTAACAGTTCGTAAAGAACGTAGTATTCCCCGGCAACGCCGGTGAGATTGGTTTGAAGAGCCATCTTTCGTTTCCTCCTTCGCTTGCTATTATGCGCCACAAGCCATTAACGCAGTAATCCGCAAGCTGGAGACGCTTGGCAATCTGCTTCAACTCCCCCATCGTAGTTGCGCTCTCAATTTCTTGTCGCACGGTCATCGTCTGGAAAGTTGCCCCCTGTACTTGGTCGCTACACGCCGCACGTCAACAACAGAGACCCGAAGCCGCAGTGCAATGGCGGCAGGACTGGCTCCGGGGTTTCCGGTGAGGGCTTTGAGTATCGCGGTTTCCGATGCCGCACGCTCCTTGGGAATCACAGCGACGGTTTTACCCATGCGGCAAAGGCCGCTTGAATCAAACTTTGTTCCGGCAATCCGTTCCCACTCGTCGCGCTGCCAAACGTCGTACATGACGATGAATTCCGGGGCGCGTCTCCGCATCTCTTCACGTATTCGAATTATCCGCTTGGACAGGAAGGTAGTGTCCTAATTTGGGCATTACTGCTTTGACTGACCAAAGTGTGGTACCTTACAAATGGCGAAGGAGGCGATGCTATCGCCCCTTGGGTGTTCGGCTGGGTTTTCTTCGTAGGCATCACGTTGAGTCCGCAATCGCTATTGAAGCCAGCCCAGAACGAGCCCCGCTACCAGTCTGCCTCTGGCAAGAGAATCCCAACAGGCTGGTAAACCTGTGGGATATGCTACAAAACTATTCCCCGATCTACCAAATTGCTTTAGAGCTTGAAAAGCTGAGAGATATTGCGACTGCCTGGAAGGCTTCATCGATGGAGCTTTATGACCTGCATAAAGGAGACTTTAGCAAACTACTTACTAACATCCAGCGGGAATGTTTCGACCACGGCTTGATCTATACCGCAGAGATGGCCGAAAGAGGCATAAAAAAGCCGCCGCCCGAAAGATACGCTGATATGCTTTCAGCACTCAATCACTTAGATGAATCGCTTAACAGCGAATTGAAGAAGGAGTCAGTCGTCCGCATTCCGCCAGACCGGAAAGGCTACTTTGAACATGTTGAACTCTTCGGAGCCAATGTCGCCGCCGCGTTTCCATCTTGCGCAAGGGACATTCAGAAATCAGGCGACTGCTACTCTCTGGAACAGGCAGACGCTTGTGTTCATCACCTGATGTTGGTACTGGAACGGGGATTGAACGCGCTGGCAGGGAAGGTCGGAGTTTCATACCAGCGAACCAACTGGCAGGAGATCATCAACAACATTGCACTCCAAGTAAAGTCGATGCCTCGCGGTAAAGAGAAAGAGTTCTATCTGACAGTAAACGCGCAGTTCGGCTTCTTAAAGGATGCGTATCGTAACCACGCCGAGCACGCCCGCGATGAACATTACGATGTGCCAAAGGCACTGAGTATCCTCAACCACGTTCGAGAGTTCATGCAGGCGCTGGCCGAAGGTGGTCTAGCAGAATGAAGCATTTCTGTGCCATAATAAAGCCATGACACCTCAGTCGGAGATGGTCGAAGGGCCGGAAGCGTGGGAGCGGTTCCGCAACGCCGTTAAGGCTGCTTTGAAGGTTCCGAAATCTGCGCTTCCGCCTAGCCCCTTCGGGAGATCAAGCCACAAAACAAAGAAGCCGAAAGCCTCAAAGGACTAATCGGCTCCTCGCTTCCCACGCCCTTGGCGCTGACGCTTTTTCTTAGTTAACCCACGTTGCATTGTCGGTCTGCTTGCCAGTCAGGCTGTCCCAAGTGAGTCGCTTCCCGAAAATCTGAGAACACGCCAGCATGAATCTGTCAGCATCATTCAGCGGATTCTGGAAGAATTCTGTTCCCAGTCCGCCTCAGGTTGCTAACATTACTGCTTAGGCAATCATCTATGGCAAATAATCATTCCGAACTCGAAAAGCGTCTCTGGGAAGCCGCCGACGACCTCCGGGCGAACTCGAAACTCAAGTCGGCGGAGTATTCCGTCCCTGTTCTTGGTCTCATCTTTCTTCGGTATGCCGACTACAAGTTCGCCGAGGCCGAGAAGAAGCTGCCCCAACAAGGCACCGGACGCCGGAAAGTCGGCAAGACCGACTATCAGGCCCAGGGCGTCCTCTTCATCCCCGAGACCGCCCGATTCGCCCACCTGCTCAACCTCCCCAGGGTGCCGATGTCGGCAAGGCCATCAACGCGGCCATGAAGGCCATCGAGACGGAGAACGAAGACCTCCGCGACGTTCTGCCCAAGACCTACAACGCCCTCGGACGGTATAGCATTGCATTGTACACATTTCATTGTATTCCGCAGGCACGTTTACGGACGTTTCGGGCGCAGCTATCGACAGGTGGATCAACCAGTAGTCGATGGAGGGGTTGGTATGTCCGATTTGTGTTTGAAAGCTACGCGGCTGCTCGAATTGCCTCAAGCTGGAAGAACAGGAGTTTTAGATGCCTCGATTTGCTTCGCTTGACGATTTGATTGCGCGGAAAGCGCAGGAGTATGCCGACCAGATTAAGGCTGCGGCGGCGATGGCGGATAAGGAAGAAGAGATCCGCATTGAATCGGAGAAGCAGCTTGCGTTCATTCAGAAAGAGGCGGGGATTAAGCTGGTAGGGAAACACGAGTTCACTGTCGCAAGCGGCCGCGTGGACTCGGTTTATTCGCGTGTCATCATCGAATACAAGAACCCTAAAAGCCCCGGAGACCGCATCGGTCCAAAGGCAGACTCGCCGGGATCGAAGAAAGTTGTTGAACAGATTAAAAAGCGGTTCTATGACATGAGGCAGGAGCATGGGCAACCTCTCAACTCCTTGTTCGGAGTCGGCCTCGACGGAAATTACTTCATCTTCATCCGGTTCCGTGACGATAAATGGCAGGTTCAGGAGCCGGTCGAGGTCAACCGCGTCTCCGCTGAGCGATTCCTCTGGGCACTGTTCAACCTTGGCAGTAAAGGTAAAGCTTTCACACCGGAGTATTTAGCGGGCGATTTCGGGTCGGAAGGCGGCAACACCATTGCCACTGCCGGCATCCACGCCCTGTACGACGCCATTGTGTCCACCGAAACCCGAAGGCGCAAACATTTTTCAGCCAGTGGAAGATTCTGTTTGGTGAAGTCTGCGGATACGACGTAGACCATCCATCAGACAACATCAAGAAACTCGCCAAGTTTTACAATGTGGGCTTCAAGAAACCAAAGCCCGCCGAGTTACTATTTGCCGTCCACACCTATTACGCGCTGTTTATGAAGCTGCTGGCAGCGGAGATTGTAGCTTACTTCCACAAATTACCGACGCCACTGCAAAAGATGATGGCTGCCACCACTAGCGCCAAACTCAAGCGCGAGATGGACGACCTCGAAGCGGGCAGCATTTTCCGTCACCTCAACATTACCAACTTCCTTGAAGGCGACCTCTTCGCATGGTACACCGGCGTATGGACCGCGCCGATTGAAAAACTCGTGCGCGAGATGGTCGCGCGGCTTGACACCTACAACCCCGGTACCCTTTCAGAAGACCCCGCCGGGAGCCGCGACCTGCTCAAGAAACTCTATCAGCAGCTTTTTCCAAAAAGCGTCCGCCACGATCTCGGCGAATACTACACCCCCGATTGGCTGGCCGACCACGTCCTTAACGAACTGGGCTACGTTGGTGATCCCGACAAGCGTCTGCTCGATCCAGCCTGCGGTTCTGGCACGTTCCTTGTCATGGCCATCAATCGTATCCGCAAATGGTATGACGAAAACCGCGAAAGGTGCCGGTTTGACGAAGGCGAACTTTGCCGCAAAGTGCTGGCCAACGTCATCGGCTTTGATCTCAACCCACTGGCAGTTATGGCCGCTCGCACCAATTACCTTATAGCCATCCGCGGTCTTATCGGACAGTCCGGTAAGGTCGAAATACCGGTTTACCTTTGCGACTCGATCCTAACGCCGTCTGAATATGGAGGACTGTTTGCCGGTGCTCTTGGCAAGGCCAAGTCGCTGAAGACTGCTCCCGCCACCTTTATCATCCCAACCGAGATTGCGACGAACCGCGAGGACGTAGCGAAGTATGCCGAGCAGTTGGAGTTTTGCGTTTGTAACGGATATGCACCGGAAGAGTTTATACAGCGTTGTCGCGATGAGGGACTGCAAATCAACGAACATACATTACACGTTGAACTTTATAGTGTGCTTGTTAAGCTCGACAAAGCCAATAAGAATGGGGTTTGGGCAAGGATTATCAAGAATGCCTTTGCGCCCTTGTTTATTGGAAAAGTTGACTACATTGCAGGAAACCCTCCATGGGTGAACTGGGAGAGCTTACCAGAAGATTACCGAAATAGCCTTAAGCCTCTCTGGCAGCAATACGGACTTTTTACACTCACAGGTTCTGCGGGTAGGCTTGGCGGGGGCAAGAAAGATCTTTCGATGCTATTCGTGTACGCGGGGATCGACAACTATCTTCGCACATCAGGACATTTAGGTTTTGTCATAACGCAATCCATTTTTAAAACCAAGGGGGCTGGCGATGGGTTTAGATCTTTGCAGTATAGTCGTGATGGTGTCAGGATTATTATTTCCCCCATTGTTGTTCATGATCTCAGCAAGTTGCAGGTATTTGAAGGTGCAACTAACCGCACCGCAGTATTTGTATGCAAAAAGACAGACGTAAGCTTCAAATACCCAGTGCCATATGTGTTATGGTCGGGGCCTTCTCAGATAGATCCTTATATGGATATTGTAGATGTAAAGGCTATAACCAGCCGGTGTACCTTGCAAGCAGCACCTGTGGGGCAGGGAAATAATACGTCACCATGGTTGACTGCCCCGGTGGAAGTTTTAGGGGCGATAAGAAAAGTGATTGGTAAGAGCGACTACGTTGCGCACGCCGGAGTGTACTCTGGGGGTCTCAATGGCTGTTATTGGGTCCGTATACTTGAAAGGCTGAAGAGCGGAAATCTGCTCATCGAAAACCTTCACGATGTCGGAAAAATCAAGGTTCCGTCTGTGCAGGCTGCGATAGAACCAGATTTAGTATATCCCCTATTGCGGGGTCGGGATGTGAATCCATGGTCAGCCCATCCATCAGCCTCGATAATCCTGGCACAAGATCCTGAGACTCGCAGTGGCATTGCTGAGGAACAGATGAGAAGGACGTTCCCGAAGACCTATTCATATCTACTTAAGTTCAAAGACCTCCTTCTCAACCGTTCTAGCAGTTCTGTCAGAAAACTGATGGACACAGGTGCCTTTTATTCAATGTTTGCCATCGGCTCATACACACTTTCCCCATGGAAGGTTGTATGGCGAGACATGGGGGCCTTTATCCAAGTGGCTGTTGTCGGACAAGACGCAGGTCAGATCATCTGTCCCGAGCACCACGTCATGTACGTCAGCATTTACTCCGAGCGAGAAGCTCACTATATCGCAGCAGTGCTAATGTCATCGCCTGTGCGATTGATGGTAGCGGCATATACAACAACAACGGGTATAAGCACTCATGTTTTAGAGAACGTAAAAGTACCGCGCTTCGACGAACACAATGCAGTCCATATAAGGATGTCCAACTTATCAGTTGAGTGTCATAGAGTTGTTTCTGATGGGTGTATAGAACAAGTTACAAGTCAACAATCGGAGATTAACGACTTGGTCTCTCAGATTTGGGGAATTACAAAGGCTGAACTAAATGCGATTGACCAATATCTCGAACCGTTTAAAAAGACAGGTGGCACGTCAAAGGAAACGAGTGAAGAATGATGCTCCGAGTTGACTACATTGACAACTTTGAGACTAAGGCGCTGGACGCCATTCATGAATTGTCCACAGACGCCGAGTGTGTGGACATCGCCGTTGCGTTCCTTTCTTATCGCGGCTGGGTCGAGCTAAAGCCGTGTCTGACAGCTCTGATCACGCGTGGCGGGCGACTACGCGTAATTGTGCGGCGCGATGTGCGGCACAACAGCCCAGAAGCAGTTGAGGAACTATTCTATCTGCCCAACACGCAGGTCGCGTTTGGGCTGGAGGATACGGCGTTTCACCCAAAGGACTATCTTTTCCATGCCGGGAAGAAACTGACGGTGCTCACGTCGTCAGCTAACGCCACGTATCACGGTTTGACACATAACGACGAAGGCGGGGCTATCGTTACACATCCTGACGTGACAGATGACGAAGCGGCACAGAAGGCTGTCGGCATCTTTGAGCGGCGTTGGAAGAGCGCGACATTGGTGGACGAGAAAGTGCTGGCAGCGTTCAAGGCCGAGGCGGAAGCGCCATCATTTGCCGAAGGCGATTTGGTGCGTAGCACGAACGATCTTTACAAAAGCTACGGCATCGGGCACATGCAAAAAGTGCGTGGGGAGCAAGGGAAGGTAGAGTTTAATCCCTCTGTATTCATGCCACCACCCTATCGGTCTGAAAACAAGATCCTCCATCTGGCAGAGATTGAGCGGGTCGATTCGCCCTTGGAGAGGGCGGGGCGCGGCCAGTGGGATGAGCCGTGGCGATTCGAGTTGAAAATGTTGGCTGCACGGTTTCTGACGGGCAACAAGGGAGGCCAGCTTTCCAATGCGCGCACGGAGATTTTGCCCCACCAGATTTTCGCTGCGTACCGAGTAGTGTCAAGTGTACGACGGCGCTTTCTACTGGCCGATGAAGTTGGGCTGGGCAAGACAATCGAGGCGGGCATGGTCTGGCAGGCATTGATGCAGCGGGGGCAGGCAAAGCGAACGCTCATCATCACACCAGCAGGGCTGACAACTCAGTGGCAGGAGGAAATGCAGGACAAGTTCGACGCTTTCTTCGAGGTCTTTGGGCGAGATTTCCAAGCGATAAATCCTCGTGTGTGGGATTTGAAGGCGATGGCGATTGCCTCGATTGACACATTGAAGCGCGCAGAGCACAAGCGTGTGCTGTTGGAAAACCGCCGTTGGGATCTGATCATTTTCGACGAAGCACACCGTCTGAGCGCGATGGACTACGGCTCTGGCAAGACGGAAAAGACACAAAACTACCGATTAGCCGAAGAAGTGAGCCAGAGACATTACTCAGATGCACTGCTATTGTTGACGGCCACACCACACCAAGGCGAAGAGAACCACAGCCGCTTCAAGAACTTGGTGACGCTGCTAGCAGAGGGTGTCAACTTTGCAGGACTAGAAGAGGCCGGGCTGTTCGACAAGAGCGGTACGCCGTTTACTGAGTTGGTCATTCGCACACCGAAGAAAGATGTGACGGACGCCCAAGGTCGCAAGGTTTTTAAGGGGCGCCAGACGCACCGGCTACCTTTCAAGATGTATAGCGATGAAGAGAAGTTCTACAAGGCGGTGAGCGATTACATCCGTGATGGCTACCAAATGCTTGAACGGGTGAATGATCCGATGAGACGGCGGGCTGCTGGTTTTCTGTTAACGACATTTCAAAAACTCAACGCTAGTTCAACGGCCTCAATCAAGTCGGCAATGAGGAAACGGTTGGAACGACTGCAAGGTCAGTTGAAACAGTTGCCGGAGCATGTAGAGGAAGATGAGGATACTTTCATCGACGTGCGATACGAAGGTGAGATCGAGGAGCAGGCCGTCCTCAATGATGATACTGCCATCTTGAAAGACGAGATTAACCGCGTCGAAACGCTGCTCGGCATGAAAGTCAAACGCGACCGAAAGCTGGACGAACTACTGCACCTAACCGATCATATTGCAACCGAAAGCCCGCGTATGAAAGAAGAGAAGGTACTCATTTTCACTGAGTACCGGGAAACGCAGCGCCGCATCGTTCAGGAGCTTGAGTCCGACTACGGGAAAGGGTCAGTGGTCGTGATTCACGGCGGTATGAAATTGGAGCGCCGCGAAGAAATGGAGATTGAAACTGACGCGGTTTGGTTGCCGTTTGCCAAGGACGGCGCGTTGGGAGCGCCAACAACGAAGCGAACCAGTCAGCGATTATTCCGCGATCATCCGAAAGTTCGCTTCTTGGTTTCAACAGAGGCAGGCGGAGAGGGAATCAACCTTCAGTTTTGCCATATCTGCGTGAATTACGACTTGCCCTGGAATCCGATGCGTGTCGAACAGCGCGTGGGTCGTGTCTATCGCTACGGGCAGGATAAGGTTGTGCAGGTGTATCATTTTTTCAACACAGGAACAATTGAAGATAAGGTTCAGTCGTACTTTGAGGATAGGCTCGACCGAGCAGCCATTGCCTTGTCGCGTGTCACTGGTGAGAACCCCGAAGAAATCAAGGGTACGTTGAATGGCCAACTTGAAAGCGAGATTGACCCGACAAAGATATATCAACGCGCTCTGGTTGAAGGAAATCTAAACAAACAGACCCAACAAGAAATTGCAGAAGCAGTTGAGCGGGCTAAGCGCGCCTATGAAATTGCCACTCAAAGCTTGTTCCGAGACGTTTCGAGCTACTCCTTCAATAGCTACCAGCGTGAGTTGGCTTCGGACCTTACCCTTGACGACCTGGAAAAGTTTACGGAACGGTTTCTCACTAACCATCGCAGGCAGCTCCAGAAAAAGGGTGATTTCGTGGAGTTTATCGTCCCGGAGGTGTTGAAATCCTACGAGGTTCAAGACCGCTACCGGGACGCCACCTTTAACCGCGAGTTAGCAATTCGCCGTAACGATGCACAATTCCTTGCTGTAGGCCATCCTTTTGTTGACGCCACGCTTTCGTATGTTGGCTCATATGATTTTGGGGGCCTCACCGCCATCCGCGAGATCTACGAGCCCAAACTGACCGGTCACTCTGGCTTTCTGTTTTCTTTCGTAGTACGCCAGCGCGTCACCCGCGAAGATAGTGACGAATGCCTTTTCCAGTTCACACCTGTTTTCGTCACTGCCGCTGGGGAGATTGACGAGGCTGCCTTATCGGTAGCCGTCACAAAAGATGCGACTGAGACCCAAGGAAAGAATTCTTCGCCGCCAGACGCGTCAGCGGCCTTTGATGCAGCTAAAAGGCACCTTGAACAGAAGTACGGACTCTGGGACTGGGCCGACGATGTTGAATTTCTTGGGATGAGTTGGGTGACATTTACATAATGAGACCGTTTGATCGCACACACCAGCCCCCACACAGCGTCCGATGCGGCTCCAAGGTGGCGTATGTAGCAGGGATGGCTTGTAGGCGCTCACAGGCTGCTCTTTGCGCGTCCGGGCTGGATTCTCGCTTCATTATCAACCTTGCCAGCGAGTCAAGGAAGAGTCATCGCAGAGCAGGGGCGCGGGATCGCTGGCCGACTTGCCCATTTTTTTGCGCCGATTTTTCCCTTCAATTTTTTCGTTCTAATTTTTTTCTGCCTGTGAATGAGCAAAATCCGTCAGAGGCTTTGCGATGGGGTGGGGACCGGACAACTTCCCAAAGTCCGGCAAGCTGACCTGGTTGCTCCACAGATACTTTCGGTATCTCAGCGGCAATCCTGCCAGGGGTGGCGTGTCATCCCACTCATAGCCCTTGCAGACCGGCAACCCGCTGCTGTATCCAGTCGGACACGAGCGCTGGGGGTGCCATCCCCTGGAGTCCATCGGCACGCTGTCCCACTGCCCCGCGCCGAGGAACTGGCCGCGCCTCTTCTTCTTCTTTGCCTCTTTCGTCCGCCCATCGACGCCGCCCCGGTCCCACAGGGTGCTCCGGCACCGCTTGCTGGCTTACGAAGTTTGATTTTCCACCTGCTGAATACAAGTGTGGCAGACTGTCGAACCGAAGTTGATTCAAGAAATTTTCATTTTCCGTCAGATTTCTAGCTGAAAAAGTAGCTAAAACTTTGGACTGCTCGGTATACTATAGTATGGGCATAGTTTCTGCTTCCGCACCCGAACTCTACTGTGT
>OCZT010007991.1_pt1 | contig 10330 bp, 8 predicted proteins | sample 1539031 | NCBI WGS metagenome assembly OCZT01 (sample SAMEA3539308, study PRJEB22396) | soil metagenome | biome: tundra; feature: field; material: soil | place: USA | collected 2010-05 | depth 0.15 m
TTCGCCCGCGCGATACGATTTTTTGTCGGGGACGATCTGCACCGTCTTGCGATTGCCGTCGCTGAAATCGGTCTCGCCCGCGCCGGAGACCCACAGGTAGGTGAACTGCTCCACGTCGCGGCCTTCGGGCGTGCGGGCGCTGACGCGCAGCCGGTAGCTTCCGCCCTGCGGCGGGATGGCGATTGGCGCGATGCCTGTGCCATCGGCGCCGGTGTCCACATCGGCCGAGCGCAGGACCTCGGCCGCCGCGTTCGAACGCTGCCGCCAACTCCAACGAAGGAGTTCGACGTGGATGCGCGTGCGCACCGGTTTGAACTCGTAGTCGCGCGCCTCCACGGTGATGGCGGCGTTGCCCGATGGTTGGTAAAAGTAATGGTCGGGCCGCGCGTTCACCACGAAGCTGCCGTAGGTGGCAATCACGTTCCCGCGGCCGACAATCTCGCGCTTGCCGGCGTCGGTGACGCGGGCTTCAATACGATAGCGGTAATCGGTCTTGTGGTCGGAAACGCTGGTCGGAAAGTCGATGGCGAGCTTGCCTTCGGCATCCAGTTGGCCTTCGCTATCCACGATCTGCTCATCGCCGTAGTCGTTGCCCTCGGCGTCGCCGGTGTCGGGCGGCGAGTCCTCATCGGGCTCGTACCACAGCGGAAACCAGTAGCGGCTGCGATAGACGGCGTACTTCAACTTGGCCCCGGCCACGGGCTCGCCGAAGTAGTAGTTGGCATCGATCGACGCTTGCGCATTCTCGCCTTGCAGGATGCGCGCTTTGGTGGGCGTGACGCGGACTTCGTACTCGGGCTTCTTGTACTCTTCCACCTCGAAGCTGCCGGCCATGGAGTCGTCGCCGGCTTGCACGACGATCGAGTAGCTGCCCAGCGCGGCGCTGACCGGCAGTGCGAAATCGTCGCGAATGGTGCCGTTGGCCGTGGCGGTGAGCGTCTTGCGGTAGATGGGCTTCTCCTCGGCGTCGTGAATTTCCACCGCCAGGGCCTTGCCCGCCGGCACGATGTAGCTGGTGGCGCCGCGCTGCCGGACGATGCCCTTGAAGTGCACGGTGTGGCCGGGGCGGTAGACCGGGCGATCGGTGTAGATGTAGCCCAGCCAGTGTTCGCCGGGGGTGTCGAACGCGTAGCTGCCCAGCGTGTTGACCGCGAAGTTCGCGCCGCTGTGCGCCACCAGGCGCAGATCGTCCAGTTTGGCGTCGGTCATCTTGAACTCAGCCAGGCCGTTGGCGTCGCTCCCGGCGGTGCCCATGCGCGCGTCGCGGGTCAGCAGGAACAGTTCCGCGCCGCGCACCGGTTCGCCGGTGTTGCGGTCGGCCAGGAAGTTGACCAGGCGCCCATTGCCGGTCTTGGTGACCATCACCAGATCGCTCACCATCAGGATGGTGTAGGCGCGCAGTTCGCCGCGCACCGCTTCCACCAGGTACACGCCGCGATCCTTGACGCCCACATCCACGTTCTGGCTCTCCCAGCGGTTGTGGCTCTTGGGCGCGTGGTGGAACGTCAGCACCAGTTGCTGCGCATTCAGCACCGGAGCTTCGGCGTAGTGTGTTCCGCCGGCGGCAGGCGCGGCGGCGGCGGGCTTCGATTCACCGGCGAACGCATTCCCCAAGTGGGCGCTCGGCGACTCCGTGAACTGATTGCGCAAGCCGCGCCGGATGCCGGTCCGCATGCCGTGCTTCCACTCGTGAATGCGCTCCAGCAGGGTGCGCTGGTGCGGCGGACGCGGAACCCGCCCGCCGAATTCGTGCGCGTTTTCCAACTGCTCGAAGAACTGCACCGGATCGTTGATGCGGTACACCCGGAACTCCAGGTCCGCCACGTTCCAGGCGTTGAGCGAAACCGAGGGTTTAGCGCCCGCGCCGAACGTGCGCATGGAACTGAGCGAAAAATACGGCTCGTCTTCGTCCTGGCTGAGGCCGGGCGCCGCCAGCATCAGCAGCATGAGAACACGCAGACACTTCATGATGTTTTCCTCAAAAACAGCGACATTCCCGGGCCGACCACTTCAACGCCGACGCGCAGAGACGCAGAGATCGGCGCAGAGCTCAATGCCACGGGCGGTGCCGTGGTGGAATGGGCTAGGAAACCTGAGAAGAATGCCCCCACGAATGGGGTCATGGCAGCCTGGAAGGCTACGCTACGGTGCATCGACGAACAATCAACGAGTTGCGGGGAGGTTTCCGGAGAGAAAAGCAAGAGCAAGCCGGTTGGTTCCGGTTTCGCCGGGTCTATGAGCGGATGCGCAATCACTTATGACTCTCCGCGTAATATATTCCAACGGTAGACACCGAGGAATCGGGGATTGTCCGGGAGCGGACGCCAGTCGGGTTCCGGGAAGTGCCGGAGCTCCTCGACGGTGGGGCGGCGGATCTCGCCAGGGCCGTCGACGTCGGGGCCGGTGTGGTAGACCAGGTAGCGCCCGGCGCTTTTCGCAATCTGGCTTTCCCCAACATAAATCATGCTGTGGAAGGGCATGTGCTCGCTATCCTGGCGGTAGAACAGGAGGTCGCCCGGTTGGGCGCGGGCCAGGTCGCGCGTCACGAAGTGCGTGTTGCGCAGTTGGAGCGTCTTGGCGTCGGCAAACTGGGCGAAGCCGCCTGTGGTCAGGTCGGCGGGCTGGAATCCGCCGGGCTTCACACGGAAAAGGTCGGCCCCCAACGGGGTGTAGGGGTACTGATATTTCGTGGCCGAAGGGATGCCCGGCGCCACCGGAAGATGGGCGTCCGTGGCCCAATTGCCATCGTGGCCGCGCAGCGCTTCGCGATAGGCGTAGCGGATCAGCGCGGCACAATCCACGATCTCGGCGGGGCGGCGCCCGGTGGCCTCGAAATACTGCATCTCGGCCAGGAAGGTGAACCAGCGCCGGAAGGCCCGCTGGTCGTCGGCGTCGTCCAGGCGGAGGAAATCCGGCGTGCCGTCGGCGGCGGAATCCGTCGGGTCGAGTGCGGTAGTCATGTGCACGCGCGCCGCGGGCAGTCCCGGAATCTCCACGCGCAGCGTGATGGCAGCCGGAGTCACGCCAGCCCGGATCCGCGCCTTCCACCCGCGGCCGGCGGCCGAGACTTCCTCCACGGCTGCTGCGTGCGCGGGTTCGATAGTGACGCGCGGCGCCGTGGCTGAGGCATCTTCGACTGTCAGCTCCGCCGTATCGTAGCCATCGGCGATGAGTTGCGCGGGCGCTAACGTAACACGCGGCGCCAGTATCGTCCGGCTCAACGGCGTGGCCCACAGCAGCCCCAGGACAAGCACTATTGCACCGCCAAGAGCCGCCAGCCCGAAGCCCTTCATAGAGGGACTAGGATACCGCACCCGGCCGCCCGTGCGCGGCGGTACGCCAGACCCGCCGACACCACATCTTCGATCGCCAGGCCCAGCGACTTGAAGAGCGTGACTTGCTCGTCGTCTCGCCGCCCCGCCTTGGCGCCCGCGGCCACCTCGCCCAGTTCGGCGTGCACGTGCTCCGGGCCGATCAGTCCATCCTCGATAGCGAGCAGGATGTCGCCGGCTTCCCGCATCGCCGCCGCACGCGAATCCACCACGACGAGCGCGCGCGCCACCAAGCGGCTGTCAACCTCGCGATGGGTCGGGCGGCAGGCGCCCACGGCGATCACGTGGCTACCCGGCGCCACCCAGGCGTCGTCGATCACCGGCGTGATCGATGAGGTGGCCAGCACGATGACATCGGCATCGCGAACCGCCTGCTCGGCGGATTCGCAGGGTGTGACGTTGCGCCCCGCCACGAACTCCCGCAGGCGCGCCGCATGGGGACTCCATGCCCGAATCTCGCGGAAGTCCCGCACCAGCGGGAGGGCCTCCAGATGGCTGTGCGCCTGCACGCCGCTGCCGATGATTGCCAGCACACTGGCGTCGCGGCGCGCCATGTGCCGCACCGAGACCGCCGAGACCGCGGCGGTGCGGGCTTCGGTGATGTAGCGTCCATCGGTGACCGCCACGAGCGCGCCCGATGCCGGATCGAAAAGCACGATCGCGGCTTGATGCGAAGGCAGGCCCTTGGCTGTGTTCCCGGGGAGAACGGTGACCAACTTCGTCCCGAGCACGGACCCCTCGGAATCGAGCGCCGGCATCAGGGCAAAAAAACAGCGCTCGGCAATCTCCATGACGGTGCGCACCGGCTGCACCACGCGGCCCGCGGAGAAAGCGATCAGCGCCGATTCCATGGCGTCGATCAATTCGCCCATGGTCAACACGGCGCGTACGTCGGATTCGGACAGCCACAGAGGCATCGTGGGCCATTTTACCGCTCCGCGTGGAAGTAGTGGCGCTATGCCTCGGCCGGCGATGTTCAGAGAGACTGCGCGTGGCAATCATCCTCTGTGGAGTGGTAAGCTCGTTGCGGGGAGGTGATCCGTGCGACATCTGATCCTTCTGCCGCTGTTCGTCGGTTCCGTTTGCGCTCAGTCGATTTCCGTACTGAGCCAAACCCAAATTCAGCAGCTCGAAACAACCGTCGCTCAGAATCCAGCCGACCGCCCGTCCCAGACTCTTCTCGGCCAGAATTATTCATTCGTAATTCTCGGGATCACCGCGCTCGGGCAATATAACACCGTTGCTGGTGTGGACCCCGCCGAGGCGCGCGGCGAGTTTGCGCAGCATGCGCGTGATGTAATGCGGAACTCGGCGTTCGCCGGCGTTCTGGGCGAAGGTGGCGAGGCGTTATGGAATTTCAGTTTTCAGGTGCAGGCTCAGCACCAGCCGGAGGCGCAGGTTGCTTACTTGGATGCGCGCGCCCTGGGAGCGCAGGCTCTGGACCGCGCCATCGCGATCGAACCGGGTAATGCCACCTGGCGGTCCTATCGTATTCCGATTCTGGTTCTCCGCGCCAATTCCGACTTTCTGCCCTTTAGCGCCAAGGATGCATACAGCCAGGTGAAGGAAGACTTGTCGGTGCTGACCGGCGCCACACGCTATGCCCTGCTCGCCGGCGCTGCAAAGTTGGCGGTGAAAGCCTCGGCGCTGGATGACGCACAAGCTTACGCCATCGAACTCCTCAACTCCGCAACCGACCCGAAGGACTGGAACTACGGGAACGCCATTTTCTTCGGAAACATGGTACAGGGCCAGGTGGCGTTGCGCCGCGGCGATCTCGAAACGGCTCGGTCCCGGTTGCTGTCCTCAGGCAACACGCCGGGGTCGCCACAACTCAATTCTTTCGGTCCCAACATGTCGCTTGCCAGGGACCTGCTCACCGACGGGGCGGAGGTTCCCATCGCGGGTTTAGCCCGCCGTGCAGCACGGGTACCGCGACAGAACGTTACCTCCTCCGATGCGCGGCAGACAGTGTTGGAGTTCTTCGATCTCTGCCGGGTCTTTTGGACAATGGGCGGTGACCGGCTCCAGCAATGGTCGCAGCAGGTGCGGGCCGGCGTCGTCCCGGATTTCGGCTCCAATCTCCATTACTGAATTACTTCGCTGCCAGTCTCCCGGGTTGTCTGGCCGTAACTGGATGACTGAGCGCGACGCGCGCTCCGTCATCCAAGTCCGCAAGCTGCACGATTTCCGCCCGGCGCCGCAGCGGCCAGGGGATTTCCTCTTCGACCGCGAAGATGAGTTTTCTGCCCAGCACGCGCGCTTCCGCCAGAATCGCGGTCAGCGCCGCGTCCAGCAGGTGCACCCGTCCATCGCCGCCGCCACCGGCTGCATCCGTCACCAGACTCAGATCGTCCACCAGCACTAAGCCGTGGCTCTCGACGGCATCTTCGATCATGCGGAAGAATGCCTCCTCGATCGCCGCCGGCCCTTGCGCCTGCCGTACGTTCATCACCTGTTGCGCGCCCAGAAGCACCCCTCCCCGCATCGCCTGCACCGTCTTCAGAATGGTGGTCTTGCCCGCGCCAGCCGCCCCGCGGAGCACGGCCACCGGACTCAAGGCGAGGTGGGCCAGCAGGCTGTTGGCAGCCTCCTGTTGAGCGAAAGTGAGAACGATTTCGAGTTTCATTCGGACAAACCAGTCCGGGCACGGAGAAATATACTACCAGCGCGGAATTCAACTACTAAGTGGGAGAACGGGACTTAGGCGGGGGTGGGGGAGCCGGAAAGCAGGCACTCCCGCGTCGAGTCAGTTGGATGATTCTTCAAAGATATGCCTCCTTTCTCAAAAATAGGACTCTTATCAGTTTAGCACGGCGGGGTATGGGCATCCACGCATTCTCGATTAAGCCGGCTTCATGCGATCCCGGTGACCATTCGCGCCCAACCGAGCCGCGACCGTCAGGAGCGGTTTGCTACTGTATGAGGCGAACTTCCACCGCCTTTACTTTGTATAGAAAAGTAGTTTATAATCGCAACCATGAGAACCCGGCCCATCCTGCTCTTCACCACCGCGCTCCTTTTCGCCGCGTGCGGCCGCCGTAACAATCTCCTCCTCGGCCGCGTCGAATCTCCCCTGGGAACCCACACCGTCGCCGTCACGGATTGCTACCGCCTCAGCGCTCCCGGTCCGGAACAAGTCGACGCCACGGCTTACCATTACATGCCCTGCCGCGACGCGGACGTATGGATCCGCGCAGAGGAACTCACCGTGAACGGCAAGAGCTATGGCCGCTTGAATCCGGGCGATGGCGTGCTGGTGGATCACGGGGTGGTTTCCATCGAGCGCAACCGGTGACCCCAGATAGGAACCGGCGATTTTTGCCGACTCGAATGACGGACGCTGCTTCGCTTGGCGGCAGCAACCGCTCGCTTACCCAAGCCACGGTGTGCTTCCATGGAAGGAGGCCTATGACTACTCGTCGCGCGTTCCTCGCCTCCTCGCCGGCTCTCGGCTTCGAGACCGCCCGCTTGTTTGCGGACGCCACTTTCACCAGCCAGCGTCCGCCGCTAGAGCAGCGCAAGTTCACCAGCCCCGCGGTGGAGAGCCGCATCGATGAGATCAAGAAGACCATCGCCGATCCGGAATTAGGGTGGATGTTCGAGAACTGCTTCCCGAATACGCTGGACACGACGGTGCGCGCCGGGGAACTGGACGGCAAGCCGGACACGTTCGTCATCACGGGCGATATCGACGCCATGTGGCTGCGCGATTCCACCGCACAGGTGTGGCCCTACCTGCCGCTGGCCAAACAGGACCCCAAGCTGCAACGGATGCTGGGGGGTGTGATCCGCCGCCAGACCCGCTGCGTGCTCATCGACCCGTACGCCAACGCGTTCAACTACGGTCCCACCGGCAGCCCCTGGGCCAAGGACCTGACGCGCATGAAGCCGGAGTTGCACGAGCGCAAGTGGGAGATCGATTCGCTTTGCTTCACGGTGCGGCTGGCACATGGCTACTGGAAGGCGACGGGCGACGCGTCGTGTTTCGACGAGGAGTGGAAGAAGGCGTCGTCGCTGATCGTAGAGACCTTCCGCGAGCAGCAGCGGCTGAAGGACCGCGGGCCGTACAGGTTCCAGCGAAGCTCGGCGGTTTCCACCGATTCGCTGCCGCACGATGGTTACGGGAACCCGGGGCGGCCGTGCGGGCTGATCCATTCCGGCTTCCGTCCCTCCGACGACGCCTGCATCTTCCCCTTCCTGATCCCTTCCAATTTCTTCGCGGTGACGGCGCTGGAGCAGTTGCGGGAGATCCACTCTACGGAGTTGAAGAACCCCGGCTTCGCGCGCCAGTGCGGCGATTTCGCCGCCGAAGTGAGGGCGGCGCTGGCCCAGTATGGCAAGGCGAGGCATCCGCGGCGAGGCGAGATCTACGCCTTCGAAGTGGACGCGTACGGCAGCGCGCTACTGATGGACGACGCCGGGATGCCGGGACTGCTGGCGATGCCGTACCTGGGGAGCGTAGCCGCCACGGACCCCGTGTATCGCAACACGCGAGCCTTCTCGCTGAGCGAGGACAATCCGTTCTTCTATCGCGGCACGGCTGCCGAGGGCCTGGGCAGCCCGCACGCCGGGCTGGGGATGATCTGGCCGCTGGGCATCATCGGCCGGGCACTGACGAGCAGCGACGAGAAGGAAATCGCAGGGTGCCTGGCGGCTCTCAAGGGGACCCATGCCGGCACCGGCTTCATGCACGAAGCCTTCGACCGCAACGACGCGAAGCATTTTACGCGCAAGTGGTTCGCCTGGGCCAATACGCTGTTCGGCGAGCTGATTCTGACGGTGGCGGCCAAATACCCGCGGCTGTTGCGCGGCTGAGCATCAATGTTGTGGAGCCGGCTTGCAGCCGGCCATAACCGCTTTCCAACGGGTATCCAGGCCGGAAAGCACCTCGGCACGAATGCCGAGGTGGCCGCCTGGAAAGGCGACTTTACGGAGCGGCAAACGCGGCCGCATGATCGCGCACGAACTGCTGGAACGCAATCGGCGCTTTCCGGCCCACGCGCTCGATTTCCCAGGTGACCTCCGCCGCCGCGCCGCTTCGGTAATAGCGATACAAATCCAAGAGCTTGTCCACCGTCCAGGGCGGTATGCCGGCGGCCAACATCCACTCCCGCGCCGCATCCTCGGGCACATCGACATAGCGGATGGTGCGCCCCAGCACTTGAGAAAACCGCTCGGCGATTTCGGCGTGCGAAAGCGCCTCGGGCCCGGTGATGCTGTACCGCTGCCACTGGTGGCCGTCTTCCGTCAACACGTGCGCCGCCACCGCCGCGATATCGCGCACGTCCACCGCGCTGAACTTCATCTCGCCGGCCGGAGCGTGAAACGCGCTTCGTGCCTGTATGCTACCGGCGTTGCCCAGGAAATTCTGGAAAAAACCGTTTGGCCGGAGCATGGTGAAGGGCAGCCCCGAATCTTCCAGGCGCCGCTCTCCCTCGCCGTGTTGCCGCCCAAAGAAGTGCGGTGCATGCAGGCCGGCGCCGTAAGAGGAGAACTTCACCACATAGCGGACCCCCGCGCGCTTCGCCGCCGCGATGAAATTCCTCTCCTGTTGGACCGCTTCCGGCGAGGCCGCGGTCAATAGCAGCGCCTTCTCCACGCCGTCCAGCGCCGCCGCCAGGGTCTCGGGACGCGACAGGTCACCCTCCACCAGGTCGACGTTGGAACTCGCACTCGCCGCGGCCTTGGCGCGATCCCGCACCAACGAGCGATGCCGTGCTCCCATGCGTTCCAGCGCCTTCGAAATCTCGCGACCCGCCGTCCCGGTACCACCCGTAATCAGAATCATCGATCCGTCTCCTCGCCGATAGCATGGTCAAGTTGGCTAGTCATAGAAGTTGCGATCCCAGGCGTGGCGCCGGAGCGTGGCCAGGGTCCCGGGAGGCAAGGCGCCCAGGTCGCTGAGCGCGACATTCGATTCCACGTGGCGCCGCGAACGCATGCCCGGGATGACGCTGGAAACGGCGGGGTGCGACAGGCAGAAGCGCAGTGCGGTATCGGGCAGGCTGGCGCCTTCGCCGAGGTCCCGGCGCAGCGCGTCGACGTGCTCCACCACCTGTTTCTTGCGATCGGCGCCGCGGAAATAATACTCGCGGAAATCGCCGGCCGGGAAGGTGGTGCTTTCGGTGATCGTGCCGGAGAGCGCGCCTTCATCCAACGGGACGCGCGCCAGGATGCCGATATTCATCTCCCGCGCCAGCGGCAGCATGCGCGCTTCCGGCGTTTGGTCGAAGATGTTGTAGATCACCTGGACGGCGTCGATCAGCCCGGTGCGCATGATGGCGAGCGCGGAATCGGGATCGTGCTCGGTGGCGGAGACGCCGGCGCTTTGCACTTTGCCCGAGCGCTTGAGGTCTTCGAACGCGCGGCGCCACTCGTCGCGCTCCACCCACTCGTCGGTCCAGACGTGCAGTTGCAGCAGGTCGATGGTCTCCAGTTTGAGATTGCGCAGGCTCTCTTCGGCGCTGGCGATGAGGTAGTCGTACGGGAAGACGTCGGCGATCGGCGTGCCGGATTTCGCCGGCCAGACGCGATTCTTCGGCGGCACCTTGGTCGCGACGTAGATCCTGCGCCCGGCCGCGCGGACCGCATCGCCCACCAGTTGCTCGCTATGGCCATCGCCGTAGGCCAACGCGGTATCGATCAGGTTTACGCCCAGTTCGATGGCGCGGTGTAGGGCGAGCAGCGATTCGTCGTCGGTGCCGCCGAGCCATTGTGTACCGCCGATGCCCCAGGCGCCGTAACCGATGTCGCCGACCTCGAAGTTGGTCCTGCCAAGTTTGCGAAATTGCATACCCTCAGCTTAATACGTGGCGGAAAACTCCGTCCGAGGAGACCGCTCCCTGACGGTCGCGGCTCTGATCGGAGCCGCGACCGTCAGGGAGCGGTTGCTTGAGCAACTTATGCCACGGCCAACTTGCCGAGTTGCTTCTGTGCCAGGCGGCTCCAGCGGGCGGTATAGCGGCGGCGATAGCGCGGCGCGGTGCGGTCGGCCT
>OCZT010007992.1_pt1 | contig 10330 bp, 9 predicted proteins | sample 1539031 | NCBI WGS metagenome assembly OCZT01 (sample SAMEA3539308, study PRJEB22396) | soil metagenome | biome: tundra; feature: field; material: soil | place: USA | collected 2010-05 | depth 0.15 m
CCTGGCGCTGGAGGTTGGTGAAGTCGACGACGTCGAAGTCTACGATGCCGATGTTTCCGACACCCGCTGCCGAAAGATAGAGGGCGAGAGGCGATCCGAGTCCGCCGGCGCCGATGAGCAGCACGCGCGCGGCCTTGAGCTTCCTCTGGCCCGAAAGGCCGACGTCGGGAATGATCAGGTGGCGGCTGTAGCGCAGGATCTCGTCTTGGGAGAGATCCGGCAAATCACTCGCGAGGCGAGAGGCGTGCGGCGCTTCGGAGCGCGAGGGGCGGGCGGCGTCCGTAGCTGGACGGGCGGCAGGACTCGCGCCGCTGGCGCGCGTGCTCATCTGCTCAGCCTCCGGCGATCGCGGGAACGACCGTGAGTTCGTCGCCGTCCTTGACTGTCGCGGCGAATCCGCCGTGGAAGCGGATGTCTTCGTCGTTCAGGTAGAACGTGACGAACGGGTACGGATTCCCGGCCTCGTCGCGAAGGCGAGGCGCAAGGGCGGGGAAGCGCGTGGATACGCCGGCGACGAGCTCGCCGACGGTGGCTCCCTCGGCGGTCAGCTCTTTGCTGTCGGCGAGCTTCGCCAGCACGGCGGGCAGGAACAGGGTTGCGGGCACTGCGAACCTCCAAAAAAGAAGACGGCTGAGTTTGACGGTCAGAGATGTACGTGCGGGATGCGGTGCGGTGTGGACTGTCGCTCACGGCGCACGGATTTCCGTGCCGCGATCGCGGCGGCCTCGGCCGGCTCGATCGGATACAGGTGTTCGTGCGACGGAAACGTGCCGGAGCGGACCGCGGCGGCGTAGGCGCTGAACGCGTCGGTGACGATCGTGTCGAGGTTCGTGAATCGGCTCACGAATTTCGGCCGGATGTCGCCGACGAAATTTCCGAGGATGTCGTGCGATATGACGAGCTGGCCGTCCACGTCCGGCCCGGCGCCGATGCCATACACGGGCACGCTGATGCGCTCGCGAACGAACGACGCCGACTCGGCCGGCATCGCTTCGAGCAGGATCGCGAACGCACCCGCCGCCTGCAGGGCGAGCGCATCCTCGAGCACGCGCTCGGTGGCGGCGAGTGTCTTCCCTTGTACGCGATAGCCGCCCTGCTGGCCGAACGATTGCGGGGTGAGACCGAGATGTCCCATCACGGCGATCCCCGCGTCGGTCATCGCGCGTACGCGGCCCGCCACTCGCGCGCCGCCCTCACACTTGACGGCGTCGCAGCCGGCGACGAGGAACGCGCCCGCGTTGCGCACGGCCTCCTCGTCGGAAACCTGATAGGAGAGAAACGGGAGATCGCCGATCACGAATGCGCGCTCCGCACCGCGCGCGACCGCGCGCGCGAACACGAGCATTTCCGTCATCGTGATCGCGAGCGTGTTCGGATGGCCAAGCATCGTCATCGCCGCGGAATCGCCGACCAGAATGAGGTCCACGCCTGCCCGGTCGGCGAAGACCGCGGTCGGATAGTCGTATGCCGTGACGAAGACCGCCTTCTCACCGCGAGCCTTGAGCGAAGCGAGCGTGGTGACGGTGGTCTTCTTCGCGGAGGGGCGTGGACCGCAGGACTCGCTCACAGGGCCTCCGGGATGGCATACTGCTCGATCCCGGATGCCGGGGCGAGCGACTCGATGCATTTTCCGAACAGTCCCGCCGCACGTTCGAGCAGCGTCGGCGCCGCGGCGAATGAGAAGCGGAGGAAACCCTCGCCGGCCGGGCCAAAGTCGGTACCCGGCAGCGCGGCGACGCCGAAGTCGTGGAGCAGCCGCGTGGCGAGCACTCCGGTTGAGATGCCGGCGCGTTCGAGTGCCTCGCGCACGTCGGCGAACGCGTAAAACGCGCCCGCGGGGCGCGGAGCGGTGACGCCGGGAATCAGGTCGAGCGCGGCCGTGAACATGTTGCGTCGTGCGCGGAACGCCTCGCGAAACTCCACGATGCAGTCCTGCGGCCCCTCCAGCGCCGCCAGCCCGGCGCGCTGGACGAAATGCGGCGCGCAGGACGTGTTGTTGATGATGAGCGACGTGATGTGCCGCGCGAGACCTGGCGGCACGATGCCGAAGCCGAGCCGGAAGCCCGTCATCGCGTACCGTTTCGAGAAGCCGTCAATGACGATCGTACGATCCTTCAGTCCCGGAATTTCGGCGATGCTCGGCGAGCCGCCCGCTTCGTAGGTGAGCCCATCGTAGATCTCGTCGGAAATGACCCAGAGATCGTTCGCGAGCGCGAGCTTCGCCATGGCCTCCAGTTCACCAGCGGTCGCGACCCAGCCCGTGGGATTGTGCGGCGAGTTCAGCATCAGCGCCTTCGTGCGCGGCGTGACGGCGGCGGCGAGCGCGTCGATGTCGAGCGCGTAGCCGTCCCCCTGCCGCACGATGGGGTAGCGACGCGGCACGCCACCGGCGAGCCGCACGAGCGACGGATAGATCGGGAATCCGGTATCGGGCACGAGTACCTCGTCGCCTTCCTGGACGACGGCGAACACGGCGTACTGGAGCATCGGTTTCGCGCCGCTCGTGACGAGGATTCCTTCGGCCGTCGCAGCGATGCCGCGTGCGCGCGCCGCCTTCGCGATCGCCTCGCGTAGTACCGGGATGCCCGGCGGCGGCGCGTATTTCGTGTCGCCTTCGCGCAACGCGCGCACCGCGGCCTCCACGATGTGCGTCGGCGCCGGAAAGTCGGGTTCGCCGAACTCGAGATGGATGATCTGCTTCCCCTGCGCCTCGAGCGCTCGCGCCTCGGCCGCCACGCGGAACGATCCCTCGATGAGGAGGGCGTCGAGGCGGCTCGCGGTGCGAGGAGATAAGGGCTGTTCGGAAAGCGGTTTGGTCACGTGGGCAGAGCTGGAAAACAAAAAATCCGGAGGCGAATGCCACCGGATGGTCGCGTTTTAGCATTTGTTTTACGTGGCTGCAATAGGCGGCAAATTACCACGGTCTTCAGTTGTACTCCGAGAATACCGTCCGCGGCTCCGGGCGTCAAGCCCCCGAAGTCAGGATCTGTCAGCGCGGCGTAAGCCGAAGCCCCGCAGCGTCTTGCAGGATGGACAACATCAACTGGTCGAAGCGCACGCTCGCAGGGGAGCCGGCCTTGTATGGATTCTTGGGCGGGAGCGAGAGCGCGAACACCTCGTCTCCACGAGCCCCGACCTTGGCGGCGACCGTCTGGAGGGGCCGTGCGGCCAGGCGATCCCACGCGGCCTTAGTGAAGATTCGCACGACGATCAGCGTGCGCGATTCGACCTTCCACGATGCGTCGGGCTTGAACGCGAACTCGAATGCGCGGCGCGCGCCACCCGTCGTGTCATCGTGCGAGACGACGGTGTACGCGCCGCGCCACGTCTCGGGGAAGTCGATGGTGAACTTTTCGTCCGCGCTCTCGAAGTGCTCGAAAGTCTTGACCCTGCCGGCGACCACGTCCGCCGGCATCACCGCGCTCTTTGGCTCGGGTCGGTCGGAGCAGGCAGCGCTGAGGACTGAGCCGGCGAGAAGGCACGCGCTCAGAAAGCCGAATCCAGGGAGGGAACGCATTCCTGCTCAACCTAACGTTGGGAGTGTTGGAGAAGTGCCCAATTGCCGATACTGTTAATGTAGGAATCCCGGCTCTGCGCGTGGGCCGGGATTCGTGTCGATGGGGTGTAGCTCAATTGGCAGAGCGCCGCACTGTTAATGCGGAAGTTGGTGGTTCGAGTCCACCCGCCCCAGTTTCGGGTAACGCCGTGTGAGCCTTCGGGTTCGCACGGCGTTTTGCCTGTCCGCGCGCCGGCCGGAGTGGCGCAGCCACACGGAAGGCACTTAGTTACCTCGTCTCGCCAGCGAGCCAGCGAGATGTCGGACTCCGATGTCCGGCACAGCTACCCTCCAGTTTGCGAGGTAGACCGTGACGCTGGTGCTCCCACTCCTCGTGCTCTTCCAGTTCGCGGCGACGCCCCATGTGCATATCGCGCGCCACGAGCTGCCACACATCACGGCAAACGACAATCGCCACCCGGCGGGTGTTTTGCGCGACGGCGTCCTGACGCTTCGCCTCGTGGCGCAGGACGGTCTCTTCTTTCCCGATGGCGAGCAAGGGAAGAGTTTCGCGCTCCAGGCATTCGGCGAGGAAGGGAAAGCGCCAACCGCGTCGGCGCCGCTCATTCGTGTGCCGGCAGGCACCGAGGTGCGCGTCGCCATCCGCAACGCACTGGGAACACCGCTGATGGTTCGCGGGCTCTACGATCGTGCGTCGGCCGCACCCGATTCCGCCGACGTCGCCCCCGGCGGCGCGATGGAACTCCGGTTCCGCGCATCGGTGCCCGGTACCTACTTCTATTGGGGGCGCACCACGGGCAAGCGCCGGGGCATCGCGAGCGGCGAGGACGGCCAGCTGCTCGGCGCCTTCATCGTCGACCCTCCGATGGGCACGACACCCGTGCTGAGCGACCGGGTCATGGTCATCACGAATTGGTTCAAGCCAGCTGACACGCGCAAGCCCGACCTGAAGCCGCTCGAGATCCTCACGGTCAATGGTCACAGCTGGCCGTTCACGGAACGGCTCGCCTACTCGGTGGGCGACAGCATCCACTGGCGCGTGATCAATGGGAGCTTCATCTGGCATCCCATGCACCTGCACGGTTTTTACTACCGCGTCGACTCGCGTGGTGACGGACTGGCCGACACTGCATACACCGCGCGGCAGCAGCGCACAGTCGTGACGGAGTGGATGGGCGCGGGATCGACAATGACGATGACGTGGTCCCCGTCGCGTCCGGGCAACTGGCTCTTTCACTGCCATCTCGCGTTTCACATTGCGTCCGATGTGCGGCTGACGCCGGCGAACGAGCACGCGTCAGGTCACGAGATGAACCACGCGACCGACGGCATGGCGGGCCTCGTGATGGGGATCGTGGTCAAGCCGCGACCCGGGCAGCGCGTCCAGCGGCAGGACGCACTGCCGCCGGAGAAGACGCTTCGGCTGTACGTGAATTCCCGGGCCAACGTCTTCGGCACGAGCCCGGGGTATGGGTTTGTGCTGTAGGAGGGGCCCAACGCCCCCGCGCCTGACTCCATCCGGATTCCGGGGACACCCATCCAACTGATCCGCGGCGAGCGGACGCAGATCACCGTCGTGAATCGCAGCCCCGTGCCGGTCACCGTGCACTGGCACGGCATCGAACTCGAGAGCTACTACGATGGCGTTGGCGGGTGGAGCGGCGCCGATGCACGCGTCGCGCCCATGATCGCCCCCAACGACTCATTTGTCGTGCGCATGACGCCGGATCGCGCCGGCACGTTCATCTACCACACGCACGCGGACGAGTCGGGCCAGCTCGGCTCCGGGCTCTACGGTCCGCTGCTCATCACCGAGCGCGGCCAGCCGGTGGACACGGCGACCAACCGCATCTTCCTGCTCGGGATCGGCGGGCCGGGCGACAACGCCCCGCCGTGGGTGAACGGGAGCGCGGACCCGGCGCCGCTCACGCTCGACCGCGGGCGCACGTACCGTTTCCGACTCATCAACATCACACCGAATGGCCAGGAGGATGTGGTGCTGCGTGCGGACTCCGTGGTGCAGCAGTGGCGTGCGTTCGCGAAGGACGGCGCCACGTTGCCGGAGTGGCAGGCGACGATGCGACCGGCAAAAGTGCACATGGGTGCGGGCGAGACGACCGATTTCGAGTTCACGCCCTCGCAAGCCGGCGAGCTGGTGCTCGGGTCCACGGTGCGGTCGCTCGGCATTCCGGCCAAGACCGTCCGGCAACGCCTCATTCTCCGGCTTCGAAACCCGTAGAGTCGCGACCCTCCGCCTGATCCCGTCGCAGGCACAGAGCGCGGTCATGGTTACCGCGACCCGACGACCACGAACGGGTCAACGACCGCGCTTCATCACCCTCGCCAGATCCTCGCGCGCGGGCGCGTAGTTCGGCCCCAGCCGCACCGCCGTTTCAAACTGCGCCCTCGCCTCAGCCAAATGCCCAACACGCTCGAGCGCCTCGCCGAACTTGGTGCGCGCTTCCACGTCATCCGGCTTCACTCGCACGGCCTCCGTGAGCTCGGAGAGCGCGTCGTCCAGCCGTCCGGGCTCGGACATCAGGATGACGCCCAGAAAGAAATGGGAGTTACCGGTCAACAGCGTGCCGCCAGGTTTCAGCTCCAAGACTCGCCGAAAGTGCTCGACGGCCTCGGACTGCCGCCCGGACACGTAGAGCGCGACTCCGAGACTGTAGTGCGCGAGAACGTGATCGGGCTTGAGCCGCACCGCCGCTTCGTAGTGCGGGATGGCCTCGCCCACCGTTCTTGTCGACCGCGCGAGGAGCCGGCCGAGATTGTTCTGTTCCTTAAAGCTGTCCGGATTCCGCTGGAGAGTGACCCGGTCTAGAGTCTCCGCGTCGCGATACATCCGGCTCTGACGCCAGGTCAGCAGTCCGAGAAAACCCAGAAGCGCCACCACGGCAAACTGGCCCGCACGGCGGATGAATGGCGCACCGGCCCGATCCAGCAACCAGGCGACCAGGCCGGCAGTCGCCACGATGATCGCGACGCTGGCCAGATACTGGAAGTGATCGGCGACGTAGGAATACCGGAACGGATAGATATTGAAGAATCCCAGCACCGGAAAAAGCGAACCTCCAAAAATGAGCAGGCTCGCCAGCGGCGCCCGCGTCCGCCCTCTCAGCCACCAGAACGCTGCGGTCAGACTCGCGAGTCCGAGGGGGAGCAGGTATTGCCAGCGCGCCGCCGTATCCACGGCCCAGCGCGGATACGTGAAGATCAGGCGGGCCGGCCAGAACAGCTTCCACAGGTAGAAGCAGATCACCCGGGCGGCCAGCAACCCGCGCTGCATCAGGCCGAGGTCGAACTCAGCCCCTTCAGCGCCGATGATCCGGCGCTCCACCCACGCGGTGAACAAGCCACCGGCCGCTGCCAGCACGAACCACGGCAGCAACGGCACGACGTCCCGCCGCCACTCCAGCCGTCCTCGCTGCCACCAGAAGACCACGAGCAGCGCCGCCGGCAAAGTCGCGGTCACCGTTTTGGTCAACAGCGCCAGTACGAAAAGCCCAAGTGCCAGGGCGTAGTCCTGAGGCCGTCGTCGCTGATCGAAGCGCAGGTATGCCAGCGCGGCGCCCAGGTAGAACGCGAGTGAAAGCGTGTTCTTCTGCTCGGAGATCCAGGCCACCGATTCCACGTGAACCGGATGCAGCGCAAAGAGAAAGCCGGCCAGCCACGCGCCCCTGATTCCCAAGCGCTGGGCGACCACCACAACCAGCGAGGCATCGATGAAGTGCAACAGCACGTTCACGAGATGGTAGCCGAGGACCTCGTCGCCCCAGAGGCGGGCCTCCACCCAGAAGGCGCTGTGCAGCAGCGGATAGTATTGCTGCGTCGCGCCCAGATCGAACCAGATCCGCCGTAAGCCGTCCCACGAGCGGAGGGCGGTCCTGGTGATGTGCGCGTCGTCGTCCCATACCAGGCCACCCGTCAGTGCCGGCGAGTATGCCAGCACGATCAGGCCGAGCATCAGGAGTCCCAGCCAGATATCAGGCGAACTGCGCGCGGTACGGGATGGGTGAGGCATCACTCGCTCCGGCACTGGTGCAAACGCCCCTGCCTCGTCAGCGCTTGGCGTAGACGCTCGTCTTGCCGCTCCGTTCAAACGCGATGACGTCGTAACGCACCTTGCCCAGTCCCTGCTCCATGCCCGGCGCTCCCTGAGGCATGCCCGGAACGGCGATGCCCGTGAACTTGGGTTTTTCGTCGAGCATTTTGTGGATCAGGTCGGCCGGCACGTGGCCGACGACGACGTAGGAGCCCACGAGCGCCGTATGGCACGCCTCTAGCTCCTTCGGCACGCCGGAGCCTTTGTTGATGTCGGTGACGTACTCGACCGCCACCACCTTCACCGTGAAGCCCGCACCTTCCACGTGCTTGACCCATTCTCCGCAGCAGCCGCAGAGCGGACTTTTGTACACGGTCATCGCCACCGGCGCGTCACTCGCGCGCAGCACGCGCGGTGCGACGAGCAGCACCGTTCCCGCGCCCAGCGTCGAACGAACGAAATCGCGACGATTCATCGGTCCCTCCTCGAGATGCCTCAGGGAATCGCTGTTGCGGGTGCAGTCCAGACGTTGTTGCTGCGGTCAATGTCCACGAGCCGTTTCTCTGGATCCAGCTCGATCTTCGTCGGCCGCTTCCCCACGAATTGATAACGCCTGACGTAGCGCACGGTGTTGGTGCTCCAAACCTCGGCCGGATACGCGTAGTCCACGGTCGAGCCGTCGCTCAGCGTGAATCGCGAGCGGATCGGCAGCACGCCGCGCGCACGATTGGCGTACGCCACCATCACGTTGGTCGTGTCTCCCTTCGTTTGCACCGACACGCTGTCGAGGGCCTGGTCGAAGTGCGGGTTTTCGACGAACCACTCGCGGAAGAACCAGTCGAGGCGGCGGCCGCTGACGTCTTCCATCGTGCGAAAGAAATCGGCCGGAGTGGGATGCTTGAATGCCCAGCGCCTGACGTAGGTGCGGAACGCGTCGTCGAACGCATCGGGACCGAGGATTTCCTGGCGAAGGAGCTGAAGGCCGACGGACGGCTTTATGTAGGCGGCGAAGCCGAGGAAGTTGGGCGCGATGCGGTCCGGGCCGACGAGAATGGGACTGTCAAAACCGACGCGCATCAGGTTCTCGATCTGCCAGCGTTCCTGATAGGAGCGCTTCATCTGGTCGCCGACTTCGGGGTAGCGCCGCGCCTCGGAGAATGTGTTGATGAAGGTGTTGAAGCCTTCATCCTGCCACATGTACGCGCGTTCGTTCGAGCCCACGATCATCGGGAACCACATATGGCCGATCTCGTGCGTCACCACGCTGTAGAGCGCCTGCTTGCTGGGGCTCTTATCCTCCATCGCCATCATCGGGTACTCCATTCCGCTGATGGGCCCTTCGATGGCGGTGATGTGCGGCCACGGATACGGGAACCAGCGTTCCGAGTACTCCTGTATGGACATTCGCGCCATGTCGGCGGCTTCGTCCCACGTCGCAACCGCACTCGGCCGGTAGAAGGCGAAGGCGTAGCTTCCCTTGTAACTCGAGGCGTCCCACTGGAAGTCCGGTGATGCGGCCCATACGGCATCGCGCACGTTCCTGGCCTGGTACTTCCAGGTAAGCATGCCGTCCTTTTTCGTTCGCGCGGCGCCGCTCTTGAGCTCGTCGGCGGTGATGATCCGGACGACCTTGTCACCCTTCTTCGCGTCCCCGAGCCGCGCGATCTCGGTCGGCGTGAGCACTTCGCGCTCGTTCTCCAGCGCGCCGGTGGATGCGACGATGTAGCCCGCGGGCACCGTCACGCTGACGGCGTAGTCGCCATAGTCGAGGTAGAACTCGCCCTGGCCGAGGTAGGGCTCGATGTTCCATCCACGGATGTCGTCGTACACGGCGACTCGCGGATACCACTGTGCGATCTCATAGAGAGCACCATCGCGTCCCATCCGGTCGGCACCGTGCTCCGGGACCGCGAAGTGATACGCGATCTCGATCGTTGCGGTCTTTCCGGGTGCGAGGGGCTCGGCGAGGTTCACCTTCGTCATCGTTTCGTTGTCGCGTACCGTCAGGGCAGCCTTTCGCGCCTTGGCCCCGGCTCCCGGCAGCAGCTGCTCGATGCGCGCGAGCGTGTAGCCGCCTTCGAACGCGCGAGCGCCGAATCGCGAATTCTGGGGGAAGATGAACGAGTTGAGCGAGCTCGGGCGGAATGCGTTCTGTTCGGTCTGAAGCCAGATGAACGGCAGCGTGTCGGGTGAGTTGTTCGTGTATCGCAGTGTCATCTCGCCGGAAATCGCCTTGGCTGCCGTGTCGAGCGTGGCGTGAAGGTCGTAGTCCGCGCGATTCTGCCAGTACCTCGCGCCGGGCGCGCCACTCGCGGCGCGGGTCGCGGTGGGCGTGGCGAAAATGAGCGGGGCGAAGATGGAGGTGTCGCCCACGCCGGTGCGATCGAACTTCGACGGCGCGGGTGGCGTCTGCGCGGCCGCTTGCTGCGCAGCCGCCGGGGCCACGGCGAGAAGTGCGGCAATTGCGGAGAGTGCGACGAAGGAACGTGGAAGGGAACGCACGGAATTCGAGGCTCCTGCCTGCTGAGAGGATTTCAAGGTGTGACTCCGCGAACGACGCCGGCGAGCGCGGCCACGATCAGCAGCGCCCATTGTGGTCCTTTGTACCCGTCGGCGCCGTCCTGGTACCATTCGCCGAGTGCGTGAGCGTTTCCTCCGGTCCCGCCGCCACCGATCGTGATTGCCGGGATGCCGAGGTTCATCGGGATGTTCGAGTCGGTGCTGCCGGCGTCCGTGAGTGGACCGCGCGCGCCAAGCGCATTCAC
>OCZT010007993.1_pt1 | contig 10329 bp, 7 predicted proteins | sample 1539031 | NCBI WGS metagenome assembly OCZT01 (sample SAMEA3539308, study PRJEB22396) | soil metagenome | biome: tundra; feature: field; material: soil | place: USA | collected 2010-05 | depth 0.15 m
TGATCTATGATTACTCTGCCTATAATAGAAGCATCTTTTATTAGGAGAATACCTGAAACCAAGTTCTTTCAAAGTGTCCTTTACTTGAAAAGTCTTTCCACTTATCCATAACCAGTTCTTGATGATCTCCATGTGAAGACCTTCTGGGTTTACCTTAGCCCTCAGTTCTTCTATCTTTTCTGGTACTGTGGCTTTCTCTTTTGCAGCCTCAAGAGGCTTTGATTCACCAAGGACCATCATGAGTTTGTCATACTCATCATTGATACTATTCATCATTTCATTAGATTCGCCATTAGTTTGTGGTTTGAATACATGAGATAGTTCGTCATAACGATTCCTGACTTCATCGGAAGTCTTGCAACCGAAAAATAGATTTGTTTTCATAATTTTTAAGTATTGATTTTAAAAAGAAATAAATGGATTAAAAAAAAGCCATCCTAACGATGACCTTCTCTACTTCTATAGCAAACCATTGTCCGCAAAGCTATAGTAACTATCTTCTGCTGTGATAATTAAATGGTCGAGAAGTTGGATATCCATTATGTTTCCAGCTTCCTTTATCTTCTGAGTAATCTTGGTATCTGATTCACTAGGATTAAGATTACCACTTGGGTGGTTGTGACAGACAATGATTCCTGAAGCATTTGTTTTAAGTGCTCCTTGAAAAATTAGTCGTACATCAGTTACAGTTCCAGATATTCCACCCTTTGAAACTGATAGAATTCCGAGTACGGCATTTGACTGATTCAATAATAATAGCTTAAATTCTTCAACATGTTCAATCATGTTTTTATTCCAGGAATCAAACAACAATTTATAAGCGTCTTTTGATGAGGTGACTCTGGTTCTATCTTTTGGATTTACTTTTGTTTTATAAGTAAGATGTACTTCAGAAACATTTTTTATATCATTTATTATATTTTTAGTTTTCATTATTCTTTCGATTAAAGTTGGGGCAATAGTAAAGCAGTAAGTTTTTTAAAAACAGTTATTTAGAATTCAGTAATAATGGATTAAATTATGGATTTAGTGCAAATAGCACCTGAACCTTAAATTGCAAAACATTAATAATCAATGCTCTGTAAACTTATAATTTACGATCGTTGACGGATTTGATGATAAAATTGTGTGCTTTTGAGATCTTTTAAATTGTCTCATCCTAGTTTTTAGGTGATATATTTATGGTGGGATGATATTAATAAAGCATTTAAGCTATTCCAGGTATTTCATAATTAACTCTACACTTTTATCTAGACCTATTTTACTTGTATCTAAAGAAATATCATATTGTCTTGCATCTGGCCATTCCTTATCAGCAAAGGTTTGATAATAAAGAGCTCTTTCTTTATCGCTTTGGGCGATCATTTTCCTGGCGGCTTCTTCGGAAACATTATAAATCTTCCGGACACGACCTTTTCGGAAAGTTACATCACTGTGTAAAAATATACTAATATGGTTTGGATATTCTCGAAGGATATAAGAGCCGCATCGTCCTATGATAATCGATGAACGCTCTTTTGCAATATGTTCTATTATTTCTTTTTCAGCTTTAAATAATGCGCTGTCTGTTGGAATAATTTGGGACGGTTCATATGCAACTGGATTAGTAAATGCATATGATTGCAAGAATGATTGCCAAAATGAGCTTATTTTTTCATCACGTGATTCCAAATCCTCCTCTAATAACGAAAATTGTTTGGCAGCCTGAGAGATGATTTCACGGTCCGCATAAAAAATATTCAAGTTTTTTGCCAACTTCTGTCCGATATATGCCCCTCCGCTTCCTAACTGGCGACTAATTGTAATTAAAAATGGCGAATTTAGTTTCATTTTATAGACCTCCTGTTTTTTACTAAAAATTAGTTGTCGTTACTATTAAATTATCTGTTCACGAATTTCAGACATTATCTTTTGGACAACCCATTGGACTACGACAAAGTTTTTGTCTCCCATTTAGGCTGTGGGCCCCTTAAATAAGATATAAATGCTGCCAGCATACTAATAAAAAATGATATTGTAAAGGCCATCTTCAAGCCTGAAATAAAATGGTTCACAGCTATACCTTCTGAGCCCATCTGTGTCCCTGAAAATAGCCCTTGCATTGCCTTGAAGTCTATACTTGATGAAATGATAGCCATTGAAAGAGCAATGCTGATTAAATTTCCTGTATTGTTCATCATCGTCCTTACTCCGGCTGCAATTCCACGCCGTTCTACTGGTACAGCCCCCATAATGGCACTTGTATTCGGAGAAAAAAACATACCTGAACCTAATCCGGATATGAACATCCATGCAGATAATTCCAAAACAGATGTACTTGCAGATATCCTTACCATTCCGAGCAAACCGATTGCTGAAATAAAAAGTCCAATAGAACTCAGCTCCCTGGAACCATACCTGTCTGAAAGCCATCCGCTAATAGGAGCCATAATCATCATTGACAGAGCAAATGGTGCAAGCAGAATTCCTGACATGACCGGATCAATTGATTTTATCCCTTGAAAATAAAATACAAGCAAGAATACTACTGCTCCACGGGCAATCCCATTAAGAAGATTACTGCTTAATGCAAATGCAAGTATCCTTGTTTTGAAAAGATTCAGGTCAAGCATAGGTTGCCTGACTTTATTTTCGACAAACAGAAATAAAACTAAAAATAATAAAGCAACGACAAATAAGACTGCCACGTATATTTTATTCCATCCATAAAAAGCTCCAAATGTCAGTGCTAACAATAATGATGTCATTCCTAATGTAAATGTTATTGCTCCGCTCCAGTCAAACTTTTGCTTTTCCGGGAGCACATCCAGTTCCTTAAGCTGAATTCCTGCCCATATTGTACCAATAAGCCCAATAGGAATGTTTATAAAAAATATATACCTCCAGCCAATATGAATAAATGCTCCTCCCAAAATTGGTCCAATTACACTTGCCACACTTATTACCATACCATTTATACCCAATGCCATACCAAGTTCTTTTTTAGGAAATGCATCTGTAACAATAGGAGTACTGTTTGCTACAAGCAATGCACCTCCAACTGATTGTACAAACCTGAACAAAAGCAATTGCCACCCAGAAGTGGAAAGTCCACATAAAACCGAACCGATGGTAAAAACAATGAAACCCCATATGAAAAGCTTTTTTCTGCCAATCATATCCGCGACCCTTCCAATAGAAGGTACAAGGATTGTCAGTATAAGCATATAAATCATCACAGTCCACATAATTATATTCATAGTGGCATGCAAATCTTTCATAATAACAGGTAGTGCTATGATCAATGTACTCCCGCTTAAAACTGAAAAAAGCGCTCCAAGACTAGTACACGAAAGAGCGATCCACTTATATTCAATTTTTTTCATTTACCGTTCTGCTCATAATTTACTTTAGCGCTGTGTGCTTTTTTTGCCATTTGGTACCGAAATTGTTCATCCATATACTTTTCACAATCCAATAAATCAAATATTATAAGCTATTCCCAACTCTTAACAATTTAATCTTTTAATCAACAGTAATTGATTTATTGACAATTTTGGATTTGAAATCATGCAAATTTAGGTTTTAAACATCAGAAGATGTTATTGTATTTTTAAAATTTGAAATTAAACACTAAGCTTTACACAAAGCAGGTGCCGTGAGAAAAAAGCAATGCATGACAGTAACAGGAAAATTGTGAGAGGGTAGGCCATATAGAATTTTATATACAGTTTTATTAAAGTTTACCCTTCAAAAACAGGAATAAAATATTAACAAAGTAAATTGAATGGTGCAGTTAGTATCGTAAAATAGGTTCGGGAGGGAGTCATTCCGGCCAATATTAATTCAACCCAAGAATCTTAATTACTTTTATTAGGATTTTATTTTTGATGAGGTAGGAGGGAGTCATCCTGTAGCCTTAAGATTTTAAATGATTATGTATATGGAGATCAATCTATTAATATCAGATATATAAATTTATTAAATATCTTAAATAAAACAAAACCAGTCCTGATTTGTTTATTTCAGAAAGAACAAATTTTAAGGTAATGTAAATTGGTCAAAATAAAATTAACTCAATTAATAAGTTGTTAGCAAGGCGATGTTGAAAACACAAACATCAGAATATCAGATCACCAATAGGACAATAATAGAAATTCCGGCAAAGCCATTTGGTTATCCTTAGGAAAAGGCAAGTTTCATAGAGACAACTGACATTTAGTATTTTTTTTAAAGAACATTTAAAAGTATCATGAAATTAAAAAGTTATTTATCACATCGACAATTCACTATCAACTGATCGTACTACTTCTAAAAAATATATTATGAAATGGCTTAAATATTTTCTTCTGCTTTTGTCAATGCAAATAATGGCTCAGAATAATTCACAATCTATTTCACTGCACGATTTACTGAAACAGGCTGAAATAAATTATCCTTTGCTAAAATCAAAAGCGTTGGATGTGCAAGCTGCACAAAAAGGAATTGATATATCACGTAGTACATTTATTCCAACTTTAGATGCTTCCTACCAGGTAAACAATGCCACTTACAACAACATTACAGGGATGGTGTATCCGCAATTTATTATACCCATTAGCGGCCCACCTTCTTCGGGCAATAATATGAATGGTGCTTTTGGGAGTGCTGCCAGTTTATTATTGAATTGGCAACCGGTTACTTTTGGTCAGCGAAACGCACAGGTTAATTATGCAAAAGCAGGTTTTCAGTATACGACAGCAGATGAGCAAAATGAAATATTTCAACATAAAGTAAAAGTGATTAATGCTTACCTTGATGTGCTTACAGCAAATGAATTAGTAAAAGTGTATGAAGGAAATTATTTACGTGCGGAAACAAATTATTCATTAGCAAAAACCTTAGTTTTAAATGGGATAAAGCCCGGAGTTGACAGTGCATTGTTCAAAGCAGAAATTTCACGCGCAAAAATTGATTTATTGAATAGCAGGAAATTTAAACAACAATCAATTATTTTACTTTCAGAATTACTGGCTTCAGAAAAAAATATTGCTGTAGACGATAGCAGCTATTTCACAAAACTCCCATCTCTGTTTATATCAGTTGATACATTAAAAAATCCTTTATTTTCTCTGTTCAATTCTAATACTGAGTTGAGCAAAGCGAGAAAAAAAATGCTTGACAGAACGTTAATGCCAACTTTAGGAGTTTGGGGAACTATGTATGCAAGAGGCTCGGATATTCAATTTGGTGGTATTGTAAATTCTAATGATGGATTGTCTTTTCAGCGATACAATTACGGTGTTGGTTTGCAACTAAGCATTCCTTTATTGCAGTTTGCCAGGATAAGACCCCAATTGCAGCAACAGGAATTTCTTATAAGATCAAATGCAGAAAAACTAAATAATATTTCTTTACAGCTTAACAAACAACTCGAAATTGCAGACACTACATTAAACAACGTTCTTGCTATAGCAAAAGAAAGTCCGATGTTATTTGAATCGGCAAGATATTCATATAAATCTCTTCTTTCCAGGTATAAATCAGGGTTAGCTAATTATGCTGAACTGATTCAGGCTCAATATGTCCTTATCAAAGCAGAAACTGAAAATAAAACAAATTATATGGGAGTGTGGAAAGCATTACTCTATAAAGCTGCAGTAAAAGGAGATTTAAACATATTTCTAAATCAGGTTAATTGAATACAAGATGAATTTAATTAAAGGAGCTTTAAGAAAACCTGTTACCATTATTGTAGCTGTAATTGCCATTTTGTTTTTTTCTTTTATGGCCATAAAAGAAATGCGTATAGATATTTTTCCGAAATTGGGATTGCCGACTGTTTATGTTGCTCAACCTTATGGCGGGCTTTCTCCGGAACAAATGGAGGGTTACATAACATCTTATTATGAATATCACTTTCTATATATAACAGGCGTAAAATTTGTAGAATCAAAATCTATTCAAGGTGCAGCAATTATTAAAATTCAATTTCAGGAAGGCACGGAAATGAACCAGGCACTCGCTGAAGTTGTCGGCTATGTGAATCGTGCAAAAGCATTTATGCCTCCCGGTACTGTACCGCCTTTTATTACCCGGTTTGATGCGGGAAGTGTGCCCGTAGGTCAGTTAGTATTTACCTCACCAACTCGTTCATTAGGTGAAATCTCGGACCTTGCTTTATTCCGTGTAAGACCTATGTTTGCTACTCTTCCAGGAGTTTCAGCTCCTCCTCCTTTTGGTGGAAATCAAAAAACAGTGGTGGTAAAAGTCAATCCTGATAAAGTAAGAGATTATAATTTATCACCCGATGATATTGTTCAGGCATTGGCAAAAGCAAACAACATTTCACCATCGGGCAATATACGCATCGGAGATGAAACTTTAATTACATCTCAGAATACTGTTGTTGAAAATGTAAAGGAATTGGAAAATGTGCCGCTTCAGTCAGGTTCCGGAGCTTCAATCTATATAAGGGATATAGGAAGCGTTTCCATTGGCTCAGATGTTACTACAAGCTACGCCTTGGTTAATGGAAAACGTACTGTTTATATTCCTGTAACCAAACGGGCAGATGCTTCCACATGGGATGTTGTGAAGAGAGTAAAAGCAGCTTTGCCTGATATGCAGGCGGCTATCCCTGATGATATAAAGGTTACTTATGAATTTGACCAGTCGGGCTATGTAATTAATTCCTTAAAAAGTTTAATGTTTGAAGGCGCATTGGGTGCGATACTCACGGGTCTTATGGTATTGCTTTTTCTTGGAAATAAAAGAAGTGCTTTGATTGTTGTTCTTTCAATTCCTCTGTCATTACTGACCGGCATAACCATACTATATCTTGCAAACCAGACTATTAATATTATGACATTGGGAGGATTGGCTTTATCCGTAGGTATTTTAGTGGATATGGCAACTGTAATTATTGAAAATATTCATCAGCATCTTGAACGGGGAAAATCCAGAGGCAAAGCAATATTAGATGGATGCACTGAAGTGGCTGGACCTTTATTTCTTATATTATTAAGCATTCTTGCTGTATTCACACCTGCACTATTTATGTCAGGAGTACCTAAAGGTATGTTTATGCCATTATCACTTTCTGTCGGATTTGCATTAATTGCATCATTTTTCCTCTCACTCACATTTGTTCCTGTAGCGGCAAACTGGTTATTGAAAGATCAACAGGAAGAAAGCAACGAAAAGAAAGAAAAACGTTTTGATAAGTTCAGGAATAGATATAAAGAGGAATTGGAAAAAAGAATAAAGAGACCTAAAACAATAACCCTGGTCTATCTTATTGTATCTGCAGGTTTATTAGTCTTATTATTTTCACTTATTGGTACCGAAATATTTCCAAAAGTTGATGCCGGACAAGCACAGATCCGTTTGCGAATGCCTGTTGGCACACGCATTGAGCGAACAGAAGCAGCAACACAAAAACTCCTGGCCCTTGCAGATAGTATTACTGGCGATAAAATTGAAATAAGTTCTGCCTTTATTGGCACACAGCCATCAAGTTATCCTATTAACACTGTTTATTTATGGACAAGTGGTCCGCAGGAATCGGTGATCAAATTAAATCTGAAAAAGAAATCAGGTATAGGCATTGAAAATTTTAAAGAACAATTAAGAAATAAAATTACAAAAGCAATTCCTGATGCAATAATTTCGTTTGAGCCTGGCGACCTTGTCGAACAGGTATTAAATCTTGGTTCCAATAATCCGATTGAAATAGCAATTGTTGGTAGGAGTTTTACTCAGACAAGGTTAATAGCTGAGAATTTAAACAACCAACTAAATGCTATTCCTTTTTTAAGAGACGTACAGATTTCTTCTCCTCTTGATTATCCAAGCATTAAAATAGATATAGACCGCATGAAAGCAGGAAAGTTAGGATTAACGGTTGATCAGATAAGTAAATCAATTGTAACAGCAACTTCATCAAGCCGTTTCACACAACCAAATTATTGGTTAGATAAAAATACAGGTACTGCGTATCAGATACAGGTAGAATATCCTCAATACACATTGAACTCAACAGAGCAGTTGGAATTAATCCCAGTTTATAATAATGCAGGAAATCCAATTTATTTAAGAGATGTTGCCTCATTGGAAAAAATTGTAGTGCCTGGCGAATACGACCGTATCAATATGCAGAGGTTTATTACTTTAACAGCAAATATTCATAATAAAGATCTGGGAACAGCTGTAAAAGAAGTAAAGAAGACTATTGCATCACTAGGCAATTTACCTCAGGGAGTTAAAATATTGGTACGAGGTCAGGCGGATTTATTAAGCCAGACTATGAGTGAATTACAATCAGGTTTATTTATTGCAATTGTGGTAATTTTTCTGATTCTTGCCATTAACTTTCAATCATTCAAGCTCTCATTTTCTGTTTTATCAATAATACCGGCAGTTATTTCAGGTTCTGTTTTATTATTACTCTTAACAGGGAAAACTCTCAATATTCAATCATATATGGGAATAATAATGGCTGTTGGTGTTGCGGTATCAAATGCAATTTTATTTATTACAAATGCAGAGTTCAATCGAAAGATAGATCCTTCTTCGGGTTATGCTGCTCTTGGTGCATACAATCGCATTCGACCAATATTGATGACAAGTTTAGCAATGATAGCAGGAATGATACCTATGTCAATAGGTTTGGGTGAAGGAGGAGAACAGACAGCTCCGTTAGCAATTGCAGTAATAGGAGGGTTACTGTTTTCTACTATAAGCACTCTACTGTTTTTACCAGTTGTATATAACAGATTGATTGGGAATAAATCTTACATAAATCCTTCACTTGACCCTGAAGATGAAAACAGCAAATATTATGAAGCAAAGAATTGATTAATAACCATCCATAATAAATAGCACATGAAATTTTCACACATAATTATTTTATCAGTTGTCACTTTAAGTGTTTTAAGTGCAGGCTGTTCTCAAAGTAATACCAAAAGGGAAATCAACCAAACAAACGTTGATTCTGTTGCAGTATTTTCTCTGAAAAAAGGACAAGTAAATAAACAAATAACTTTCCCGGCAGAGTTAACACCGCTTAACCGGGCTGAAATATATGCAAAAGTAAGTGGTTACATTAATAAGTTTAAAGTAGATATAGGTGACCATGTGAAAAAAGAAGAGGTGTTGCTAATATTAGATGCACCAGAAGTCATATCTAATTATGCACAAATTTATTCGGATGAGCAAACAGCATATTCTAAATATCAGACAAGCTTAGATGCTTATAATCGTTTTCTCAAAGCATCAAAAGTCAGTGGTACGATCGCTGAAGAAGAAATGGAAAAGTCAAAAAACCTGATGCTCTCAGACAGTTCAGCATTAGAAGCCGCCAAGTCAAAACTTAAAGCCAATGCACAGATAAAAGATTACCTTACAATTCGGTCTCCATTTAATGGAATTATTACACAAAGGAATTTTGATCCTGGCACGTTAGTAGGTGCAAACAATTCCAAACCATTGTTAATTGTAGAAAATATTGCGTCATTGCGTTTACGGGTTCCGGTACCTGAAGCATATACAATGGCAATCCCCGATACATCAGTTATTCAGTTTACTGTTGATGCCCAGCCCGGTAAAATATACACAGCAATATTATCCCGCAAATCGGGTTCAATAAATCTTTCAAACCGGACTGAAATATGGGAATATATTTATCAAAACCCGGAGAATCAGCTCAAATCAGGGATGTTTGCTACCGCATCAATAAGATTCAGGCGTAAAGAATTGTCTTTTCTTGTTCCTGAATCGGCAATAGTAACCAACCTTGAAAAGAGATTTGTCATTCGGTTAAAAGAAAACAAAGCCGAATTAGTAGATGTAAAAAACGGAATCAGTCAGGATGATAAGGTAGAAATATTTGGTATGCTTTCAGAAGGAGATATTTTACTTGTAAGAGCAACCGATGAGATAAAACCGGGTGCTAAGTTGATCGGTAAAATGAAAAATAAATAAACAATTTTGAACTGGTCAACTGCAAAAGCCGGACTTCTTGACCACATTTGGCCGGTCATATTATCCTTAACATACATAATTAAGCAACAATCAGTTAACTCTGGCTTTTTGTGATCAATTTGATCCAGCCAACTAAGGTCAAGGCTATTAGCTTTTTCACACATGTCAGATTTTATCAATGTTATATATTATTATATATGCCTTTCTACAATACAATATAGTCTCTAAATTTAAGGATAGTTCACTGTAAACAATCAGGGCTTTATCAATCGGACGATTATTTGAACCTATTTATCCTAAGTATATGGAAGCTCTGTTCAACGCTCTGATGTAGTCAGTGATCCTAATCAACTAATTGCACAAGAAGTTGGTGTTGAATTTGATTAT
>OCZT010007994.1_pt1 | contig 10329 bp, 8 predicted proteins | sample 1539031 | NCBI WGS metagenome assembly OCZT01 (sample SAMEA3539308, study PRJEB22396) | soil metagenome | biome: tundra; feature: field; material: soil | place: USA | collected 2010-05 | depth 0.15 m
CCGCGACGCCCGATGCCGTACCAGCGCCCCGCATCCCCCTGAGCCGCGACCGGGTGCTGCGCGCCGCGGCCGCCTTCGCCGACGAGAACGGCATCGAGACGCTCTCGATGCGCAAGCTTGCCCAGACGGTGGGGGTCGAGGCGATGTCGCTGTACAACCACGTCGCCAGCAAGGAAGACCTCCTTGACGGCATGACCGACCTGGTATTCAGCGAGATCGAGCTGCCGTCCGCGGAGGAAGGCTGGAAGAGCGCCATGCGTCAGCGGGCGATCTCGGTCCGGACTGTCCTATCGCGACATCGCTGGGCGATCGGCCTGATGGAGTCCCGCACGTCCCCCGGCCCGGCGACGCTGCGGCACCACGACGCCGTCCTCGGCTGCCTCCGCAACGCCGGCTTCTCCCTCGAGCAGGCTGCGCACGCCTACGCAGCCCTCGACAGCTACATCTACGGGTTCGCGCTGCAGGAACGGGGCCTGCCTTTCGACACTCCAGAGGAGACCGCGGCGCTCGCGCAGGTCATGCTGGCGCAATTCCCCGCCGGCACCTATCCCCACCTCGCCGAGTTCACGTTCGGGCATGTGCTGCAACCCGGCTACGACTTCGGCAGCGAGTACGAGTTCGGCCTCGCCCTGATCCTCGACGGCCTCGAAAGGGCCTGTGACACGGCCCAGCCGGTAACGGCATCGACGCGACGCCGGACGAACAAGTAGCCGGCCATCCCTGATCGATCCATTACACCGGCTCGAGGAGAGCCTGGTGCAACGTGTCACCAGCCCTGGTTCTCCCCCTGTGCAGAGACCTCGGACCCGCCCCAAGCTCGGCCTGGTCATGCAGCTCCTGCGCGGCGGCGACACCGTGAAGGTCACCCGGCTCGACCGGCTCTCGCGCTCGGTCCTGCACCTGGTGGCCCTCGGCGCCGACCTGCGCGAGCGCGGGATCGGCCTGCACGTCATCGAGCAGGGCATCGACACCCAGACCGTCGAGGGCCGGGCGATGTTCGGCATGCTCAGCGTGCTCGCCGAGCTCCAGCGCGAGCTGATCGTGGCCAACACCAACGACGGCCTCGCCTCGGCCCGCGCCCGCGGACGCGTCGGCGGGCGCAGGCCCAAGCTCACCGCCGGCCAGGCCGCGCTCGCCCAGCAGCTCTACGACGCCCGCGACAAGACCGTCCAGCAGATCGCCGACCTCTTCGGCGTACCCCGGTCGACGGTGTACGGGCACCTCGACCCAGACAACACCACGCCCCGCCAGCCGAAGAAGGCCGCTACCGCGAAGCCCTGACGGCCATCTGGAGATCATTTTGGGCTGGCATCAGAGGAAAAGAGACCCGGGGCCGTCAACCCGAGCGCTGAAGCCGTCGGCCTCCCGCACTCGCCAACCATGACCCCGGCCGACGCCGCCGCTAACCGGCTTCCCAGTTACGCAGAGCTACTCTTCCCCGGGTGACACCGACCCCGAGTGGAGGGCCCAATACTGACAGCTAACTGTGTCTCGGCAATCCGCGAAAACCCATCACCACCTGCGGAAACGGTACAGATGGCGGCGGGTGGTGGCTACCTTACCGACAGGCCGATTACTGTCTGCCGGTACGGGTTCGCCTTACGCAGCCGATCAGGTCAGGACCGGTAGGCGTCACGTCGGTGATCTATGTCGAGGATGTGGATGGTGCTGGCGTCATCGTCGATCACATAGCGATTGCGGTACTCGCCGCGCCGGGCTCGCCATTGTCCCTCGAAGGGCTTGCGCAGGGGGGTGCCCACTTTGCGCGGCTCTTCGCTGAGGGGGCCGCGGATGAACTCGGAACAGGCCCGCGCGACGGCTTCGGGTAGCCGGTCGTGAAGCTGGCGAGCTGCGGTCGGAGCGATGATGACCTGGTAGGTCACGGCCGGTGTTTCCCGGAATGTTCTTCCAGGGATCGTGCCACTTCGGTGATGGACAGGCCCTCTCCGCGAGCGATCTCGTCACGGGACCGATATATACCGAAAGTCACCGGAGACGGGTCCGGCCCGGCCGGTCATGAGCCGTTGACGAACGCGGCAATCTGGTCAATGCCCGGGCGGTAACCGGACGTGGTGTCGACCTCGATCCACGGGGCATCCAGCGAGAGCCTGTCGAACGCGAGGTGCCGCCGGATGTAATCCGCCTCGTCCGCCGGCCCAGGGTCCGCGTGGGTGGCCCGCACGCTGCTGGCCGCCCCGCGCTGCACGATCCGCTGGAAGGCCACCTCCGGGGCCACCGCGCAGTGAACGATCCGGAGCCTCGCGAGCGGAAGGAGCGGTGCCAGGCGCGGGCGCCAGACCCGATCCTGGAACGCCGCCTCGGCCACGGTCGTCACGCCCGCCGTCAGCAGCAGCTCCAGCACGCCGAAGAACGCCGGCAGCGTCCGCATCGTCAGGTCGTCCCCCGGCCCCGGAACGAACCCGGGCGTGGCGTGCGCCATCCCCTCCTTGATCTCGTCCCGGCAGATCGCCGGGCACCCGACCGCCCGCGCCAGCTCGTGCGCGAGCGTCGTCTTGCCCGAACCCGGTGGCCCGCTGACGACGACCACGGTCGGGCGAGCCGGTGGCGGGGCATCGCCTCTCACGTATGCTGGTCGCGGTCCCGCCGATCGAGCCGCCTGCTCTCGGTTCCCATCGGGCCAGCTCATCAGGTACCCGCCTCCTGCCAGACGCATCCGCCTGCCTGGCGGGCTTTCCGCCTGCTCACCCGCCGCACAGTCTGCACGAGAGGACTTTGCCATGCCGTCATACGTTCTCACCGGTGCCCCCGGGGCCGGGAAGACGGCCATCCTGCGCCTGCTGGAAGTCAGCGGGTACCCGGTCGTCGAGGAGGCCGCGACAGACGTCATCGCCCTCGGCAACGCCCTGGGCCGTGCCGAGCCGTGGCGTGACCCTGACTTCATCAACAAGGTCATCACCTTGCATCGGCAGCGGCAGGACGCGGTCCGTGCAGCCGAGGGCGCCACCGTCTTCTTCGACCGGTCGCCCGTATGCACCCTGGCCCTGAGCCGCTACCTGGGCTTCACCACGTCGCGCCTGCTTCACGAAGAGGTCCGCAGGGCGGCCGCGGAAGGGACATACCAGACGGCGGTCTTCTTCATCCGCAACCAGGGCTTCATGCTGCCCGCCGCAGCCCGTCAGATCAGCTTCGAGGACTCGCTCGTCTTCGAGCGGCTCCACGAGCAGGTATACCGCGACCTCGGCTTCGAGCTAGTCGAGGTGCCAGCCGGCCCGCTGGCCGACCGCGTCGCGCTGATCCGTCAGACGGTCAGCCGGCATCGGCAGGCCAGCTGAGAGAGGCTGGCCCGCTGAGGTCGCATCCCTTGGCTAAGCTGCCGGCATGGCCACGTCAGGAAGCTGTACGGAAGCGGATACGAGCGATCCGCTGACGGCGGATGCTGCCTCCCGGCGGCTGGTCGTTCTCGTGAACGGCCTGCCCGCAGCAGGCAAGACCACCCTCGCCAGGGCCCTGAGCCGCAGGCTGTCGCTCCCGCTGTTCAGCAAGGACGCGATCAAGGAGGCGCACGCTGACGTCTTCGGCGCCCAGTCGCCGGACGGGCGGCCGCAACGCGCGTGGAACAGCCAGTTCGGGGCCGCCGCGAACACCACGATGTGGGCGCTGCTGGCCGACTCACCTGGCGGCGCCATCCTCGAATCCACCTGGCCGGGCCGGGAGACCTGGGACTTCGTCCAGGCCGGGCTCAACTCCGCCGAAGTGCCCGCGCCCCGCCAGATCTGGTGCGAGGTGCCGATCGCCCTTGCCCGGGAACGCTTCGCCGCGCGCCACCCGACCCGGCACGCTGTCCACGGCGAGCCGCCTGATGAGGAGGAGTGGTCGCGGCGGTGGGCGCCGGCGACCCCCTTGCCGATCCCGGACACGCTCCACGTGGACACCGCGGGCCACGTCGACTTGGACGCGATCGCCGACTGGTGCAGGCGCCCACGCGAAGGTCACTTGCCAACCGCAGAGGCCAACCAACGACCGCGGTCACACATGCACGAGTAGCCCTGCATGATCATGATGCCAACCAGCGTGAGCAGGTTGCAACTACCGTGACCCGGCTCACCACTGTTCGCCGGCCTGCAGCGGGAACTAGTCGCGGCACCGCGATGGGTCATCGACGGGAACTACGCCTCCAGTTTGCCGACCCGGCTGGAGGCCGCCGACACCGTGATCTTCCTGGACCTGCCCGCCTGGACCTGCCTGCGGGGAATCGCCCAGCGGCGGCTGCGGCACCGGGGCGGCCAGCATGCCGCGATCGGCGTCTACGACAGGATCACACTGAACTTCATCCGCTACATCACCGGATACCGCAGGCAGATGGCCCCGCGCGTCCGGCAGCTGATCGCGGACCATGCGGGGGACGCCCAGGTGGTCGTGCTGCGCTGCCGGTGAGGAGCGCGGCTAGTCCGTTCACCGGCCCGCGCAGCTCCGCGGCGTGCTCTACGCCTCCACCTAGTGGCATCGGTAGTCGCGATAGACCTATCGCCACCATGCAGCCTTCACCCGCTGCCCTGTGGCACGCGACATAACCAGACGAACTCCGCCCTCGGTGACCGTTGCATTCGGGCTGATACGCATAGACGATTGTTGCCGTGGCAAGCTCGGCCGGATCAGTGATAGAAATTCCGTGCCTCGCGGGCAGGGCAAGTCTGCCTCCGGGTGTTTGGTGAGCGGCGGATGAGAGAACGGCTGCGCGGCATGCTGGGGCTGGACGCGGTTGTTCCCGTGGTCTTGATCGCCGCCGCGGTGCTCATGACCTTGGAGCCGACGATTTTCGGTGTCGCGATCACCGAGCGGGAGATCGTCCTGGGGTTCTTCGGTTTTCTCGGCATCGATGCCCTGGTGGAGCGCACCGGGCGGCTGAACCGGATCGAGCGGCGACTGGAGGCACTGGCCAGCAGAACGACAGGCCCGGTCGCGGCGGGCGAGGTTCTGCGACCGCGGAGTTCGTTCGACCGCATGGACATGCTGGTTGCCCGGGCACGGCGTAGCGTCCTGATCATCGGGGTGAACCTGGAGGGCGCGTTGCTGTGCGTCTCGACGCTGCTTGACCTGGCGCGCGCCGGCGGAACCGTCCGACTTGTGGCCATGGACCCGGATGGCACCGCACTCGGCCCGGCTGCGGCGATGTCCGGGGTCGATCCGGCGGTCCGCCGTCAGAAGATCATCCAGAACCTGGAATTGCTGCGCGCGGAGTTCACCGCGCACCTGGACCCGGTCGCTCGCGGTCGTGTCTCGCTCGTGGTCGCCGACCTGGTGCTGCCGCTCGGAGCGGTCGGGCTGGACGAGCAGACACGCGGCGGATCACTGATCGTGCAGCATTACCTGACCGCCACCGCGGCGGAACTCGCCCCGCTGATCTGGCTGCGTGCTGAGACGGACCAGCCGTGGTTCAGCCGGTACCTCGCCCAGTGCGAGGCGTGCCTGGCCGGCGCGCGCGAGTGGGAAGGGGCCAGTGCCTGCCACCGCACCGGCCGTGGCGTCCGGCCACCTGCCTCAGATCCGGACGTTCTTCGACCGGCAATATGCTGCCCACGAGCGGTACTGGTGGCGCGGCGAGAACCGCTACAGCGTCGACCCGGTGGCTCACACCGAGTTTCATGCCACCCTGCTGGCTGTGGCGGCACGGCGCGGCCCCGGCGTCGCACTGGACCTGGGGGCAGGCGAGGGAGCGGATGCTATCCGGCTCGCTAAGCTCGGCTATCAGGTCGATGCGGTCGAGGTGAGCCCGGTAGCCTGCGAGAAGATCGAACGGTTCGCCAGGTCCCAGGGTGTCCGCATCACCGTGCGCAATGAGCCGCTGGAGACCGTGGACCTGACAGGAAACAGCTACGACGTGGTGCTGATGAACGGCTGCCTGCATTACGTCCGCGACAAGAGTCGCGTGCTCAGCCGCGTAATCGCCGTCAGCGCCGTGCACGCGGTCGCGGTGTTCAGCACCGCGACGCCGGTCCCGGCCGAGCATGCGGTGGTACCGGTGTTTCCCGAGGAGGAGGGCGGGGTCGTGGAGCGTTTCTACCAGGAGTGGGACATGCTGCTGCGCGCCTATGAACGCGGCCGCCGCGAGCGCTCGCATCCCGGTTTCGGGCCCCACGTGCACAGCCGTATCAAGCTGATCGCCGCCCGCAGCACCGGCAGGGCAGGAGACCAGTGATTCCCACGGCCACCGACATGCGCCACGCCAGGCGGCTGTGGCATTACCTGCGCCTGAGCGTCCCGGTGCATCCGGCAGAGTGCCTGCTGGTATTCGGCGGGCATGACCTCGGGGTCGCCGGACGCGCCGCCGAACTCTACGCGGATGGCACCGCGCCGTTGATTGTCGTGTCCGGCGGGTCCCGGGCGGTGCCGGACGGCAGCGATTTCGCGACCGAGGCCGACGCCATCGCCGACGTACTGCTGCGCCACGACATCCCCAAAGACGCGATCGCTCTGGAACGCCTGGCGTCCAACACGAGCGAGAACTTCTGGCTGTCCGCCGAGCTGCTGCGCGACCTCGGCATGGACCCGCAGGCCTTCCTCGTGGTGCAAAAGCCCTATGCAGAACGGCGCACCATGGCCACCGCAAGGCGCCGCTGGCCAGCGAAACAAGTCGCGATCACCTCTGAGCAGATCAGCCTCGAGGACTACTGCGCTGGCGACATCCCCCCGGCCCGGATCCTGTCGATGCTGGCGGGCGAGGCGCTCCGCTTGGAGTCCTATGCGGCAACCGGCCTGATCGACCTCGACGAACCCGTCCCCGCAAACCTGCTAGACGCAGCCCGCAAACTGCAGGCCGCAGGGTATGACAGCCGCGCCGTCCGCCAATAGCCTCAGGGCGCCGCGAATGCTTCGCCCGGCGTGGAGTGGCCGGTATAAAGAATACCGTCGATGACCGTTGACAATTACTCGCCCTGAGGGCGGGATAGAGATTCCCTGGGATGACTTAGGTATTTTCTCCCGATCCCTGGTGCGCAGCCGGCCGGCGCGCATCTGGTGGTTATGGTCCCTGCCTGCGGATTGACGCGGTGGCAGTTACTGAGCACGAAGGAGATCCAACTTATTGCGCAAACCAGGGTAAATTAATGAGAACCAGCGTGGGCAAGGCCCGGGGTTCTGCTGCGAGCGGTGATCATTTGTTCTCCGATTGCAGGTAGCTGCTGGCAAGATGGACTTTCGGGACCCGTCGTCCGGCGGGGTACCCCCCTGCGGGCATCTGGAGGAGAAGGCACCGTGGCGCAGCCGGTTCAGCGCTGGAGTGAGGTGACCCCCTCCCAGTTCACCCATGAGGCCGAAGGGCTCAGCCTCCTCCGGTCCTTGCTTCCGGCGAACGCGCCGTTCCGGGCGTGGTCGAACTTCGAGTTCCGCGACGGTCATGGCAAGTGGCACGAGGTGGACCTGCTGGTGCTGGGCCGGCGCCGGCTGCACCTGGTGGAGCTGAAGTACTACTCGGGCACCTTGCGCGGTGATGACCTGACGTGGCGGCGCGACGGTCACCGGGCCGAGGACTCCCCGCTCAAGCTCGCCCGGCGCAAGGCCCAGCGACTGGCCAGCAAGCTCCAGGATGAGCTGATCCGCTGGGCGCAGGAGACCGGCGCCGCTATCCCCGAGGCCCGCACGGTCGTGCCGTTCGTCCAGGAGTCCGTCTTCCTGCACCACCCCGGCATCCGGTGCCTGCTGGCGCCCGCTTCCCGGATAGACTTGTTCGGCCTGGACGGCAGCGAGAGCGGTACCGGCCTGCCCGGCATCTCTGCGCGGCTGCTTGAGCCGGCCACCCCCCAGCAGTCCGTCGGCGCGAACCGCGACGAGATCATCGCCGCGCTGATGAAGCGGATCGGAATCGTCCAGCGCCGCCAGCGTGAGGCCGGCTCCTGGGTGATCGACGAGGATCCGCTCGGGGAAGGCGACGGCTGGCAGGACTGGCCGGCGTTCCACCGGGTGGCCACCACCGACCGGGGCCGGATCCGCTTCCTGGTCACCCCGCCGGGTGCGACGGCCACGACCCGGGCCAAGATCCGGCAGGTCGCCGAGCATGAATACCGGATCATGTCGCGGCTGTCGAACGAGCGGCTGCTGCGCCCGCGGGACATGGTGGACAGCGAACTCGGCGTCGGCCTGGTGTACCCGCTTGATGACCGGTTCCAGCGGCTCGACCTGTGGCTGGCCGACCATGCGGGCAGCTTGTCAGCTTCCGAACAGCTTTCACTGCTCCGCCAGGTCGCCGAGGCGGTCAGGTACGCGCACGGGAACCGGGTTGTCCACCGCGGGCTGACGCCGCATGCGGTCTCGGTCCGTCCGCTGCCTGAGGGCGGGGTGCGGGTCCTGGTCGGTGACTGGCAGAGCGCGGGCACGGTCGCGGGACCTGCGCTGACCGGGTTGTCCGGCAGCGGGGTCACCGGTCTGATGGGCGCCGCTGATGGCGCCGGCCCGGCGGCTGACCAGCCGAGCGCGATGATGCGGCCGGGTGCGGTGGACGTGGACCGGCGGCTGGCCGAGGCTTTCCAGGCCCCGGAAGGCGTGTGGAACCGCGACGCGGACCGGATTCGGCTTGACGTGTTCGCCCTGGGGGCCCTGGCCTACTACGTGCTGGCCGGCCACCCGGCCGCGTCGGACCGGGCGGCCCTCCGCGAGCGGTTGCACCGGGACGGCGGCCTGGACCTGGCGGCCGACCTGCCGCAGGTGCCGTCCTCCGTCCGGGCGCTGGTCCTCGCGGCGACCCGGCCCGCGGTGAGCGAACGACTGCCGGACGTTCGGTCCTTCCTGGAACGGCTGGACGACGCGGAGCGGTCCCTGGCCGACCCCGCCGAGGAGGTCGTCGACCCGCTGGAGGCAGCCCCCGGCTCGGTCATCGACGGCCGGTTCCGGCTTGAACGCCGCCTCGGCGCCGGGTCAACCGCCGTCGGCTTGCTGGTCACGGACCTGACTATCGCCGACTCGGGCCCGGACGCGACCCGGGTACTGAAGGTGGCGGTCGACGACGCCGCCGCCGCGCGGATCGCCGACGAAGCCGGGGTGCTCGCCGGGCTGACCGGCCCGCGGCTGGTGCGGCTGATCGAAGGCCCGATCGACGTCGGCGGCCGGCAGGCCCTGGTGCTGGAGAGCGCCGGCGACCAGACGCTGGGTGAGGTGCTGCGCGGCCGCGAGCGGCTGTCCCTGGACCTGCTGGAACGGTGGGGCACCGACCTGCTGGAGGCGCTGGTGGCCCTGGACCGGGCTGGTGTCGATCACCGCGACATCAAGCCCGCCAACCTCGGCGTCCGGGAGGGCCGCGGCGACCGGGCCAAGCACCTGGTGCTCTTCGACTTCTCCCTGTCCCGCGCCGGAGCTACCGTGGTGACGGCCGGCACGCACCCTTACCTCGACCCGTTCCTCGATTCTCCGGAAGGCGGGCGGCATGACTCGGCCGCGGAAAGGTATTCGGCCGCGGTCGTGCTCTTCGAGATGGCGACCGGATCGGCGCCACGGTTCGGTGACGGCTATTCCGATCCTGCGTCGGTCCGAGACGAAGCGACCATCGAGGCCGGCATGTTCGATCCTGCCGTCGCCCGAACGGTCGTCAGGTTCTTCCGCACCGCGCTGGCGCGCAACGCCAAGGAACGTCACGACACGGCCGCGGACATCCTTGCCGCCTGGCGGGCGGTGTTCGCCCCGGTCCCCAAGACCATCCCCGACGACGCCGGCGAACGTGCCGCCGCCGCGGAGCCGCCGACCCCGCTGGCCGATGCCGGGCTGTCCGCCCGGGCGCTGTCCGCGCTTGAGCCCTACGGCGTGGTCACCGTCGGCGATCTGGTCGCGGTCGACCCGGTGCGGCTGAACCGCCTCTCCGGGGTGGCGGAGGCAACCCGCCGGGAGGTCAAGGCCCGGGCCAGGCAGTGGCGGGACAAGTTCGGCCTCGCCGTCACCGGCCGCGGCCAGGATCGCCAGACGGCGCTGGGGCCAGCTAGCGAGGCGCTGCCCGATCCCGTTGCGGCGGCGGAGCTCCTGCTGGCCCACGCCGGGACGGCCCGCGCGGCGTCGCGCCGCGCCACCGCCCGCCTGCTGCTCGGGCTGGACCCTGGGCTCGATCCCTTCGCCAGCCAGAACGAGCTAGCCGCGCTGCTCACCGTGACCAGGGCGCGGGTGGCCCAGCAGGTGAGCGCCCTGCAGGACGGGTGGGCGACCCACGCAGGGTGCCGCGACTTGCTCGACGCGATCGCGGAGACCGCCAGGCAGTCACTCGCCGACGTGGGCGGCGTCGCCACCGTCGGCGAACTAGCCGGGGCCGTCCTCGCCGCGCTGCCCCCGCCGGATGGCACCCCGGACTCGGCGCCGCCGGCCCGGATCGCCGCGGGTTTGCTGCGCCTGGCCCTG
>OCZT010007995.1_pt1 | contig 10328 bp, 10 predicted proteins | sample 1539031 | NCBI WGS metagenome assembly OCZT01 (sample SAMEA3539308, study PRJEB22396) | soil metagenome | biome: tundra; feature: field; material: soil | place: USA | collected 2010-05 | depth 0.15 m
CCCAGCGGACTTCACGAGCATCGACAGGACGGCCGTAGCGAACATTCCGTTCCCGGTCGCTGGAAAGCCGTACCGCATCATCACCCGGCAGGACGTCGCCGCGCTCGAGACACAGCCGGACGACAAGGGGCGGATTCATGACGCGATCAAGATCAAGGATCCGATCGCATTCTGGGGGGCATCCAAGTACCTGATCATCATCGAGCAGTAGACAACAGCAACGACGAGTTAACCCGTTCTTTGTTGGTTGGTTAACTGAAGTTTACGAATTGGCCCTGGCAGCGAGGCGCGCGAATGCGCTCGTTGTCAGGGCCAATTTTTTGCTTCAGTTAACCAACCAACAAGAAACGGGTTAACTCGTTTTTAGTCGTACTTTGCCACAAGCGCAGTTGCCACCAGATCCCCCGTCACGTTCAGCACCGTGGCGAACGTATCCGGAATCGCGTCCACCGCGATCAGGATCCCGATTCCCTCCGCCGGCAGCCCGATGGCGAGAAAGAGCGGCGTGAGCATGATGAATGCCCCGCGCGGAACACCCGGCGCCGCGAACGCGAGGAACACGGCCGCGAACGCGATGGTCGCGAGCTGCGGCGCGTGCAGCGGCACACCGTAGAACCAGCCGATGAACACCGCGCCGACGGTCCACGACGACGGTCCCGCCAGCTTGAATGTCGAGACGGCGAGGGGGAGTACGAACCCAGTCACCCGAGTCGACAGCCCGAGTCCGCGCTCCGCGCTCTCGACGAGCGCCGGCAGCGACGCCACGCTCGACGACGAACTGAACGCGATGAGCTGCGCCGGCAGCGCCGCGCGGGCGAAGGTCCGCATCGGGATCCCCGCAATGATCGCGACGACCGGGTACAGCAGCAGGACGATCGCGATGCTCACGATCGAATACGCCACGATGTAGAATCCGATCGCGCCGGCCAGGGAGGCGCCCGCGTGCGCCGCGAGCGGCAACACGAGCGCGAATATCCCGACCGGCGCCATGAGCACCACCCAGCGGACGAGTATGAGCATCGCGTCGCCAAGCGCCTGGAAGAATCCGACGAGCGCCGCGCGCGCGGCCGGTGAGCTGCGCGCGATGGCGAGTGCGAGCAGGATGGTGAAGATAATCAGCGAGACCATCTGCCCGCTGGCCGCCGCGGCGACCGGGTTCGACGGGATCAGCGACGTCAGCCAGGCGCCGAACGTCTGGCTCGTTCCGCCCGACGTGACCTGCCCCGCGATCTCCGCCGCGCCGGCAGGGAGCGGCGGTTTTGTGCCGCCTTGCGGCAGCAGCGAGAACAACGGTGGCACGAGCGGGATCACGACCGCAGCGGCTCCCGCCAGCAACAGCACGAACACCACCAGCGTCCGGCCGCCGAGCCGTCCGATCGCTTTCACGTCGCTCGCGGACGCGACACCCGTGATGAGCAAGGAAACCACGAGCGGAATCACCGTCATCCGGATCGCGTTCACCCACAGCGATCCGATCGGGGCGATGAAGTCCGCCGCGTTCAGCAGCGGTGTACTCGCCGAAAGCGATATGGCGGTTCCGGCGGCAACCGCCGCGCCGAGCGCGAGGAGTACCCGGGTGGATTCCTTCATCTACATCATCAGGTCGCCGCCGTTGATGTCGAACGCGGCGCCCGTGATGTAGCCCGCCGCCTCCGACGCGGCAAAGCAGATCAGATCGGCCACCTCGAGCGCGGTGCCGAGACGCGGTACCGGCAGGCCGGCGGCCATCCGCTCGAGGAAGTCCGGCGTTGCGCTCTCGCGCGTCAGCTCGGTGTCTATCATCCCGGGGCAGACGGCGTTCACGGTGATGCCGAACTTGCCGAGCTCCTTCGCCGCCGCCCGCGTGAGGCCGAGCAATCCCGTCTTCGATGCGGTGTAGTGCGCGCCGCCGAGCGTGCTGACCATGCGGCCCGCGGAGGACGAGACGTTCACGATCCGGCCGTAGCGCTGTGCCTGCATGGCGGGGAGCACGGCCTTGGTGAGCAGGAAGGGCGCGGTGAGATTCACCTCGAGCGCCTCACGCCATTCGTTCGCGGTGAGGTCGGGGAACCGCGTGGTCTCCGCCCTCGCCGCGTTGTTGACGAGGATATCGATGCGCCCGAACCGCTCGAGCGTGCGGCGCGCGATCTCGTCCGGCTTGCCCGTCGCCGCGACATCGCCCGGCACCGCGAACGCCCTCTCGCCAAGCGACTCGGCGACCTCCTCCGCGCGCTCGATGTCGCGCGCGTTCACGGCGACCGAAGCGCCGCGCTCGTACAGCCGCTGTGCGGCCGCGCGCCCCAATCCACGCGCCGCGCCCGTGACGATCGCGACGCGCCCCTCGAAATCAGGCCGCACGAATTCCCGGATGCCCCGCGGTCACGTCGCGCCGCATGCGCATCCAGATGAGCCCGAAGACGAGGATGCCGATCGAGATGAGCTGCGCTGTGGAAAGGTCCGCCACGATGCCGCTGATGCGATCGTCCTTGGCGCGCAGGAACTCCACCAGGAACCGCTCCAGGCCCGCATACACCGCCCACACGCCGAACAGCCACCCCTCGGCGTGCGTGTGTTCGCGCAGCCTCCACACGACCAGGAAGATCAGGAAGCCGAGAAGAACCTCGAGCAGCTGCGTCGGATAGACCGCGATCACGGAGAGCGGATCGGTGCCCGGCGGGAAGTGCACGCCGAATTGGCTCGCCATGTTTCCGGCCGTCGAGGCCGGCGCACCTTCCGGGAACTTCACGGCGAGCCATCCGCCCGGCCAGGGCTTGCCGTAGTCGTCACCGACCGCCCAGCACCCCGTGCGGCCGACGGCATAACCGGCGGCGAGCCCGATGCAGAACACGTCGGCGATGTGCCAGAAGCGCAACTTCTTCCAGCGGATCATCAGGGCGCCCGCCGTCACGCTTCCCGCGAATCCGCCCCAGAACACGAAGCCGCCGCGGCTGAAGAGCGAATCCCAGCTGTGCGTGAGCGCCGCGTAGTACAGTTTCGCTCCGATGATGAATCCGACGAGCGTCGCGAGGACGATGTCGGCCACTGGATCGGAAGAGAACCCTCGTCGTTCCATTTCGCGCGAGGCGATCATCTGGCCGAGCACGAACGCGGAGGCGACGGCGATGCCGAAGCCAGTGATGGAGATCGGGCCCACGCTGAGGTTCAGCGCGTGGTGGACGGTGGCGTCGGGGCTGAGGAACATGGCGTCCTAATGTATGCGTTCTGCGGCGGTTCGGAGTAGCGGGGGAGAAAAAGAATTCAGTCCTTCCTACTTGCTGCACTGATTGATGCGAAACCCACCAATTCGGGTCGAATACGTGGCAGCATCCTTCTTGTAGTAATCGCCCACATACCAGAACGTGCAATCGTCGCCCGGGTCCATGGCGAGTGTCGTGTAGTCCTCCCATCGCAGCGTGTTCGTCTGCGAGGCCTCGCCGTTCACTAGCACGGTTTCGCGAAAGGTGAGCTTTCCCGGCGGATCGCCCGCGAGCCGCGCGGCGAAACGCTGGCCGGCGAAGTTCGGCGTGCCGCCGAACGAGTATCCGATCCCGATGTTTCCCTTCTTGTCCATGCCTATGCTCGGCATCCAGCGATAGAAACTGTCGGGCGCGAAGGTGCCTTGCTGGTAGAGCACCGGGTCGCGATTCCTGTCGAGCCGGAACTCGTACCAGCGAACGCCGCCGCCACCGGCCGCCGTGTTCACCGAGTGCAGCGCGACGATCGACTCGTGCCCGTTCACCCGGCGGTACACCAAACGCTGCATGAGCTTGTCGCCCTGCGCGTCGAGCCTTCGGTCGGTGCCCGGCTGCGGCACGCAGTTCGTGAGCTGGCCATTGCAGAGATAGTGGTACGGCGCGACCCTGATCTTCTCCGGGCCGGTGAGTTTGGTCTTTGTCGTGTCTTTCCAGTCGACGTGGAACTTCCAGTAGTAGATGACGGAGTCCTCGTATATATGGCGCAGCTGCGCGCCCCCGGCGGCCATCATGATGTTGGGGGCGCCCGCGGGCGGGAGCGCTTGTCCGTCGATGTCGGCGTTGTTCAGGAAATTCACGCCGTCGATCACGATGCACTGCTCGCGCGCCGGCAGTCCCTTCAGCATCTTCTCGCGCTCGACGACGCACACGTGCTTCTGGATGAAGTCGTCGCTCGTGCTGGTCGGGATGTAATAGCCGTCGGGCCACACGGCGGGGCGCGGATAGTCGGGGAAGAGCGGCCGCTTGAACTCGTACCTATAGAACGGTCCCGTGGGATCGGCGCCCTGGCTCAGCGCGTAGCACATCGAGTACGGGCCCGTGGAATCGTTCGCCGGCCTGCGAAAGATCGGCATGACGTACAGCCAGCGATTCGCGAGCTGGTCGTAGCGCACCACGGCGTCGCCGTTGTTGCGGGCCTCGCACGTTCCGCCGAATCCGGCGAAGAGCGTGTTGGTCGGCACGGCGCCGTGGATCAGCTTGCCGGTGGTGTCGAACAGCGCGCCCTTCTTCGTGAATATCGCGATGCGCGAATTCACGATCTGCACTATGTGATTCGGTCCGACCGCGAGGCTATTGTCCGACGGATTACGGCCGTCCGGGGACGGCTGAAGGCTGGCGAAGCCGACGCCGAGCCCGTCGAAGCTGGCGACGATCGGCACGGGAGGCCGCGAGCCTTGCGATGTCTGTTCCACCGATGGGCCGCCCTGAACTAGGCCGGCCGCGAGTACCACGAGTCCGGAGCGAAGCTGTTTCATAGTGCCGGTAAGGGCGGAAATAGAACCTGCAACATATTGATTAATAGTCACTTGCGTTTTGATAGCTAATTAGCTATCATATTTCTTGTGCTCCAGGCCATTCGCGCAATCCCCGAATCTATGGAAGACGCCGCCCATTTGCTCCTCCAGGCCAGGATGCGCGCCGGGCTCGTTCAGCGCGAGCTCGCCGCGCGGGCACACACATCGCAATCCGTCATCGCGCGGATCGAGCGTGGCCAGACCATCCCGGGCGTCGAGACGCTCGACCACCTCCTCGCCGCGGCGGGCTTCGAGCTGCGCCGAACGCTGTCACCCAAGCCCGTCGTCCACTCGCACATGCTCGCCGACAGCGCGCGAATCCTCCGGCTCTCGCCCGTCGATCGACTGCGGGAGGTCGCGAACGTGAGCAGGTTCATCGCGGGAGCGCGGCGTGTCTGAACCCTCGGAAACTCACGCCGTCAATCCGCTCGATCCGGAGCGCCTGATCGCCGTGCTCGCCGCTCACCGCGTGCGCTACGTCCTGATCGGAGCGCTCGGCGCTCGCCTTCAGGGATTTCCACGACTCACCGCCGACGCCGACATCGCACCCGCGCGCGATGACGAGAATCTCGGTCATCTCGCATCCGCGCTGCGCGAACTCGGTGCGAAGGTGTTCACCGAGAGCGTGCCGGAAGGTCTCGCGTTCGATTTCACGGCAAAATCGCTCGCGCGCGCCGACCTGTGGAACCTCGTCACGGCCGCGGGCCGGCTCGACATCGCCTTCGTGCCCGCGGGAACCACGGGCTACGACGACCTTGCGCGCCGCGCGGTGCAATTCGACGTGAATGGTGCCGTGCTGCACGTCGCGCGGCTCGAGGACATCATCCGTTCGAAGGTCGCCGCCGACCGGCCACAGGATCGCCAGGATGTCGCGGTGATGCGCGAGTTGCTGAGCCGTCGTGAAGCTCGGCCATCGTGACGTGCCACGCGCTCTCCGGGTAGCTCAATTGTGATCACTCCCCGTCTTCCACGACGCGTTGTCGCTGCCCTCAGCATCGCCGCGGCGCTCGCGGCCTGTCACCCTGACAATTCGATCCTCCTGCCCGGGGATCATCTCGCGTTCGGTGAGTGGGGCGGTGACCACGCCTATATGGTTGCGAGCGGCTCGGCGACGAACGTCTCCCTTGGATGCAGCTTCGGGCAGTTCCCCGGCAACCTGCCGCTCGACGGCAATGGGCGCTTTTCCGTCAACGGCACCTGGAATCTCTCGATCGGCCCCATTCGCCTCGACGGCAACATGCCCGCGCAGTTCAGCGGGCAAGTCACGGGCGACGTCCTGACGTTCGCCGTCGCCGTAAACGATACGATCGCGAAGCAAGTCTCATCGCTGGGTCCGGCGACGGTCGTGTTCGGCAAGCAAGGGACGGGCACGATATGTCCGGCATAGTCGACGCGGCGATCCGATCGCGCATGCCGGTCGCGCTCGCGGCCGTGCTCGCGATCGTACTCGCCGGGTGCGAACGATCGGCATCGCCGCTCGCCCCCGCAGCCGTGCTCACGCCCGGCACCTGGGGTGCCGCGGACGTTCAAGTCGTCACGAGCGATTCGGTGACGCAAGTTCGGGTCGGTTGCGACGAGGGGACGTTCATCGGGCACATTTCGCTCGACGCATCTGGCCGCTTCAGCGCGAACGGAACCTGGACTCAGAACTTCCAGGCGTTCTTCTACTTTCCGCACGCCGTCCCGGCGCAGATGAGCGGCCAGGTCAACGGGGCGTCGCTCACATTCGCGATCGCCGCCGCCGGCGGAACGACAGCAATCTCGACTGGACCGCGAACGGCCATGCTCGGTGCTGGTTCTTCTTTCGGAGCGTGCGGCGTGTAACTGGCCGTCCGCAGGGCCGGCAGGCCGTGACACCTCTCGAGACGAGCAGTGTAGCAGAATTGGCTCCAATCGCGGACACATCACCATGATCCACTGGCGAACTCGCGCGGCGAGCCTCGTCGCACCGCTCGCATGTGCGGCCGTACTCGCGACGTGCCTGAAGTCCGCGTCGCCGACATCGGCCGGCACCATGCTCGCGCTCGGCACGTGGGGTGGCGACAACGCCGCCATCATCGCCACGGATTCGGTCACGCACGTGCACGTCGGCTGTACCTTCGGTGATTTTCCCGCCCACGTCGCGCTCGACGCCAACGGCCGGTTCGCGGTCAATGGCAGCTACATGATCCACGCGTATCCGGTCGCGTTCGGTCCAACGATGCTGGCACAGTTCAGCGGGCAGGTCTCCGGATCGACTGTCGTGTTCGCGGTCGCCGTGAACGACACCGTGGCGAAACAGGTGGTGTCGTTGGGGCCGGGGACTGTCACGCTCGGGAAGACGCCGAACATGGGGCCGTGCCCGGTCTGTCTCGTGCCAAACCGGTTCAGGTTATCGTTCCCGAAACTCGCCCGAGGACCGAATGTCGATCCGCCCCGTCAAACGCATCGTTGAAGCCACGCCCACGCTGGAAGGCGCCGGCGTGAAGCTCCGCCGTGCGTTCGGGTTCGGCGACACCGAGGAGTTCGATCCGTTCCTGCTGCTCGACGATTTCCGCAACGAGAAACCAGCCGACTACCTCGCCGGATTTCCGTGGCATCCGCACCGCGGCATCGAGACGATCACCTACGTCCTCGCCGGAACGGTCCACCACAACGACAGCCTCGGCAACTCGGGCGCGCTCGGCGCCGGCGACGTGCAATGGATGACGTCCGGCAGCGGGATTCTCCATCAGGAAATGCCGAAAGGCGACCCGAACGGACGCATGCACGGCTTCCAGCTCTGGGCAAATCTTCCGTCGCACCTGAAGATGACGGCGCCGCGGTACCAGGACGTCAAGTCGGGTGAGGTGCCCGAGGTGATCGACGACGACGGCACGCGAGTGCGAGTGGTATGCGGCGATTTCTGGGGGAAGACCGGTCCGGTCGACGGCGTCGCCGCCGACCCGCGCTATCTCGACGTGTACGTGCCGCCCGGCCGGCGAAAGGTCCTCAAGGTCGAGGTCGAACGCCACGCGTTCGCGTATGTGTTCGAGGGGAGCGCGTCGTTCCGCGACGCGTCAGCTCCCTTCGGCGTGCTCACGGAAAAGGACGGGCCCGTCGAGACGGTGGCGCGCGAACAGACCGGCAACCGGTCGCTCGTGCTGTTCGATAGGGGAGACGAAATCGTCGTGCAGGCGGGAGAGCAGGGCGTACGATTCCTGCTCGTGTCGGGAAAGCCGATAGAGGAGCCGGTGGCGTGGTACGGGCCGATCGTGATGAACACGCAGGAGCAGCTCAGGAGGGCGGTGCAGGAGCTGAATGAGGGGACGTTCATCAAGTAACTGAAGGCGAAGAGCGACGGAAAGAACAGCGAAGGGCGACGCGTGAGGGGGCGCGACGGGCGAGGAGCGACAAGACCAACGCCGTTGCTCCTCGCTGTCGGTTCCGTCGCCCCTCGCTGTTGGTTCCCCTCACGCGTCGCTCTTCGCTATTTCTCGCGCGCCCACCGATCCTCGAGCACCTGCACCGACTTGGTGAAGTCCTTCCCCCCGACCGTCAACCTGATGGTGTACGTGCCGGGCATCGCGCCCGCACCGCCACCGCCCCGGCCTCCTCCGCCCGCCCCGCCCGAGCACGAACCTGACGTCGCACCGCCCGGCGCCGGTGCACCACCACCACCGGCCGCGCCGCCCCGTCCCGCACGACCTCCCGCGTTCGCCAGCGGCGTCACGAGCGTCCACTGCACGCGATGGATTCCCGCCGTGGCCGCGACAGCCGTCTCGCACAGCGCGCTTCCGGCCGCGTCGAGGACGGAAATCTTCGCGTCACCCGACGCGCCGGACTTGAGATAGAAGTGGATCGCCGTGCCGCGCGCGGCGTTCTCGCCCTCGAACTGCTTGTAGCCGCCGACGTACTCGTCGTAGTGAAAATCGCTCTGGTACGCGATCGCGGCGCGCGCGTTGAACAGCACCACGTCTTGTGCCGCCACCGCCGGCGTCAACTGCTGGAGCGGCGTGATGTCGTCCGCGATGAAGATGCTCCGGCCATGCGACGCCACGACGAGGTCGCCATCCCGCGGATGAACGAGAATGTCGTCCGTGCGCACCGTCGGGTAGCCGGTCATGAACTTCTCCCAGTTCTTTCCGGCGTCGAGCGAAACGAACATTCCGAATTCCGTGCCCGCGTACAGGAGATTCCGGTTCTTCGGATCCTCGCGCACGACCTGCACGTTCCCGCTCGCCGGCAAATTGCCCGACGCGCTCGACCAGCTGCGGCCGTAGTCGTGCGTGACGAAGACGTACGGCTTGAGGTCGTCCGAGCGGTGGCCGTCGATCGCCACGTACGCACCGCCGGCCTCGAAGTGCGACGCGTCGATGCGCGAGATCCAGTACGGATTCGTGCCGGAGAGCGCGCCCGCCGGCAGGCCGGTGACGTTCTTCCCGACCTCGGCAAAGGTGACGCTGTTGTCGGTGCTCACCTGGAGATTTCCGTCGTCGGTGCCGGCCCACACCACACCGGGCAGCACGGGCGACTCCGAAATCGCCGTGAGCGTGCTGAATGACGTCACGCCGTCGTTCTTCGAGAGCTGCACCGCCGTTCCCGGCGTGCCCATCACGGTGACGTTGCACCGGTCGATGTGCTTCGTGAGATCGGCGCTCGCGATCCAGTGATTGCCCTGGTCGTACGACCTGAACAGGCGATTGCCGCCGATCCAGACGATGTTCGCGTTGTGCGGTGAGAGCTGAAGCGGTGTGTTCCAGTTGAAGCGGTATTGGTCGCCGGGCTCCGCGTTGAGCACGTTGGCCTGTCCGCCACCGCGCCCGCCGCCGGCTCCTCCGGCGCCACGGCCACTTGCGCCGGGCGCTGTGATCCGCCCGTCGATGCACGTCGCTTCTGCGGTCGCGTTTCCGCCTGTCGCGTTTCCGGCGGACGCCCCGCGTCCAGCCGCCGGAGGCGCGACTGGACGAATGCTCTGCGACCGGCCGGTCGCCAGGTCAATGCGCGACGCGTTGCCCTCCTGTGACTCACCGTACACGATGTGCGGGTCGTTCGGATTCACCGCGGTCTGCATTCCGTCGCCGCCGCTGAACCGGAACCACTCGTGATTCTGGATTCCCGCACGGCTCCGCGTCGCGCTCGGCCCGCCCCAGCTGTCGTTGTCCTGCAGTCCGGTATAGACGTTGTACGGATGCCCCATGTCCGCGGTGACCCAGTACGCGAGACTCGTGGCCATCGTGCGGACGTATTCCCAGGTGGCACCCTGGTCCCACGTGATCATGAACCCCGCGTCGGTGCCGCGCAGGATGTGGTCGGCGTTCGAGGGATCGATCCAGAACGCGTGCTGGTCCTCGCCCTGGTTGCCGGAGCCGGGCTCGAGATCGAGAAAGGTGAAGGTGCGGCCCGCGTCGATCGACTTCGCCATGCGCACGCCGGCGACGTAGATGCGCTGGTCGTTCGTCGGGTCGATGCGAAGCTGGCTGAAGTAGAGCGGGCGGTTGTTGCAGTTGCTGATCGCGGTCCACGTCCGCCCCTTGTTCTCCGAGCGGAAAATGCCGCTTCGCTCTGCGTTCAGCGCGGGCGGCTTGGTGGTGTCGGTCGCGGCGCGCGGCACGCCGTTGTT
>OCZT010007996.1_pt1 | contig 10328 bp, 8 predicted proteins | sample 1539031 | NCBI WGS metagenome assembly OCZT01 (sample SAMEA3539308, study PRJEB22396) | soil metagenome | biome: tundra; feature: field; material: soil | place: USA | collected 2010-05 | depth 0.15 m
GGTTGGGTGCATAAAGATCATTGAAGTCTTGCGAGTATAGTTGAAACGAGAGACTTATCTGCTTGGAGTTGCTCACACACGTGATTTGTTGCGCCTTGGACTTGGCCTTGGCCAGCGCCGGCAGCAACAGGGCGGCAAGAATCGCAATGATAGCGATCACCACCAACAATTCAATGAGTGTAAAACCACGGCGGCAGGAAGCTTCGTAACGTGGCTCTTGGGGGATGCCCGCATAAGCGGGCTTGCGGTTTGTCATCATACGCGTGTGTATTTGTTTATCTGAATCACGCCGTTCTGAGCTACTCGTAATTCCGCATAGCAACCTAACAAGAATTCGCCGCGTGTAAAGGGGAAATTACGGAAAAGAAAAATAACCACTCAGCCACGGACGGAGGACTGCCGGGCGGCCCTGCCAGGTTCGAGTGGTTTCCGCGAGCTGGATACTGCCGGAGGCCGCTTTGTGCTTTCCAATGGCGCTGTCCATTGGCATTTTCGGCCACGCTTGAAGACTACTACCTGGTTCCGACGGAGCGTCACTTGGGCTGCAGGCGCGAGTACCCTGGCGAGTTGCTTGGCCGGGAGTCCCGCCACCAACCGCTTCGGCTTTGCCGGGCGCGAGACCTTCCCCATCGACAGCCAGATCAGCCAACTGCACGTGGCGGACCTTGATGGCGATGGGTTGAACGACATCATCGTGGTGAATAATGCGCGTTCGAAGATCAACCTGCTCTATAACCAGACTGGCAAAACCAACCTGGCCCAAGCGCTCAAGCCCGAGGGCAAACGCGAGTTGAACGAGCTGCCGCCGGATGCCCGATTCCGCATCGAGTCCATTGCCTCCGAGAAGCGCATCTCCTGCCTGGTGGTCGCCGATTTGAATGGCGACGGCCGGCCCGACCTCGCCTACTACGGGGATCCCCGGGAACTGATCGTGCTCTATAACCAGGGCACCAACGGTTGGAGCGCGCCCAAGCGCTGGCCCATTGACGATGGCCAGCTCTCGGTCAACGGCCTTTGCACCGGCGACCTGAATGGCGATGGCCGCACCGACCTGGTGTTGCTGGGAGAAAACTGCGTTTATTTCCTGGCCCAAAGCAAAGACCACACGCTTGCCGAGCCGCAGAAGATTCCCTATTCAGGATCGGTCAAGTCCGTGCAGGTGGTCGATATCGACGGCGATGGGCGCAGCGATTTGCTGCTCGTGAATTGGGAGGACCGCAACCCCTTCCGCTTCCGTTTGCAGAAACCAGATGGCGCGCTGGGGCCGGAGATCTATTTCTCGACGGCGCCAATTCGCTCCTACTGGGCGGACAATCTGGAGAAGAATAAGAAGACTCAGGTGATCACTATTGCCCAGAACTCCGGCCGGGCGCAGGTATCCGAGTTCAACCGCAAGCCGGCCGAGGCGCTCTCCGGCTCCTTCCGTCAGGGCCAGTTCCAGGTCTGGCCGCTCAACAAAAGCGACAAGGCCAAGCGCGGCCTCTTGTGGGCTGATGTCAATGGCGACGGCCTGCCCGACCTGCTCGTCGCCGAGCCCGACAGCGGCCAGATTTCCATCTACCTCCAGCAGCCCGACGGCTCGCTGGCCGCCGCGAAGACGTTTCCCACTTTGGCGGGCATCAGCGACCTGGCAGTCGCCGACTGGAATGGCGACGGCAAGCCGGAGATCTTCATGCTCAGCGCCGATGAACGGCAAGTGGGCGTCGCCCGCTTTGATGAGAAACAGCGGCTGCCGTTCCCCACCTTGATCCCGCTCGATGGCAAGCCGCTCGCCCTGGCGGCCGGCAAACTCCAGGCCGATGCCAGGCCGGTGCTCGCCGTTATCGTTGAGCAGGAGGGCAAAGGCGATCTCGAGGGCCGCCGTCTCCTGGTCATTCGCAACGCCGACGGCAAGACCCGGACTCAGAAGCTAAGCAAGGATTTCAAGGCCAACCCCACCACCCTGGCCTTTCACGATGCCGACCAGGATGGGTTGACCGACCTGGTGATCCTGATGCCTTACGAGAAGGTCAAGATCCTGCGCCAGGTCCCGGACAAGGATTTCGAGGAACTCGACGTTGATCCCCCCGGCGGCGCGCGCGAGCTGTCCCAACCCTGGCTTGGCGCGGCGGATATCGACGGCGACGGCAAACCGGAGCTGCTGCTGACTCAGAAGAACTTCCTCCGCGCAGTTGTTTTGCAGCGGGAGGCGCCGCTCCAAAGCTCAACCAACCTGGGCGCATGGAGCTTCACCGTGAAGGAACAAATCAACGGCGCCGGAAGCAATTCGCGCCTGGCCGGCGTCGCCGCCTTGCCGAACGGAACCAACGCCATCCCCTCGCTCTTTCTGCTCGATGTCGAGCGCAAGGCGCTGACCTTGTGCGAGCGCGACAGCGCCGGCGTGTGGCAAGTCGTGCGCAACGTCTCGTTGCCTGTGTCCGATTTCACCAGCCTGCAGCCTATTGCCCTCGGCACCGGCAAGACCAATGGCATCGCCTTCCTCGGTTTGAATGCGGTTGCCTGCCTGCCTTTGGCGGGCGAGGTCTGGGACCTGACTGAACTGGACAGCTACGAAACTCCCATCAAAGACGGCCACCTCAACGACGTCGTCTCCGGCGATTTGGACAACGATGGCCGCAAGGACCTGGTCTTTATGGAAACGGCTAGGAACTACATCGACCTGGTCATCTTCGACGCCAACCACAAGCTGGTGCCAGCCAACCGTTGGCAGGTCTTCGAGGAGCGCACCTTCCGTGGCCGCCGGAGCGACTTCCCCGAACCCCGCGAAGCCGTCGTGGCCGACGTGACCGGTGACGGCAAGAACGACCTCATCATCCTCGTCCACGACCGCATCCTCGTTTATCCGCAGGAATGATCAGGCACCACGCCGCGCATCACCCTGGTCTCCAAAAAGTCATTGTTTCCCGCCCTGATTCCCGGCAAGCTCTGCGGCCACTATGCAGCAGGTGAATCTCGGAATGATCGGTGGCGGGACCGTGGGCAGCGGCGTGTTTCACGCCCTCCAGCTTAACGGCGACCTCATGGCCTCGCGCATCGGGGTCAAGGTCAACGTGCGCAAGGTTTCCGTGAAAGCCTTCGACGAGCCTCGTCCGTATGAGATCCCGAAGTCCTGCATGAGCATGGACTGGCAGAGCGTCGTCGCCGATCCCCAGGTCCATATCGTGGCCGAACTGGTCGGCGGCACCACCATCGCCCGCACCATGATCCTGACCGCGCTAAAGCTCGGCAAGCCCGTGGTCACCGCCAACAAGGCCCTCCTCTCCGCGCATGGCGAAGAGCTCTTCGCCGCTGCCCGGAAACACGGCACGAACCTTTACTACGAAGCCAGCGTCTGCGGCGGCATTCCGATCATCAAATCCCTGCGCGAAGGCTTCGTCGGCAACCGCGTCACGCACCTCTACGGTATCGTCAACGGCACCTGCAATTACATCCTCACCCGCATGAAGCTTGAGGGAGCCGACTTCGCGTCAGTGCTCAAAGACGCGCAGGCGCAGGGCTACGCCGAGGCCGAGCCCTCGCTCGACATCGACGGCTACGATGCGCAGCACAAGATCGGCATCCTGGCCTCGCTGGCTCACGGCTTCTGGGTGAAGCCCCAGGACATTTACGTCGAAGGCATCCGCTCGATTACGCGAACGGACATCCAGTTCGCCAATCAGCTCGGCTACACGATCAAGCTGCTCGGGATCATCAAGCTGGTCGAACGCCGGGCGGCCAGGAGCGCAGGGGCGACCGGCACCCGGCGCTCGCCGCCGGCCCGCATTCAAGTGTCGGTGTATCCGACTCTGGTTCCGAACGCGCACGTCCTGGCCAGCGTGAACCATGTCTTTAACGCCGTCTTCGTGCGCGGCGACGTCGTGGGTGACACGCTGTTCTACGGTCGCGGCGCCGGCAAAGACGCCACCGCGAGCGCCGTGCTGAGCGACCTGGCCGATGCGGCCCTGGATTTGAAGTTCGGCACCCGGCACCGCCTGCCACCCTTCGTGCCGTACGAGCGGCACGGCGCGGTCGCGCCGATCAACGAGGTGGTCTCCCGCTACTTTGTCCGGCTCAATGTCGTGGACCGGCCCGGTGTGCTGGCCCAAATCTCGGCCATCCTCGGCCAGGCCCGCATCGGCATCGCCTCCATGATTCAGCCCGAGGGCGATGAAGGGGCGAGCGTCCCGTTGATCCTGATGCTGCACGACGCGCCGAATGGGGCGGTTACTCGCGCCTTGAAGAAGATCGGCAAGCTGGCGGTAGTGAAGAGCGCGCCCGTCATGATCCGGGTGGAGAACTTATGTTAATTGTGCAGAAATACGGCGGCACCTCGGTCGGCAACCCTGATCGCATCAGGAACGTCGCGGGCCGCGTGGCCAAATACCGCGCTAAAGGCGACCAGGTTGTCGTCGTCGTCTCCGCCATGAGCGGCGTAACCGACAATTTGATCAAGCTGGCCAAGGAACTCATGCCCCTGCCCAACGAGCGTGAGATGGACGTGCTGCTCGCGACCGGCGAACAAACGACCATTGCGCTGACCGCTATCGCGCTCCACTCCCTGGGCGTTCCCGCCGTCTCGCTTACCGGCGCGCAGGCGGGGATCATGACCGATGGCGTGCACACCAAGGCCCGCATCCAGAACATCACCCCAAAGAAGATTCACGACCAGCTCGAGCAGGGCAACGTCGTAATCGTTGCCGGCTTTCAGGGCCAAACCGTTGAGGGGCAGATCACCACGCTGGGCCGCGGCGGCTCGGATTTGACCGCCATCGCCCTGGCCGCCGTGCTCAAGGCCGACCTGTGCCAGATCTACACCGACGTGGACGGCGTCTATACCGCCGACCCGCGTATCGTCCCTGCTGCCAAGAAACTGGACGAGATCTCCTACGACGAGATGCTCGAGTTGGCCAGCCTCGGCGCCAAGGTCATGCAATCCCGCTCGGTTGAGTTCGCCAAGAAGTTTGGCGTTCTCTTTGAAGTCCGCTCCAGCCTTAACGAAAACCCAGGAACCATTGTGAAAGAGGAAACCAGGAATATGGAAGACGTCGTCGTGCGCGGCGTCTCGCTCGACAAGAACCAGGCGAAAGTCACGCTGGTGGCCGTGCCGGACAAGCCCGGCGTGGCGGCGCGCATCTTCAAAGCGATCGGCGACGCGACGGTGAACGTGGATATGATCGTGCAGAACATCAGCCACGGCAGCGGCAAGCCCGCCACCGACCTTTCGTTCACCGTCGATAAGCCCGACCTGCTCAAAGCGCAGAAGGTCATCGACGCGCTGAAGCCTGAGGTTGGCTTCGGCGCCGTCATCGCCACCGACAAGATTGCCAAGCTATCCATCGTCGGGGTGGGCATGAAGAGCCACACCGGCGTCGCCGGCAAGATGTTCGAGACGCTCGCCCGCGAAGGGATCAATATCGATATGATCTCCACCAGCGAGATCAAGATCTCCGTGGTGGTTGACCTCGCCAAAGGTGAGCAGGCGATGAAGGCGGTGCACGCCGCTTTCCTGGAGTAGGGGGAGAAACATCCAACATCGAACACCCAAGGACTGCCACTCGCGCAAGCACTGGTTGTTGGATGTTGGTTGTTGGATGTTGGATGTTCCCCAGGTTCATGGGGAGGGCCGAGGTGGTGGGAAACAGACCTTACCCTCCTCCGGGCGCCTGGAAGTAGCTCTGGATCGGCTTGAGGACGCCAAACTTCACTAACGCCACGATCAGCGCAGTGTAGAGCAGAGAGATGCCCATGTCCCTGCCCAGGTCGCGCCACGAATAGCGGCCTTGCTTTTCTGACAAGATCTTCTGGGCGCCTTTGTGCATCAGGATGAAGCCCAGGACATTCGTTAGCCAGTAGCCGACGACCAGAGAGGCAGCAAACGCCGGCCTGTAGAACCAACTGACCAGCCAGGCGAAGGCCAGGGCGAGTGGCACGTTGACGAACAGGTCGTTCCACCACGAGAGCGGAGAAAGCATGAACCCGACGAATGCGAGGACCCCGCCCGCGGCTTTGCGTTTCCATGCCATAGGTAGTGCACGAGTGTCTTCCGGCTCCGCCTGAACTAGCAAGCGCCAACTTCCAGTGATACGAATTTGTGTGGCCCGCGAGCCAGAGCAAGTACTACTATCCCTTCGCAAAGACAATCGCATCACCCGCAATTATGAAACGAATCTCCAGACGGCAGTTCCTTCGGGCCGCCACCACAGGTGCGGCAATCCCTTATCTCATTCCGGCCTCCGTGCTCGGGGCAGATGCCCCCAGCCGCAAGATTACCATTGGCTTCATCGGCGTCGGCGACCACGGCACGGGCTGGAACCTGGATCGGTATCTCAAGCTGCCCGCCGCCCGAGTCCTGATGGTCTGCGACGTGGACGGCTGGCGCATGCGCAAGGCCAAGGCAATCGTGGATACGTCGTATGACAACCAGGACTGCGCCATGACCAAGGACTTCCGCGAAGTGCTGGCCCGGCCAGACATTGACGCCGTGATGATCTCGACGCCGGACCACTGGCACACGTTGATCAGCGTGCTGGCCGCCCGCGCGGGCAAGGACGTGCAATGCGAGAAGCCCACGCTCACCATTGCTGAGGGAAAGATCCTGATCGATACGATGCGCAAGCATGGCCGTGTCTTCCAGACCAGCACGGAGGATCGTTCGCTGCCGATGTACCACCGCATGGCGGAGTTGGTGCGCAATGGCCGCATCGGCAAGCTGCAAAAGATCGAGGTGATCCTCCCCAAACAGCCCACTTTCCCCGGCGACCCGACGCCACAGCCCGTGCCATCCGAGCTCGATTATGAGATGTGGCTTGGCCCGGCGCCCTTCGCGCCCTACACCAAAGACCGCGTGCATTTCAACTTCCGCTGGATCTGGGACTATTCCGGCGGGATTATCTGCGACTGGGGCGCGCATCTGTTCGACACCGCCCAATGGGCGAATAACACCGAACGCACCGGCCCGATCGAGGTCGAGGGCAAAGGCACTCATTGGGAAGGCGGTCTCTTTAACACCGTAAAGGATTACGACGTCGCCTACCGCTATGCCAACGGCGTCACGATGACCTGCGTCGCCGGCAATCCAAGCATCAGGTTCATTGGCACCGACGGCTGGGTCGGCAACCGCGGCTGGCGCGGCGACGTGGAAGCCAGCTCTCCCGAGATACTCAAGTCAGTAATCGGCCCCAATGAGATCCATCTCTACACCAATCCCGAAGGCGAGCACGACGACTTCCTCAAGTGTGTGAAGAGCCGCAAGGACCCGTACTTCCCGGTCGATATCGGCCACCGCGTTTCGACCGTCTGCCACATAGCGAACATCTCGATCCGCCTGGGCCGCAAGCTGAAGTGGGACCCCAAAGTCGAGCGCTTCGAGCAGGATGCCGAAGCCAACCAGATGCTCTCCCGCCCCATGCGCAAGCCCTGGACGCTAAGTTGACGCGGCGCAGCCAGGCCGCCACCGAACTGCGCGAAGCGTTTGGAGCGGGCAGCTTGTCGGCGATGTGGGCGAGATTCGTGAGGGGTTTGAGCTGTCGGACTTCCCTGCCGCTGAGGCGCGCTAAACCACTTGCCGTGGCTTTGGCCCAGACGTAAAGTACGGTTGAGATTGATGCCATGAAACGCGGGTGTATTTGGCCTGTTTGCTTGCTGGCTTGGGTATCAGCACTGACCCAGGCGCCGGCGCAGGTTACTAGCTGCGTGGCTTACACGTTGCTGGAGGGAAGTTATTTCGTGGACGACTGCCTCATTTGCGGGCGTCCCACCATCCAACTCCCGATGCGCGGCACCTTCGATCTGGTCGTCGAGCAGAATACGGTCCCTTACACGCGGTACGCGATTCGGAACCTGGATTTGACCGCCGGAATTGGCACGTCGCTCGAGAAGCGCATCACGGGGGACGGAACTTATACCCGCTTCGAGGAATTCGCGATCCTGCAGGATCTGACGCTCGCGACGCAGGTCAAGGACTCGTGGACTAACCGCGCTGCTTACTTCACCAATAATACCCGCATCGTCCAGCAACCGTTCCCGCTCATCCAGGCCGACCTGACGGAAATCAATGGCACCCTTCTGCAGACCTTCTCGATGCATCTGCTGGCGGCGCCTGTCCGTGAGATCTGGTTCTCGACGGCGAAAGGCTTCCTATCCACCAATCGGTCTGCCCCTACGAATCAGATCAGCGCCGGCGACTTGTTGTCCACCCGCGGCCGGGTGGTCAAGCGGAACAGCGAGCTGGTAGGCCCGCTCGGGGTCATGCCGATTGCGCCCGACCTGGGGCTCGATGCGGTGCAGGTGACCCGCCGCGGGGAAATCCTCTTCTCGATCCCGGTCGACGTTTTTAGCGAGAGCGTGGGGCCGATTCAACACGGGGATCTGCTCTCAAATCGCGGTGTGATCGTGAAGCGGAACCAGGGGTTGCTGGCGGCGTTCCATCCGGCTTCGCTGGCGGACGCCGGGCTGGATGCGGTGCAGCTTATGCCGGACGGCCAGATCCTGTTCTCCATCCAGAGCAACGTGGTCATCAGCTCGACGCTGACGCTCTCGCGGGGCGATATTCTCTCGGATCGCGGAACAGTGTTTATGCCGCATGAGCAGTTGCTGGCAGCCTTTCAGCCGGCGGTTACCAACCGCGATTTCGGCCTGGACGCGTTCTGCATCCTGCCGGGCGGCGAGATCTGGTTTTCCGTCGAGGAAGGCTTCGTGGACAACCGGCTGGGGCAGATTCAGGCGGGGGATTTGCTGAGCAGTTTCGGCTACCGGGTTTTCAGCAACGCGGCTTTGGTGGCGGCGTTTGCGCCGGCTATTCCCTCACAGGACTATGGGCTGGATGCCTTGTTCGTCGTCACGGACATGCGGCCAGCAACGCCTCCGCCGCGCATCGTGCGAAACAGCCGCTCCGGCGGCTCGCTCCACCTGGAGTGGGACGGCGAGGGAGATGTCTTCCAAATGGAGACCGCCCCGAGCCTCGCCGGTCCGTGGACGCCCTGCACCGAAGTCGTGCCGGATCTATCCTGCGACATCCCTTGCGATGCGTCTGCCGCTGCAAACGCTTTTTACCGGCTCCGGCAGTGGTGAGGCAGGCGACGTGAAGCGGCTGCAGGCCTAACCACCGAAGCCAACGAGATGCTCTCCCGGCCCATGCGTAAGCCGTAGGCGCTCAACACCGCGTCTTAGCGCCCGGTGACGGAAACCTCGTGGCGCAGGGCAGACGTGCTTGCGATGACGCCTTGCTTGCTGCTTGCACTCCGCCAGCTTGGGAGATATCTCTTGTCGCATCGTCCGCTCCTTGGTTGACGCAGCGACTTTATAGGCGCTGGCCATCATTCAAGAGAGCGAACAGCGTATTGCCTATGAAAACCCATGCCTTATTCCGGCTCACGGCCTTAACTGTTCTCCTCACTCCTGCGTTGCTGCACGCGACGGAAGCGGCGCCGGCCACCTCCTGGCACGCCCAAACTCTGGGCCAGGCGCTTCTCAATATGCTGCTCTTCGCGGGGGTCGGCATTGTGGCGGCGATTGCCGGTTACAAGATATTCGACAAGTGCACCCCCGGCGACCTCACCAAGGAAATCCTGGAGCATCGCAACGTCGCAGCGGCGATCATCGCTGCTGCCGTGATCCTCGGGGTGAGCATCATTATCGCCGCCTCGATGCTTGGCTGAAGGCGTTAAGCGCCCGTGAAACGAAGCCGGAGCATACGCCTGGTGCTGATCGGCGGCCTGTCTGCTGGCGCGCTGACTAGCTGCGGACCGGGCCAGCCACCGCCACTCAGTTCCGAGGCGGTCTATACCAATAATTGCTACGTGCCAGGCGTGGGCTACTATCACGCGCCGTTTCGGGCCTGGTATTCGTTGCCCTACAATCATTTTGATCCGCAGACACAGCGCTACTTCTATGGCGGCCAATGGTCGGCGACGGCTTGCGAGAACATTACGAACATCTCCGCCCCGGCCCCCGGCATCGTGCAGCAAGCGGAGGCGCAGCGCACCGATGTCGTGCGCGGTGGGTTCGGCAGCACCTCAAGCTCGTATTATATCCATTCGTGATGCAACGGCATCGTTCCATTCCCAGGCCCGGCTGGCGCGAGAAGGTCGAGGAGGTCGGCCTGACTTATCACTCCCACGAAGACGGGCCGTACTGGGACGAATCCGCTGCCTACGAGCTGAGCGCGCAGGAAGTGGATGCGCTCGAATCCGCCGCCAACGCGCTGCACTACCTCTGCATCGAGGCAGCCGAGGCGGTGATCCAGCATGAGTGGTGGTCCCGGCTGGGCATCCCCGAGCTGGCCGTGCCCAGTATACTCGGCTCCTGGGAGCGCGACGATTTCAGCCTCTACGGACGGTTTGATCTGAGCT
>OCZT010007998.1_pt1 | contig 10327 bp, 9 predicted proteins | sample 1539031 | NCBI WGS metagenome assembly OCZT01 (sample SAMEA3539308, study PRJEB22396) | soil metagenome | biome: tundra; feature: field; material: soil | place: USA | collected 2010-05 | depth 0.15 m
TTTCTATCATCATTTCCTTTAAATTTCTATAGCTTAATGGATATTTTAAGTACCATCTTACATTTAATAGGATAATTTCTCCTTCATAATGCTTCCATTTAAAGGAATTAGATAGCATATCACTATCTTTGGTTTTCTTTTTATTCTATTGTATCATTCGAAAGGATTTTTTGCAACGGAACCGGTAAACGAGTGTATCAATAGTGATCAACTTTCATCAACAAAAAGACATATATTGATTGATGCAGCGAATGATATAATTAATTCTGTAAAAAATCAAGTTCGGTAAGCAGAGCTTATTTAGAATAAATATACAAAAAGGTTAGGAACTTAATTTCCGAGGCAATAAAGACATTCCTAAGGTAATTTATATTGTCCTATTTCTTTTTTGAAAAATCAGTGTATTTAGCGGCTGTCTAATCGATTTTTGGGTAATTAGTAAACATCCCATTGCCACTGAATTAAAACCCCCCATGAGCCTATTACGAACCTATTCCGTACTATACTATAACTACATGAATTAATTTAAAGCTGAGAATCAGATAAATATTATTCACTATTTGTTTGATCAGCGACCGTAACCAGATAGTAACCAGTTACATACTGTCAAATAGAAATTCATAATCAAGATAGATAATTTATTCAATAATAACAAATTTATTTTATATATTCACCACTAGTCATATTCAACTATATATTATATTCAAAGAAGTTCAACCTTTATAAAGAAAGACTTTCTTCTTTATTGCAGATTTTTTAGTTTTATGACCTGGATAATCATGAGATCCAGATAATTTCTATCCTAAGTCTTTTCACATTGTCTGTAACGTGGTTACAGATTGGTTACGTTCCGTATACCAGTCTGATCTCCCGTCGTCCATGTTTATTTCGGTCCAATAAAACGTTATCTGGTAACAGTTTTTTTAGTGTTGTCAGAACATCCTTTTTAACTTTTCTGAAATTACTAACATTCCCCACCCTATATTCTGGTTCGATATTATTTGTTAGATAATTCTTAATTTCCCGTGACCCGATCATTATTTGATCTTTCCCTTCGATTGCAACTTCTATTACATCCTTGAATAATAAGATTGCTCTTGCAGTTGTTTTGCTCATTCCAATATGGATAGCTTTGGGAATTGGTTCCATAATTAATTGCTTATTATTCGTTTTTATAACTTCTTTAATTTGATCTGAAAGTATGGAGATTTGTCTGGGTATCGTACTCTCAGCTTCGTCATCTTCAATCGGATAATCATTAAGCTCAAGAAGCGTTTCAATAACTTTAAGCCGTTTTAAAATATTCAGCTCAGAAGTAGCAAGGACATTTTCGATATACATTCTAAAAGTAGGTTGAACGTCAGGGTCCTCCATTAGCATCAGAAACTGATTGATTTTGTCTGTTTTAGATGACCCTATGACTGATCCAGTGCTCATCGAATCACTTCCTTGGCTGTAAGCTCTTGGAAGGATCTAGCATTTATATCACGAACGAAACATTTAAAATCTAAGATTGCGTAGTAGCTACTGAGTTTGTTGTAATTAAGCATATAAATTTCTCCATTCGGGGGATGGGTTTGGAGCCGCTAACTTCAAACCTTTTAATTATTATCTTTTCTACAGTAAATGCTATTTTAGTATTTGAACTTGTTTTATGCATGCGTCATTAAGACTTCAAGAATTTATGTATGAATTATATATGCAAAATCTCCTTTTTAGCTCACAATTGACTTAGTACAGGCTTTGTATCGGGCTGTTTTGAAATTTATTTAATTTTATAAATTATCCATATAGCATGCTTTTTCAGGATCTAATAGTACCAATCAGGGTGACAATGTTAGTTATTGGGAGTGGAAATGGCATACGCCATCTCATATAAATAATACAAAAGTTCAATCTAGTTATGAATAAAAGGCACTTTGTATTTTAAAAAGGTTGAAATTCGTTTGCTGCTGGGCTATCAGGATATAAAAGTTGTCAACGGCGAAGAAATTAAAATAAACAGAGCATATCTAGTGAAAGATAATTCAACTGATGCTCAATTGCAATATAATGGAACTTGAATTACAGGGCTGAATGTTGCAAAAATTAACTATTATGGAAATCAAAGTTCATAATGAATTGGAGAGGTTGATACTGTTGACGATGCGGATATCAACAGTATCTAACTTGTGTCTGAAAGCTTATTGATCTGTTCTGCATAACTGTATTAATCGTTCTACATTAAAAAGTTTTTTATTAAATATTAAGTTTTTTAAAATATTATGTCTAGATTGACCAGATTTGGTGAAATCCAAGCATACAGTTACTTGAAATAAAAAGATCTAAAATCCATTTTTGTCTTATTTATTGTAAGTTTACAGCTCAGAGAAGGAAGATTGTTTTCTAAAGTTATTATAACTAGTTGTGTCTTGTCGCAAGTAGTTATGTACAGTTGTGTCAATGCTCACTGAAAATGTGGCAAAAATTTAAATAGTCTAGATGCTCCATAGTTAAACGTGCAAACAAAGAAACCGAAGTTGAAGATTAATGACAAATTGATTCGAGTTAGCTTGCCGACTTGGCAGAAGCTACAAGCAGCTGCATTTTATCAAAACAGTCACATCAAAACTGTATTAGACGATATCGTTAGTGAAAATCTAACTACATAATAAAAAACATAAAGTAATGAACGGAAAAGTCGAAGATTGTTTCAGCAATCTCCAGCCGAAGATTGTCAAAAGTTTAAATACTTATGACGACACTTTGTATACCAATAGCATGTCGTTTCTTTAAGTATTTAAACCTTTTTACTAAATGTGTCATGTATTAAGATAATGCATTTTACACATTGGTGACTAATCAAGTGCTTGCGGCTTTTTCTGTTCTCCATATAAATCTACAAGGAGATTAAAAATGTTAGGAAAAAGCAAAACTAGATCTTTTTATGCATTGCCAGAAGAAAGTACCATTGAACTTACTAATAAATGTTTCATGCACACAGAGAGATTAGCCTTTTCTTTATGGGATCTGTTAGAAACTCAACTATATAAAGTTGATCCCAAAAATAAACCTAAATTTTATGAGACATTAAGCTCGATAGCAGACGACGTGTTTAATCTGTGGATGTCAATAACTGCAAGCGCAAAAGATTACGATCTCATCGAGATTTTAATGTTTCTAGACTGGGAGGCCTGATAAAATGGCTTCCGTTAATTTTTTGGTTAATATCTACCCAAAATCTGATTCTTTTTTTTGTGAGTGTGTTCCAGGTATTCCAGGTTGTCGAAAGTGTCCTATTATGGCACTGTGCGTTGATTGTGGAAAGATTTTGCGATGTGCATGGGGGATAAAACATGAGTCTTGAGCTCATTTATCCACAAAATTCACCAATTCTGCACAGAAAGCAGGGTGGCTTGAGAATGGACACATAAGATCTGCTTGAAATTATGTTGAATAGACATCCAGAATTCAGCGTCTATGGCAACACGAGTCTTGATGATGAATTTACGTACATGATTGCGACTGATCCTGAGCTAGATTGTTTAATTAACATGAATATCGACCAAAATATAAACTCGTGTTCGATTTATATTAAAATTATTGTAAAGTTGTGCCTATTCGAATCTCAAGATATTGAGACTCTGATCACTGATTACAAGCCCAGTCGATTTTGGGATTCTTTAGATTTGATAAAAAGACGAGAATTTATTGAAGAAACTCTATTTATCCAGGAAGAAAAAGAACAGAAAGCTCTAGAAACAATTGGAACAGAAAGTACGCAAGAAAAACGATTTGATAGGGGTATTCATTTTACTTGGCGGAAGGGATTATAATGGCTCTTCCTGGAAATGAATTTAATAAATGCCCTGCTTTCGATCGGGAGCTGAAAAGGTGGGCTCGCGAATATCCAGAATTGAGTGATGCGTTTTTTGGTGAACAGCGATCTTGTGAAATACTGGTTTCTACTTTGGCTAGTTTGAAAGATGTGATGCAGCCTGCCTATCAAAAAGAAAGTGTTCAAGTTGAATATGCATTCTCAGAAGATAATATCCCAATAATTGTCGATAGTTATAAAGACGAAACATGGAACACTGAAAATGTAAGGGCAATAATAACAGAATCAAGAGAGTCTTTTCTGAGAGAACAAGAGTATATCAATAATGTTGTTCGCGAATGGAAATATTACGAAGTTCCGGCTGTGGAAAATGGATATTATGAAATAAGGGAACCGGGTATATTTAGAGTCATTGAAACTATTAATGAAGGGAAAAAAGATAATTCACCAGTTATAAAAGATGTTTGTCGGACCCCTTTTGTATTATGCGGGATCAGTGAACCTTTGAGTGACGATGCTATCTACTACAAGATTCGATGTGCGACATATAGTGGGGATGTAAAGGAATTCTGGGCAAGTCAAAGCACTTTATTGTCAAAAAGGGAGCTCAAAACTCTTTTTCTTTCAAAAGGAATTAACTGTCCTGAAAATTCACTTTTGATAGAAACTCTAGATTATATCAGCAGGTGTATTGCTGAATTTGGACCAAGATTTAAGAAAGAATTCTCTGCAAAAAGGAATGGATGGAATGCCGACAAATCCATTTTTGTATTGGGAAACCGGGGAATTACTGCAAAGGGTACTGAGCCAATATTAGCTGTAGTAAGTGAAAAGGGTTTTCCTGAACTCGATGAAAAAGGGAATATCCAAGGCTGGATAGATGGAGTAAAACAGTTTTTAGAGCATGATATCACTCATATTCTTAGGTTCAAAATGTATGATGCGATGACAGCACCTTTGAAAGCTATACTTGATGTGGAATCGCATTGTACCGATCACTATAGCAACACTTCTTGTGGTAAAACACTTTCTTCCTGGATTGCTCTTTCGATGATTGGGGATGCAGAGCAGTTAACTATAGGGGCAAAGAGTACACAAAATGGTATTCTTGTACATGGAAAGGACTTTTCGGATTTGCCTATTCTTATCGATGAATCATCTGACGCGGGCGATTATCTTGCGGATCTTGTTTATACCTTGACTAGTAACAAAGGTAGAGTCAAAAGTACCGTAACGGGTGCTAGGGGTGGTGGGGAAGAATATCACACTACCGTAATGTTTACAGGGGAAAAACCTATTAGAGACTGTCTTATGAACTCTGGACAGCAATATCGAGTCACCGAGTTATGTGGTACTCTTCCCGATATTCCAACCAAAGAAATAAATAAAGTAAAACAGGTGATTCGCGATCATCACGGACATGTCGTTGAATTGTATATCAAGAAGGTATTTGAACTTCGTGAAAGTGGTTATCTTCATGGGCTTTATGACGAATGTTTAGATTCGTTGCCCGAAAACGTTTCCAATATTGAAGGTAGATCCAAAAATATTTTTGCGTGTATAATGGTTGCTGGGAAGATTCTCGAATCGGTATTTACAGACATCGGGATTTCAACTGAAAACCCTGTTGTGATCGTGAATGAATACTACCAAAGGTGTATCCGTGATAATCCTGTTGAACTTGAGTACATTCGTGCTCTTCGTTCAATTTTGGATTGGGTCTATTCTGAATATGGGAGATTCGGAGAACTTGACCCTAAGTATGATGACATTACGACAAGGGATAAGAGCAGGAGATATGGGTATATAGGCAAGAAGTATCTAGATATCATAGGGACTGAATTCACTAAAAAGATGAAAGATGACGGATTTTCACCTTCAAAGATTAAACAGGAATTGTTGGATCACGGAATCATAATATCAAATGACAAAAAGAGACCGGGTACTCACAGAATCACAAGAGAAGGAAAACAATTTGTAGGTGTAAGGATTATTCGATCAATTGCGGAAGAACTCATTGGTCTTGATTATGATGATACTAACGAAGACGATGACCTTTACAATACGAAAAATGAAATCAATAATGTAAACCGATTGGGTTTCTGACTAACATGATAGGATAAACTAAAATGCGGTTAGATAGACTACAAAAGTCAATTACCTAGAAGGCTTACTAAATATTCATTCAAGAATAATACAATTTTGTAGATAATTTTAATTATTTACAAATATTTTAAATTACACAGAAATTACACAATTATATAATCATTTTTTCAATATCTAATGAACTAATACAACTAATACAACTAATAAATTACACAAATTACACAGATTAAAACTGATACCTATAATACAACATCTTAATTCTAGTTTATATATAGAAGATATATGTTATCTCGAAAATGTGCAATTTGTGTAATTTTGTTTATTTAATGTCGCAGCATATCTATTTCTTTTAAAATCATGTGTATCTTTTAGTCTATAAAATGCATAATTTGTGTAATTTTCATTGATCTCTATAGTCTTTCAAAATATGCAAGGTATTGTTGGTTACATTTACTGATATAATTCCTTTGATTACTTTTTTGCCATACCTATCATAAACATCTATTAGAGTTATGTTTGTATTCATTCAATACCTCAATAAGTGATCCAAATGATCTAAAATGTCAAAAAAGTAGATATTATGAGCTGCAGACGAAGGGGTTCTCTGCAGCTCGATCACATATCTTATATTATATACGGGGAGATAGACTAGAGATAATTATATTTAATTAATTATATACTTTTATGAATATTTATTCCTAACGCAGAGTAATTAGTATTAACATTATGTGATCCTAATCTCATGAATTATAATAGTCAGAAGCCTTTCCACGCTAACCAATAACTGACTTAATCTCAAGCTCTACAACAAGAGTATAATTTATCATAAGTTAAATAACCTTAACTCATTAAATAAAATGCCACATATCGCCCCACAATTGATCATTCTTTGATCTATGGGTACTATGAGTCATGGTTTATCATGTTTTATTGAGTAGCGATAACTTTATTTATATTTATTTAAAGTAATAAAAATATATAGAAAATATCTTGAAGTCACTTACCGTGCTATACAATTCAAATTATGGGGAATTAATTTGGTCAAAAAATTGCTTAACCTGAGCTCACTAGTGAGACCTTTATAAAAAGTTCTATGAGTATTCATTGTCTTTGTAAAAAAACGTCTTAAAACGTCTTAGAATGGTTTATTTTAATCACTCTAGTCAAAACCCCGTCTTAGTAGATAAAAGAATTAAAGAAACATTAAAATTGGGTTGAATAGAGCTTGAAATGAGCTAAATAATTTAAAAGGGGGTTATTGCAGCCCATTATATTCTTATCTTTTATACCTACACTACTTTCTGCACTTGTGGAATCTGGTAAGTTCCATTTAATGCATTGGGACCTGGTTGATACATTCTTAATATCATGTAAAAACTTCCATAGGGTGTTGGTAACCAATTAGATTCCTTTCCCACCGGCGCATCGTGCTGGATGTAAATATCCAGGGAACCATCCAAGTTATACATAAGTCCAGTTGTCTGATCGCCGAGAGAGTAGTGATTAACAGGATTAGGTACGAACAATAAGGTAGTTGCATTGTACATGCTCAATGACCAGAAGGCATCTACAGGTGGCATATTATCTTTGTCGAAGTGCATTATGTATTTGTTGGCACCCTTCAGTGACTGCCCGTCTGTGCCCGTCTGTGCCTTGGCGTAGATTGCTTCTTGCGGGACATTAGCTCCAAATACGCCATCATTAACGGCTGCACGTAGCAAATAATTATATCCGTATATGCCGATGTTGGTATTATACGTCCAACCGTTGATGTAGAACTCTTTAAGGTTCTTCCAAGAGCTTTTAACGATTTGATCACCGTCTTTGACAGCCCGAGAAAGCCCATCAGCAATAGCTGGATCTAAGTTTGTTCCATAGGGTGTCTCATTCTTACCCAAACCGATTCTATCAAAGACTGCTATGATAGCTGCTTCTCCTGCTGATGGCGGGTTATTCTTCAGGGCAATCCGTAGTTCTTCGAAAAACCGTATGCTATCCTGCGTAGTAGGTGAAGCTACAGCTTCCTTAAATTCAGCAAGTGTCTCATTTTTCGCTGCGACTGCTGGCTTCCCATACTGGCTTAGTGGTGTTAGAGTAAACTGTTTATTTAACGCCAGCACATTGGACAGGTCCGACTCCCCTTTTACCAGGATCCTGCCAATAATCCATACGGTATTGGTCGGTGATTTAATCACCTGGAGTCCTGTGGGCTGGCTGCTGTTCCAATCAGGCCCAACAATGGCGAAATTGCCTTCTCCTGTACCAGTGGTCCGTTTACCCACGCTGTTGAAGGTATTCGTGTATGCATCAAGCATCTGCTGGACATAGTACCGCCCATTGGTGTCCGGTACATGCAGAACTATAGGCTCTTTCCCCAATTCGAGCCATGCAGTGTTGTAAAGCGTATCTGCGTTAGGTGTAACGACGTCTGTGAAATTGGCATCGGCAAGGTTTGTTGAGTAGCCCATCTTATTTACGGGGGAGTGTCCCATGCCTGGTGTTGTGACAAAGAGATTTTCCGTCCGTTGAATCATTACTGGAGCAAGACCGTAGATGTAAGCTTGGACGCCGATAGTGTACGAATCGTTCTCAAGCGCTTGGTAATCCCCATCCATTTTACTGCTAGCATTGGTTAATGGCACCACCGATAACAGAATAAGAAATGCGCACGCAAAGATATTTAGTGTCATTGTTAACTTACTAAGGTTAGTTTTGAGTCTTTCTGACATGCCTATTACCTTCCAATCGTTAATGCGCCAAAATAGATTATGTGAATTTTTTGGCGATAGATGCCTGCAGCCCATAGCCTGTAGGCTTAAATGCACTGAAAGAACTTTAGGCTACAGTTGAATATAATCTATAATTATTTTAATTAAATAATAAAAAATATAGTTTCTGAATAAAATCCTACCTATCATCCATCAATCTTTTTGATATGTTGCAATCCAATGGTTGGAAATTGCCAACTGCAACCACAACCTAACTTTCTCTTTTTTAAACCTTTCAACTATTGTTTGTATCAACTTTTTAGGAAGTTGTATCAACTATGTGTTAGGCTTTGTATCAGCATCAAGAGACATGTATCAAGGTGTATAAAGGGTACAACACATTTTCATTAGGAAGAATATCTTCACATTAAACTTCCTAAAATGTATATGCGTAATTCCTATATACAATATACAAGGACTATACTTAATACAGGCTATTTGGTGGCAAATGATCCTGATACAATGGCTGATACAGCCTGATACAAACCAATTAAGTGGCAATTGATACTGATACATCACCATTTCACCATCAATTGTTCTTTCACGCAACTGTTTCTTCATTAAAACTGTCTCAATTTAACTTTATTTGGATACGGTAATGTAAATGCAGAATTCGGCTATGGTAGATTCGCATCTAGTATCATTTGGCAAAAGTTAACTTAACGACAAAGAATATCATAGACTAAACGTTGACCTTTCTTTATTTATTTCGGAAGGGTAAAACCTAACTTTGAAATCAATTATGCGTTTATATCCCAACTGGCTATAATGAAAAAATGTTATCATTTACCATTACCATCACCAACTGATAACAAATTATAAATAATAATAAATCGTATATAGTAGCGTGGTTTCTTTAAAATTGACGAGCTGGTGGAGTTCATAATATGAAAGGTGATAAAACAAGATTTCAACAGAAATTTACGGAAGATATATTCTTGAATGCCCTCTCAATTGACAGTATCAAGTCCACTACAACAATTATGAGTCAAGTAGGATGCAGCAGGTCTACCGCTAAAAACATGCTTTCTAGGCTTGTAAATGAAGGTAAAGTAGATAAAATAGAAATTGAAGGCGACGGTTACGGATGGCAGAAAGTGAAAGGTGATTAAAGTGAGTTTTATTGACGGTTACAAACAAGAAATTAATCCAAAATTAGTGTTACAAATGATGCCGAAATTAAAAAAAGATTATCTCAAACATCATCCATGTAAATGGGACGAAGTTAGGATACAGCTTTGGAGTGTCGCAAGTGCACGCATTCAAGATTATGCCCCGTCAATCGAGAAATATTATTTATTGTGCACTCCAGTACTATTTGACAACGAAGATACCCCAGGATATTTCACGGTATGTGACAAAACAATGGAAGAGCAAATAGCTGAATTTGATCAACAACTCGGTATTACTCACGAATTGGATTGCGCTATAATGAATACAGACTGGAGTGCAGAAATAAAAATTGAGCTTGTGCATGTGACTTCAGAAATTAATCACGGGACTAAATTGCAAACATTTAATTGAAAAAGTTGCCGATTTACTATAACTACTACAGTGCTACTTTTTGGATTAACTACAGCTATTTCCGTATTCATTCAAAATCCCCAATAAGTGATCCAAATAATCTAAAATGTGA
>OCZT010007999.1_pt1 | contig 10327 bp, 7 predicted proteins | sample 1539031 | NCBI WGS metagenome assembly OCZT01 (sample SAMEA3539308, study PRJEB22396) | soil metagenome | biome: tundra; feature: field; material: soil | place: USA | collected 2010-05 | depth 0.15 m
GTCCTCCTCCCTCGCACCTCCTCCCCGCAGCCCCCCAGCCCTCCCGGAGCGACGACCAGAAGGCTATCCGGGGTGGGCGGACATCGGGCGGACATCGAGGTCACGGCCCGCCGGCGGCTGCACCCGCGGTGGGGGCCCCCCAGCAGCTTCGGGGGACGTGGGCGCGCCCTGGCGGCGGCAGACGGCTATGGCCAGTCCTGCCGCCCCGATCAGCACCCACGGCGTCAACACGCCCCACGGCACGGCGGCATCGCTGGCGATGTCCACGTAGGACGCCAGGCTGATGGCGATCCATGCCAGCACGACCGCGGCCCCCAGGCGGCGGGCACCGCCGGGCCGCGCCGCCAGGGCGGTGAGGCACCACGCCAGTGCGGGGGCGAGCAGGGCGAGGTCATCCCAGTAGGCGTGCGGCGACGCGAGCAGGGAGAGCACGGCCGCTCCGGCAAGCGCCGCCTCCAGCCGCGCCGGCCGGTTTCTCGCCGCGGAGCCGAGAGCCGCGGCGATGACGATGGCGACCAGCGACCCCACCGCCGCCAGGACGTGGGACGCGGTGCCGTTGCCGGCGATCGACCCGGAGATCCCCACCAGGCTGACCATGTTGGCGAGCTCCCACCGGGTGGTCGAGTGCATGGCCGAGCCGACGAAACCGGCGATCCCGCCGGGGCCGGCCACGAGCAGGGAGAGCAGCACCGAAGCGGCCACGCCGGCGGCCGCGCCCAGGATGAGCCGGCGGTCGCGCACCCCGATCACGAAGGCGGCAAGGCCGAGGGCCAGGTGGGGTTTGGCGATCAGGGCGGTCACCGCCAGGACCGCACCGGCCGCCGCTGGTCTTCGATGACGGAGGCAGGCGTAGGCGACGGCCAGCCCCAGCGCGGACACCCCATCCCATTGGCCGAGGAGGAGGGTCGCCCACGTCCCCAGGCAGGCGAGAGCGACGAGCCCGATGGCCGCGAGCGTGATGGGCGGCAGAGAGCCTCGCCGGGGCGCCGCCCGGATCGCCACCACCACCGAGATCACCAGCAGGGCGAATTGGAGGAGCGACCAGACCCGGTACGCGTCGTCGAGGTTGAGGAGGCTGACCGGGAGCGCGAGCGCCGCCGCGAGCGGCGGGTTGACGAAGGGGAGGTTGCCCTCCCGGTCGGGCGCGATCAGGGCGGCGTGCAACGGGGTTTGGAGAGCCTCGTTGTACATCGACGCCCCATGGCCCTCGCGGAGCAGGGTCGCCCCGACATACGTGGAGGTGAAGTCGCTGCGGCCGATCTGTAAGGCCCCGACGCCCAGCCAGAGGACGAGGTAGGCGAGCACCAGCGCCCCGCCCAAGCCGCCCGCCAGCAGTCTCTTACGTTCCATCGAAGTCACTCTGGGCCCAACCTTACGAAGCTGGCGGTGGCCGGCTCCCGGTGTTGCCGGAGCGCGACACGGCGACATTGGGCCGTTGACATTCGGTTCGGGTGACGTCCATCACAGCTTCGTTACAGGCTGGAGCGAAGGCGGATAAGTCCCCGGACCACGTCTGCACCCGCGCCGAGAATCGGCGTCGTGCCCATCGACCAGCTGTTTCGGGCGCTTCCCGTGGTCCTGGTGCTCGGCACCCTGCCCGGACTTGCGCTGGCGACACTGATCTCTCCGCGGCTCCCGTGGGCCCTGCGGCTCGCGGCTGCCCCCGGCTTCTCGGTGGCGTCCGTGGGGGTCGCCGGGCTCGTCCTGTATCAGTTCGGGATCTCGTTCTCCCCCCTTTCGATCGTCCCGATCCTGGCCGTGCTGGTGGGTGCTGCAGTGGCCCGCCACCTCCGGCGCGGCAAGGCGACCCCCGGAGCCCCCGGGATCGGGGTGGCGGTGGGCGCCGTGGCGCTCGCCGCCGGCGTCGTCCTTGTCGGCGTGGCCGCCGGCGTCCTGCACGACGACGTGTTCCCGCCTGCTGACGATGCCGCCTACCACGGCAATGTGGCCGCCGCCATCGCGAGAGACGACAATGTCCTGCCGGCCGTTCCCCTGCCCTTGCTGAGCAGCAGTTTCGTGCGCCCCCGCGCCGCTTTCGAGGCGACGGATGCGCTGGCATCGCAGCTGGGGGCCGGTACCCCGGCAGATCTGCTCATGCCGCTGACGGTGGTGAGCCTGCTGGTGCTGCCCCTCGGGGTTACGGTCCTGGCCTACGAAGCATTCCCCGACCGCCGAGTCGCCGCCGCCGCCGCGCTGCTCACCTTCGGATTCGCGTTTCCGGCGATCCCCATCGGGATTGGGGATTACCCGTACATCGCCGCCTCCACCCTGGTCGTCCCTCTGATCCTTGGCGGCGCACGCTTGCTCAGGGGCACGGACAGGCTGGCCGGCGCCCTCCTCGTCGGAGCCGCGGTCCTCGCCATCTGGGTCATTCACGGTTTGGAGATCCTGACCGCGGTCGCCGTGGGCGGTCCGCTCTGGCTCGCCCTCATCGCCACCCGGCGCCGTGCCGCGCTGAGCGGCGCGGTCATCGGCGTCGCGGCAACAGCCGCCGGGGTCGTTCTCGGCTACGTTCTCACCCGCGCCCCTGCCGCGCCGGCCGCGGCGACCGTACCGGCGCCGACGTTCAACCAGGCGGCCGTCATCCTCTCCGGACACGCCGGGGTGGGGATCGGCGACGTGCTCAACTTCTTCGCGGGTACGGAGCTGTCGGTCCTCTCCGGGCTGCTTCTCGCGGCCGGCATCATCGCCGTCTTCGTGCGACGCCAGGCGAGGTGGCTCCTCCTCTCACTGGTGATCCCCCTCCTCTGTCTCTTCGACGTCGCCGGCCCGGAGCTGCTCCACAGGCTCTGGAGGGCCGTGTATCCATGGAGCGTCGAGGACAGGTTGCTGGGGCTCGAGTTCTTCGTCGTCCCCGTGCTCGCGGGCGTCGGTGTCACCGCCCTCATCGATGCCGCAAAGGCCCTGGGGCAACGTGCCAGCAGGCCGTCAGCCTTCCGCCGCAGCGTTGCCGGCGCGGTCGTGGCGGTCGCGGGCCTCGGCGCCGTGGCGAGCGGCGTCGTGGCAACCCGGAATGTGACGTCCGCCGAGGTCGGCGCCAATGTGAGAGTCGCGCCTCGCGACGTGGCCGTCATGGAGGCGCTCGGCGCCGCCCTCAAGCCCGGTTCACTGGTGCTCAACAACGGTACAGCGGACGATGGCGAGTGGATCACCGCACTGACCCTGGACGTCGAAGCCGAGCCAAAAGCCTACGTGGACAGCTATCCGGACGACTGGCGCATCGTCGCCATGGCCGGGGCGTGCACCGACACGGCAGCAGCCGCGCGTGCTCTCTCCGGCATGCAAGCGGTGTTCGTGGGCTCCGACCAGCTGGCGGGGAACGAGCATCCCTGGACAGCCAGCTGCATCGCCCGGATCCCGGGACTCCGCTTGGTTGCCGGCACCACGGCGGGCCCGGCCGGTTTCGTGGTCAGCACCGACCCGGTCGGAACATGAGCGCGGCCCACTCCGAGACCGATGTCCTGGCGCGATGTCGCAATCCTGTCAGCGCTGCGTCGCTGCCCGATCACCGGCGGGTGACCGATGATCGATAACGTCGGCGAGGTGACGGAAGCCCCTCTGCCGCTCAGCGTCCCCGCGGTGCATCGGCGCGGACTGTCGGTCCACGAGCGCCGGTTGCTCCTGATGGGGCTCGACGCCGTGGCGGTCTCGCTCGCTTTCATACTCGCCTTCAACCTGCGAACGGCGGAGGTCCGCTACGCCGGCTTCTACCTCCCACGTCTCGGGACGGTCGTGGTGCTGGTGCTCTGGGCCGTCTCCGGCACGGTCGTCGACGCCTGGAACGTCCGGGCCGCCGTGTCGATGCGCCTGACCCTTCCCCGCGTGTCGACGGCGCTCGGTCTCTCCCTCGTGGGCCTGCTCGTGGTGTTCCTCGTGGTCCCCTACCAGATCACCCGTCCCACCATGGTTCTCTGGGCTCCCCTGGCGTGGATGCTGGTGATGGGGGAACGCCTCCTGTACGGCCGGCTGGTGGCCGCATCTTCTCCGCCGGCCCGGATCGCGCTGGTCGCCGACCGGGACGCTCTGACCCGGGTGTGGCCGGAGGTCAAGGGCCACATCCGCGGCCTGTACCAGGTTGCCGCCGTGGTCAACCCGCGCCGGGAGGACTGCACTCAGAGGCTCTGTGACGTCGTCCAGCGGCGCCAGGTCACCGAAGTCGTTCTAGGAGTCCGGGACGACATCGACCGCGAACTCTTCCGAGGCCTCCTCACCTGCAATGACGCCGGCATCCGGGTGAGGTCACTGGCCGACCTTTACGAGGAGCTCACGGGGCGGCTTCTCCTCGATCAGCTCGGTCACACGTGGCTCCTAGGACTGCCGATGCGGAGCCAGACGTCACACATCTACGCCGCGATCAAGAGGACCCTCGATGTGGTCGTCGCGATCCCCGTGCTGATCGTACTTGGGGTGCTGCTTCTCCCATTGGCTGTGGTTGTCAAGCTGGACGGTGGTCCGGTCTTTCACCGCCAGGTCCGCGTCGGCAAGCACGGTCGCCCCTTCACGGTGGTGAAGCTGCGCACCATGCGCCATCTGCCCGCTGAGGCCACGACGTGGACCGAGGCGGGCGACCGTCGGATCACGCTGGTCGGCCACCTCCTCCGGCGCCTCCATCTCGACGAGCTCCCCCAGGCTTGGTCGATCCTCCGTGGCCAGATGTCCTTGATCGGTCCCCGCCCCGAGCAGCCCCAGTACGTCGAACAGCTCCGCTCCGAGATCGACTTCTACAACACGCGGTTGACGGTTCGTCCCGGCCTGACCGGATGGGCTCAGGTCAACTCCGGCTACGGGAGCAGCGTCGACGATGCTCGGGTCAAGCTGAGCTACGACCTCTACTACGTGAAGCACCAGTCTCTCAGCCTCGACCTGATCATCATGGCCCGGACGGTCATGGCCGTCCTCTCGTTGAGCGGAAGATGACCTGGCGCGCGCAACCTGGACGGCCCTTCCCGGGGCGGGTGCTCCGGGATGTGACCCTGCCATTCCCGGTCGGGCGCGCAGCCGTCTGAGGTCACTGCGGCATGAACGCTGTCCAGAGGGCCGCCGTCGACAATCCGGTCGCGCGCGCCTCCGTTGAGCCGGTGACGGTCGTCTACGTGGCCTACGGTGTGACGACGCTGGACGTTTCCTGGCTCGACGCCGACGACGCCGTGATAGTCGTTCACAATGACGACCTGCTGCCGCTGGGCAGCATCGAGCACGGCCGCGGCGTCGACTTGGTGTCGAGGGGGAACGTCGGATTCGGGGCTGCCGTGAACGCGGCTCTCGATCTCGTGGCCACGGACCGGGTGATCCTCTGCAACCCGGACACGCAGCTGACGAGGGAGCATCGGCAGCTGCTGGGGAGCGCGGGCCCCGACGAGCTGGTGACCGTGGCCCTCGATGATGACCTCGGTGAGCCAACCTGGGTCGTCCTCCCCTATCCGGGAGCGCTCGCGGCGGTGGCCATGGGCTACCGGCTCGGCAGGGTGCTGGGGAGGCGAAGCCGCCTTCGCGCCCTCGCTGCGCGGCTCCTGACGGTGCGCAGGCCTCGCTACGCATCGCTGCTCGGCGTGGATTCGGGATCGTGGCCGCTCACGACCCACTGGGTGTCCGCCGCGGTCCTCTCGACAGCCACGGAGAGGATCAGGGCGGTGGGGGGATTCGATGCGGGTTTCTTCCTCTACATGGAAGATGTCAACCTGTGCCAGCGCTTGGCGGTGCGCTTTCCTTCGATGCGGGTGCGCGTGGCAAAGAGCACACCGGGCAGGCACGCCGTGGGCGGGTCGATTTCAGCGCGACGCCGCCCAGCGGTCGAGCTGGAACGGATACTCTCCCTGAGGCGTTACTGCTCCCTGCAACCCGGCCTCGGGTGGCGGGCGGCCAGAGCGGCTCTGCGCCCCCGGGCATGGTGGCTGACCATCAGGGCTGGAGAGACGCGATGAGCGGGGCGGCGGGCTCGGACTCTCTCCGGGTGACGATCGTCCACCTCGGCCGCCGCGGCGGCCTCGGCGAACGGCGACGCGTCGAGGCATGGCGCGTGCTTCTGGAGGATGTGGGAGCGACCGTCGCCGAGATACCGCTGATGGAGAGGCATAGGCGTGGGCTCCGCCCGCCCAGCCCGTCCGACCTGGTGGCCCTGCTCCGCCGTCGGAGCGTGATCGAAACCCTGGCCTGGGACGCACGAGGTACCGCGGCCGACCTCCGAAGGACTGAGCCGGACGGCACCGTCTTCGTCACCGCTCGGGCCTACCATCCTCGACTCCACGGGATCGCAGGAGCCGAGGTACTCGACTTCGTGGACCGAATGAGCAGCGCCTATGGAGATCGGTCGGACGTTGTGAGAAACCACCTGCGGAAGGTCGGATTCCGCGTCCTCAGCTGGAGCCACCGAGGATTCGAGCGGGGGACGCGCCGTTCGCCGGCGGGGCGCGTGGCGGCGGGTCATGGGGATGCGGCCACGCTCGGTGCCGTCTGGCTGCCCATTCCAATCCGGGCGATGAACGGCACCGCGTCGCAGCAGCCCGACCATGATCTGGTGTTCTTCGGAACTCTCGGATACCCTCCCAACATCGCGGCGATCCGTCGCCTCGCACGGCTGTGGCCGCTGCTGCAGGCGCGGCGACCTGGCCTCTCGCTTCTCCTCGCGGGAGCCAGGCCAACCCAGGAGGTCCGGGCGACCGCCATCGCGCAGGGCTGGGAGCTGAACGAGAGCTTCGAGGACGTGGCGAAGGTGTGCTCGCGCGCTCGGGTGGCGGTCGTCCCCCTCGAACACGCCAGCGGGATCCAGATCAAGGTGCTGGAGGCGGCGGCGGCGGGGCTCCCGCAGGTGGTGTCGCCGCCGGCCCTGCGGGGCTTCGCACCGGGCTTCCCCGCCATCGTTGCGGAGGACGACGCCGCGTTCGTGAACGGCGTGCTCCGTCTGCTTGACGACGACGACCTGCGGCGGGGCCTGGCGAAAGCCGCCAACGACCACGTCCGCGAGCACTACTCGTTTGAGCGCTGGCGACCCGTGGTCGCCGACCTGCTCCGGATCGAGCAGCCTGCCCCCGTCGCTCCTCGCAGCGGCGAGGGCACCCCGAGCTCGGATGCTCTCGCCGGGTCCGCCCCCTCCCCCCGGGAGCCGGCGGCGAGGAGGTTCGCCTCGTGATCGGAGAGGTGGGAGGGGCGGCTTCCCCGTTGCCGGCCGGAGCGGCACTGAAGGCGCGCGCCGCGCGTGGCGCTATGGCCCTGCTGATCCGCTCCGGTGCCACCGGGCTGGCGGCGATGGTCGGCGGCATCGTCCTCGCCCGGATCCTCACCCCGAGCGAATTCGGCGTCTACGCGATCACCGCGTTCTGCGCCACGTTCCTCAGCCTGTTCGCCGATGTCGGCCTCGGGGGCGCGATCATCCAGAAGCGGGAGCAGCCGTCGCAGGCCGATCTGCGCACCGTCTTCACCATCCAGCTGGTTCTCGCCAGCCTGCTGGTCGTCGGCGGTTTCATCGCGGCTGGCCCGATTGCCGCCGCCTATCATCTCTCCGCCGCGGCCGCCTGGCTGATGCGCGCCCTGGTTGCCACCCTGCTGATCAGCGTGATCCGCACCGTCCCCGCGGTCCTGCTGGAACGCGAGCTGCGCTACAGCCGCCTGGCCACGGTGGACGCCGTCCAGGCGGTGGCCTTCCAGGTGACCGCGGTGGTGGCCGCCCTGCTCGGGTGTGGGGTGTGGAGCTTCGCCTGGGCGACGGTCATCAGCAGCGCGGCCGGAGTCGTCCTTGCCTACTGCCTCTCCCCGTGGCGACCCGGACTGGGGTTCGACCGCGGCGCCGCCCGGCGCCTGCTCTCCTTCGGCATCGCCTACCAGACTCAGTCAATCCTCAGCTTCGTCAAGGACGCCATGACGCCGACCATGGTCGCGGTTCTGGCCGGAGCCGCCGCTGTCGGCTACATCAACTGGGCGTTCACGGTCGCCTCCGTCCCCCTGCTGGTGACGGGGTCGCTGTGGCAGGTGACCTTCCCCGCATTCGCGCGGGCGGCTCACGATCCACTGCTCCTGGGGCGCATGGTGGACCGCGCGGTCCACCTCGGCGCCATCGTCATGCTGCCGATATCCTTCTCGATCATGGCCCTCGCGCCCCAGATCGTCGACTACGTCTTCGGGACCAAGTGGGAGCCCGCTCTGCCCTCCGTCTACCTCTTCTCGGTGTCGTTCCTGACCGGACCGATGGTGGGCTCCACCTTCTTCAACCTCTTCTACGCGACCGGGCACCCCCGCTACAGCCTCTACTTCACCATCCTCTACGGCGTGCTCGACTGGGGTATCGGCGTCCCCCTGGTCGTCTGGCTCGGCTTCAACGGCATCGCGATCCGAACCGCGATCGTCGCCTACGTCACCCTTCCGCCCCTTCTCATCGTCGCGGAGCGGCTGGTCGCCATCCAGCCGCTGCGGCAGCTGGTGCGTCCCGGGCTGGTGGCGGGGCTGGCAGCGGTCGCCGAGATGGGGACGGTCAAGCTCCTGCCAGCCGGCGTGGGTTCCCTGGTCGCGGCGGCGGCGGTGGGAGTCGCCTGCTACGTGCTGGTCATCGCCGTCGCCGACCGGACCCTGATCAGGTCGGTGCTCACCACCGTGCTGCCGGGGAGGCTGGCCCGACCGCTGCGCTGGTATCTGGTGGGAACGGTGTCAACGTGATGAGTGAGGCGAGCGGCATCACGGCCGTGATCATCAGCTGTGAGGACGCCGAGGTCATCGACCCGTGCCTGGCCAGCGTGGCGGGTTGGGTCGACGAGATCGTGGTTGTCGACATGAACAGCGGAGACGGAACGCGCGACATCGCGGCGCGGTACGGTGCCCGGGTCGTCGACCATGAGCGTCTCCCGTTCGTCGAGCCGGTCCGGACCTTCGCGATGACGCAGGCGACCCGACCGTGGGTGCTGCTGCTCGACCCCGACGAGCGGGTTGGTCGATCGCTGGTCGCCCGGCTCCGGGCGGTGGTGGGAGAGGACGCCTGGGACGTGGTGGACATCCCCTTCATCCAGATCGTCTTCGGGCGACGCCTCACCGCACCCGGCGGCCAGGACGGCCCCCACCCGCGCTTGCTGCGGCGCGACCGGGCGACCTGGCCGGCCCCGATCCACGAGCATCCGGTGTTTCCCGGGCTGCGGCGGCTCGACCTGTCCGCGGAGCCGCGATGGCGCGAGCGGGACCTTGCCATCTTCCACGAAACCTGGCGCTCGCCTCACCAGGTGTTCGAGAAGCTGGCGCGCTACATCCCCAAGGATGCCGAACGGCGCCTCGCACGCGGTGAGACGTTCAGCTTCTCGGGTCTGGTCCGAGGTGTGGCCCAGGTGTTCGAGCTCCGGCTCATCCGAGGCCGATCCTGGGAGGACGGAATGGCCGGACTCCTCCACACCTCGCTGTTTGCCGTGATGGAGCTGGGCGCGCAGGCTGAGATGTGGCAGCAGCAGGGCCACCCTCCGGGCCCCGACGCCGCGGTGAGGCGCTGGGGCCGGTGCACCGCGCCCCTTCGGTATCTCGGCAGCGCGGTGAGACAGGTGCGGAAGGTCAGCCGGAGGCTCCGGCGGATTCGGGCACGGCGGGGACGGGACTGACGTGATCGGGCGGGGATCTGCGGAGCAGCGCGGACGGTCGCCGCTCCCGGAGCGGATCGCAGGACTCCTGGGAAGGCACTTCCATCGTCGCGGCTTCGGATGGCGCCTCCTCGGGGCCGGCCGCGCCGCGCGCGCGAGCTGGCGAGCGGCGATACAGCTCCGGACCCTGCGGGCCTCCGATCGGCGTGCCATCTCCGAGCTCATGGGTCGGGCAAGCCCGCACGACCTGGCATTTGCGATGGTCCCGTCGCCGGAGGTGTCGGTGATCATCCCCGTGTTCAACCAGTGGGAGCTCACGCGCGACTGCCTAGCATCGATCATCGCGTCGGCTCCGCTGGACCGGCTCGAGGTCATCGTGGTGGACGATGCCTCCACCGACTTGACGCCGAGCGAGCTCGGCCGCGTCAGCAATCTGCGGGTCGTCGCCAACGCCGCCAACGCCGGCTTCACTCGAAGCGCGAACCGGGGTGCGCAGGCGGCTCGGGGCCGCTACCTGCTCTTCCTCAACAACGACACCCGGGTGTGCCCGGGATGGCTCGAAGGCCTGGTCGAGGCCACCGGCGCCCCGGGGGTCGCCGCGGCGGGGAGCAAGCTCCTCTACCCGTCCGGGTTGCTCCAGGAGGCCGGCGCGGTGATCTGGAGCGACGGGAGCGGCTGGAACCTGGGCCGCGGGCGCAATCCGCGACGGCCCGAGTACAGCTACCGGCGGGACGTCGACTACTGCTCGGCGGCGTCGCTGATGGTGCGCGCTGAGGCCTTCACCC
>OCZT010008000.1_pt1 | contig 10326 bp, 10 predicted proteins | sample 1539031 | NCBI WGS metagenome assembly OCZT01 (sample SAMEA3539308, study PRJEB22396) | soil metagenome | biome: tundra; feature: field; material: soil | place: USA | collected 2010-05 | depth 0.15 m
TCAGCGACTACGAAGCGTTCCGCCACAAAGAACTGGGCACCGCCGCCGACCAGCCACACCGGATCCGGTACAAGCGGCTCGCGGGCTAGAGTTTGGCGCGCCCGGAGGGATCAGGAACGCACGCGACCAACCTTCGTGATTGAGGGGCTGGAGGAGATGGTCCAGGCCCTTCTCGCCGCATAGCCAAATCTTGGGGAGGAGACAACGATGGTCGGGACGAGGAGTTAGGCCCACGCTTTCCAACTGAAATATGAGATCGCGCCGGCTGCCGTGCGGGTGGTCGAGGTGGCGTAGTCGGCAGCCCGAGAGGATTTGAACCGACCGTAGCGACCTGAATGTCCCATTGGCGCTCTCGTGCGAGATCGTCGGCGGAAACCGCTGGTCTCATATGGCTGTGGGATGAGGCTTCGTGCTCGTGCCAGCCGTCTCAAGCCTCGGCGCCGGACTGTCTGCCGGCGCGGCAGTGCGTTGGAGTTTCGGCTCGGAGCGGCTCCGCGAGGTCTTGACTCTCCTATTGGCTGGCCCGGCGGCCGTCGTGCGATTTCCTCACGGAACTTGGGCTTCTACGACCGATGGCCGCGGGCGTCGCGGGCCAGCTCCTCCTGGACTGCTTGAGCATAGGAAACCCGAGTGTGCCGGACGGAGTCCATCCGGCACCGGAGAAAGGGTTCCCATCCTCACGGCCTCGGCTGAAGGCGAGCAGGCTGACGCTGAAAGAAGGTTCACCCTATGGAACTCCTAATCATCATCATTGTTCTCATCCTCCTTTTCGGCGGCGGGTTCGGCTTCTACCGCCGTCGTTGAGGCCGACCATCCATTGCTGCTACCGCAGAGGTAGCTGACGCGGCTGCTAAGAAATTGTTCACCCGCGGGGAGGCGCTTGCCGTCGACCATGGGCCTCGTGTGGGCTCGACCGGGCGACAATCGACCGCACGTTGGCGATTCCCGCGCCACACCCCGGGGCAAATAGGAAGGAGACAGCGGACAGCATGAAGGGCTTCGTTGACGACATCGGGCGGCTCACCGAGGGCAACGCGGACTTCCGCCGCGTGCTCTACACCGGTCACAATCTCCAACTCGTGCTTATGACCCTACCGCCCGGTGGGGAGATCGGCTCGGAGGTGCACAAGGATCGTGACCAGTTCTTCCGGGTCGAGGCCGGCGACGGCGAGATCACAATCGACGGCACGACGCACCGCGTGACGGCCGACTTCGCGATGATCGTGCCCGCCGGCGCCCGTCACAACGTGCGCAGCGTCGGCTCCGCGCCGCTCAAGCTGTACACGCTCTACGGCCCGCCCAATCATCGTGATGGTGTCGTGCGCCGGACGAAGGCAGACGCCGACGCCGAGCCCGAACATTTCGACGGCAAGACCACCGAGTAGCGGCCGCTCGTCAGCAAGAGGCGAGACTCGACCGCGGGCATTCGCTCGTGACCACGCGGGCGGACCGCAGTCGCGGAGCGGCCTGAGTCACGCCTTGCTGTCTTTCGTGCACTACTTCGTGGCGGCCCTCTGGTCATTGAGGGGCGGCGTCAGTTCCAGCGCTGTGACCGACCCGCTGGGCGACAGGCCTAGACCAGCCGCATAGGCGTGGACACTGAAGAGCCTGTGGCCGTTATGCCTGTGCGGGCGTAGCAGCGACTTGACCGCGTCCTGAAATGGTGACGCCTCATGTGTAACCGATGTCGCGACTCAAAACATTGACGCGCCCGGAGGGATTCGAGCACCTCCACCAACCATCCTGATCGAGGGCGTGGAGGAAATGGTCGCGGTACTCCGAACCGCGTAAATCGCGAGTGCAGAGCATCCGCGTTCGCGTCATGCCGGTCCCATGTGATCCGCCGCCACGTGTGGATGCCGCCGCTCGAGCGAGGCGCCCTCGACATCGACGTTCGGGAGCAGGCGGTCCAGCCAGCGCGGGAGCCACCAGGCCCAGTCGCCTGCGAGCGTCATGAGCGCCGGCAGGATCAGGAGCCGGACGAGGAACGCGTCGACCAGGACTCCGAACGCGAGCGCGAATCCGATCGGCCGGATGATCGCGCTGTCCGAGAGTACGAAGCTGCCGAAGACAGACGTCATGATGATCGCGGCGGCGATGACGACCGCGCGCCCGGCGCGAAGCCCGAGGACGACCGCGGTCTTCGAGGGTGCTCCGTGAGCGTACGCCTCGCGCATCCCCGAAGCGAGGAAGAGCGTGTAGTCCATCGCCAGGCCGAAGAGGATCCCGAAGAAGATCGTCGGCAGGAAGTCGAGGATCGGCGCCGGCGAAGAGACCCCGGAGAGCCAGCCGAACCAGCCCCACTGGTAGATGGCCACGACACCGCCGAGCGCGGCGAAGTACGAGAGGACGAAGCCGCCCGTGGCCATGAGCGGGAGGAAGAGCGAGCGGAAGACCACGACCATGATCAGGAGCGAGAGCCCGACCACGACGAGCATGTAGAGCGGCAGGGCGTCGGCGAGCTTCTCGCTGATGTCGATGTTGCCGGTCGTCTGGCCGGCGACGCCGATGGTGATCCCGCCCGGGAGCGGCGACGCGGCTCGGAGCGCCTTGACGAGCTGCTCGGTCGAGACGCTCGACGGTCCCTCCGCGGGGAGCACCTCGAACGCGGTGACGGTGCGGTCAGCCGAGGCGCCGACCAAGGCGACGGCGACGACACCGTCAAACCCCGCGAGGCGCTTGGCGACGGCGACCTGAGCGGCGAGGAGCTGCTCCTCGGTGGTCCCGGCCGGCAGATCGGCGACGACCAGGAGCGGACCGTTGGCCCCCTGGCCGAACTTCTCGCCGATCAGGTCGTATGCCTTGTGCTGCGTCGTGTCCGGGTTGTCTGCCGAGCCGAGCGGGAGGCCGAGACGCAGCGAGGTGGACGGGATGGCGATAACCGCTAGGGCGACGACGCCGATGACCGCCAGGGCGATCGCCCGCTTGGCGGGAACCGGGCGCGCCGCGACCACCGGCGCTGGCCCGACCTGGTCCGAGAGGCCTGACTTCTCGCTGACGCGGAGGATGCGCATCCCGACGAGGCTGAGCAACGCCGGCGTCAAGGTGATGGCTATGAGAACGGCGATCGCCACGGACGCGGCGCCGACGGTCCCCATGAGGCCGAGGAACGGGATCCCGGTCAAGTTGAGGGCGAGCAGGGCGATGACGACCGTCGAGCCGGCGAAGAGGACAGCGTTGCCCGAGGTGCCGTTCGCGAGGGCGATCGATTCCGTGACCGTGTAGCCGTCCCGGAGCTGGCGCCGGTGGCGGTTGATGATGAACAGGGCGTAGTCGATCCCGACCGCGAGGCCGAGCATCACGCCCAGGATCGGCGTCACCGAGACCATGTCGACAACGCCGGCGAGGGAGAGGGCGCCGAGCGTGCCGAGCGCGACGCCGAGCAGCGCGGTGACGATCGGGAGGGCGGCCCCGGTCACGGTCCGCACGATCAGGAGCAAGACGATCGCTGCGATGATGAGGCCGGCCAGCTCGCCGGGGCCGGCGAGGTTCGGGAGCGCTTGCGCGATGCCGGACGAGAAGTTGATGTCGACCCCATCGATCGCGGGCGTGAGGAAGGCCGACTTGACGGCCGACTTGAGCTCCTGGGGGACGCTGAGGCTGGTCCCGGTGAACATCACGGCGGCGACGACGGTGGTGCCGTCCGCCGAGACTAGGCGAATCTTCGAGGCGAGCTCCAGCAGCGTCGCGCCCGACTCGATCTGTGTCGCTTGGGCCGCGAGCGTTGCGAGCCCTGCGTCGATCTCCTGCTGCTTGGAGACGATGGCGGCGACACCCGCGTCGAGCTGCTGCTGCTGGGCGTTGAGTTGCGCCTTCGCGGCGTCGAGCTGCTGCTGCTGGGCGTTGAGCTGCGCCAGTGTGGCCGCGGTAACGCCGGGCGCGGCCTTCGCGGCGTCGAGCTGCTGCTGCTGGGTCGCGAGCTGCGCCTTCGCGTCGTCGAGCTGCTTCTGGCCGGCGGTCTGTTGGGCCTTGGCGGCGTCGAGCTGCGTCTGGCCGTCGGCGAGTTGGGCCTTGGCCGCCGCGATCTTGACGCGGCCGTCGGAGATCTGCTTGGCCTGCGCCTCGACCTGGGCCTGGGTGGCGAACGGGTCGACGACGCGGGCCACGCCGGTCACCTTGGCGGCCCGAGAGACAGCATTGGCTACCGAGGCCTTTTGCGCGGCCGTGAACGGCGAGCCGTCCCGGGTGCTGAAGACGACCGTGCCGCTCGCGCCGGCGGTCCCGGGCATGGAGACGGCAAGGTGATCGGTCACGACCGCGGTCGGGGTGCCCGGGATCGAGATGTCGCTCGAGGGCGCCTTGCCGAAGGCGACGAAGGCGCCGACGACGAGGAAAAGGATGGCGACCCAGGTCGCGACGACGGTGAGGCGGCGCCTCGCGGCGATCCGGCCGATCCGGTAGAGCAGCTCTGCCATGAGGTTTCTCCGTCGGGTTGTGGGGAGGCGGCGGGCGCGGCGGCCCTGGATGGCGGGATCAGATGAACGGGCGAAGGGGGAAGGTGACGATCAGGTGGGCTGCGGCTGCGCTCTTTGCAGCCCGGACCGGAGGAGCACGAATGCCTGGTGGAGCAGGCGCGCGCGGTCGCCGGCCGCCCCGGACGCCGGCGTGAACTGGTAGGCGGTGACCATCGCCGAGATCGCGGCGGCCGTCACCAGGTGTGGGTAGATGTCGGTTGTTGCGTCGGTCCCGCTTCGGGCCGCGACGATATCGGTCACCATCCGGATCGCCTGGTCAAGGAGAACCGACCGGTAGCGGGCCATCACGGTGCTGGTCCACAGGAGGTCGGCATGGCTCTCCGCTTCGCCGGAATGCTCCACAATGCTGGATGCGATCTCGCCGAAGACATACTCCAGCGCGTCGAGGATCGGCTCGTCGGCCGGCCGGTCGCGCAGAGCATCGACGTAGACCTCGAACTCCGACACCCAGGCGGCGATCAGCGCCTCCTCCTTGGAGCCGAAGTAGTTGTGGAAGGTCCGCACCGAGACGTTGGCTGCGGCGGCGATCTCGTCGGCCGTGACGGCATCGAGACCGCGCCCGAGCGCGAGGAACAGGACCGCCTGCTGAATGGCCACGCGGGTCTCGGTCTTCTTGCGCTCGCGGAGGCCAGGTTCGTCGCTCATTGCTGCATCCTACGGCATTAATGCACTTTGGTGCAAATGTGCGCTTCGGTGCAGCCTGGCCCTAGATAGGGACCTTGGCACAACTCGTAATCTGGCGCGCCCGGAGGGATTGGAACGCACTCCACCAACCATCGTCATTGAGGGCATGGACGAGCTGGTCGAGGCACTGCTGGCCGCGTAGCACACGGGAGCGGAGGCGCGGGATGGTCGAACGTAGTCGGTGATGTGGCGGCGCCAGCGAATTGCGCGTGGAGGTCGTCCGAGCGCCGCTCAGAGGCGACGCGCCTACGATTCGAACTCTTCGAGGCGACCGTACAAGTCGTCGAGGCTGGCCCGGACCTTCTTGCTGCGCGTGTGGTTCGATTCGCCGGCAATGAAACCGAGTAGGTCATCGAGTTCCGCTGGCGTGTATGTGGCCACTACCATCCCCGGTGCCCGGCCGGGCCGAAGTCTCTCGACCAGTTCCGGGTCGCACAAGGTTTCGTCAAGCAGGAGGGCCCAGTCCGCCTCGCGCAGGACGACCTCAATCTCGTCGGCCGCGGACCTTACGAGACGAACCGCCTGCGGGCGCCCGAGGCCGGTCTCCGCGACGGGTTCACCCCAACCGGGCTCGAGTGGCGGCAGATCAGAGCGCTGCGGATCGACCGGCGGCTCCTCGTCGTCATCGACATCCCCGTCCCAGCGCCGACCATACTGGTCTGGAATACTGCCCCACCCAAAGTACGGCAGCGGCCGATCGGGCAGGATCCCGAGCGCCTCGAGCGGGTCGATCTTGGCCGGCCCGACGGTGCACACGTGCAGCCAGCCATCGCCGAAGTCGAACGTATAGGTGAACTGCTCGCCGAGAGCCAGCCGGTTCAGCTTCGTCTTCCGGTCGTCGAGAACCTCTTCCGCCTCCTCCCAGCCCTCATCGTCAGAACTGCCTATGCGGGTCTCGTCCTTCATTCGGAACTCGTGCAGATGCGCCAGGTCCCATCGCGCAAAGGCGGCATCGATGGCCTCGGCAAGCTGAGCGAAGGTGTGCGACTTCGATGCCGCGAACATGCGGCCCGGTCGAGGCCAGAGGATGTCGGCTCGGCCTTCCACGAGGTTCACTTCGATCGACAACCAGGTACGTGGCACCTTGTCTTCTCCCGGTCGGCATCCGACCCCATCCCTGGAGCCGCTCCGCCGTTAAAAGCAGAGTACCGGCGGCGGCCCGGCCCTGTCGATGCCTGCGAAGGGCCGTCAGGAGCCTCGGCCACGGCTCCCTCGCAAGGGCAGGAGCCAGCCGGTTCGCAACGCCCGGTCGGTGAGTCGAAAGCGCTTAAGCCGACAGAACCCTCTTGGCATGGTCCACCATGCGGCGGGCTTGATCGACGGCCTTCTTAGCTTCGCCGTCTGCCACGCCCAGAACGCCGTAGTGCGCGTTGTCCTTCAGGTCGAGGAGGCGATCAAGGTCGTTTGCCAGAGCCTCGCCATGCGGGATGACTTGCCTGACCAGATCGACCGCCTGTTTGTGGTCCTGACTCCTGGGCCTTCGCCCAAGGTTGTGACAGCAGGCCGCGTCTGAGGCGGCGATGCCAGCGAGGACGGCGAGAGCTGCTGCTACTCCGGACAGGTTGATTGCATCGTGGTCCAGGGGCGTGTCTACTCGTTCCCCTAGCGTGAGGTCGGCTACATAAAGGAAGGACTCAGCCCGTCGGAGCCGGTCCTTGGCGTCGGCCTTGTCGCAAGGCGAGACTCGACCAGATGGCTTGTTCATCCCACTTCCTCAACATAGTGACGGATGCCGGGGCCGACGAGCCTGATCTCATCTTTGAGCCATGAGGCCACGATGGGATCATCCGCGTGAACGTGTTCAGATAGACGCTGCAGATCGATCTGAAAGGTCTGGCAGTTGTTCCCAGTCCAGCGGCGGATGTGATCGCGCAGGACGGACAACTGATCCTCCCAGCCCTCGGACTGCGCGCCGTCCGGGTCTGACGGGCGGAGCACCAGCAGATCGACATCGCTCTGCCGATCTGCGTCGCCGCGGGCAGTGGAACCGAACAACGAAACCAATAGCGGCTGAATCGGCCAGCCCCTTGCCTCCTCGGCGATCCGATCGATGAGAACCCCTCGAAGTCTTGTCAGCTCCTCAAGAGCCGTCCAGACCAGATGCTCCCGATTCGCGGTGTAGAGGGTGACACCCCGTCGAGCGTCGGCCAGGACGATCCCTTCGTCACAGAGTCGCCGCAGTGACTTCCAAACGCCGTTGGTGCTGCAACCACTCAGGCGAGCCACATCTCGACCCGAGAGCGATTGGCTGGTGCCTGCGAGCGCCTCGATGACTCGGGCGTCGAGTGTTCCTGCAACCGAACCGAGCGGATGTCCGAGATCCATCTCCGTCCCCCTTCCAGGGAGCGCATGTACCCTAGGGCGCATGAGTGTGCGCCAGTGGATACAAGTATCCCCCTGTGGGGACGATTAGGCAACTCTGGACGTTAGGAGTGGACGGCGCTCCGGGGAGGGCGCCCTGCCGCGGCCTCGATTTGGTACGCAAGATGGTACGCAACGAGTCTTGTCTGGCGGCTCGGCGGGGAGTAGCGTGCTGGTTGTGATGAAAGCCAAACGAATGGACTTGAACCACAAGATGTAGTGGTCGGTCCGCACTTTATATACAACATATAGTGGCGCGCCCGGAGGGATTCGGGCGCGTGCGAACAACAACGAAGTCGTCAGCGCACGGCGATCGGCACCGCGTCCAAGAGGCCCGCGAGCTCGAGGGGCTTGGTGAACATCGGCCAGTGCCCGGTATCGATCTCCGCGTAGTCCCATCCGGGGGTCTCGGGCGCGATCGGTGACCAAGAGTCCGCCGTCGCACGGATGTAGGTGCGGTCGATTGTCGTGGCGGCCGAATTCCCGAGCGTCAGGCGCTCCCGATAGGTTCCGATCGGATGTGGCGTTCCGCGCGCGGCCAGAACCTCGAACAGCCTGTCATCGAGGCCGTGCGCTCCGTAGTAGAGATCGAGCTGCTCCCGGCCGATGACCGGCAGTTGGAGCGGATCACCGGCAGCGGCCGCGCCGGCCTCCATCCCTGCCTGCGCCCCAGGACCGATCACATCGAAGAGGGACACACCATCCTGCAGCACAACGCCGGCCACGTACACGAGACGCGCGATCCTCTCAGGGATACGGTCGGCGACCCCGGTGATCACGGCTCCCGCGTACGAGTGGCCGACGAGGATCACGTCACAGAGGTCGCCCTTCTCGAACACGGACACGACGTCGTCTACATGGGTCGTGAGATTCGTTTCCGGCATCGCCTCGCCTGCGCGGTCGGCCAAGCCGGTGAGTGTGACAGGGCGAACGTCGTGGCCACGGCGACGAAGGTCGGCGGCGACGGCCTCCCAAGCCCACGCACCGAGCCAGGCGCCTGGGACGAGGACGAATGTGCTCACGGTTGTCTCCTTCGATCGGCGCGTCCGGTGGTCGCGCTCGGGCGCCAGGATGCCAGTGAATGAGGGCCGATATTGTCCTCATTCCCGATATCCTTCTGCACATGGCCACAACTCTTCGCCTCTTTGCGCTCCTCGACGTGCTCCAGGGTGGCGGCTGGGTATCCGGACCCGAATTGGCGAGGCGACTCGAGGTCGACCCGCGAATGCTGCGGCGCGACCTGGTCCGTCTTCAGGAGATCGACATTCCGATCGAGTCGGAGCGAGGCCGGCATGGCGGCTACCGTCTCCGCCCCGGCTACCGCCTTCCCCCACTCATGCTCAGCGACGACGAGGCCGTCGCAGTCACCCTGGCGTTGAAGTCGGCGCGGGAACTCGGGTTCGTGACGGCCGCGCCCGCGATCGAGACGGCAAGCGCGAAGATCCGTCGTGTCCTGCCCGCGTCGTTGCGCGTGCGCGTGCAAGCGCTGGAGGAGACGCTCGCGCTCCCAGGCCGCGGAGCCGCAGGCGTTGGGCCGCAAGGCGGAGTGCTCCTGGAGCTCGCCGAGGGGATCCGGCGACAGCGTCGCGTGGCATTTCGGTATGCCTCACCGGGCCGCGAGCCTGGCGAACGAGAGGTCGATCCCTATGGGCTGGCAGTCATCGGCGGACGCTGGTACCTGGCGGCGCTGGACCACGGGCATGGGGAGGTTCGGGTCTTCCGCGTCGACCGCATCCTCAGCGCGAAGCTGGGGCCGGAGCCCGCCGTCGTACCACCCGGGTTTGACGCGGTGGCGTTCGTCTCCCGCTCGCTCGCGCGCGTGCCCTGGCGCTGGGAGATCGAGTTGGTCGCCTATGCAGGCATGGACCAGGTTAGAAGGGAGATCCCGGCCACCGTCGCGGAGATCGATGAGCGATCCGACGGCGTACTCGTGCGCATCCGTGCCGAGGACCTGTCAAGGGCCGCGCGGATGCTGGCCGCCGTGTCGTGGCCGTTCGTCATCCTGAAACCGGTCGAGCTACGCACCGCGCTTCGAGAGCACGCCCAGGTGCTGCTCCGGATGTCGAACCGGCAATAGGGTTTGGCGCGCCCGGAGGGGTTTGGGCGCCTGCGAACAACAACGCCAAGGCATGGCCCCGGCAAGTAATCGGCGGATAAGTGGACGTGGTCATGATCGTCGCCATGCCGACGCTTCTCCGAGCCGGGCCGTACGCGTTCTTCATCGTTCTACACGATTGCGCGGAGCGAAGGCATGTACACGTCAAGGGCGGTGACCGCGGAGAAGCCAAGTACTGGCTGGATCCGGTGGTGGAGCAGGCGGCCAGCCGGGGCTACACTGGCCGCGAACTCTCACGGATAGAGCGCCACATCCGCGACCATCGCGATGTTCTTGTCCGACGTTGGGACGAAGTGTGCGAAGGCGAGCCGAAGTGAAAGCCGCACTCATCAGAGACGTTCGCGTGGACGACCAGCAGCTTACCTTCATCCTCACGGACGGCCGCGAGGTATCGGCTCCGACGTCCTGGTCCCGGCGTTTGGCGGATGCCACGGAGCAGCAGCGCGGCACTTGGCGGCTTGGCGGTTTCGGAACTTACGTCGAGTGGCCATCGATAGACGAACACATCGGACTCTGGACGCTGCTGGGCGTCTCCGAAGAGGATGTCATGAAGGCCGCCGGGTTCGAAACCGGCCGGAGTTCAGTGCGCAGCTGACGCACCCGGGAACCCTGAAACTTGGCGCGCCCGGAGGGACTCGAACCCCCGACCCTCTGATCCGAAGTCAGATGCTCTATCCACTGAGCTACGGG
>OCZT010008001.1_pt1 | contig 10326 bp, 5 predicted proteins | sample 1539031 | NCBI WGS metagenome assembly OCZT01 (sample SAMEA3539308, study PRJEB22396) | soil metagenome | biome: tundra; feature: field; material: soil | place: USA | collected 2010-05 | depth 0.15 m
GCATGGGTTCTATCGCAAGCCTCGGGTGAGCAAGCGGTACCTTTCAGAAAACTCCAAGGGTTTGATCGGGTTTTCAGGGTGCCTGAGCGGGGAAGTGTGCGAGGCGCTGCTGGGGGAGGCGAAGTACGTGGGGCTGAGTGCCGAGGCGCGGTACCTTGCGGCGAAGGGTGTGGCCCAGCAGTACCAGGACATCTTTGGGAAGGGCAACTTCTATCTCGAAATCCAGAACCAGGGGCTGGAACAGGAGACGAGGATTCAGGCGGAGCTTTTCCGGATGGAGCGTGAGCTTGATATTCCGCTGGTGCTGACCAACGATTCGCACTACCTGTGCGGCGAAGACACGCATGCGCACGACGTGATGCTGTGCGTGCAGACGGGGTCGAAGATTCACGACAAGGAGCGGCTCAGGTTCGATTCGGACCAATTTTTTGTCAAGACCGCCGACGAGATGGCGCGGATCTTTCCGGATTCGCCGGGGGTGCTGGAGCGCACGATGGAGATTGCCGAGCGCTGCAATCTGAAGCTGAATCCTGTGGAGGACCCGTTTCCTGTGTTTGCGGTTCCGGCGGGGCACACCATTGACAGCTACTTTGAGCAGGTGTGCCGGGAGGGTTTTAAAAAGCGGCTGGAAACGGCCGTGAGGCAATTGGAAGCGCGCGGGGTGCTTCGGGCGACGGTCAGCGCTTACGAGTCGCGGCTGGAATACGAAATCGGGATCATCAAGCAGATGAAGTACCCGGGGTACTTTCTGATTGTCTGGGACTTCATCAAGTACGCGCGGGACAATGGGATTCCTGTGGGCCCGGGGCGCGGATCGGGAGCCGGGTCGCTGGTGGCGTATGCGATGGAGATTACCAATATCGATCCGCTGCAGAACGCGCTGCTGTTTGAGCGTTTTCTGAATCCGGAACGAAAGCAGATGCCGGATATCGACGTGGACTTTTGCCAGAACCGGCGCGGCGAGGTGATTGACTACGTGACGCGCAAGTATGGGCGCGAGCAGGTGGCGCAGATTATCACCTTCAATACCATGGCGGCCAAGGCGGCGATCAAGGATTGCGGCCGTGCAATGGATATGCCGTACGGCGACGTGGACCGGATTGCGAAGCTGGTTCCGGCAACGATAGGGATAACGCTGGATAAAGCTCTGGAAGAAGTGCCGGACCTGCGCAAGGCGTATGACACGGACGCGCAGATTCGCGAGCTGATTGACACCGCGAAGAGGCTGGAGGGGCTGGTGCGCGGGTCGGGCGTGCACGCGTCGGCGGTGGTGATTGCGCCGCGGCCGCTGACAGAGCTGGTTCCGCTGGCAAAGACCAAGAACGATGAAATTGTGACCGCCTACGACATGAAGGCCGTGGAAAAGATGGGCCTTCTGAAGATGGACTTTCTGGGACTGACGACGCTGACGGTGATTGACGATTGCCTGAAGCTGATCGAGAAGGACCGCGGGGAGAAGCTGGACATTGAAGCCATTCCGCTGAATGACGAGGAGACATACAAGAAAGTGTTTCACTCGGCGCTGACTTCAGGAGTGTTCCAGTTCGAGTCCAGCGGCATGCGGGATGTGCTGCGGCGATACAGGCCGGATTCAGTGGAAGACCTGACGGCGCTGAATGCGCTGTACAGGCCGGGGCCGATTCAGGGCGGCATGATCGACGACTTTATCGAGCGCAAGCTGGGACGGCGCAAGGTGGAGTACATGTTGCCGGAGCTCGAGGGGATTCTGAAAGAGACGCTCGGCGTCATCGTCTACCAGGAACAGGTGATGCAGATTTCGAACGTGCTGGCGAGCTACTCGCTGGGCGAAGCGGATTTGCTGCGCCGGTCGATGGGAAAGAAGAACGCCGAGGCGATGGCCGAGCAGCGAGATCGCTTTATGGATGGCGCGGATAAGCTGGGGCACCCGAAGGGCACGGCCGGCGAGATCTTCGACCAAATGGAGAAGTTTGCCGGGTACGGATTCAACAAGTCGCACTCGGCGGCTTATGCGCTGCTGGCTTACCAGACGGCCTACTTGAAGACGCATTATCCGGTGGAGTTTATGGCGGCGCTGCTGACCTCGGAAACGTCGAAGCCGGAGAGCGTGGTCAAGTACATCGGCGAGTGCCGTGAAATGGGCATCAGCGTCGAGCCTCCGGACGTGCAGATTTCCGGATCGCAGTTTACGCCGCACGTTACTCCGGAGGGCCAGGCGATTCGCTTTGGGCTCGCGGCAGTGAAGAACGTGGGCGGCAATGCAATTGAATCGGTTATCAAAGCGCGTGCGGAGGCGGGTGGGCGGTTCTCGAGCTTCTGGGAGTTCTGCGAGAAGGTTGACCTTCGCGTGATGAACAAGCGGGTGATCGAGTCGCTGATCAAGGCCGGTGCGCTGGATTCGCTGGGCAAGCGCGGACCGCTGATGGCCGCAGTGGACAAGGCGATGGAGCGTGGGCAGAAGGCTCAACGCGATGAGGCGCAGGGACAGAGCGGACTGTTTGGAATGTTTGACGAAGGACCCAAGGCGGGACGTGGTGGCGACGAGTTGCCGCGGGTGGCAGATTGGGAAGAGGGCGATCGGCTAAAGAATGAAAAAGAGGTGCTGGGCTTCTTTGTCTCGGGGCACCCGATGGACAAGTACGCTGAAAAGCTGCGCAACCTCGCGGGCGTGATTTCAATTGCCGAGGCGCTGGAGCGCAAACCGCCGGAGAGGCGATGGGGCGGGCAGGCTGACCCGGCAGACGAACTCCAGGTGGCGGGAATCATTCATGGGCTGCGGGTGCAGAAGAGCAAGAGGGATCAAAAGCTCTATGCGCAGGCATCGCTTGAGGATGCCACGGGCAAGATTGATCTGATCTGCTTCTCGCGGGACTACGAGCGATTGTCGGGGCAGTTGAAGATTGAAGCGCCGGTGTTGTTGCGCGGAATGCTGATGGGCGAGGAGGATGCTGCGCCGAAGATTTCGGTTAGTTCAGTCGTGACCCTGGAGGAGGTGCAGGTGAAGCTGCCTGCGGGGGTGCGGATTCGCATCAACCTCGAGCTGTCCAGCGAGGAGATGTTCGCGGAGTTGAAGAGCGCGGCGGATGCGGCGCCGGGTCCCGGGAAAGTGATGCTGCATTTGCAGAAGAAGGGCGAGTACGAGGTGATCCTGGAGCCTGAGGGGATGAGCGTGGCGGCGGATCGCGGCTGGGTGGAGCGGATTGAGGAGTTGGTGGGCAAGGGGACGGTTCAGGTGCTGGGGTAGACCGAAGCCCTATTCCAGCACCTGATCGGCGATGTTGATTCCGAAGTGTTTTATAGCGAGATGGGTTCCGTTGGCGCATGCACGCGCACAATTCTGTAAATGTCGACTGCGACGACGATCGCGCCTACCAGGACAGCCACGGGAAATGCTTTGGGTGCCCATTGGTTGATGGCACTGGTAAGGGCCGTGGTCTTCTCCGGCAAGACATTTGCGACCGCGATGCCGGTGAGGATGTTGGCCTTCAAGAGCCAGCAGAAGAGGGCTGCCCCTGCGCCATCGCTGAGCATGCGCAATGTGGCTCGTGTTGCGCTCCAATGCGGTTGCATCAGGTTGGCTGCGGCGAGCGTAGCATTGCCCAGGGCGAGGACGAAGTATCCCCAATAGAAGATTGCCCACATGGGACTGAGCGTGATGTGTACGGACGAACCGATGTTCACCTGCGGAGAGTGCAGGTAGGCGACCCACCAGAAGAAGAAAATCCAGTTGACCGCCATCTCAAACGAAGAGCCGGAGCGGGGGATGAGATTGGGATCGCGGGCGGGGGGGAGTTTGCGCGGGCTCCAGTCTTCAAGGAAATGCGACCGGGCTTGAATGCGCTCCAAAACGGCGAAGACCAGGGTAGCGGTACCGATGGCGATGAAGGCCGTGGTCCACAATGAGCTGGCCATCGACCCGACGGCCGCAAACCATGAGCTGCGGGTTTGCTCGGCCCGATAGGCGGAGTCAAACGTTATCATGCCGATCCACACCAGTACCCACGGCACCAGGTAGCACAGCGCGATGACCTTGATGACGAAGCGGTAGACCGGGAAGAGCAGCGGCCCGATCAGTTGCTCCTGGGGCAGAAACCGGTTGGCGACAAAGACGGGGCGGCCGCGCTGCTTGAGAAGTGCCTCGATTTCGGCGTCGGTCAGCTTGCGGCCGAGCCCGGCCTCGCGTTCTTCAACCTGGGCGTAGATATCCGCGGAAAGTTCCGCGATGATGTCGTCTTTTTGGCGATTCGGCAACCAGAACCGGACGGCCTGCAAATAGCGTTCAATCATTTCCATGGCTTTGCTCCTTGAGGACTTCTTGTATCGATGTGTCGATGCCGCGCCACTCGGCCAGCAGTTGGTCCAGGACTTCCGCTCCGCCGGGGCTGAGCAGGTAGAAGCGCTTCTTGCGCTTCTCTTCTTCGCGCCATTCGCTGGCCAGAAGGCCCTGGGTCTCGAGGCGCCGGAGCAGGGGATAGAGGGTGCCTTCGTCGATCTCCAGTCCGTGCTCGGCAAGAGTTTTGCGCAGGGTGTAGCCGTACTGCTCCCGGCGCAGGGCCGCCAGGACGGCGAGAACCAGGCAGCCGCGGCGGAGTTCGAGTCGGAGGTTTTCAAACGATTCTGGGTTCATAGGTTTTGTACCGGGTGCTGCATAGTGTGTCACAGACACTGTGTAATACATACTGTGTACCACACCGTTCTAAATGTCAAGAACAATTTTCGCTTCGACGCCCGGACGGACCGTGTGGCGGAGAATCCAGGCTGTTTGGGTGGAATACTGGGGAACGTAAGGAAGTTTTGGAAAGCGCTCCGCGAGGAAGCTGGCGCCCCCTTAGGTGGCCCGAAGTCCTTGTGCAACGCATTAAACACAGGAGAGATATGTCATTTCGCAAGTTGGGCGCAGGCCCGCTGGAAGTCTCAGAACTGAGCTTTGGAACCTGGCTGACGGTGGCAGGGGGCGTGGGGCGGGAGCAGGCCATCCGGTGCATCCATGCGGCGCTGGACCACGGAATTACGCTCTTCGACACCGCCAACCAGTACGGTGCAGGCGAGGCGGAGAGGGTTCTGGGCGAGGCGTTGCGGCCTTATCCACGGGACCGCTACCTGATTGCTACCAAGCTCTATTTTCCGGTGGGAGACGAGCCGGATCATGGTCTCTCGGCCGCGCAGATCGAAAAGCAGTTGGACCGGTCGCTGCAGCGGCTCGGCGTGGACGTGATCGACCTCTACCAGTGCCACCGGTTCGATAAAGATACGCCGCTCGAAGAGACTCTCGGCGCGCTGGACCGGGCTGTGAAGGCGGGCAAAGTGCGGGCAATCGGGTTCAGCGAGTGGACCGCGGAACAGATTGACGAAGCAGCGGCGATTGCGGGCGGTAGCGGACTGACTCCCTTCTGCTCCAGCCAGCCGCAGTATTCCATGCTGTGGCGGAAGCCGGAGGGGAAGGTCTTTGCGGCCTGCGCTCGGCATGGTATCGGGAACCTGGTGTTTTCGCCGCTTGCACATGGGGTGTTGACCGGCAAGTACGCGCCTGGGCAGCCGCCCCCGCCAGACAGCCGCGCGGCCAGCACGGAGATGAACGCCTTCATGGAGACAGCCGGACGGCACTATCGGTCGGATGCCCTGCTGGCAGCGGTGGCTGAGCTGAAGCCGATTGCGGCGGACCTTGGGTTGACGATGGTTCAGATGGCGCTGGCCTGGGTTCTGCGGCGTCCGGAAGTGGCGTCGGCGATTATCGGCGCATCGCGTCCGGAGCAGATTGTGGATAATGTGAAAGCCGTGGGGGTGAAGCTGCCAGCGGAGGCGCTGGAACGGATTGACAAGGCGGTTGGCGGGGTTGTGGTTTGGGAGTGAGGCGGTAAGGAAGGGTTGGGTACAGAGATGGCATCGCGAAGCGCGTGGAGTAGAAGGCATTTCCTCAACCGTGCAGTGGGTTCAGCCGCGTCTCTTGCGCTGGCTGGGACAGGGCAGCGCGCGTTGGGAGCAACAGTGCGCTCGTCGCCCTTGCGGGGCAGATTCCTGACCCATGTTTCGGTGGTGCGCGTGAACCAGATTGAGGTAACTCCGGATCGCGCGATTGGCGAAGACGAATTCAGCGACAACCGGCCAGAACGGGTTCGCTCGCGGCGGGAGGCCTTCGCCCGGGGTTGTCCTGGCGGCAAGATGACCTGGGCAATCAGTTGGCTGGCACTGACCGACAATCGTCAGGAGTTCAAAGAGGTTCGGCGGCTGCTTGCCTCGTATCACGATCGATACGGCGACGAGATCACCTTCATCCCGGGAGGCTATTTTGCGCCAATGTACGACACGCGAGCCAACATCCGGGAGACCATCCACAAAGCGCTGGGGCTGATTACGCAGATGGTTGGCGATGGGTACCGGCCCGAATGCCTGGTGGCAGGATTTCTGGATGCCGCGAATCAGCGATTCCTGGCCACGGAGGAGGGCATTCACGTATGCCAGGGGCAGGTATGGAGCCAACACGGCGTGGACTACGGAGACGGCGATGGGGGCATCTGCTATCCGTATTACCCCAGCCTCGAACATTTTTTGAAACCGGCCCAGGGTAAGGCCGATTTCATTGATTGCGTTTGCCTGGATGGCTGGACATGCGACTTCCTGACCGCGCGGCGGGACGGTTTCGACGGAGGGTTCAATAGCCGCCTCGGAGTCGGCCCGATTGAGACGGTAGGAAACCTGGGAATCGAGGCGGGCCGCAAGGAGATGATGGATACCACCGCAATGCACTTTGACCAGGGTATCGCTCTGAATGGATTTGGCTGGGTGACTGGAATCTGGGAAGTGTCGATTGGCCACGATGAAGAGTTGACCCACTGGCTTGAGGCGGTAAGGGACAGATGGCCGGACACGCAGGTAATGACTGAAGGAGCATTCGGGCTGGAGTGGCGCAAGCACACCCCTGACAACACAGCGCTGGATTACCGGTTCGATGCTCGTGGAACCGGGGCTCCAGGGTCAGAGAAGGAACTGGAGATTGAGTGGCGAATGAACCAGGCTTTTCGGTTGGGCCTGCTCAGAAACTGGACGACGGGCGGCCCCGCCATGGTGATCGACTTTACCCGCTACGATTTGAAAGCGCATGAGCCCGTGACGCTGCAGCGCGAATGGAGCTTGATGAACGTTCTGAACCAGAAGGACAAGCGGCCGCAAGACAAGCCAGTGCGTCTGGGACAGTTGAGTGCCGAAGACCAGCGCAGAATTTTTGCGCGATACCCCGATTTGAAGAAACTGGCTTGAGAAGAAGCTGGGAACGTGTTTTCAACGCCAGCGATGACGGCTTTACGCTTGGCTGAGGATGCCAGCCCAATGACGTACGACTTCGACTCCAATCGACACGCCGCCGGACTCGCTTGCGGCTAACTGGACGGCGAGGTTGCCGATAGTGGAACTCTCCGGTTCGCCGGATTCTACGGGTAGACCGGTCCGTTCGGCGGTCAGGCTGGTCAGTAACTTGTTGCGGCTTCCTCCGCCCAGGACGTGAATGCGCTCGAGCTTGCGGCCCAACATCTTTTCGAGATTGGCGAGGGCGGAAGCGTAGCGGGAAGCCAGACTTTCGAAGATCAATCGCGCAAAGACGGGCTCATTACCGGCGGTGTCGGGAATGGTGGCGAGTCCGAGCTTGGTCAATTCTGCGTTGATCCGCTCCGGCATATTGCCGTCCAGCAGCAGAGGCTCGGCGTCTACGTCGATGGTGTCCTTCATGGGCGGGCAGCCGGCTGCTGCGGCTACCAGGTCTTCGATCTTCCACTCGCGTCCCTGAGTGGCCCACGAGTCCATACACTGTTTCACCACCCACATGCCGTTGACGTTGGTATGGAACAGAAAGCCGCCGGCGGCTGCGCCCTGGTTCGTATAGCGGGCGGCCATGGCTTCAGGGGTGGTGATTGCGGCAGGAACCAGCGTTCCTACCAGCGACCAGGTTCCAGAACAGATGTAGGCCGTCGCGTCGAGGCTCGAGGAGATGCCGGCGATAGCCGATGCAGTGTCGTGACAGGCGGGGGCGATAAGCTGCGTCTGCTTGAAAGCGGGCAGTTCGGCGAGCGGTCCCTTCAGGCTGCCGAGGATGGAACCGGCGGGGACGATTGCCGGTGCGGCTTCAATGGGAATGCCGAGCTGCGTCAAGAGTCCGCGGTCCCAGTCGCCGGTGTTGATGTCTACAAGGCCAGTGTGGGTGGCGTTGGTGTACTCGGCCACGCGGCGGCCGCCGAGCCAATAAAGGATGTATTCGGGAAACATGACCCAGGGAGCAACGGGGTCAACTCCGGAGGCGGGGTCAGCCAGTAGCTGGTAGACGGTGTTTAAGCGTAGCGGCTGCGCGCCGGTGCGGGCAAACATCTCCAGGGCCGGGGCGACCCGGTCTGCCGCGTCTTTGCTGGCGATGGTACGATCGTCGCGGTAACAAAATGGCTCGCCCAGCGGGCGGCCATCCGGGGTGAGCCGCACATAATCCACCGACCAGCCGTCGACCGAAATCGACGCGATGCCTTCCGGAGCGGCTTCGGCTGCCTTGCGCAGGCCGTCTCCCAATCCGGCGAGGATCGCGTCCAAGGCCCAATGCATCTCCGTGCTTCGATGAACCGGAGCGTTTGCGATGCGGTGGATGACTTCAATGCGGGCTTTGCCGCCAATCCAGCGGAGCAGGGAAACGCGGCAGCTTTCAGCGCCTAAGTCAATGGCAATTCGTGCAGGCTCTTGCATGGCGAAAGTTCAGTCTCCGGCAGGATTTCAACGTAAAAATGCTTCAGTCAGCCCGCCGTCCACGGGGAAGAGATGGCCGGAGGTGCAACGTGTTCGAGGGCTGGCGAGGAAGAGAATCGCCTCCGCGCAGTCCCTCGGGTCGATGGGTTGATGAGTCAGTGTGCGCTGCGCATAGAAATCGGCAAGCAGGTTGCGGAGTTCATCGTCTGAGAGCGACTCGTCGAAGGGAATCTCGTAATCGGTAAGCGAGGCGCGGACGCGGTCGCGGGGGAACATGGTGGAGCCTTTGACGACCGTGGCCGGGCTGATGGCGTTGACACGAACGTGCGGTGCGAGAGCGACGGCGAGCTCGCGCACCAAGTGCGAGAGGGCGGCTTTGCTCACGTCGTACGCCGTGCTGCCGCGCTTGGGGACCACGGCATTGGCCGAACTTGTAAGGACGATGGATGCGTCGAGGGCCTGTTCCTCGAAGATCTTGCCGGCTTCCTTGGCGAGCATGTAGTTGGCGGTGACGTTGACCTCCAGGGTTGGCGCCCACATGCGGTCGGGGATGACGCCGTCAGGCGAGGTGGGAAAGAGTGCGGCGGTGTTGACGAGAATGTCGAGCCCGCCGAACGCCGCGACGGTCGCTTTGATGGCAGTGGCGATGGCGTCACGGCTGCAAATATCGACTGCGGTACTGCCAACGAACTCCGCTGACGTAACGGCCTTGAGTTCATCGGCCACGCCGGCCGCGGCTGCCTGGTCGCGGTCGGCAACCATTACGTGTGCGCCGCGCGCGGCTGCCAAAAGCGCCGCTTCCCGGCCGATGCCATTGGCTCCGCCAATGATCAATGCAATGCGGCGGCTTAGCTCCTTCTCGGGAGGCTGGCGGCGAATTTTGGCTTCTTCCATGGCCCAGTACTCGATGCGGAAGGCCTCAATGGCGGGCAGGGCTACATAGTTCGAGAAGACCTTGAAGCTTGCCGGGTCAAAGCCTTGACCGCACTGGGGTAACGTCCCTTTCACTTCGCCCTCGCCGAGCAGGGATGCGCCTTCCATCACGTGAATGGCGTTGGTATAGAACTCGCCGGTGATGCGGGCTTCGGTCTTGTTCTTGCCAAAGCTGAACATGCCCAAGCCGGGGATCAGGACGACGGTTGGGTTGGGGTCTCGCAGTGCAGGTGAGTCCGCCTTGGCGAACGAGTGATAATAAGCGCGGTACTGGTCGCGGTATTCGGCCAATGAAGCTTTGATGCTGGCCTTCAACTCGTCAAGGCCGGCGCCGGCTTGCCAGGGTACAAAGAGCGGCCGGATCTTGGTGCGGATGAAGTGATCCGGGCAACTGGTGCCGAGGAAGGCTAAATCTTTGCCGTGCGCTGACCCAACGAACTGAAGCACATCGGGAGCGTCGGAAAAACTCGCGATCCAGCGCTTTTGTACACTGATTTGGCCGCGCAAATAGGGCGCGATTTGGACGGCGAGCTGACCGCGGTCCGGGCGGTTGGTGACGATTTCACCACCGAAACGCGTCGAGCCTTTGGCGATTCCGTGCCGCTCAATGAACTGGCCGATCTGGTCAATGATCGTAAGGGTGTTCGTGTAGCACTCGCGCTGCGTCTGGCAGATCGGAAGAGCGTCGTGTAGGGAAAG
>OCZT010008003.1_pt1 | contig 10323 bp, 11 predicted proteins | sample 1539031 | NCBI WGS metagenome assembly OCZT01 (sample SAMEA3539308, study PRJEB22396) | soil metagenome | biome: tundra; feature: field; material: soil | place: USA | collected 2010-05 | depth 0.15 m
GTCGCCGGAGGACTTTGGCTTGGCGTTGCCGTAGCCGTCCGCGAACCAGCCGCCTCCTTTGAAGGAGATCGCGGGCGCGGAGATGACCCGCTCCAGCAGGCCTTCACAATGCGGGCATTCAGTGATCTCCGGATCGGAGAACTTCTGAATCTTTTCCGTGCGACGTTGGCACTGCGTGCATTCGTATTCGTAAAGCGGCATATCGTATCTCTCTTCCGGCCTGGTGAAGCATCTCAAAGAAATGCAACTAAAAGAGAACTTTGAAATGAAGAGCCCAAGGGTCGGCGATGCTTTATACATCGTATTCCGTTACAAACAGAATTATCTGTAACTCGACTTGTTCGTTACGTGGCTGCTATACCTTTCCAAGTTCCACCAGGCGCACGCTGGCGATGGCTTCGACCTTGCGGAGTGCTTCAATCGCTGCTGCGGCATCGCTTGGACTTTGCACGTCGATCTGGACAACGGCCAACGCCTGACCCTGAGGAACGCGCTGCGAGCGGGTCGATCGGCCCAGGGCAAAGTTCGCGATATTCAGCGAGTGCTCGCCCAGGATAGTGCCGATGCGCCCAACCACGCCGGGAACATCGTGGTTGCGGATCGCGACCAGTGTGCCATTCAGCGGGGCCTCGATGTCGATGCCGTCGTAGGTGAGCAGGCGTGGCGAGTTGCCGTGCAGAACGGTCGCCGATGCGCTGGCGTCGCCGTCCGTGGAGTGCAGGACGATTTTGAGTGTGCTTCCGGTACCGCCGGTGGTGAATTCTTTTTTGTCCTCTTGAATGCGGATGCCACGTTCCTGCGCGATGGCCGCCGCATTGATGCGATTGACCGCGTCCTCGTTTGCGAAGACACCGCAGATGGCAGCGTTGCGAATGAGGTCGGTCTTGCCCTGGGCGAGCCGGCCGGCGTAGGTGATCTGGATACTCTCAAGATTTCCGGGCGCCGCATGCGAGAGAAACAGGCCAAGGCGCTCGGCCATGTCGATGTACGGCGCGATCTTGACGTACTCCTCGTGCGAGAGCGAAGGAACGTTGACGGCGTTCTGCACGACACCGAGCTTCAAGTAGTCGCGCACCTGCTCGGCGAGCTGGATGCCGATCGCCTCCTGCGCCTCGTTGGTAGAGCCTGCGATATGTGGCGACAGAAGCACGTTGTCGAGGCCGAAGTAGGGCGAATCCTTGAGGGGCTCCTGGCGGAAGACATCGAGCGCTGCACCTGCGACGTGGCCCGACTTGATGGCTTCGGCGAGCGCTTCGTCGACGATCAGTTCGCCGCGCGCGCAGTTGATGATGCGGATGCCGGGCTTCATGATCTTGATCGACGTAGCATTGATCATGCCCTCGGTCTGCGTAGTGAGGCCCACGTGGAGGGTGAGATAGTCGGACTTCTTGAATATCTCGTCGATGGGCACGAGCGTGACCTCATTCTCACGCGCGATGACCGGCGCAATGAATGGGTCGTAGCCGATCAGTTCCATGCCGAAGCTGCGCGCACGGCGGGCGACTTCGAGGCCAATGCGGCCGAGGCCGACAATGCCGAGCGTCTTGCCGCGAAGCTCTGAGCCCTGCAGCGACTTCTTCTCCCACTTGGCTGAGTGCATCGTGGCGTTGGCGCGGGGAACGGAACGCGCCATCGCGATCATCAGGCCAACGGTGAGTTCGGCGACGGCAACCGCATTTGCGCCCGGCGTGTTCATCACGACGATGCCGCGGTGCGTGGCTGCGTCGGTGTCGATGTTGTCGACGCCCACGCCGGCGCGGCCGATGACACGGAGGTTCGGCGCAGACTCCAGCAGCTTGGCGTCCGCCTGCACGGCGGAGCGGACGACCAGCGCATCGGCGTCGGCGAGTTCGGCCTCGAGGCCGCCGGGGCCGAGCTTGGCGATCTGGTCGGAGGTGACGACGTTCCAGCCGGGTTCCTGCTTCAACACCGCCAGCGTCGCCGGCGAGACTTTTTCTGCGAGTACGATCTTCATGAACATCCTTTTTGGGGTGGTGCTTTAAGTGCGTGATGTTGTCGCTGACTTACAGTTTAAGGGATCATTTGATTCAGCGAAAATAGTGCGGAACGAAGCTGCTTAAATTATCGGTGACCGGGCCGCTTGACTCGCGGATGCCCATGCCGCCGCACTCCTGGTCGATCATCCACAGGCCGAGGACGGGAAATCGCGCATGGCCTGTCGTGTCGTGAAACACAGCTTCGGGGGCGAGCGCCTGGAGGATGCGCGCGCCATCGTAGGGACCGTCGGTGCTGACCGTGGCGACGCCGTTGCGGACCACCGTGATGTTAGCTCCTTCGCGCGAGTGGAGCGGCTTGCGGATGAAATCGCGCATGCCGTGGGTCGCACCGTCCCCGTTTGAATCGAAGTATGCGGGCAGCAGGTTTGCGTGATTCGGGTAAAGTTCCCACAGGATCGGCAGGATGCCCTTGTTCGAGAGCAGCATCTTCCAGATGGGCTCGATCCAGTGCATGTCGCGGTAGGTCGCGAGGGCATGCGCGGCGAACTGCTCTTCCATCATCGTCTCCCACGGGTAGAGCTTGAAGATGGAGTCGATGCGATCTTCCTTCAGATCGAGGAAGGAGTTGCGGGCCTCGTTCCAGCCGATGTCGAGCATCGCGATCGGCTGAGTGGAAAGACCCGCTTGCTGCGCCGTGTCCTGCAGGTAGGCGAGCGTCAGGATGTCTTCGGGCTCGTCTGTGCCCGCGAAGTAGACCGTCGCGTTGAGGTGCGGCGCAATGTCCTTCCACTTGGCGATCAGGCGTTCGTGGATGGAGTTGAACTGGTCAGGCTTTGCGGCGAGGAAGGTCAGAAAGTGTGGGGTCGAACTCAGCGACGGGCCAACTTCTTCGAGCCAGTGCCACTGGACGACCGCGGCCTCGAGCAGCGAGGTGGGCGTGTCGGCGTTGTATTCGAGGAGCTTGGGAGCCTGGCCCGATTGCGCGCCGGCCCAGCTGAAGTCGAAGCGGCCGTAGAGTGCTGGCGGTTCGGCGTTCCATGCCCACTCGATCACGGGGATGGCTTCGGCTGGAATCTCAAGTTCGGCATAGCGCTTGTTGTCGATGATGTGCTGCGCGGCGGCGAGGCACATCTCCTGCATGGTGTTGGCCGCGGCTTCGAGCGTATCAACTTCAGCGGCGGTGAACTCGTAGCAGGCGGACTCGTCCCAGTAGGTGCGGGGCGCCATCGCTTCGGGCGAGTGGTACGTCAGGCCGACGGACTCGACCTTGGTCTGCCAATCGGCGCGCGGAGTCAGGGTGATTCGCTGCATTATTCTGCCGCCCCGTGTTCGCCGCTGGCGTGCGTGCTGCCGAAGCCGCCGCGCGCAGTCGAGTAGGAGGCGCCAGGGACGGGTGCGAAACCGCCACCGCCGACTGCCGTGCCCGGCGCATATCCGCCCCAGCCGCCGTAGTAGTAGCGGAAGACTCCGGGCACACCGGGGTGGTAGTAGTTGTTGTTCTGCTGGCCGGGCTGGTTCTCGCAGAAGCTGTCGTCGACCACTACGTTGTGCTCGTCGACGCAGCGCTTCATCTGCGGCTGGCGGCAGCCCGCGAGCATCGAGAGTGCCGCGGAGGCGAGCAGAGGAGCGGCGACGTGCGTTGAGCGCTTCATCTTGGCTTTCTGCAGACGCGGCAGGACAATGGCCCGTCCTGCCGCTTTAACTGCGGGCTTACTTCGCTCCGACCAGCGCGGCGCCTACGTCGGCGTGCTTGAGCGAGCAGCAGGCGTCGGTGCGGCCACAGAGGCAGGATGCGTCGGCGGCTGCGGTGGCGGAGCGCTCGGCGAAGACCTTCTGCGCGGCGATGAGGCCGTTGCCGAAGGCGAAGCCGGGGTAAGGCAGCGACTTTGCGACGACCTGCTCCAGCGCGCCGACGATGGCGATGGTGTCCATGAAGTCGAAGAAGCCGAGGTGAGCGATGCGGAAGATCTTGCCCTTCATCTCGCCCTGGCCGTTGGTGATGATCGCTCCGAAGCGCGACTTGAGCTCCTTGACGATGACGCCGGAGTCGACACCTGCGGGCGGCAGGACCGCGGTTGCGGCGGCCGACGGCGCGTCAGGAGCGAAGAGCGTCATTCCGAGCGCCTGCACAGCGGCGCGAGTCATGGCGGAGACGGTCTCTGCGTTCTCAACCAGCTTCTTGCGGCCGGCTACGAGGTCCCCATCGGCCTGGGCAGCGATCCAGTCGAGCGCGGCGGCGAGCGCGGCGATCAGGGCTACGGCAGGCGTGTAGGCGCTCTCGCCAAGCTTCGCGTTCTTGCGCTCCTTGCGGAGGTCGAAGTAGTAGCGCGGATTGTAGCTCGCTTCCATTCGGTCCCATGCGCGCTGACTGACTGCGAGATAACTGAGTCCGGGCGGAATCATTACGGCCTTCTGCGATCCGCCGATGAGGACGTCGACGCCGAGCGCGTCCATTCGACGCCGAGCGCGTCCATGTCGAGATGCGTGGTGCCAAGGCCGGTGATGGCATCGACGATGAGCAGCGCCTCGGAGTGCGTGTCCTTGAGCAACTGGGCGACGGCAGGGACGCAGTGGCGGACTCCGGTCGACGTTTCAGAGGACTGCATGAAGACGGCGCGGGTTTCGAGCTTGAGCGCGGCCTTGACCTGGTCGAGCGAGAAGGTCTGTCCGTAGGGCGCGGAGACGACATCGACTTCACAGCCGAAGGCCTTGGCGAGAGCGGTCCAGCGTTCGCCGAACTTGCCGGCGGTGAGGACGAGGACGCGATCTCCGGGCGAGGTAAGGTTGGAGACGGACGCTTCCATTGCGCCGGTTCCGGAACTCGACAGGATGATGACGTCGTTCTTGGTGCCGACGAACTCTTTCAACTGCGCAAGCACGCGAGTGTACATCGCGCGGAACTCTGGTGTGCGGTGGTGAATATCGGCCGCGGCCATGGCGAACTGGGCGGCAGGAAGCAGAGGCGTTGGGCCTGGCGTGAAGAGGCGGGTCTTTCGGATCATAGTTGTATTGTATCCAGCCTTGCGGCGCTTTTCGTTACAAATGGGCGATATCCGGTTTTTCGGATGGGACGTTGCGGAGTGCGGCGATTCTCACTTTGCGAGTTCGGCTTTGACTAGTTCGGACACTAGTTTGCCGTCGGCGCGCAGGCCTGTGGCCTGGATGCTCTGCTGGGCGAGCTTCATGGCGGCGCCCATGTCGCGAGGGCCGGGCTTGGCTCCGGTTGAGGCGGCGAGTTGGGCGATGGCAGCGACGACGATCTCGCGGATCTGGTCCTCGCCGGCGGCCTGGGGCATGTAGGCCTCGATCATGGCGATCTCGGCTTGCTCCTTGGCGGCGAGTTCGGGGCGATTGCCCTTGGTGAAGCTCTCGACCGACTCGCGGCGCTGCTTGAGCAGCGTGGTAAGTATCTGAGTCTGCTCGGCGTCGGTGAGCGGCTGGCGCTTGTCGATCTCTTTGGAGCGCAAGGCGGATTTGACCATGCGGAGGGTGGTGAGGCGGTGCTCGTCCTTCGCCTTCATGGCGGTGATGATGTCGGCGTTGATGTTTTCGGCGATGCTCATAGTTGTTTTTTTCTCACACGGGGTATCTTGCAGGGAAGTCGTTTTGTTTGTGCTGGTTAGCGACGGTATGTGCCTGCAAAATACTCATTCCATTGGTGTTATGTCTAAAATATTCTATCCATTGGAGTTATGGGTAAAAGGTGCACGGGTTGGCGGCTAAAATGCTCTATTCATTTAGGTTACTGCTAAAATCTTCTTTCTATTGGAGTTATGGCGACCAAGGGTGCGATCTGGCTGGCAGCCGACTCTCCCTTAATTTTCCCCTTCTTTAATTGTACCGGTTTGAAGGGGTGAAATCGGCAACTATCTTTTGTGCGAAAGGGCGCGTGGTTATTGGGGATTCGCGTTTTTTTGTGAGCCGGGGGGCTTGACATGCGATTTTGCTGAGCAATTTCGCGAAAAATAGTTGACAGGCTTCGAGGGCTTGCGAATATCGCCAGCAGATCATCCACTAGCCTCCGCTGCGCCACATCACGATCACGCGAAACCGTCGCCGCAAACATGTGGAAGTTCCCCACCTTCCGCACCCGCTGCACCACGCCCTTCGCATCTCCCGAATCGACGCCTCGCCCCGCGTCCACAGCGTCTCCATGATCTGCAACTCGAAAAGCTAGCGGAGAAAGCAGTCAGCGAAGGCAAGTACGAAATGCGGGGGTCTCTCCACTGCGCTTCGCTTCGGTCGAGATGACGCAGTTTTTTGGAGGGGCGTAGGAGAACAGGCAACGGCAAAGGCCAATGCGGGGGTTCTTCACTGCGTTCAGGATGACAAGCAAGAAAAAGAGAAGCAGATTCCTCCGCTGCTCTGCGGAATGACAAACAAAAACGAGCAACAGCAAAAGCGAAATGCGGGGGGCTCTCCACTGCGCTGCGCCTCGGTCGAGATACCGCGGTTTCGGGAGGCTCGTAGGAGAACAGACAAGGGCGCGGTTTGTTAGCATGGTGAGGTGAATGCTATGCGTCTGACCCAAACGAAAATCTACCGCTCTTTGATTGTCGCCGCTGCTGTTGTGGCGATGCTGACCTTTGCCGCTGTGCCCGGATTTGCGCAGAGGGCTGCGCCTCCGGGAACGGGGGATCCGTTCAAGGATACGTCGATGTTCAAGCCGCCGGCGGGGGCGCGGGTGGCGATCGTGGAGTTCGAGGACCTGGAGTGCCCGGCGTGCGCCCATGCGTTTCCGATTGTTCATGCGGCGGCGGCGCATTACGATATTCCGCTGGTGCGGCGGGACTTTCCGCTGGGGGGAATGCACATCTGGAGCCTCGACGCGGCGGTGTGGGCGCGGTATCTGCAGGACAAGGTTTCGCCGAAGACGGCGGAGGACTATCGTGGGGCGATATTTGCCGCGCAGACAGGCATTGCCAGCAAGGACGACATGCTGAGCTTTACGCGGCGGTTCTTCCAGTCGCATGGAGTGCAGATGCCGTTCGTGGCCGATCCGGCGGGGCAGTTGATGAAGGAAGTGAAAGAAGACCACGCGGTGGGCGAGCGGATGGGACTGCAGCACACGCCGACGATCATCGTCTGCTCGCAGCGGGAATGGGTGCATGTGACGGACGTTTCGCTGCTGTACCAGACGATCGATGAGGTGGAGGCGAAGGCCGGCCCGGTGAAGACGGCAGCGGCGACGAAGAAGACGACTCACTAGAGCAGTGGATGCGGGGGAGCAAAGCTTGAAGCGACTTGGGATTCTGCTCTCCGGGCGAGGATCGAACTTCCTGGCTATCGCTGAGGCGATTCGGCGGCACCGCTTGCAGGGCGCGGAGATCGCGGTGGTGCTGTCGAACAAGGCGGACGCCGCGGGATTGCAAGCTGCGCGCGAGATGGGGCTGGCGGCGTTTGCCGTTCCGTCGGCGGGACGCAAGCGGGCGGAGCACGATGCGGAGATGATCGCCCGGCTGCACCAGCATCGCGTGGACGTGGTGTGTCTGGCAGGCTACATGCGGATTCTGAGCGCGGAGTTTGTGCGGGCGTTTCCGAATCGAATTCTGAATGTGCACCCGTCGCTGCTGCCGTCGTTTCCGGGACTGGATGCGCAGGCGCAGGCGCTGGAGTTCGGCGCGAAAGTGGCGGGATGCACCGTCCACTTTGTAGATGAGGCGGTGGACAGTGGCGCGATCGTGGTGCAGCGGGCTGTTCCAATCTTCGATGAGGATACGGCGGAGAGTTTGTCGGCGCGGGTGCTGGAGCAGGAGCACATTGCCTATCCGGAGGCGATTGCGCGGGTGTTGAGTGGGGAGTACGAGTTTGTCGGGCGGCGGTATGTGCGGCGTAGCGAGAAGGCTTATCCCAAGGGCTGATCGACCGCCGCGGAGAAGAGCCCGGGGCTAAAGCCCCACGCTAATCCGAAGAGCAACAGCAGAGGGGTTTCGGCACCTCAAAAGCCCCACGCTAATCCGAAAAGCTAGTCCTCGTCATCGGACTGGGCGCGCCGGGCCGGAGTGGAAGATGTTGCTGATCGATCCGATCAGGCCAAAGGCCTGCAGCAGCCAGACGACGACCGCGATGATGACGATGATGCGGATGATCTGCTTGATCGTGCGATCCATGGGGATGAGCTCGACCAGGTAGAGCAACAGGCCGATGACAACCAGCGTGACGATGATCCCGACAATTCCAGACGTGAGCATGCGAGTCTCCTGCTTCGTTGGATGCGGGAAATGGTAGCGTCCCCCTGCGGATGCTGAAAAGTTTTTTGGCGCGTCAGATTTCGAGGATGACGGGCATGATCAGCGGGCGGCGGCTGGTGCTCTTCTGGATGTAGCGCTTGAGGTCGGTGCGGATCTTCTCTTTGATGACGCCGTAGTCGGCCTTCTCTTCGTCGCTGGAGGTTTCGAGGGTGCGCTGCACGACCTGGCGCGATTCGGAGATCATGGCGGGGTCGTCGATGGCGAATCCGCGCATGACGATCTCGGGGAAGTTCTCCACCTGTCCGGTGCGCTTGTTGATGGTGATAATGGGCAGGACGATGCCGCCCTCGGAGATGTGCTGGCGGTCGCGGATGACGACATCCTCGACCACGTCGATCGACCCGCCGGCGTCGATGCAGACGCGGCCGACGGTGATTTTGCCGCTCTTGGTGGCGCTGGTCTTGTCGAGGTCGAGGATTTCGCCGTCTTCGAGGAGGATGACCTTCTCGACGATGTCCAGGCCTCCGGCGAGTTCGGCGTGGCGCTTGAGGTGGCGGTAGTCGCCATGGATGGGGACGAAGAATTTGGGGCGCAGGAGGTTGATCATCAGGCGCAGCTCTTCCTGCGAGCCGTGTCCGCTGACGTGGATGAGGCCCTGGGTGCCGTCGTCGTGGATGACCTTGGCGTCGCGGCGCTCAAGATGGTCGATCATGCGGTAGATGGACTTCTCGTTGCCGGGGATGACGCGCGAACTGAGGACGACGGTGTCGCCGGCGTCGATATGGGCGTACTTGTGATTGTTGACGGCGGCGCGGGAGAGCGCGGACATGGGCTCGCCCTGCGTGCCTGAGATCATGACGACGATCTTGTTGGACGGCATGTCGCGAATCTGGCCGGGGTTGATGATGAGTCCCGGGGGCAGGTCGAGATAGCCTAGGTCCTGGGCGATCTCGGTGGAGTTGTCGAGCGAGCGGCCGACCACGGCGACCTTGCGGCCGTGCGCGGCGGCGAGTTCCATGGCGATGCGGATGCGGTGAATCGACGAGGAAAAGCAGCTGAAGAAGAGCTTCTTTTTGGCCTGGGAAAAGATCTCGTCGAGGCGCGGGCGGACGGCGCGCTCGGACGGGGTGTAGCCGGGGCGATCGACGTTGGTGGAGTCCTGCAGCAGGCAGAGCACGCCCTGCTTGCCGAGTTCGGCGAAGGCGTGCAGGTCGAATGGCTTGGCGTCGGGGGACGAGAGGTCGATCTTGAAGTCGCCGGTATGCACGATAGTGCCGATGGGGGTGTGGATGGCGAGGGCGACGCAATCGACGAGCGAATGCGTGACCCGGATGGGCATGATGGAGAATGGCCCGATGGTGAAGCGGCGGCCGGGGAGGATTTCGATCAGCTCGGCATCGTCCAAGAGGCGGTGCTCTTCCAGCTTGCCCTCGACCAGGGCGAGGGTGAACTCGGTGCCGTAGACGGGGACGTTGAGCTCGGAGAGGATCCAGGGCAGGCCGCCGATGTGGTCCTCGTGCCCGTGGGTGAGGACGATGGCGCGGACTTTTTCGCGGTTTTCGGTCAGGTAGCTGATATCGGGGACGACAATGTCGACGCCAAGGAGCTCTTCTTCGGGGAACATCAGGCCGGCATCGATGACGATGATGTCATCCTGCCATCGGAGGGCCATGCAGTTCATGCCAAACTCGCCCAAGCCCCCGAGGGGGATCATTCGCAATTTATCTTGTGCCATTTAGACCGATTCTACACCCCGTAAGTCTGCGACCTGACATTGGCGGGTATGAGGGAGCAGAGCATCTGCCGGTTGATCATGATGTGCGCGCAACGAGTGCCTCCTTGTGCGCCAGCCGATTCGCCAGGTTGGTATGCACAAGATCGAAGATCCGCTCATGCTCCTGTGTCCGCAACATTGGAAAGCAGGGACAGAATCGCCACCCCTCCGCAGCCATTCGCGGAGCGAGGTCGATAGCGCGGGCGTCGCGTCCTAAAGAATGATCGTTGTCTCCTGGAATGCGCTTGAGGCTGTCGAATACAGCCTCGATGACCTCGTCGGAAACACAGTCGCAATTGTCTCCGCAACACGCTTGCATCGTCTTCTTTGGGTCGGACGCCATGGACTCAATCCTCCGAGCAGGGGTAGTTTGCCAGCCAGCTTAAGGTGCGCGGCCGAG
>OCZT010008004.1_pt1 | contig 10322 bp, 2 predicted proteins | sample 1539031 | NCBI WGS metagenome assembly OCZT01 (sample SAMEA3539308, study PRJEB22396) | soil metagenome | biome: tundra; feature: field; material: soil | place: USA | collected 2010-05 | depth 0.15 m
ACAAGGCGTGCCTCGACCGTGTCGGGAATATCAGCCGCATCCTCAGGGCCGTCGTGGACTCCGGCGAAAGCTCCGCGCGTCTTTGCCTGACCTTCAAGGCGGCTGGCGATCTCCTTGTAGACCTCCTGGACATGCATGCGCTCGGCCTGGTCCTTCGCGCGCCGCGAGATGTTGGCTTGCAGGTCATACCAGTACCTCCCGCCGGCGCTATAAAAGTACGTCGCTCGGTCGGCGAGCGCGGCAAGCGCGGAGTGAAAGTTGCCCGGCACGTCACCGGGTGTCGCGGTCCCGAGGAACACGCGCTGAGCTTCCAGACCCTTGTGTGCCGAGCCGATCGTCGGCGCGGCGCCGAAGAACACAGCGCGCGCGAGGCGCTGGGTCAGCGAGCGCTGCCCAAACAGCGGCTTGCCCGCGTCGATCTTGGCGGGCTCCGAGTTCGAGCCGTCGACATCGGCGTCGATGACGGCCTTCCAAGAGTCCTGCAGGTACTGCGTCAGCTCGGAGTTCACCGACGAGGCCCCGATCGGGATCGACGCGGGCATGATCAGCGGGGACTGATCCTCCCCGACCCATAGCGCGTGGATGACGGTGTTCATCAGGCGCAGCACGCCGCGAGTGCGCTGGAAGCGCTCGAGGCTCGACCAGTCCTCGTATAGCCGGTCGAACAGCTCGGGGTGAATCGGGTAAGTCTGCTTGATGCGGTCTTCGTAGCTGCCGTCGCGGGCCTCGCGCGGGAACTCGTCGGCGTAACGGTGGTACATCTCGACAAAACCGCGAGCCGTCGCGTTGATGGATGCGAGCGCGTCGGCGTCGGGCGTGACGAACAGCCGCTGACGGACTATGTGGTAAGCCTCGTTTGGGGATGCGGGACGCCACTGGTCGGCTACGCGCCGCACGACGTTCTGCAAGCGCTTGAGTGCCTCAAGGCCGTGCGCACCACCTACCTCCTCGGCGTTGCCGACGGCCGGCTGGGCGTCATCGCCGCTCTCCGACGCTGGGATCGAGATGGCTAGCAGCACGCCCGGAGTGCCCTTGACGGCCTCGGTCAGCGACTGCGCGAATGTGAACTGGTCGTCGAACGTTCCGCCCGCGAGGTCGTCGCGACCGACAAGGCTTCGCGCATAGGCGACCCACTCGTCGATCAGGATCACCGCTGGGGCGTATGCGCTGAGCAACTCGTGTAGCGCCTGCCCGGGCGGGGTACGGTCGGCGTCAGCGGTCGCGACCTTCGCGAATGCGTCCTTGCGGCCGAGCTGCCAGGCGAGCTCGCCCCAGATCGTGTTGACCTGTGTCCCGTCGGGCTTGACCGAACCGGACGGCGAAATGTGGTTGCCGACGAGCGCCACGCGCCGCACACCTCCGGCCAAATCCCCGAACGGTGTTTCGGACAGCATGTCTTGGACGTCTTGCGGATAGTCGGCGAGCGGTGTCCCCGACGCCAGGTGCCATAACGCGAGCATCGAGTGAGTCTTGCCGCCGCCGAAGTTCGTCTGCAGGTTGACGACCGGCGAGGCGTTTTGATCGCCGGCGAGGCGCCGGACCGCTCGGTCGATGAGGTCGCGTAGGCCCTCGGTGAGGTACGTACGTGCGAAGAACTGGACCGGCTCGGCGTAATCCCTGCCTGCGTCTTCCGTCGCGGCGACCTTGTAGAGATCAGCCGCGAACTCGGCCGCCTGAAAGTTCCCGGTCGCGACGTCATCGTGCGGCGCCAGCACCTCCCGCCACGGACGCAGCCCAGCCGACTCAGGCGTCACCGCCGCAGACTTCAGCACCTTCCGATCGTCCTTGTCGGCGGTGATGCGTCGCAAACCCAGACGGATCGACTTCACCTCATCTGCGACCAGCGGGGACCCGATCGACGCAAGCAACCGCTCCGCGGTGTCCAGGCAACGGTAGGCATCGTCGTCGGTGAAGGACTTGTTGTGGGCCCAATCGTTGCGGGCTTCGCGCAGCTCCTTGGAGTACCCTTGACCGACTCGGCCGATCGCGTCGTCGAACGGATACCAGCCCTGCTTGATGCTGTTCGGAACGTTCTCGGTGAGCATCCGCAACTGCACCTGCGGATCGAGCTGGTGGTAATCCTTGCTCCCCGTCCCTTTCTTCTTGTCCTTCAGCGCCACGAGCGACGTCCACGAACTGCCCTCCTTGAGCACAGGCGCGACCGCGCTCGAGATGAACTCGTCAAGCGGAGGAGCAAGCAACTCGAACATCCTGCCGACGCGATCACGGTTGGAGGTCGCCATCGATCAGCCCTCCTCCCCGAGCAACTCAGCCACCATTGATGTCTCGAACTGCGCAGAGGTCTCAGTCGCCTCCCCCTCGTCAACGTCACGCTGAACTGCCTTGCCCATCGCTTTCTCCACGAGCACACACAGGCGCTCGCGCCTCTCAATGAAGAATCCATCGATGTCGTCGTTGCGCAGCGACGGAGCGGGAACGAGGTGTCCCTCCAGCAGCTCGTCAAGCTGCGTGTCAGCTATCTGTGCCTTCTTCTCAATCGTCGTCAGATACCTCGAAGGTGCGGCGCCTCCGATCGAGCGGTTGGTGTCGTATGCGATTGCGGTCTTGTTGACGATGCTCTCACGCCGCTCGTCGTCAATCCCGTGCTGCTCGCACCAGTGCTTGGGGAAGATGTGGTGGATGTCGACCTTGAGGCTTGCGTACTGAACCTTGTCGAGTGCCTTGTCCTTCATCCAGTCTCGCGCTCCGTTTGCCAGCAGCAGCGCGTAGATGCCCTTGTAGGCGGCTGCATTCCTAGTCCGCAGCGAGTGTAGTCGCGACTCCACAAAATTCGCATCCTGCACGGTTCGAGGCGTCGAAGCCTCTGCCTCGTCGCGAGCCCAAGCTGGCACTTGCTCGATATCGCGTACAAAGCGCGTCTCGATCGCGCCTCCGTAGAGCTCGCCGAGGATTCCGGACCAGAACCAGCGACCGATGCACTCACTCGGCCCGATCAGGTCCGCGTCGTCGCCCATGATCACGCGTAGCGTCGCAAGCGGCACGAGCTGCTTGGGGTAGGGAATGAACTTGTCGGTGAAAATATGCCGGTCAGCGAGAAAGTCGGCGGCCCAGAGAAACGCCTCGCGGAGCGGGTCGACCCATGCAAGATACTCGTCGAGCGTGAGCTTCAGGATGTCCTCGCGGCGGGCAGACACCGCGGGCGGCTTGTTCGTGTTATCTGCATGGTTGCGTGCACGTGTTGCAAGCAACGTGATGGCTTGGAGGAAGTCGGTGTTCTCGATGCCAGCGAGTGTGGGCTGCTCCGCGAACCGCTTCTGAGTCGCAATCCAATCGTCGTTGAGACGAAAGTCAGTTCCATGCTGGTCGAAGTGCTTCTTGTCCCCGGCGAAAGTGGCGGTTAGCAGCTCGAAGACGTTCAGTGCCAGGCCACCGGTGTTCACCTTCTCGAACACCGTGGCAACGGCCGCCTTGTTAGTTGCAGTGTCGAGCTCGATTGCCGGAATGTTGTAGGTGGTTACTGGCTTGATGACTTTCGCGTGAAAGGCACTTGCCCGCTCTTTGTCAGCCATCGCAAACAGCCAGGTGACTGTGTCGTTGCCGAACAGCAACCGCACGGGGAAGTAACCCTCTGCCCGCTCTTGATCCTCGGTCGAGAGATCCAGCTCGATCTCCCTGCCGAAATTCGAGCGTACTATGCCATCCCCGGGGATCGAACGGACGGCCTCGTCCATTCGGTCCTCGCCCTCGAGCGCAAGCGCCATATCGATGTAGTAGCGACGTTTGAGGAGCTTGCCGCGGCTATCCATCGTCGAGACCACCCCATCTCCGCTCAACGCCTGGGTTAGGGAGGTGAGGCGCTGCTGACCGTCAAGGAGAAGCAAGGCGGGCTCGGCGCCCGCTACGACGCTCGTGCCCGCCAGGGGCTTCGGCTTGAAGCGCACCTGGTCGTTGCCCGTCTTCAGGAGCATGACCACACCGAGCGGGTGACCACGCATGATCGTGACAAGCAGGGAGCGGATCCGCTCGTCCTCCCACTTGTAAGCGCGCTGGAAATCGGGCAGCTGGATGCGGCCGGAGTTGGTCCACTCCAGATACTCGGCAAGCTCGTATAGCGGCGTTTGAAACCCCATTGATCAGTTCTCCTCGAACGCGAACGCAGCCTGCTCGCCCGGGTTGTCCTGCGTTATGCGCGCAGCTTGCACTATCTCTGGCCAAGCTGTCGCGACCGTGTTGAACGCGAGAGCGTCTTGCGTCCAGCCGTTCTTCTCGGCAATCGAGAACAGCAGGAACGCGAGCTCCTTGACGAGTTCGAAGTCGATCGCGCCGTCTGGCCGGTCTCGCGCCCCCGCAAGGAATACTCCAGCGGCTTGCAGGCCGTCGCGGTCCAGAATCGCGATGAGATGGTGCAGCACCTCCCAGATGCCGACGCGGTCGTCATCAAGCACGTCGTAGTCATCCGGAAGTCCGGTCGGGGACAGCAGCGTGACCTTGCCGGCAGCACTCGTCAGGATGCCGTCTCGAACCAGCGTCTCAACCGCAGTGTTGCGAGCACGAGCGAGATCATCAGCGACACCAAAGGCGCCCGTCTCGTAGCCGTGCTGACGATACCAAGCGATGGCGAAGCGAGTCGCTGGATCGAAGTCGCCCTCCTGCTCATTGAGTACCTCGTCGAGGATCTCATTGATCCGCGCGAGCGCCGAACGCACAGTCATCGTCGTGCCGTCGTTCTCGATGACCTTCGCGTAACGCGAGAACACCGCCATCCCGGGGCCTATCGCTGCCTGTGGCAGATCGACCGGAGCGATCGCGCCCTGCTGGAGGTCGCGCAGCGCTTGGGGTAGCTCAGTCTGAAGCGTAGTTATCAGTCCCCGTCGATCCGTTGTGGGCGCATCCTCCGGACGCGGCCGCAACGACAGAACGATTGACGAGGCAAGTGAGTTCGACTGGCGTGCTATCAGTCGAGTAGCACCCTCGGTTCGCATCGGCCAGGTAGAGGTGATCTCCCATCCGCCACCGATCATGCCGTCGAGGAGCGTTTCCCATCCAGTGGACGCGTCCCCGTCGTCGTTGTCGTCGGACTGCTTAAACGCGTAGTAGACGGTAACCGGAAAGTCGGGTGGCGCAGTCTGCCGAGCACGCGCGAATACGCTCCGAAACCCGGCCTCAAAGAAGTCCCGCGCGCCGTCTTTGCCACCGTGACGGTAGGGGTTAGCAACGAGCTCGTCGACCTTTGGAACAAGCATCGTGCTCAACAAGTCAGGGTGAACGTCGCGTAGCGACTTGCGAAGCCATACGTAGAAGAAGTCGGAGAGGTCGGAGTAGCCGATGTTGTCGTAATAAGGCGGGTCGGTGGAGAGCACCACACCGGGAGAAAACGCGCCGTCCTGCGCAGCCATTTGAGTAGCAAAGCCGGCTACCACGGGCCGTAGTCCCTCAAGGGTCTTCGCTGCGCCATCGACGACCCCGATCCAATCTCCTCCCGCACCGGCGAAAGGCATGGCTTCCGCGAAGTCCCAAACCATAGCGATCGCTTGGCGCCCGAATGCAGGGGCAGTCTTGTCCGCATCGGCACGCCATCGAGCGAGATTGCAATGGAAGACTGTCATCTTGCTAGCGCAAAGCCCGAGGTATGTCGCTACGGCGTCGGCGTAGGCTTGGGCATCGGTACCGCCGGCCTCAAGGCGCTCGCCAGCGGATACACCAGCCGCCAAGGCGTCACTGAGCACACGCTCGCGCGCCTGGATTACGAGGTCGCTGAACGTCGTCATAGCCAGAAGCTGGCGACTCGTGAAGAGATCAGCCCACCGCGTCATGCCGTAGTTCGGCGTTTTGAAGTCACGTGGGTTCGAGGGGAGGTCACCCTCTGGCCGGTTGACGACGAGGTCAACCTCTGCAGCAGCGGCCGCCATCGGCGTCGGTGACAGGTACACGCGCTGTCGGCCGCCATCGGCGACGACCGCTATCAGCTGGGCCCCGAGCCGCCTGGCCTGTCCCTCAGCACGGACGTGGTTCAACGCGACGGCCGAGCCGCAGGCGATGCACGTCGAGCCGTTGCGCCCGACAGTCCCGTCCTCGTCGGCACCGGGCGCCCCAGCTGGCCCGTGTCCGATTTCGAACTCCACGTGCTTGCCGCTCGGGTGTCCCGGGTCGGCAACGACGATAGGCCGTACCCATGCCTCCTTACCCTTCTTCTTGCCAAGCCACCACGAGCGCACGAGCGGCATCTCGATCCCGCACGCCGGGTTCGGGCACGTCACTGTTCGAGCCCAGATCCACGCGATCACTGTTGCCTTGGTCCCGTCGTCAAGCGTCGCCTCTGGATAGTGCTCGCCGATGAGCCGCTGTGCCTCGTCGCGCATCCACTCCCCGTAAGCGCGCACATCTGCAGCCAGCCCAGTCGCTCCCTCCCAGCTGGCGATCCGACCATCTGCAAATCCAGGGAACACAGGCGGGCGTCCGGCGAACTTCGGCGGGATCTCGATGAGCGCCTTGTTGATGAGTACGGCAACCGGGTTCAGATCGGAGGCGTGCGCCTCCAGCCCGAGGCGCTGAGCCTCAAGGGGTATCGAGCCACCGCCCGCGAACGGGTCGAGGATTGGTGGCGGTTTTCCGTCCGTTGATTTGAGGATCTCCTCGCGTGCTTCCACGAGCAGTCCCTGATCCCGCGTGTTCTCCCACACGACGAGCCGTTCGATGATTCCATGCAGCCGCTCGCGCTCGACGCGTTGCGCGTCCTCGGTCGGGAAGCGATCAGGATGCGACGAAGGGTCGTCGACGAGCTGAGCGAACAGCACCGCTCGGGCCGTGGCGAGTGGCCGTCGTGCCCACCAGAGATGCAGCGTCGACGGGTGGCCGTGGCGAATCGACTTCTCGCGCGCGGACTCCTTGTTGATCGTCTCGAGCGGCAGCGCTACCTCGATGAGCTTGCGCATCGGCGCATCCGCAGCGTGGTTCCCGTTGTGAGTCGTCATCGGCTCAGAACGGCTCCCGGCCTTGCGCCCATGTCGTCTCCCACTTGCCGCGGTGTCCGGTTGCGTCGAAGTCCCCGGCGTCGAAGCCCGCGAACGGGTTCTCAAGGTAGCGTGCCTCGTCGTGCTCGGGACCGCGCGGATCGACCCGCACGAGCGCCAGCCGGTAGCGAGGCGCGCTGTTGAGTGCCGTGAGCACCTCGTTGTGCGTCACGAAGAAGTCCTCCGCGCCCGCTATACGGGCCTTGACCTCGATTCGGATCGGGTCCTCGCCGTCGCGGTGGGCGAGGATGTCGAAGCCGGGGTTGTTGAACGCCTGCTCGACAGGGGTGCGCCCGAGCCCGTGCTCGGCCGCCAGCACGAGCTCTACGCCTCGACGCTCGACCTCCTTTGTCTCGATGGCGTGCATCGGCGCGTCGGCGGGAACCTCAGCCTGCACAGCCGACAGCGGCAGCACGAGCGCGGCGGTTAGGACCCGCGGCGGCCTGGCTTGCATCTCCAGCTGGCGGTCGAGCAGCGCCAGTCGCGCGGTACGCCGGCCCTCCAGATCGGCCGCCTTGAACATCAGGCTCGTGTGACTCTCGCGGGGCTTCTTGCCAGCCTGCTCCTGCTCTTGGGCGACCATTGCCTCGAGCACGAGCCGGTTGCTCTCCTGGTCCAGGCGCTGCTCGACTTGCTCGCGCACGCGCTGGAGCTCGACCTCGCGACGCAGCTTTACCTCGCTCAAGAACACCGGTAGCTGGTTGGCGATGATCCAGCTCGCCGCCTGCTCCTCAGCCTGCGCCAACCACGAAAGCTCCCGGGCCGCGACGACCTGGTCTGTCGGCGGCGCGGCCACGCAGTCGAGGTACGGTGCATGCCCGGCCTCTTCCACCGTGCCGTGCTCGTCGATGTACGCGTAACCGAAACGGCGCGCGACCGACGTATCCGTCGCATCGACGATCTCCTGAACGACCCCGACGAGCAGGCGTGGCTCCTGAACGACCGGCGAGACGAGCACCGTGCCGCGATCGAGCAGCCGATGCCAGCGCACGAGCGCCTCATCGGTGACTGCGTCGTGCAGTGGGTGTCCAGGCGCGAGCAACTCGGCGCGAACGCCTGCGTCGTCAAGCACTTGCTCGATGTCGAACGTGACACGGTCATAGCGCGTCGCGATCGGGCCACGACCGGCCGAGCGCAGCTGAGCTGGGATGTGCGTGATCTCGAAGCGGCCATGCTCCCGCCGCCGGATCTTGCCACCGAGCCGCGTAAACGCCGCGCGGAAGGCCCCCTCGATGTAGTGAGGCTGCAGACGCCTCGCCCTTGCCTCGTCCATCAACGCGCGCAGCTCGGCGATGTCCGCGCGCTGCAGCGTGTCTGTGGTGAGCGCGCGCTCGGCCAGAAGCTCCTCGATCCCGCGGGCGACGCTCGCGTCGATTACCTTCTCCATGTTCGCCCGTGTCTCCGGCAGCTCGCCGTAGCGGATCGCGTCGATCAGCAGCGTGCGCAGCGGTGTCTCGCCGAAGGCCGTGCCGAGCACGTCGAACACCTTGCCGCCGTAAGCCTTGCGTTGCTCCTCGATCTTCGCCAGAAGCCGTACGAAGACCGCACCCTCACGGGTGTTGTCGGCGACGAGGTTCCACAGGCGGCAGACCTCGCGCTGGCCGATGCGGTGGATGCGGCCGAACCGCTGCTCGATCCGGTTAGGGTTCCACGGCAAGTCATAGTTGACCATCAGGTGGGCCGCCTGAAGGTTCAGACCCTCCCCGGCCGCATCGGTCGCGAGAAGAACCTGGCAGTCCGGGTTGTGCGTGAACTCCTCGGTGATCTGGCGGCGCGCAGTTCGCCGGACACCGCCGTGGATCGCCTTGACCGCCTCAGGCCTGCCGAGCAGCGAGCCGATACGTCGCGAGAGGTACTCGAGCGTGTCGCGATGCTCGGTGAACACGATCAGTTTGCGTCGCTCATCACTGCCTGCGGATGTCGCGAGCGTGTTGTCCTCCAGGATCGTCCGCAGCTCTGACCACTTGCGGTCGGTTTCCGACGCCCTGACAGTCGCCGCAGCCGTGATGAGGTCTCGAAGTTCGAGCAGCTCCGCGTCGAGCTCCTCGACGGTGCGCGCCGCGGTCGCCGCGTCGACAAGCTCGTCTTCGACGTGCTCGAGCTCGTCGGCCGAGAACTCTTCGTCATCGAAGTCGTCGAGGCTCTCGACGGTTTCTGCGGCGGCGCTGGACTCCTTCAGCACGTCGCCCTCGAGGACCTCCTGCTTGCGGCGCTCGAGGCGATCGGCCCTGCGCTCCAGCGAGCGATAAATCGCCTCTGGGCTCGAGGCGAGCCGCCGCTGCAGGACGGTGAGCGCGAACCCGACGGTGTTGCGGCGCTTGCCGTCGAGCTTAGCGGCACGGTTCATCCCCTCGCGTACGTAGGTCGTCACCCGCTCGTAGAGATCTTGCTCGAGCTCGGTGAGCTCGTAAGGGACGGTTTCCGCGATGCGCTCGGGGAACAGCGGCTTGCCCTCGAACGTGAGCAAATCCTCCTTGACCATGCGGCGCATCACGCCCGACGTGTCGTCGTTGTAGATCTTCGCCTGGTATTTGCCCTCGAAGCGATCACGGTCCAGCAGCGTGAGGAAGAGCTGGAAGTCCTCCTCCTTGCCGCTGTGCGGCGTGGCGGTCATCAGGAGGAGGTGGCGGGTAATGCCCCCGAGCAACTCGCCGAGCTGGAAGCGCTTGGTCTTCTCGAGCTTGCCGCCGAAGTAGTGGGCACCCATGCGGTGCGCCTCGTCAACGATCACGAGGTCCCACTCGGACTTGGCGAGCTCGGCGAGCAGGTCCTCGTTACGCGCGAGCTGATCCATACGGGCGATCAGAAAGGGATGCTGCTCAAAGGCCGACACGCCGAACACGGTTTCGCCGAACTGCGGAGTGAGGATCTCGAACGCGAGCCCGAACTTCAGGTAAAGCTCGTCCTGCCACTGATCGACAAGACCGCCGGGCGCGACGACCAGGCAGCGCTTGACGTCCTCGCGCAAGATCAGCTCCTTGATGTAGAGCCCCGCCATGATCGTCTTCCCCGCGCCCGGGTCGTCAGCCAGCAGGAAGCGCAGCGGCGTGCGAGGAAGAAGCTCGTCATAGACCGCGCGCAGCTGGTGGGGCAGCGGCCGGATATCTGACGTCATCACTGCAAGCATCGGGTCGGACAGGCCGGCGAGCTTGATCCGCTGGCACTCGGCGACGAGCTTGAAGTCGGCCGCAACAGCGTCGAGAGGACGGGCCTCGAGTTGCGCGATCGTGAGGTTTTCCTCGGCGTCGCGGCCGAGGACGCGCTGTCCGAGCTCGCCCCCGGCGGTCTTGTAGGTGAGCTCGATCGCGTCACCGCCATGCGGCTGCACAGCGATGACGGAGACGTTCTGCC
>OCZT010008005.1_pt1 | contig 10321 bp, 13 predicted proteins | sample 1539031 | NCBI WGS metagenome assembly OCZT01 (sample SAMEA3539308, study PRJEB22396) | soil metagenome | biome: tundra; feature: field; material: soil | place: USA | collected 2010-05 | depth 0.15 m
ACCTTACCGGAGCTCAGGTCAGGGCAGATCGCGTCTGAGCGCGCCCAGGCTTAGTTCGTCCTAGCCCGGTGCGACGCCGTGGCCGTTGCCCAATTTGTCCATGCTGATCCGTGGAGGCAGGCTGCGCATGGACGGACCCACACTCCGCCGTGCGAGCGCTAACCACACAGCCCTGGCATCGCTGCGCGCGACGCCGTGCCGCCAGACGGCATCGGCTGTCGGCAGTCACCCCTGGCGGACGGTCGATCGTGCGGGACGGCTAGTTTTTCGTAGCCGGCCAGCCGTACACAGGTGGCCAGGCCGCTGATGGCCTGCTCGAGTTCTGTGATGTCCGGGTAGGTGGGGGCGATGCGGAGGGTGCGGTCCCGCGGGTCGTCGCGGTAGGGATGGGTAGCGCCCGCGGGCGTCAGGGCGATCCCGGCGTCGGCCGCTCGACGCACCACCTCGCGGGCGCAGCCGTCGACGACATTGACAGTGATGAAGTAGCCGCCCTTGGGGGTGGACCAGGTCGCCAGGCCAGTGCCGTCGAGCTGGTCGGTGAGGATGCGGTGCACGGCGTCGAACTTCGGCCGCAGCAGCTCACGGTGGTTCCGCATGTGCTTACGCACGCCGGCGGCGTCCCGCAGGAAGAGCGCGTGGCGCAGTTGGTTGATCTTGTCGGGTCCGATGGAGCGCTTGGCGCTGTAGCCGAGCAGCCAGCTCACGTTGGCCGGGGAGGAGCCGAAGAACGCCACGCCCGCACCGGCCATGGTGACCTTCGAGGTGGAGCCGAAGACGAAGGCCCGGTCGGGGTGCCCGCTGCCGGCGCAGGCCGCCAGGATGCCGGCGATGTGTGCCTCGTCGTCGGTCAGGTGGTGCACCGCGTAGGCGTGGTCCCAGAAGATCCGGAAGTCCGGCGCCGCAGCCGGCATGGCCGCCAGCCGCCGCACGACCTCATCGCTGTAGCAGGTGCCGTCGGGGTTGCTGTACTTCGGCACGCACCAGATGCCCTTGATCCCGGCGTCGGCGCTCACCGAGCGCTCCACTGCGGCCACGTCGGGGCCGTCGGCCGTCATCGGCACCGGGATCATCTCGATACCGAACCGCTCGCACAGCGCGAAATGCCTGTCGTACCCGGGGACGGGACACAAGAACGCGATCCGGTCCTCGTCCGCCCACCGGCGCCGCGCCCCGGGAAGCGAGCCAAGGAGCGCGTGCACCAGACAGTCATGCATCAGCTCCAGGCTGGAGTTCCCCACGGCCATGAGCTGATCGGCCGGGACTTGGAGAAAACCGCTGAAGATCTCCCTGAAGCTCGGGCAGCCCTTGCGGCGCGCCGTAGTAGTTGCGGCAGTCCGTGCCGTCCGCGGAGGCGTGGCGGTCACCAGGCAGCGCGAGCAGCCCGGCGGACAGGTCGAGCTGCCGCGCAGACGGCTTGCCCCGCGTCAGGTCCAGCGACAGCCTCTGTCCGACCAGAGCGGCATAGTCCCCCGGGCTGTCTCCAGGCGTTCCGGCAGCGCGCCGGTGCTCACATCCGTGGAAGCGGTCACAGGAGGCTCCCTTCAGCGGCACGAAGAGGGACGAATGGCACCTAACGCTAAAAAAACACGGGCCACGGCGCAAGCCAATATCGTTCCTGGCCCGTCCCATCGGCGTGAACCCGCCCATCTCCCTCGGGGGCCAGCATAGGAACGTCACTCGCGTTCGTTCGTGATCTTCGATGGCCACCCCGGCCCTGGCGATGCCGGTGGCAGTGACGGTGAGCACGACGATCATGTACGCGTCGTGGATATCTCGCGGGCTGCGAATGATGTCATAACCCCCGGTGCAAACGATAATGACACACATTGTCCGCCTGGCTCCGAGAAGGAGCCGGCATGTACGAGGACGAGGACAACGACGGCAAGTTCCCTGATGAGAGCCCGGTCGAGGTCCGCTACCCCCGCTCGAAGCAGGAAGAGCAGGGCGACCGCGAGCAGTGGCCATGGCTACCAGGAACGATCGTAGAACAGTGCGGCCCCGACGAATGGTACGTGTGCGTCGAGGTGCGCGAGCTGGCCGTCCTGCGCGACGGCCGGCGCGCACCGCGCGGCACGGCCAGCCGTAACCTCTACTACCCCTGCTGCTTCAGGGACGGCTCGGAGATCCGGCCGCGCACCGCATCCAGCGGTGCCGCCCCGGCGACGGGGCGCGGAGCGGCCCGGTGACCGGGGACCGGGTGATCCGCTTCACGACGGCGGCCGTGGTCTGCGCCGTGGCTGCCTTCGCGGCGGTGGTCTCTTACTCCCACATCTACGGCCTGGGCCGGGACCACGGCCAGGACGGCACGGCGGCCCGGCTGCTGCCGCTGAGCGTGGACGGGCTCATCCTGGCCGCCTCGCTCGTGCTGCTGCATGAAACCCGCAACGACCGCGACGCGCCAGCGCTGGCCCGGTTCATGCTGTGGCTCGGCATCGGCGCGACGATCGGCGCGAATATCGCCTACGGGGCGGGATACGGGCTGCTCGGGGCGCTGATCTCGGCCTGGCCCGCGGTGGCGTTCATCGGCTCGGTGGAGATCGCGATGCAGCAAGTGCGACGCTCACGCGCGCCACAAGCGGCCACCATTGTGCCAGCCGTGCCAGCCGTGCCAGGCGATGTAGAGCAGGCGGTCCGCGCGGCCTACACGGCGTCGGTCGCGGCCGGGCAGCCGCTGAGCCAGCGGGCCATGGCCGAGCGGTTCGGCCTGTCCAGGCGCAGGGTGAGCCAGCTTGTCACCCAGATCACTGCGTCGGGCAACGGCCACCGGCCTGAGAGCGAGGCAGCATGAGCAGGAAGCCGTACGACGAGCTGCCGTGGTGGTGCCAGCTACTGTGGCCATGGTTCGGACCACCGTGGTATGAGCAGGTCGAGGACCTGGATACATACCTGGCCACGTACTGGTGCGCGCTGCACCTGTCTGCCACCGAACTGGCCGAACTGCTGGCCGGTGATGACCCGCCAGGTGAGGGTTACCTGGCCAAGGTAGGGCGGCTGATCGCCGCCCGCCACCAGGCCGAAGAGATCATCAGCCACGAGTACGGCCCGCTCACACCAGAGGACGAGGAGGACGGCGACGAGGACGAGCGGACCCCAGAGGAAGACCGGCCGAAAGTCGTGGACCGCGACCACCCGTCGTGGGCGGAGGTAGATGCTGAGCAGCGGGAACGGATAGGCGACCTGCCCGGTGAGGATGGTTGGCCATGACCGCACTGGTTATCTTGAGCTTTCGCGTCAGCCGGAGCTGTGACCTGCGCCATCGCGTCGTGGACACTGTCGTTGACGCGATGGCGGCGGCCTGATGAGGAGTGCTTCAGAGGCGGGATAGTTACCGGATCGGGTCCTGGCTGTGCGCTGCGGCCGAGCGCTGTTACGCGATGCTTGCTACGTGCATCTTGCGCCGCCTGTCGCCGGGGGGTGTGGGTCGAGTTGCGGGTTGCGGAGTTCGATCTGGCCGCGGCCGTTCAGGAAGACGCCGAAGATGATGCTGATGGCATCGGCCGGGACCTGGGCGGTGACCTCGTGGCGGGTCCAGTCGCGGGTTCCGGTGACGGGGGCGAAGTGGTTCTCGGGATCGTGCCAGGGATCCGGTGGGGCCGGTCGCCGTCCTTGGCGGGGGATGCGGAGCACCAGTCCGGCGCGGTCGGCGACGTCGGTGGTGCGCAGGTCGCCGCGGAAGGTGACGGCGCGGCCGCGGTAGTCGTCGGGTTCGATCTCCTGGCCGAGGAAGGCGAATCCGGCGGGTCCGGGCACGGCCGCGGTCAAGATCACCCGCCCGTCTTCGGTGGTGCAGGAATAGTCCTGGTCGTGGGACCCGGTCACCTGGCGCAGGAAGGTGCCATCGAGCTGCCATCGGTGCAGGCCGTCGGTGAACGCCAGGTTGCGCGGCTCGAACCGCGTGTGCTCGGGCGGCCCGGGGGGTGCCTGCTGGCGGCTGCGGAACGGGCCGAGCGGGTCGGGGCCGGTGACGGGCTCGGCGAGCCGGTCCATCACCGGGTCGTCGACGGCCAGCGGCGCGCCGGTGATGACCGCCAGGGCCAGGCCGTCGGCCAGGCGGGTGGTGACCTGCCGGGTCCCGCCGGGCACGGCGATGTCTACCCGCGTGGCGGTCACCGCCGGGCCCAGGTCGGTGACGGTCACGGCGGTCACGGTGATCCCCGCCGCGTGCAGCAGCTGGCCGGTCATCTGCCCGGCGTCGTCTTCGGGGTGTTCCTGGTCGCGGTCGTCGGGGCGGGCGAGCAGGCGCCAGACGGCGAGGGCGGGCAGCCGGACCGGCAGCGCCCGGTGCCCGGCGTCGTCGGCGAGCACCACAAGGCCGACTGGCTGGCGTTCTGGCCAGGGGTCGGCGTGCGCGATGCGGACAGCAGTCATGGGGGTCCTCCGGGAGGTGGCGGGGATGAGGTCGGGGCGGTGCGCGGTGATGTACTCGCGCAGCCGGCGGCGGGCCTTGTGCAGGCTGGCCTTGGCGGCGCCGGGCGTGTCGGCGATCTGCCCGGCGGGCTGGTCGGCGTAGTAGAACAGGGTGACGGCCTGGCGCTGCCCGGGGGGCAGGCCGGCCACCGCGCGGCCCAGCGCGTCGGCGCGGTCCAGGTCCTCAGCCGATGGCAGGCTGCCGGCCGAGGCCGGGTGCAGGTTCTCTGGCCAGTCGCCGAGCAGGGTCAGCGGGGCGCGGCGCTGCTGGGCGCGGCAGACGTTGGCCACGATGCCGCCCAGCCAGCCGGCGAACCGGTCGGGGTCGCGCAGCCGGTCCAGCGCGATGAACGCCTGCAGGAACGCGTCCTGCACGGCGTCGTCGGCGTCGTCTGGCTGCGGGCACAGCCGTGCCGCGCGGGCGCGTGCCATCGGCAGGTGCCGTTCGACCAGCAGCCGGAACGCGGCGGGATCGCCGTGGCGGGCCAGCCGGACCAGGTCGCCGTCTGGGATGTCCATGCTCTGTGTTACTCCCGGGTTCCCGGCCGGGCCGGGGACAGTTCCGCGTCGCGCAGTTCGATGCGGCCGCGGCCGGCCAGGGAGATGCCGAACCGGATGACGCCAGCGTCGCCGGGGACGGGCATCGTGACCTCATGCCAGGTCCAGTCGCTGCTGCCGGGGCCGGTCAGGCTGCTGCCGCCGCGGTCGCGCAGGTGTTCGCCGAGAGGGTCGACGGGCCGGCCCGCGGCCAGATGCAGCCCGGCCAGATGCAGCCCGGCCTGGCCGGCGACGCCGGCGGTGCGCAGCTGCCCGCGGAAGGTGACCGTGCGGCCGCGGTAGTCGTCGGCGTAGATCTCCTGGAACAGGACGGCGAACCCGGAGGGCTCCGGGACCGCGGACGCCAGCACTGCGATCCGGTCTGCGGCGGCGCGGGAATAGTCCTGCCAATGCGGCCGGCCGGCAGCCAGGAAGCTGCCAGCCAGTTCCCACCGGTCCAGGCCGTCGGTGAACGCCATGTTCCGCGGCTCGAAACTCTGCCGCTGCCCGGGATCGCCCGGCGGCCGGACGGCCGAGGGCAGCAGGAACGGCGCATGCACGTCCTCGCCGTGGACAGGGACCGCGAGCCGGTCCATCACCTCATCGGCCACCCGGACCGGCGCCCCGGCCACGACCGCCAGTTTCAGGCCGTACCCGGCGCTCACCGTCACATGCCGGGTTCCGGCGGCCGTGGCCAGCTCGACCCGCGCCGCGGCCGTGTCCGAGCGCAGCTCCGGCACATCCTCGCCGGCCGGCTCGATGTCCACGGCGGTCACCGCCACCCCGGCCGCGTGCAGCAGTCGGGCCGCTGTCTCCTCCAGGACACCGGCCATCACGGCGTCCCTGGCAGGCCGGTCCAGCAGCCACCACAGCAACTTGAAATCCAAACCCGGCAGCCACAGCGGCACCGCCCGGTGACCGGTGTCGTCGGCGAGCACGATGAGCTGCTGGCCGTTCACGGCACCGCCGTCCGGCGGCGATCCGGTCCGGGGATCAGCAAGCACGATGCGGACAATCGTCACGACGGTCCTCCAGGAGCAGCAAGACAGCGACTGGGCCCACACTCCTTAGTGTCCGACGACCACGCCACGGGTTACCCGCCGTCGGCAGATCGGGGGGAACAGGCAGTGCCGGAGCCAATCCACACGACGGGACGGCCCGGATAGGCGAAGCCGAGCCTGGCACTCACCTGTCCGTAACCCGCATGTGAGCGAGCGCCGGGTTCCGCGCCGACAGATGAGGGCTGGCTGCAGATCACCCTGATCTCCCCTCCTGCGAGGATGGGGAGAGAGTGTATCCGACCGACAGGAGCCCGCGTGTCTGCGCAGAGCGAGTCCGTAACCTTCCGCACTCTCGATGGTCAGCACTTGGCCGCCACGCTCGTCACCCCTGACGGCCAACCTGAGCGGGCGCTGGTCCTGGTCCACGGCGGAGGCGTTACCCGTGAGGAGGGCGGCTTCTTCACCCGGCTGGCAGGCAGGCTTGGTGAGGCTGGCGTGGCGTCGTTGCGTTTCGATCTCCGCGGTCACGGTAAGAGTGAGGGTCGCCAGGAGGATCTGACGCTCACCACCATTCTCAACGACATCAGGGTGGCGGTTGAGTACGTTCGTGAAGCGACCGGCGCTCGTCGGCTGAGCTTGCTCGGTGCGAGCTTCGCTGGCGGCGTCTGCGCGTACTACGCCGCCAGGAGGTCGAGCGAGCTTGACCGCCTAGTGCTGCTCAACCCGCAGCTCGACTACAAGCAGCGCACCATCGACAGCCGACCCTACTGGACGGATGACCAGCTCGATGACGAGGCGGCACGGCAACTTGAGCGGGACGGTTTCATTCAGTTCACGCCGACGCTCAGGCACGGTCGCCCGATCCTCAACGAGGCGTTCTGGTTCGACGTGCTCGCGGTGCTGCCGGAAATCACCGCGCCGACCCTCGTGATCCACGGCACCAAGGACACATTCGTGCCCGTCGAGGCCTCGCGTTCGGCCATGGGACGGTTCACGGCTGAGCACAAGCTGGTGGAGATCGAGGGCGCGCAGCACGGGTTCGCGATGCACGACGACCCGCAGTACCTGAACCCGCAGAGCCAGGAGTGGCAGGCGTTCGTGATCCGTACCGTGACGGACTGGCTTACCGCGGAGCCGTAGCCAGCGCGTGTATGAGTGCTCGCGGGCCGGGCCGGGTACGCCACGGCGTCAGGGTGCCTGCCATGTCCGCGAGTACGCGGATGGTGCGTTCGGAGCTGGTTTCCCTGGCCACCTGGATCGCGTTCAGACCGACGGTGGCAGCCTCGTCCGGCTCACCGGACAGCGCCAGGGCGGCTGCGCGGCGGGCGCGGAAGAAGCCAGCGTCCCGCCGTGACAGAGTGCCGCTGGCGATTACGTCGGCGAACAGCGCCGCGGCTTTAGCGGGCTTGCCCGCTTCGGTGTAGCAGGTCGCCTGCCTGAGCAGCAGTGTCTCGACGGTGAAGTACGCCCCGCCCGGACCTGGCGGGTCGTCATCTGGTGAGCTGCTGGTGAGCAGGGTGCGGGCCTGGTCCATCTTCTGCTCGACTTTGCTCAGGCTTTCGCCGGTCATGGCCAGGCCGAAGGCTTGCTGCTGGGTAACCTCGGCGCGCACCTTGCGCGGGAACTGCCACCGGCCGTGCTGCGCGGCCTCCGCGAAGGTCACGACCCGGTGGGCCTCGCGCAGGTCATACGCCATCTGGGATTTCTTGAGCAGCACGTAGCCCTGCATGGCGGTGTCGCCGGCCTCCTGAGCCCATTCCATGGCGCGGTCATACCAGTACGTCGCGCTCGGCGGATCTTGCAGGTCCCGGTACAGCCAGCCGGCGAACTCGGCGCCATCGGCGCCGAGCGACAGCAGCGCGCCGCGCACGTCGGGCGTGACCTCGCGGACGTGCTGGGAGATGGCGCCGAGGATGCCGAGCACCAAGGGAAGCGCCCGGGCCGGGCCGAGGTTGCCGTCATCGGCCTTGCTGCGGTTGAGCTGCTGGCGGAAGTAGCCGACGACCGACCCGTCAAGGCAGCGGCGGGCGTCATCGAGCGCGGCGGCGACGTGCTCCAGCTCGTCCAGGTCGCTGGCCGGCCGGGCATGCGCTGTGCTGCCGGCCGGGACTGGCTGGCCGCTGGCCAGTTCATCGAGCAGGCCGGTCAGGCCGTTTGCCCGCGCCGCTTGCATGTCGATCGGCAGCAGCATCGAGCGGCCGTGCAGCAGCACCGGCAGCGTCAGCGCTGGCGCTGGCGGTGCCTGACCCGGTGGTGGCGTAACACCGTCAGCCTCGTCCGGCAGTTTGAACCACAGGAGTTCGCCGGGGATACCGAGGGTTCGCGCCCAGCAGACCAGCTTGGTCAGTTCCTCGGGCGCGCGGCCGTTCTCGATCCGGCTGAGCTGCGCTTGGGTGAGGGCGAGCCAGTTGCCGACTGTTTCCTGCGACAGAGGCCGCGGGTGCCACGGATGGGTGCGGTAGGCGAAGATGACGCGGCCCATGTGCCAGGTGGCGAGCGTGTCGCGCATCTGGCGGGTGTCCCAGAACTCGCGCGGCACATTCGGCGGCTTCAGCAGCGCATCCCGGGCACCGTGGCTGCACCCGGCGCAGTGCCTGCCGCGGTTGTCGTGCGCCAGGCGCGTGCCGCATCGGTCGCAGTAGCGAACCGGGTGCATGCTCACCATCGATGCTCCGACTGTCCGCTCGGGGTGCGCTGGATGAACGCCGCTGCCTGGCAGTCTAACGACACTACTTGCGTTCGGTAGGCGGTCGTATGCGCTTCATGCATGAGACGCATACGTGAGGCTCGTGATCGCCTCGGCCCGGCGAGCCGACGCTAGATGAGGAGCATCTCACCGGACGAGACGTGATGGAGGCGAAGCGTGCCGCAGTCCCTGTCTTCGCCACCGCGTGAGGCGGGTGCCCAGGCGATGACCGACCCGGCTACTCCTCTGGAACGGCTGCGTCAGACCGCTCGGAGGGAGATCAACCGGCACATCAACATAAACGGCCGCTGCGCTGTCTGCGCCGTTGCCTTCCCGTGCGAACGGGCAGAACTGGCCGAAATGGTGCTCGGGTCGCTTTAAGGGAGCCATCAATGAGCAGCGGCAAGAGCATATCGACGCAACCTGTACTCGGCAGCGTGGCCTGCGCTGCTGAAGGCGGGCGGCGAGGAGCGCGCATGAATGACGACTGGCCGTTGCGCAGCTACCTCGAACTCGGGATCTTGCCCGGCGCGGTGCCGTGCGCCCGGCTGCATGCCAGGCATGTGCTCTGGGAATGGGGAATTTCGGAACTGGGCGAGCAAGTGGAATTGCTGGTATCTGAAATGGTCACGAATGCGGTGCGGGCTTCGCAGCTCATGGCGGATGCATCGTCCATCCGGCTGTGGCTACGATCAGACAAGAATCTGGTTCTCATCCTGGTATGGGACGGGAATCCACGGCCGCCAATACGTATGGACACCACCGAAGATGCGGAAAGCGGGCGTGGGCTGCTGCTCGTGGAAGTCATCAGCGATTCCTGGAACTGGTACCGGCCCGAAGGAATAAACGGAAAGATCGTGTGGGCCCAAGTTTCAGGCAAGCCTCCAGACGAAATGCCTCACCAGCTGCCCAGGGAATACAGATAGGACACGGGGCCTGTGATGCTGGAGCACGCGATTGCCGTTATCGGCCAGCCGGCCGCGGGGAAGACCACGCTGACCTTGTGGCTGGGGAAGATGCCCGGGTGCTGCGTCTTCCGGCTACGTGAGCACGTGCCGGAGACCATGCTGGCCGCCACTGCCACAACCGCTGAACGGCTGGGCTGGCTCGATGACCTGACTGTGGCCGGAGCGCTCCGAAGATATATGGAGACAGTTATCCAAGCGGGCTCGGCGCATACCGTGCTCTTGGACAATTTCCCTGGCTCGGGTACGCAGGCGCGCCTGCTGGTATCGCTATTGCGCAAACTTGCCCCGCAGTGCGATCTGCACGTGGCCGACCTCGTGGTCACCCCGGCTGTCCTGGAGCGGCGCGTCCGCGACCGGCGTGTCTGCCACCAGTGCGAGCAAGACCCGATTCACGATCCGCGCCTGCCCGCCCAATCAAGCCCGGCCGATCCCCGGCGCTGCGCCCGGTGTAACAGCATTCTCCATCCCCGGCGCGGTGATGCACCGCGGCTGCTGGCCGCACGCATACACCGCTATTCGAGAGCCGTCATCGGTATCCGCGCCGCCTTCGCCGAGGCCAGCATCGATTTCCTTCAGGTCGACAGTAACCGTCCGCCAGAACAAACCGCGTCTGAATTGTCCCTGCTACTGGCAACCAGGAGCACCCCGTTATGACGACAACCGCACTCCCCATACCGCACCGGCGTGGTACCCGCGACGGCTACGGCCACGCGCGCATGCCG
>OCZT010008006.1_pt1 | contig 10320 bp, 10 predicted proteins | sample 1539031 | NCBI WGS metagenome assembly OCZT01 (sample SAMEA3539308, study PRJEB22396) | soil metagenome | biome: tundra; feature: field; material: soil | place: USA | collected 2010-05 | depth 0.15 m
ACAGCTTTTTCATCTTGACTATGCGGGGTGACGGATTGCGACCAGGTTAATAGGATATTGTGGTCGCAATCCGGCACCCCTCATAGCCAAGATGAAATACACCTCTGACAGGCCCGGCGGTCACATTCTCTTATGTTGTTGGGGCCGCCAGGCAGATCCTCGCCGAATCCCAGAAGCTAGGTTGGAAGTTGGAAGGCGCTGATGGTCACGATCCGGCACCGCCGGAAGTCGAGTCCAGGTTGAGCCCCGAGGCTTCAACGCCGACCGCACCTCCGTTCCAGCCTCAATCGACCCCCAAATCTGCGCGCACCGAAGCAGCCTGATTGGTCATTGTGAATTCCTATCTGAGAGTCTCTTCAGGCACCAGGAGTGCTGGTTTTGCGGTTTCGGACGCATAGTACTTGTACAAATAGTATGAGGCCAGTGCGCCCGAAACGTGCCAAAGCGCGTGTCCTTGAAAAACACTCATCGGCCAACAGAGAGTACGCGTAATATCTAGAACCCAAAGAGCAAATCCAGCCGCTAGTGAACTGATCGCCATAGCGATATACCGAGTCCGAAATTGACTGCATGCATGCTGCCGAACGTAGTACTCAACGCCGAGGACTGCGAGAATGAGTGCCGCAAAGACATAGCGCCTCAGAACCGGGACGGCGATCTGGAGGGCGAGCAGAATTATGTTAGCACCCACAAACCACACGACGAAAGGAAAACGAGTGATAACACCTCGACGAAACAGCCCGTACAGCACCGCAAAAGTCGCGATTAGATACATACCCAACACATCCGTGACTTGCCCAACAAAAGTCAGCGAAGCATGATAAAAGGCACTTCCTAAGCCTACCAGTGCGAGAGCAGCGGCGTAGGTCAAAAGAAGTCCGGGCTTTATCAGAAGTGGCAACCTTAGGTGTTGAGTTGACTGCGACTGGTGTCTGCCTGCCGCTAAAACGACAAGGGCAACCACAACAAAGGTCAGGCTGGATAGCACATTGACCGGTTGGCCCATCCACCCGCCTCGAATAGCCTCGCAAAAGCAAGCGTCCGGCATGCACGTTGCCTGCTTCCAGCCGCTCCAAAAGTGCTCGCTCCCGAGTAACGGCACAGATCCCAGCGGGAATAGAAGCAGACCCGTCAGAGTGACCTCGAGTTGTGGATGCGTTAGTTTTGTCATACAGATCAAATATGAACTATCGCCTTACGCTCTGCGTGGCCAGATCTGAAATGCCATGAATATCCCGATAAGCATAAAGAGGATTGCCAAAATGACTTGCGTGCCGGCATTGGTTTCGATGCCGATCAGTCTTCGGAGAACCTGGGGACCGCGTCGCTCTGCGTCAAGCCCGAGACCAATTACCAGGATAGGTAACACGCGCGCTATAAGTGCCCCTGAGGCCGCAGTGGTCGGAAAACTCAAAGCTAGGAGAACAGATAGGACGATTAGAACCAGGCCGGCGACAAAATACTGTTGCAGCGTCGTGAAACCCGAGCCAGCGAAGGCTTCGATTTCCGCCCTGTACTGCTGATAGCAGATTGGGTAGAGGCCGAAAAAGAAGATGCCGTAGGATACGGAAGTTACCGCAGCGTGAAGGTCAGCCGACTTCTGGAGTTCCGGGATAGCCCGAATGACGTGGATACAAAATGCAGCCGAGAAAAGCGCACAGAAGCCCACAAATATCGATACGACCACCTGGAAGAGGCTCAAGGCGTACAGGGGTTCATTCAGAATTCGAAGTCGCCGCTGCCAATTCGGGTCGAAAACAACCTGTATGGCGGTTTCCGACGGTAATTGCGTCAGCCATGCGCTGGTTGTGGCGGGGTCGGCGCTGGTCGGTGGCGATAGAGTGGCTTTTCCTGTGCGGCCATCATGGATCAGCTTCTCTCGGATATCGTCTCGGTCGGCCTTCTTAACGGCATCAACTCTTTCGTTTAGATCGTTGAGGGCGTGAATGGCGGTACCAGCGTATATAGGCTGAAGTTTATCCAAGCTGCGAGCTGAACCGAAGTAGTCGGCGACCGCCACGAACGACGAAAGCCCCAGGCCAAGCAAGAGCACCGCGAGCCAGTTCTCTATGAGCCACCTTCCATCTGAGTCGAGTTCAGGTCTTGGGCCTAGTCGGGACAGGAGGATATGTAGCGACGTAAATGCGCCGAAGGCGGAGAGGGGAAAGGCTAGAAGGCAGTACAAGAATTGGTGGGGCGAATACCCCCATAACGCTGCTACTCCGCGCCACCCATTGGCGTGACCACATAAATAGAGTAGAGGCAAGTTGGCGATGAGCGTGACTGTGGCCGTGCAAACAAGCACCCATCCCATTGTTAGGGGATCCTCGCTACGATGAATCTCGTCCGCTTAATTATATACCTGCTCGCTGCTCAGGTAAATGTCCATAGAGGGACAAGGGGGTGTCGCAAAAACCAACAATGCTGGGGCGGGTTCGACGAGGACCTTGTCTTTTGCCTTCTTAGGCTCCCTGTGTACGGACCCCAGCCGGGTGCAGACGACGCCGAGTTGCGACGCCTGGCTGCCGGAATGAAGGTCGGCGATGACGCGGGAGCGTTGAAAGCGGTCTGCCACTACCGAAGTTGATGCGGCCCCCCCCGAAGGCCGAAATCCGCCAAGAACATGCGGAGCGCCCTGGCTGAGATGGCGCGAGGACATGCGGGTCGCAATCTGTCCAACCTGACAACGGAGAGTAAAACCTCGCCGAGAAACCAGGGGGCCATAACAAACCAGCGAGTGCTGATATCGTGGCCGCCGGGGCCATCAGGCCAGCGAACTCACGACGGACCGAAAATTCTGTGCGACTCTGGATCGCACCTCAGATGGGGCTACCTTCCAAATCCTTGCTACACCTTCCTCCACGAGTCCAATATCCGACGGCTCAGCTGGCCGGCCGGCAATGGTAACGAATGGTCCGTCGGTTTCCGTAAGCAAACGATCCGGAGGGACCGCTGAAATGATGCGGCGACCGCCGTCGCTGTTGAGCATCGCTGAGTTTACCGAAAAATAGTGGCCGTCGCTGATTGCTTGCCGCAGCACGCCAATCGGACCACTATACCAGTGGAATACCGCAGATGTGCGCTTCGCCGCCCGCAACATCTCCACGACCTTAGCCTCGGCGCGGCGCGAATGGATGCTGATGAACTTCGGAAGCCCGGCGATGGACTGAAGTACAAATTCAAATGACTGAACCTGAACGTCCGCCGTAGCCTTGCCTTCTGGGGAGAAATCAAGGCCGACCTCACCTATAAAAGACGCGGTTGCCACCCGTGCCTGGAACAGATCACGTTCGGCCCCATGCTGCGCGGCCAGCAAAGGGTGTAGGCCAAGGGCTAATCGAATTCGGCGCCGCGATTCAACATGAGGGCGACTGCGATCATAGGCGGACGGCAGGTTCGTAACCATGACCGTAAAGGCACCGGAGGCCGCTGCGCGATCAGCGACTGTCGCCGGTTCAGGGTACAAGTCAACATGGCAATGAGCGTCAAGCATGTTCGGACGCTCCTCGCAGGCCCTGCGTTTCAGCACCAGAACCCAGCCATGTTTTAACCTCGGCAAAACCTCGACGCGCTAGGTCGACGTGGTCATCCAAGCCCGAAAACCTAGCAATCGATAAGATCTTCTTTCGCAGATGCGCTGGCGTGAGCGGGTGACGCAGGAAATCACTCATTGCCCGTAAGTCATCTGCACTCTCGAACGCGTCCGTGATGGCAAGCTCTCCTGCCAACACATCAATGCCATACTGCTCACCGTGATCGAGCCCGGCGCGATGCATCGCAGCGCGTCGAAACATGCACGGAACGCAGTAGCCACAATTATCTGCGCTCTTCCGCACCCAGTTTTGCCTGCGCGATCCATGAGAGCACGATACTGATTGGTCGGCAAGCCGCGAGAGAAAATCAACGTCGGCACAACCGACGAGACATTCTCCCTTGGTCTTCAGCCCATATGGATTCAGAATTCCATTCGAAATACCTAACCTCGATATGACAGAGCTCATCTGTTCAAGATAATATGGGTGCATGGTTCGGGTGCTGCACGATCCGCTCCGCGAAGGGGTGAGCGGAATGTTCAAAGCGATCATCCCGTTTTCGAACATGTGCAGCGGGATGTCCGAACCGAGCGCCTGCGCGGCGTACAGTTCAAGAGCGAGAAACGCCAACGAGCGCGAGCGTAGGGTGTCCTCGGCGGCCTTCGCGGGACGATGCGCGACCCGGACGTGCATGATCTCGACGCGACCTGGATATTGTTCCTGTAGCTTCAAACCCAGTTCGGCCTGAACCTTCCGAGGGCCGGGGCTATCATAGTGGCCGATCAACAACACTTTTTGCGCCCCATCGCCGGCAAGTAGATCGATGGCGCCGGCCAAAGAGTCAAGACCGCCTGAAAATAACGCCACGGCGTCGATTGGAGCTATTTCTGGCAGCGGCCTCTGCGTAGGCCTCTCAAACAAAGCATGAGGGGTCTGATAGAAGTGCAAGTGCCAGACGTCCCCGGTAAGAAAAGATAGCGTTTGAGAAAGAGCATCCGCCACAGGAGTCCAGCGATCTGGTTCGGACACGGGCAAACTGAGATCCAGATTTCTCGTCCAACGATCAAACGCCGGCCGACGCGGGACGGTCTTGTCGGTGATATAGCACAGACTTGCTGTAATCAGGAGATCAAGGGCGACGGGGCTCGGAACGCCGCAACGCCGGACCAGCTCGCCTATCGGAAAGTCGAGTTGGTGTTCTTGCCCGTCTTCGTCTCGGATACGAAGGTCAGCCAAACCGTCATCCGCGCGAGCCGTTCCATTGAGGGCTGCTTCGATCTTCATACGGACACCCCATAGATATCCAAAACCTCGGCGAGAACCTGCTCGGAGAGCTTCTTACCATCAGTCCCGCGCCAATTAAATGTTCGTGGATCGCGCCCGGAGAGCTTGGCCTTAATGGCAGACTGAATGCAGTCCTTGATGCTCTTCAGGGATTGGCCCGCCTGTGATGCCCCGACCTTCTTAAGGAGGCGTTCATAGAAATCACGGCAAAAACAACTGTAGAGATAGTGCCCGAAGAACCGCAAAAGCACTTCGAAGATTCCGCCTTGGTCCAGCATCTTTCCAAGCGCGACTTCCACATCATCAAAGGTCTTAGCCTCAGCAAGAAGCTCGTCGTTCAGTTCCACCAGTGCTTCTCGCGCAGCCGCTTGATCCAACGTGCTCGCTGGTCCCGCGAACTCCTCCAGCAGGGCGCCAGAGATTTCGGACGCCGGTCGGCCGACGAGATCACCTAGGCCGTTCTCACGAAGCGCTTCAGCAAGGCCAACCTCACCCACACGGGACAAAAAGCCGCCGAGCCGCTGAGCTGTGCCAGTTCCCGCCCGCCAAGCGCCAACCCTGCCACCACCGCCGCCTCCACTACCCGTGCTCCCCGAGCTTTTCTGCCCCCCGCCGCTGGACTCGCCGCTGCCGCTACTCCGCACACGAACATAATGGCTCAGCAGCGATTGCGGAGCGACAGGTTTGATCCCGATATTCTGCGCAAAGTCGGTCGCTTCGCGCTTTAGCGGGCCCCACTCCCCGCCCGATGGCATTTTGTAACCTTTTGAAGTGCCCATAGAGATGCTATTTAAGTGCCTTGGCGGCAGCCCTGCCGACCAGGGAGGAGCTGTCTTTTCCGAACTGTTCCAGAAGGGCGAGCGCGTCCGTTTGGTGTTCGCCCTTGATGTTCGAAAGCGTCTTGAGGCGATAGGCGGCACCGGCGGCCAACTGGCTACGGACGCTGCTCTTGAGCGCTTCAATGAATGTCGAGGCTGCGCCCACCAAACTCTGTTCGGCAAGAGCCAACAGTGCGTCTAACGCTACCGATTGGTCTGGATGGCGTTCGACTTGGCGGCGCAGCATGCCCAAGAGCTCGACTCGCTCAGTCTCGGTAAGCCCACCTGTCTCTTTGACGGCAACCTTCTGCTCGCCTTTGTTGTCGGACATCATGCTGTCAAACAGGCGTCGCACAGTTGGCGATACCATGGAAACTCCGCTTAGGGTAGAATGCGTCCGGTCGCGGGCCAACCAGTAGTAATCGCGCAGATCCACTTCGGAAAGTCCGGGCTGCATGCGCAACCAGTTCTGAACTGTCGGAGTTTCCCACTCTTTTGATGCCCCGTCTCCTCCTGGGAGTGGGGTCGCAGAATTCTCGATGGCCGCAAGTTCAAGCGCCTTCAACTTCTCCGGGAAGCCATTCGCCGAAGCTTGCCACTGGTTCAATTGCTGAAAGAGCGGCAGGTTCGCATATTCCAGAACCATGAGTTTAGCCAGCACGTCGTCGCGAATCGGGATGGTCGCGACCGTTGCGAGTTGTTTTCGAAGCGCCATCGCATTCAACATCCGTTTAACCTGACGTGGATTTCCCTTAAGTCCCTCGGTGACGACGTCCGCGATCGCGTTACTCCATGCAAGCTGTTTCAGGAGCTCCACCGGCACGGCATCAGGCGTACCAAGCGCCTCGCATACGGCACCCTGGCGGTACGCGGCGTACATGTTCTTCTTTCGACTTGCCTGCCAGTGACCAATCACCTTTCCATATTCAGGCGCGTTCAGCGTCTGTTGACATGCGAGGAGGTTAATATACGTCTCGATTTCGCTCGGGGAAAGCCGTGGCAAGTGATATGGAATCTGAATCAACTTTTCAAGATAGTCTTGAACCAAATTGTACTGCCCATCTTGGTCCCTGAGCGCGTCTGCACCGACCTGCTGCTTGACATACCGAGTTGCAATCGCGTGACGCACAATTCGCGGATCCGCTCCAATCACAAACGCCGTCTTCTCTACCGCCACAAAGAGCTTAATAGCCTCCAGGGTTTCGATGATCCGCTCCGGCAAACAGCGGTCCAAATCGTCAATGAGGATTACGAGTGAGCGGATATCCGTCTTGGTGAGCATATCTGCAAACTCCTCGCGGAATTTGCGAACCTCCAATACATCCGGCTTTCCGGGAGCTGCTTCAATGAGGTCCGACCACTGGTTATTGTTCTCAGTCTTTTTGGCTTCCCTATCGGGGCTCGCACTTTCCACGTGTGGTTGCGAGGTCAGCGCCCCGGCAGCGGCGAATGCGGCGGCGCTGCCGCCCGTGATCAAGGCAGTTCCAACCGGGACCACGACGTGTTTGAAACCGAACTTTGCAAGGTCCATCCATTTGACACGCTTCAGAAGTTCGACAATCTTGTCCTTTACGGCGGGGCCGAACCTTTTGTGCTCACCAAGCTGAATTAGGATCGATGACAGCAGGGCGGTTTTAGCGTCCTCGTATCCTTCAAAGACCCACCCATTGAAGTACATGCAGACGGTATTCTCATAGGCGTCGAGGTCCTTTTGGAGCATCCGCATAATACTGGACTTCCCGCCGCCCCAATCTCCAAAGACCCCCAGCACGATAGGTAATATCCGATCATCCGTCACAATACTGCGAATGAGGTCTGCGTGGACCCGAAAGCCAAGAAGATCTTGATCGGTCTCGTTGTCTGACCAGACTTGTATACTCATATAGGTGGATCGCTAGCACACCAAACTAAATTGGTCTGGCACGGATCGGGGGTGGATGGCAGCACTCGGTCGAACCGTGAGTACTTTTGAACCGCCGACGCGGTCCAAGTTTATGCAACTTTAGTTTACCCGATAAATCGAATTCATACCAGGGCTTCTTTGTAACACGACTAATGCAGAGGGGCCCTGAGAAACTGTACACCTATGACCAAGACTGAAAATACCGGTCTGCGAGCCGCCGTCTACGCCCGCGTCTCCACGGAGGAGCAGAAAGAGGGACAAACGGTCGACTCTCAGGTCGCTGAGTTGGAGGAATTTGCCGCCGCCAACGGTTGGACAGTCGCTGACGCTTACAAGGACGATGGCTGGAGCGGCAGCATCATGGCCCGTCCTGCACTCGACCAGTTGCGGGATGATGCCCGCCTGGGGCGATTTGACGCCGTCCTGATCAACGACGTGGACCGCTTGGCACGCGACGTGGCCCATCTCGGCGTAATCAAACGCGACCTGGAAAGGCACAACGTACGCGTCATTTTCCGGAAGCTCCCTTCGGCACTCGGGAGAAATGACCCTACTTTGCTCTCCAGAAATTGCCGCCACCACGCAGAAGCGGTGGTTGTTTTGCCAGCGGGCAAGAGCGGATTCTTGCCACAGGGCAAATGTTGTGCGAGGCAAGGCTCCCGCTCCCCCGTTTTTGGCCGCCTCGCCTGTTCGGGTCGCTTGGTCCAAGAAACTGAGCGCCTTACGCGCGGCGTCGGCGCGGACGACGGAAAACCACCCCGCACGCCTGCGGCGTGGATGATGATGCTGGTCCACTGTTTGCCCCACGCCGAAACGTGTTCCAAATCGTGTTCTTGGTGTGGGTCAGTTTAAACGAGCAGAAGTGGGTCACTTTTGCCGAGCGCCGAAGGGAAGCTCCCATCGGAAGCAGGCCCAATGGCCAACCTGATGGTCAACATTCTCGGGAGCTTCGCCGAGTTCGAGCGCGAACTGATTTGCGACCGCACTCGACGGGGCCGCCGGCATAAGGTCGAGCGCCGGAAAGAGTACCTCGGCTCGAACACGGCGTATGGCTACCAGTACCGGAGAATGGATCGAATAAACCGCAAGCCCGGCCGCCTCAGCGTGGAACCGCAGGAGGCTCGGATCGTCCGGAACATATTTGAATGGGTTGATGCCGAACGGCTGTCCGCCAGTCGTATCGCCCGCCGATTGAATGGTCAGCGCGTTCCTCCCAGGAAGAGCGCCGCGTGGGGGAAGTCTAGCATCCTGCGGATCCTCCATAACGAGATGTATGCAGGCGTCTGGCATTACAACAAGTTCCAGTGTTGTGAACCGCGGCAACAGAGGACTAAGGCGACCTACCGGAAACGGATCAAGAGCAGCTTGCGGCGGCGACCAAGGGCAGAATGGATACCGCTTGAGCTGCCCGGAGCACTGCGGCTTGTCGACCGGGACCGCTGGGAGCGCGTCCAGCTCAGGCTCCAACAAAACATCACCTTTTCTCCTCGCAACGAAAAACACCCCTACTTGCTGAAGGGGCTGGTTCAATGCGGCGTCTGCGGGGCACGATGCGTGGGCGACTCCTGGCACGGCAGGTTCTACTACCGCTGTTCCCGCCGATGCAAACGGCTACCGGCAATCCGGGAATCCCGGAATCCCGGCTGGAGGGGCTCGTCGTCCAAGCCGTTAAGAGGAAAGCGGTACACCCCGATCCCGCGTCCATGACGCGGGATGATCTGCAGGCCTTTCTTCGCGCGGCGATCACCGCCGTGGTATTTAAAGGACCGCGAATCGTTATCCACAACCTTTCGGCATCCGAACCACCTTTTCCCCACTTGTAGCCGCCCCCCGATTTGCTACGATGGCCACACAATTCAATACGAAAAAGCTTCCGCCACAGCCAGGCGGAAGATGCTTTATCTTAGCGTGAAAACGCTCGGAGCCTTTTCAAATTGGCCGGCGGATATGAAGGTAGGTTGTTGTGTCCGCAATCCGACAGAGCAACGACCAAGCGAACACCAGATTCCTCCCAGAACCGGTCCCTGCGCCCGAGTTTGACGTCTCGATACGCATCACACCGACCAAACACACCGGTAAAACAAAGAGGCCCTACCTCCGCCCCAGCATGGCACCCAATACCAATAACCCGGCGACGATCACCAGTGGAATGAAGTTCTGAACACCAAAATACTCGCCTGGGTACCGCCTGGCCGCGATATTTATATAGCGCCACCATCGCCTGCAGGTTCTCGACTTCGACGATGAGATTGCAGGATTGCTCTTCTTCAGAGCCGAAACAGAGCTTGGTGTCGATCTTCTGCCGCCGCGGCTTCACCATACGGACGATTTGCCATGGCGGGCGCTGCCCCTTATATGTGATGCGGATTCCACCGCCTTCTTCAGCGTCACGCTGTTCGAGCAGCTTTAACAGCTCCTCGCGGCGAAGTTCCTGATACGGTTTTTCTGCCATCTTTCCCCGACACATCAGTGTACGACCAATCACGCCCATGGTGTGACCTCAGATGGTACCTTCAAGGAGTTTGCGGAGCTTCACCTGGCTGCACCTGAAGATCCTGACCGCCATCGTCTGCTGCCGCACCTCCACGCTCGGCGGAGCAAGCCCTATCGGTTCGTGGCCCTGCGTTACGAGAAGACGCGCGAGGAACGGGAAGCCGAGGAAACCGAGCAATACCAGTTGTTCGATACCAGCCAGTACAAGTACCGGGTCTTCGTGACCGACATGCCCGATCCGATCTATTTCGTGGTCTGGTTTTACAGCCAGCGCGGCGGCGCCGAAAAC
>OCZT010008007.1_pt1 | contig 10320 bp, 8 predicted proteins | sample 1539031 | NCBI WGS metagenome assembly OCZT01 (sample SAMEA3539308, study PRJEB22396) | soil metagenome | biome: tundra; feature: field; material: soil | place: USA | collected 2010-05 | depth 0.15 m
TGACGCGTTCGCAGAGTTCCTTGATGTCGGCCATGTAGTGGCTCGTGAGCAGAATCGTGACGCGGTGCTTGCGGTTGTAGTCGCGCAGGAACTGCCGGACGTTTCTCTGCGAGACCACGTCGAGCCCGATGGTCGGCTCGTCGAGAAACAGCACCCGCGGGCGGTGCAGCAGCGCGGCGATGAGTTCCATTTTCATCCGCTCGCCGAGCGACAGCTCACGGACCATCACGTTGAGCTTTTTCCCGATGTCGAGCAGCACCACGAGTTCGTCAAGCGACGCCGTGAACTGGTCCGCGGGCAGCCCGTAGATCGCGCGCAGAAGATGGAACGACTCGATGGCCGGCAGATCCCACCAGAGCTGATTTTTCTGGCCCATCACGAGCGCGAAGAGACGGCGGTAGGCATTTTCGCGTTTTCTGGGATCGAAGCCGGCGACGCGCGCCGTGCCGCTCGTGGGGTAAATGAGGCCCGAGAGCATTTTCAGCGTCGTGGTTTTGCCCGCGCCGTTGGGGCCGAGAAACCCGACGAATTCGCCCTCCGCGATTGAGAACGAAATGTCGTCCGCCGCCCGCGTCTCCTCGAACTCGCGATGAAACAGTCCGCGCACGCCGCCCCAGAAGCCGGGTTGCTTCTTGTAGGTGCGGAAGATCCGCGTGAGGTGGGAGACTTCGATCATGGCGTGGGAACGGAAACTTCAGGGAGCGAACCCGCAAACCGCAAGCAACGAACCATCCGCGCCGCGGCCGATCGCATCGTTGGCAGGGAACCGATCGCCGCGGCGATGTCATAGCTGAATGATGAACCGTTCTCCCTTGCGCCAGTCCGGCCTGATTGCTTTCGCGCTCGCGGCATGGTTGCTGGTGGGCTGCTCGTCGTCGCCGATGTCCCGCATCGACGCCAACCGTGCGCTGTATGAGTCGTGGCCGGTCGACATGCAGTCGGCTGTCCTCGAAGGCAAGGTGGTCAAGGACATGACGCCCGAGATGGTGCGCATGACGCTGGGCGAACCCACGCGCATCGAGCCTCGCGTCGGATCGACAACCAACGAGGAAACTTGGATCTACGAAAAAGGCGGCGGGCTGAACCTGCCGCGGCCGAATATCTCGCTCGGCGGCGGCATCGGCGGTCTGGGCGTATCAACCGGCCGCCGCGGTGGCGGCGGCGGCGGATCGCGCAACGCCGCGGGCGGCGCGCAGGAGCAGGAAATCGTCTTCCAAAACGGCGTGGTCACGCGCGTAGACTGAATCGCGCGGGATGCGCGCCGGTTCTCAACTCGCCGAGCGGGTGGCGAGACCGCCTCAGGCGTCGGCCGGCGTGAACGATGTTGCCCAGACTGGCGGTAAAGTTTTCGCCACCGGAAACTTTACGTGGCGGCGGATTGGTGTATTTTCGCAGCCACGTTGAAAAGCACCCAACAGTGCGGTTTGGCCATGGGGCTCACAGTGTGTCTGCTGGCAGCGGGTTGCACATCGTCGTCGCAGATGCGGCGCATCGACGCCAACCGCGCCGTCTACGAGCAGTGGCCCATCGAAGTTCGGCAGGCCGTGCTCGACGGCAAGGCCGAGGTGGGGATGACTCCCGACATGGTGGAAATGGCGCTCGGTAAACCAACCGAAGTCGTAACCCGCAGCGGCACGCCCACCACGGGCGACGACGAGGTGTGGATCTACCGCACGGGCGGATACGAGCAGGATCCCGGCATGATGTATCCCGGCGGCATGTATCCGGGTGGAGCGTATCCCGGTGGCATGGGCGGCAGCGGCGGCGGTATCGTGATGTCGTCCCGTGGCGGCGTTGGCGTTATTCCTCCTTCCATCGGCATCGGCGTGCCAATCGGCGGCGGCAATATCGGCCTCGGTGGCGGTGGGATTGGCATCGGCGGTGGCATGGGCGGCATGGGCGGTGGCATGCCGATGCCGGTGCAACGCACGCCGGTGGAAGAACGCGAGGTCGTGTTCCGCAACGGTGTCGTTTACCGCGCGGATCCGCTGCCGCCGAATTGAATCACTGCCCGAGCTTCGTGTAGTCGAGCACGGTGTGGCTGATGCAGCCGGCGTCGATCGCCGTGCGGTCGGTGACGAGCCCGGGCGGCGAGAGATCGTCGCCGTCGTTCCAGATGAGCCGGTGCGTGCCGTCGTCAGCCGCCGGCGAGAAGAGTTTCGGCACGATCACGCGCGCGGGCACGGTGCGGCGGACGGGTGTGTCGGCGCGGCACGGGATCGGAAAGTTGACGTTGTGCACAATGAAGCTGTGCGGCGTGGTCGAGGCGGCGAGCTGCGGGGCGAGCCGCGCGGCGTGCTGCGCGGAGATTTTCAGAATGGCGTGCAGCTCGGGGTCGGGCCGGTTGCCAGTGGCCTTGATGCGGTCGTAGACTTCGGACGAAAGATCCTGCGAAAACGCGATCGCCGGCAGGCCGTGCAGCGCGCCTTCCCATGCGCCGGCGATCGTGCCGCTGGCGATGATGAAACCGAGCGAGGCATTGAGGCCGATGTTGATGCCGCTGATAACCGCGTCGGGCTTGAAGTCCGTCGGTAGCAGGTGATCGAGCGCGATGTTGACGCAGTCGCTCGGCGTGCCGTCCACGACCCAGGTGGGGCAGTCGAGGCCGCGGTGCGCGACGGCGGCATGGACGGGGCGGTTGCGCGACTTCGAGGCGCCGGTCCAGCTCTGCTCATGTTTCGGCGCGACGACCGCGAGTGCGTGGCCACCGGCGCGCAGCGCGTGGACCAGTTCGTGCAAGAAGACGCAATCGAGACCGTCGTCGTTGGTGACGAGAAATTTCATTTGGAATGACGAACCACACGCCAGGCATGGGAGGGAAACAACAGAAAAAGCCGCACTGATCGCCGTCCCACGCGAAATTTGGCGGAGGTGCACCGGGCCGCCGGAGAAAGCTCTTGCCTCGCCGCGGCGCGCGGGTCTTTCTGACCGTTCTCCGGTTCGGGCTGTAGCGTAGCCTGGTAGCGCGCTTGCATGGGGTGCAAGAGGTCGTGAGTTCGAATCTCACCAGCCCGACCATTTTGAAAAGAGGTCCGAACTCGGATCGGGTTCGTTTAATTTCCTCAGAATCTCCCTGCGCGCCAAGGCATAAGCCAAAGCTCCGGCGTTAAACGATTCTCGTGCAAGTTCGGATTTCGCATTAGAATCTCACGCGGATTGTCGCGGTTTTCGCCGTTTCGGCGCGGATCGTTTAACGATGCCGGATTGAATTTCTCTGGGATTCTGTCTTCAATCAAATCCACAAACACAGTCAGGGCCGAGGCCAAGTGGATCGCCCGTCAACCCTCAACCGGAGGTTTCGATGCAAGCGATCCAACGTCAGTCTCCATCCACCGCGCCCTGCGCGATTCCCGTCGCGATCTACACGCGCGTTTCCACCCTTCACCAAGTCGGCGGACGTTTCGACTCCTGCGAGTCACAAGCCGCGATCTGCCGCGACCACATCCAAAGGCACGCGGCGCAAGGATGGTCTAAGCGGCGTCTCGGTAGTATTAGTAGTTGAACATGCCGCCGAGGTGTTCTCTGTGACAAATCCGGCCTTCGGTTAAATCGACCTCTTCGCCCGGCTCGATAATTTGCCCACCGCAGCCTTGGCGGTTCCTCTCGCGGTGGTAGTGGACAAAATGCTCATCGACGACCCGACGCAGATGGGTCTCACCGATGACCTTGGCGCGGTTTTCTCTGTTCCATAAACAAGCTATTCGGCACAACGACTTCACGCCGTGCCTAGCTAGCCGTTTGGGATTGAAGCGCGGACCGACTGTCGTGATGCTATTGAAGTTCCCAAATGGCAGAAGCCCACCATTACGTCATGGGTCAGACGGACGAAGAGCGTCAGCGTTTGATCCAACAATCAGCTTATCTTGAACCACTCACTGAGTTGATGCTCCGCGAGGCTGGATTGGAGTCGGGCATGAGCGTGCTCGATATTGGCTGCGGAACAGGTGGCTCCTCCCAAGTCGCGGCTCGAATCGTTGGACCAACCGGTCGCGTGATCGGCCTTGATCGTGACGACCTGACACTGCGCGTTGCGCGCAATTTTGCTGCGGGCGCTGGATTCACCCAGATCACCTTTATATGCGGCACGGTGGAGACCGCAAAATTTCCAGAAAAATTCGACGCTGTGATGGGCCGCTTCGTGTTGATTCACCAAAAGGAACCTTTGCCGATCGTGCGCCAGGCGCTACCGTTTGTGCGCACAGGTGGGATCGTCGCCTTCCTTGAACCCGATTTTTCGCTGCGCCCTCTAACCTGGCCGCGACTCGAAACGTATGAGGAAATGTGCGGTCATATTCACAAGCTGTTTTTACATGCCGGACTGCCCCATGACATGGGGCTCCGCCTGCGGCGGACGTTGCACGACGCCGGTGTGCGGGACATTCGCACGAAAGTGGACTCGATCGTAGGCGGCGGTCCGCGGCATTTTCTCTACCGGTGGCTGGCGTCGACTATAGTCTCACTGGCCCCGAAACTTGAAATGCTCGGTATTACTACCGCTGCGGCCCTCGATCTGCCAACGCTGGAATCGCGGCTCGAACTTGAAGCTGTCGGCGCGGGCGCCCATGTGCAGATGTTTCCACTGGTCGCATCGTGGGGCAAGGGTTAGCGAACCGACGATTTTAGGCGTCTCAAAAAGCAAGGTCAGAGAAACAGTCGAGCCCGTGACCGCGGGCGCGTCACGGATAGCCGGATTGGGCATCAGTGGTGCTTAAAGATGCTTATTTCAGCCATTGTGTGCTGACCTAGAAAGGGAAAGGGCTACTCTGGCCGAGTTGGAAGTAATTCGGAACGTAATTGTTCATCGGTGCGGTGTTGTAGACAGCGAGTTTCACAAACGACTGGAGTCACGATACAAGCTGGGGGAGCCCGTTCGATTCGAAGTAGACCAGATTAAAGCTTATCTCGCGTCAGTGCGCGCTTCGGCGCTCTGCGCACTGGAACTCTCAAATCGAGTTCTTTCATAGTTCGCCCTCACGAAGCCGCCGCGACCCCGTTCGATTCGTCGTTGACCACTGGTGGCACCGTAAACACGGCAGACTCGCTACAGCCGCCGCAAGGGGTGGTGGAAGATTAAGGCAAGTTGTCTAGTGGCGCGTAATGCTTAGAAAAGTCCACCACCTTGAAATCCTCAGCGCCGTTAATTGTTTTACCCTCTAAGGTTACCGTGAACCCATCAGAAATATTGCGTGAAATCCGACGGTCGGTGCCATCGTAATATTCCATGAAGCATCGGCCCTCCACCGAAAAGCGATCCTTCCATCCTTCCACCTTGCTGGGTGGCTCCATTTGTAATTTAAGACTGATTACGTAGATGTTTCCAGAGCCCACCGAATTCCGGTAGCGAAAATAATTTTCGGCGTAATCGCGGGCCGTAACATTAATCGCCTCGATTCGCGCTTTGTCGTCATTGTTCTGCCCAGCAAATCCTCCTTGATTCGCGGGAACGTTCCGGGCGGCCTCCGCCTGAGCATTCGCGATCGCTACCTCGTCGTTAGGATACTGTGCCCGCAGCCATTGCGGTAAGAGCCTCTTGTCCACACTCTCTCCTGTTTGCCCATCGGTAATCCAAACCCTCCCGGCGGACTGTCCTATAATTCGGACGTTGGTTAAAATTCTCCCATTGGTCAGTCTTATCTGCGGGATTTTGGGCTGCTGCGCTTGCCGGATCGCCTCAGCAGAGGCGGCTTCCGCGGCACCTTTTTCGTCGATCGGATACTGCGCCAGCAATCTTTCTGGCAAAAGCGACTTGGCGACAGAACTCACGCCACCCGGATAGCGAATCATTACCTTGGTTGGCGATTGTGAGACGACCTGCGCGTCTTTGAAAACGCGGCCATCTTTGAGAGTAATTTCTTCGGCTCGCAGGCACAAGACGAGTCCGGCAGCGGCGATGACACTCAAACAAATCTGCGACATGCGTGAACGGCGCGGCGGCATAAGGGGCAGCAATATTTCGTCTTACGGTTACCCGCAGCATAACCCGACCCGCGAAATAATGTCGAGTTGATTGAATCTAGGACGCGTGTGCGCCTCACGAAACCGCCGCAACCCCGTTCGATTCGTCTTTCGCTGCGGGTGGCACCGTGAACGCGGGCAAACTCGCCAACGCCGGCGCGAGCGGCAAGTGCCTCGCATCGATGTAGTATTTCTCGGACTGCTGCACCGTGCTGTGCCGCATGAGTTCCTTGAGCACAAACGGAGCGGCATTAGCCGCGGCCAGGTGTGTGCCGAACGTATCGCGCAAAGCGTGAAAATCCACCCGCTTCCCGTTTGCGTCCTCAAACGGAATTTCCGCCACCGCCAAGTCTTTCTTGAACGTGCGGACGCGCGGCACGCTCGGAAACACTCTCTCGAAGGGCATTGCGTTGTCGGGCAGGATGGAGCGAATCGCCTCGACGAGTTCGGGCCGCAAACGAAGTTGGCTCTCCTTCGGATGCTTTGCCGTCGACGCACGCACACAGACGAACGGGGCAGGGGAGTCCAACACGAAGTCTCCGACTGTGAGTCCCTCCATCTCCGAACGCCGCAATCCGGTGTAGAACGCAAACAGAGAGAACACTGCCCGTTTGTGTGGCGCCGTCGTCGACAGGAATATCCGGTGTCAATGATGCGCGGACCCAGAGCTGGTGCCAGCCGTCGAAATTGTTCGCTGGGGGCCAGCGAAAGATTGAAGCCGGCCGGATTTTGTTTAACCGCATGAGGATGAATCTTGAGGACGCAAACGACGAAATCCTGCGCGACCGACCGGCGCTATCTCAGGATGTGATCGAATACGAGAAGATGGTCAGGCAAGCCGTGTCCTCCGGCCAGCTGCTCACCGCGATCGAGGTGGCGCGGGACGGGCTGAAACGGTTTACCGACAACCCGATGTTGCGCCAGCAACTCGCACTTGCCCTCGCGCAAACCGGGGCGTTGGACGCAGCGCGCGAAATGCTGAAGGCGCTGCTCCAGGAGTCCGCGAACGACGAGGAAACGCTCAGCCTCCTCGGCCGGGTCTACAAGGAGCTATGGCGGCGCACGAGCGACCCGGCGGTCGCGGCCGACGCGTTGCGGCAAGCCTGTGAGTTTTACCGGGATGCTTTCGCCAAGAAAGAAGGATTTTATCCCGGGATCAATCTGGCGTTTGCGCTCGCCGCCCTCGGTGAGACCACCAAGGCGGCGGATTGCGCCCGGCAGGTCGCCAACTCGTGTCGCAAGATGATCGCCAAAGCCGATGGACCACTCGACGGCTGGGTGCTCGGCACGCTGGCAGAATCCCTGATCCACCAAGGCGCCACGCGCGAAGCCGCGGACTACTACCGGCAAGCATCGGCGGCCTTCAAAGGGCGCTGGCGGGACCTCGCGTCGATGCGGCGCCAGGCGCGGGAGATCCTGGCGTTCTACGCGGAGCAGCCCGACGGCACGCGGGGTGGGTGGAAAGACCTGACGGCGCTGCGGCGGCGGGCGCGGATGTTTTTCGGCCGGGGTGAGAAAGGCCAGGAATGGCTCGACCGCTGTTTCGAGTTCCCGTCGGTCGTCCTGTTTGCCGGACACATGGTCGATGCACCCGGACGCGCTTCGCCACGGTTTCCCGCGGCGAACGAGCCACGCGTCCGCGAGGAAATCCGCCGGTATCTGCGTTCGCTCAACGCCGGTTTTGGCTATTCCTCGGCCGCCTGTGGCGGCGACATCATTTTTTGCGAGTGCCTGCTCGAGATGGACGCCAAGGTAAATCTCGTGTTGCCCTGCCCGGTGGATGCGTTCAAGCGGCAGAGCGTGAGCTTCGCCGGACCGGAGTGGGAGCGCCGGTTCCACAACGTGCTTGGCAAGTCGACGACCCTGTTGATCGCGAATCCGGCCGAATACACCATGGCCGGGGTGGATCCCGCCCTCGCGATGGGTTTTGTCTACGCCAACCGGATCGTGATGGGCCTCGCCGTATTGCAGACCGAGGCGCTCGACCTCGAATTGCATGCGCTGGCCTTGTGGGACGGCAAGCGTGGCGATGGTGTCGGGGGCACGGGCAGCGTGGTGGCGGAGTGGAGCGGGCAGCAGATTACGGCACACGTGATTGCGCCGGGTGCGGCGCCGCTGGAAGTGGCCAGCCTGGCGCCGGGATCGACACCAGTGGCAGCCCCGCCGACGGCAACGGGTTCTCCCGCGCCGACGGCGGAGATGGTCCAGGAGATCAAGGCGGTGTTCCTCGCCGAGGTGATCAATTACAAGAAGATCGCCGAGCGCCAGATGCCGGCGTTTGTGCGGGAGTTCAAAGGTGCGGTGGCGCGGCTGCTCGCGGGGTTGTCCCATCCGCCGGTGATCGCGGAGAGCTGGGGCAAGTCACTCTCCTTCGTCTTCGACGACCTGCAGGCGGCGGCGCTCTTCGCGCTCGATCTGCGCGATCTCGTGGCCCACACGTCGTGGGCGGAATGCGGCCTGCCAAAGGACCTGGGCATCCGGATCGTGCTGCATGCGGGACCGCTCTTCGCTTTCAACGATCCGGTGTTGCAGCGGACGAGTTGCATCGGGACGCACGTCACGCGGGGTGCCCGTATCGAGCCGGTCACGCCGCCGGGGCAGGTCTACGTGAGCCAGGAGTTTGCCGCGCTGTGCGGGGCGCAACGCGTCGAGCTGGTCGGCTTCGAGTTTCTCGGGCTCGTGCCGACGGCCAAGCTGTTTGACGATGCGCCACTCTATCGGCTCGACCGGCGGACCAGAGGGAAGCGATGACCCCGGCGGATGCTCAACGACGGATTGCCGGCCTACGCGCGCAGGTGGCGCGGCACGACGAGATTTATCACCGCCGCGCGCAACCGGAGATTTCCGACTTCGACTACGACCAGTTGAAACGCGAACTCACGGAATCCGAGGCGCAGCTTGCCAGCACCGACTCGCCGACTCAGCACGTGGGCGATGACCGGGCGCAGGATTTCAAAGAGGTCGCGAACCGGCAGAAGATGCTTATCCCCGAGCCCTCCACCTGCGTCGCATTCTTCGGTTCGGCCGCATCGGGTTTTGCTGCGTATCGCAGACGAACAAAGTCAGCTTGATTCGTTCTTCCGTCTCGTCATTCCACGGACCAACATCGTTCGAAGGATATACCTCGAACTAAAATCGTGACGTTGGCTGACCGCCCTCGACGCGACGGCATGTGACGAACCCAACGTGGTTGGACGAGTTTGGACGGTCTCCCTGTTTGGCATATTTCCAAACACGCGCCCGAAAATCAGTGGCCATTTGTCAAGGAGGAGGACCAACCCCATCACGGGTAACCAATCTTCACTTTATTCTGCCTTTTTTTGCTGCAAGAGAGCACCGCAAACAAACGCACCGTTGAATGGGATGGTTTCCGAGCATGGCCCTGAGCGATCGAAATCACACGTGGCCAGCATTTTTTTCTCATCCACCCAACGCAGCTGACATTTTTTCCCTAACGGACAGATCAACGATCCGTCACCGGTCGCCGGTATGGGGATTTCGGGCTCCTGACTCACACCCTTGCTAATGACCATTTCGGAAATAAACGAAAGTATTTTCCGTCGCCGGTTGCGGTGAAACCACCCGCTGCATCCAAACCCCACGGCCGGTCGTCCCAATCTCGTTTATCGGAGAATCCGAGAGAGGAAAACCGCAACTTTCGGCTTCCGTTTTTCGCCTCGGGCCCTACTGCTTCACCTTCCTGCGCCGGAGAGGTGGCAGAGTGGTCTATCGCACCTGACTCGAAATCAGGAGTGTCCGCAAGGGCACCGTGGGTTCAAATCCCACCCTCTCCGCCAGTTTTTCTCCTCTGAGGAGAGAAGCCCAACACCCGATTTGCCAGTTGACGTGGCAAATCGGTCATGAATCAAGCCACTCCGTTCGTCATTTCAGAGTTCACGAATCCCTCCGGGGAGGTCGTTTTTCGCGTTTCCGGCTGGTTGGATGGCAAGCGCGTCCGCAAGAACTTCCCGAACCGCGCCGAAGCGCAAGCCGAGCGGCAGGTGCTGGAAGTCCAGCGCCTCCAAGGCGAGACCGGCATCCGCACCGCCGTCACCCGGCTGGTCGAGGATCAGCTTCATGAAGCCGAGGCGGTCTTTCGCCGGCTAGATGGCCGGCCGCACTCGTTGTCGTTCTACGTTGAGTTTGCTTTGGCCAACTACCGCGAACCCGTAACGCAGAAACTCCTGACGGAAGCCGTCACGGAATTCCTCGCCATAAAGGATCACGAGCGCGAACAGGACTTGCTGTCCAAACCGTATCTGACGGGCGTGAAACACGACCTAAAGCGCCTGCAAAAGCACGTCCCCGGTGCCACTGTGGCCGAACTGACCCGGGCAAGACTCCTCGGGTATTTTGAGGGCCGCC
>OCZT010008010.1_pt1 | contig 10318 bp, 6 predicted proteins | sample 1539031 | NCBI WGS metagenome assembly OCZT01 (sample SAMEA3539308, study PRJEB22396) | soil metagenome | biome: tundra; feature: field; material: soil | place: USA | collected 2010-05 | depth 0.15 m
CGGTATTCCGGTGCAAGCTTAGCATCTCGTCTACAGCACGGAGGGCTGTTGGCAACGACATCCTGCGGTCGGCAGGAGCTGAGCGAAAATGCTCTCCCGCATCCACATAGCAGTATTTGCACGCAAGATTGCAGTCTTGCGTTAAGTGGAGCACTGCCAGCGTGGGGACGTTTGCGGCGGATGCTTTTGTTTGCTCCGAACCCATATCCTCTAAAAACCCATGCTCTGCCAACCCATCGAGCAGCTTCGAGACTTCGCAAACTGGAAAGCTGTTACTCCACCGGTGGACCACCTGCGCTGTGTTATGGTTTCCCGTGAGAGACTGAGCTATGTCCAATCCGTTACGATTGAGAATGAGCCAATCCCCAGTACTGGGCCGAAGCAACAGGTAGAGTTCATCCAAAGGAATTACTTTGGTTGGAACAAGCGTGAGTTTCGTTTGAGATATCATCTTGACCCTGGAGCATGGGACAAGCCACATTCCTCTGACGTCGTCAAGTGGCGCGCCTGCGGCCGTTTGCGTAGTTAATTTCGCCTCTGAGGCTATTCAGTTCTCAACTGGCGCAATTCGGAGTCAGGCGTCAATCAGGCGAGCTTGGTTCTTGCGCAGAATCTCTTTCGCCTCCTCCGCCTTATTCTTGGGCACAGAGATGCGCCAGCGCCCTTCCTGTAACGATCCCTTAATAATCCGGGCTTCGGTCTGCTGGAGCGCCTCAATTAATCCGGAAGTAAGCTCAGCGACGAAGTCGATCAGCCAATAATCTTCGAACGGGTCAGAGCCCTTCTGTTTCCAGGGCGGCGCTTTCTGCTGCCAAGGAGGGCCCTTTTCTCCCCACGGACCACCGTCTGCTACGGTTCCGCCAAACACCGCACCAGTCTGGGGCGCGATTACAATTACATATTTACTCACGTCCCCCAACATGTCTTGAAGGACTGGTGTAATGCCACTCACTTGCTTATTTTCCAACTTACGATCTTTCATCGGGAACCTCCTTTTTTCAACTCCGGCTAGGATCGTGCAACCTGGGTTGCAGGGGTATCATTGTCCTATCGGAACATGGGGGATGTCTGTGATTAGGGTCACCTTAAAGCGGTTCGGCGCGCTCTGGCTATTCCTGAAGCAGTCGCCGACCCGCGATTCCTCCGCAGTCTTGCTGCCCGACCCCTCGGATTAAATCCGTGCCAAATTTGGCACGGTCCGTGGAAATCTTTTGCAGGAAACTCAAACTGAGAAAATAGATTATGTTATTCGTTCTTGTCGTGTGCTTGTCCCTGCCGGTCTTTGCCAAGGGCTCAAACGCTCATATCCTCGGCCGACATTCACTCCGTGAGTTTTTCGGCCCTTTGCCCGCCCGCCTATGCGGACATACTCGTGGCCGATAATCGACCATGGTTGGGAAGTTAGCTTCCACGAACTATTGCAGCTTGGCGCGCTCCGCTTTGGCTTCCTTCAGGATGGGGATGTCGGGGTCGGCGTCTTTCCAGAGCGTGAGGAAATCTTTGTAAGCGGCAAGTGCTCGGACGCGGGCGGCATCGGAGTCGGCTCCTTGCGAGGTCCTCGACTGCAAGGCATTGGCACGAGCCACTCCTAGATGCGCCAACGTTCCCGTCCAGCAGTTCCCGACAATACCGTTGTGATCGAGAATCCTCTGAAACTCGGCAGCAGCGGCATTGCCTTGTCCGGCTGCCAAGTATGCCTCCCCGCGTACATACACGTGATAGAGGCAGGAAACATTGTCGCCGAACGGAATTAGCCCTAACTCGATGGGGGAAGCAGCTTGCAGGACATTCAGGGCGGAAGCCGGGTTCTTTCTATCCAGCGCCAATTCTGCCTGAATCGCAGGCAGCCAGAGCGACTGCATCTGCGTGTCCAGCGGGAAGCGTTTTCCTAAGTCTTGTCCCAAAGACTCGGCTCGTGCCGTATCGCCCGCTATGCCAAACGCAAGTGCGGATTCGACCTCGACGCCCTGACTCACAGGAGCCACCTTCAAAGCCTCTGCCGCTGTCTGCCGGGCTTCTGCGGCATTGCCATAGGCGGCTTCCCGCTGAGCAGCAATCGCTTGCCATATTGCCCCAGTTTCCTTGCTGTCCGCACGGATGGCGGAGTCCACAGCCCGCTTGGTCAGTTCCCGCGCCTTGGCAACATGACCGCCATACGCCTCGGTGTCGGATGCCAGCGCCAGTCCAAAGTTCTCGTATTCGCGCTTGCCCGCAAACCACTGTTGCTGATCCGCCATCGCCGCGGAGTCCGCCTCGAGGAAGGCTAGAGCGTAGAGAGCCTCGTGAAATATCGCATCATCGAGTTTTCGCGCCTGCGCCTCATGGATGATCCGCCGCGCTTCGTCGAAGCGCTGCAAGGCGAGGGCGTAGTCGACGAGATTACCGGACGCTTCTACACTATTCAGTTTAGGGTGCACGGCTTGCCTCGTAATCTCCGCAGCTTTGTCATACTGCCCCTGCAAGGCGAAGGCTACGCCCAAATTGCTGTATGCTCCGCTTACCCGTGGGTAGCTCTCAATCTCCTCCTGATACGTCTCGACCGCTTTATCCAGTTCCCCGGTTACATTGCTATAATAGTTGGCTGTGATCGTCAGCTTTTCCCGCTCGCTGGCATGTTCCCGCAACTGAAATGCCTTGGTCAGGTACTCGCTGGCCCGCCCTAGCTCGCCGAGATTGGAGTAGTCCAAGCCCACTGCGTTGTAACCCATGGCAAAATTCGGATCAAGCTCGATGGCACGTTGATCGTGAGGCAGGGCTGCTGCGGCGTCTTTCTCGTTAGAGGCCTTCACTCCAAGGCTGTACGCTTTCAGGGCTTCGAGCGAAGACGTGGTGGCCTCGGCGAGCGGAACATCAAACTTCTGCACCGTCGCCAGCGATTCGCCCAACTCAGTGCGCAGCTTCGAGGCCGCCTCGCCCAGCGCGTCCAGCACCTTCTCCTTGGACGCCGCCGTCACCTGCTCCTGCGCCAGCGTGTCTCCGCTTTGGCAATTCACCGCTCTTAACCCAAGTACATATTCGCTGCCCAGACTGCCAATCGACCCGGCAAGGTAGGCTTTGCTGCCTGCCCGCTGGCAAAGTTCGCGGGCTACCTCGGGCGTGAGTTTCGTGTTGGCCGGACGGATCATCTGCTGCAAGGTCTTGGCAACATCGCTGTCGGCGAGAACATTCAAGAAAGGCGATTGCCGCAGAGAGACGTTGAGCGCCGTCTTCAGCGTATCGTCGAAGATTGCATCGCCCGTGCTGTTGGCAAAATCGACGAGAACGATGGTGTCCTTCTCGGTCAGGTGCTTGGTCTGGTGCGAACGATAGTAAAGCCCTCCCGCTACGAGCAAGGCGACGAGCAGGACGGGAACCGCAATCTTCCAAACCTTAGCAACCCGAGCCGCAGGAGCTTCTGGCAGGGTCACCGTATCCGAGCTTGCCGCAACTCGCCCCGTTTCTGTATCCCGCTTCAATCGTTGCAGGTCGGTGCGAACCTCAGAAGCGTGCTGGTAGCGCAGGTTGCGGTCTTTCTCCAGAGCTTTGTTGATGATCTCTTCCAGCTTCGGCGGCACATCGGGATTCAGCCGCACGGGAGCTACTGGAGCACGGTTCAGGATGGCATCGAAGATGGTTGCCGTACTGTCCCCACGAAAGGGCAACTGCCCAGTGGCCATCTCATAGAGGACAGCTCCAAACGAGAACAAATCCGTTCGTGCATCTAATTCCTTCGCCCGTACCTGCTCCGGCGACATGTACGTCACCGTTCCCAGCATCGTGCCCTTGCTGGTCAAGTCCGTGCTGACCGAAACCGTTTGCGCGGAGGCGTCACCTGCCTCGGTCTTTGAACTGGCGCTTATCTTGGCCAGCCCGAAATCCAGAATCTTGGCGTGGCCGCGCTTGGTGACAAAGATGTTGGCGGGTTTGATATCGCGGTGGACGATCCCCTCGGAGTGGGCGGCGTCGAGTGCGTCCGCGATCTCGATTCCGAGCGACAACAGGGTTTCCATTTCCAGCGGACGACCCGCAATGCGGTGCTTCAGCGTCAGCCCGTCTAAAAACTCCATGACGATGAACGCTTCGCCGTGCTGGTCGTCAATTTCGTAGATCGTGCAGATGTTCGGATGATTTAGTGCAGAGGCGGCCTTGGCTTCGCGCTGGAAGCGGCTGAGAGCGTGCGGGTCTTTGGCCACTTCATCCGGCAGGAACTTGAGGGCAACAAACCGGTCGAGCTTCACATCCTCGGCCTTGTAGACCACGCCCATCCCGCCACCGCCCAACTTCTCGACGATGCGGTAGTGGCCCAGTTCAAGGCCAACGCGCAAATCTTGGCCTGACGCTCGGCTGGCCATAGGGAAGAAGCTCCCTCCGCCTCACCTCAACGAACCATTCTAGGCCGTTGACACGAAGGAATCGACAAGAAACCGAACCCGGCTTTTCGGCGGCATGCGCTGCCGATTGTTTGTTGCAAGATCGCGATGTCGCTCATTGTCATGGAATCAATCGCACCAGCGAAGGGCATTTGAACGATCCGTGCTCTTAGCGCCAGGGTCAATATCGATTTTCATGTGCGCCTCTTACAGGAGATCCGACGCAAGTGTCCATCGAATCTAACTGGGTCCTAATCAGACCAGCCTTCCCCTTGAAACGAAATCCAGTGGGATTGTCCTTCAAGAGAGTGTTAGAAAACTACCCATTTCTAACGCCACGTGTGGAAATCAAGAAGGCCAATCTTCACGGGGTCTCAACGGGAGCAATTCTGGGCAGGTTTTCTAACGCCGCTGCCGTAAACGTGACGGGGTCCACAAACGGGCTTCGCGGAACTCTGGGCCGGTCGGCATTCACCGCACCGCGCTTCCCCCCAAGCCGACTTCTGGACCGCGTTGACGCGAACTGGCCCATAACTTCAGAGTCGCCCGTCAACCGCTAAGTGCGAAGTGGTCAACTGTTCGGTTTCTGGGTTTCATCGGACGGCCGGTTTTACTTCACATTACTGATCAGAACCACGTCACTGTTTACAGCGCCACGCGCCAGAAACATTTGCTTGCCGTCGCGAGACCAGGCGAAATTGAAGATTGAACCGCCGGTAAAGTTTGTCATCTGCTTGGGCGGGCGGCCATCGAGGGTCTGGCTCCAGAGGTTGGAGACGCCGTTTCGGTTATCCACGTACATCACTGCCTGGCTATCGGGCGTCCACGCAATTGTGGAATCCACCACGTAGGACAATTTGGTTGGTTCCCCGCCCTGCGTGGTCATCGCCGCGATTCCCCACCGGCCAGCGGCTTCGTCAAAAGTGTAGAACGCAATCCACTTTCCGTTTGGGGAAACGACCGCGCCCGTGGCAGCATGTTCAATGACTGACTCGGGCGCGCCTCCGTCGAGACGCTGTTTCCAGAGCCGGAGCTTTCCCGAACTCGACGAACCATAGATCAGCCACTTTCCGTCAGGCGTAATCTGGGGCAAGCTGTCCGAGTCACCGTGGGTAAGCTGCTTTGGGCTACTGCCGTCAATGTTCATTCTCCAGATGTTACGGTGGCTGTCGCGGTCGGAGGAAAAAACGATGGTTTGGCCATCGGGCGAAATGCTGGGCTCAGAATTATTACCGGCGTTCAGAGTCAGTTGCACCGGGCTGCTTCCGTCCGCGCCCATACTCCAGAGGTCAGTTTGTCCACTGGCGTTTGATGTGTAAACCACGCCGCCGTTGGGCATGCAGGCGATGCCAAGGAGACCCGCGCCCGTCCCGCTCCCCGAGGTGATCTGCCGCGCACCCCTGGCCTCGCCTCGCGGGGCCACCCAAATGGAAGATGCGACTTCACCCTGTACCGTAACCAGGGCGCTGGAATCCGCAGTAAGACTCACGCCGAAATACCGGTTCAAGTCGTTGGTAATCCGTCGCGCCTCGCCGCTGGGATAAGCCACGTACCAAAGCTGTGAAGCCAGGCTGGAGGTTTGATCGGATGTGTCGATGATCAGCCCGCTCCCATCCCCAAGCCAGACCGCGCGCCCCGAGCTGGACCACTTTGTGGACGAGATCGTTCTTTCGGCGCCGCCGGCTACGGGCACACCCACTAAGGTCCAGCTAGCGGCAGCGCTCCCCGCCCGACCAGGATTGTCGGAGGCCAGCGTGGCGATGGTCCTGCCATCCGGCGACCAGCCTAGACCTGCGCTATGTCCGAACCAGGAAGAGGCGTATCTTGCGGGCAGTTTGCGTCCTCCCACAATATGCTCATCGGACCCGTCCGCCTTGGCGACCACCAAATCATCCGTTCCCTTCGGTGGGTAGAAGCGAACGTAGGCTATCTGGCTACCATCGGGCGACAGGGCGACGGGCGCATCGATATCCTCGACTAACTTCCTCGGAGTTCCTCCCAGTACCGGCACCTGATAGAGGAATGCTTCGGATTCATTCTTGTTCACGGTCACGTAGTACACGTAGTTGCCGTCCCCAGAAAACGTCATGCCGAAATACAGCGTCTCCGCCGGAGGAACGATCTGCACATTGTTAGCCGTCGTTACCTGCCGCACCCATAGACTCTGTTTTCCAGCGTCTTCGATTGCATGTACCACGTATTTACCATCGGGGGAGATCGCAGCCATCCGGGACTTCCCCGTGTTCGTGAGGCGGGTAAGGCGGATGGATTGGAACGCTGGCACCGTGGACTTGGCTACGCGTCCTGCAGTCATTTTGTAGATCCCGAAAGCTGCAGCAGCCGCCAACACGACTGCCAGACTGATGCCCAGCAGCTTCTTGCTTCCGCTGGTGTGGCTCGCCGCCGGTATCGCCGCCCCGACAGCCAAGGCGGGACCGGAACCGCTCACATGTCCGGTCGCCGGCGCAACTGTGGGCAACGAGCCTTGTGCCACCTGGCCATGGTCGGATTCATCCCTGCTTTCATGCGCCGGACGCCGTCCGGAACTGCTGTCTCTTTGCAATCGCTTCAGGTCACCTCGGAGTTCAGAGGCGTGTTGGTAACGAAGATCGCGATCTTTCTCCAGCGCTTTGTTGATGATTTCTTCCAACCGGGGCGGGAGATCGGGATTGAGTCGCGCTGGCGCGGGCGGCATGCGATTCAGGATGGCGTCAAAAATGACCGCCGAGGTATCTCCGCGAAACGGCAACGTGCCGGTCGCCATCTCATACAGCACGACTCCGAAAGAGAACAGGTCGGTGCGTGCATCCAATTCCTTTCCTTTGGCCTGCTCAGGCGACATATAGGCCACGGTGCCGACCGCAGTCCCCGGGCTGGTCAGATACTCCAGGTCGTCTCCCGCCGCAGTGGCTTCGGCCAAAACGGCAGCTTCCTCCATTGGCTTTCCCGTCGCCGGAGTAAGTTTCGCCAGGCCAAAATCAAGAATTTTTCCGTGTCCCCGCTTGGTGACGAATACGTTAGCCGGTTTGATATCGCGATGAACAATGCCCTCACTATGCGCCGCGTCGAGCGCGTCCGCAATCTCGATGGCCAGCGATAGCAAGACTTCTGTGTCCAGCGGTTTCCCCGCAATGCTGTGTTTCAGCGTCACCCCGTCCAGAAATTCCATCACAATGAACGCTTGGCCGCCTTGCTCATCGATCTCATGAATGGTGCAGATGTTCGGGTGATTGAGAGCCGAGGCGGCTTTGGCCTCGCGCTGGAAGCGGCTGAGGGCTTGCGGGTCCTTGGCTACCTCGTCGGGCAGGAACTTGAGGGCAACAAACCGGCCGAGCTTCACATCCTCAGCTTTGTAGACAACACCCATGCCGCCGCCGCCCAGCTTCTCTATGACGCGGTAGTGCGAGATGGTTTGGCCGATCAATATAGACCCCAGCTTTACGGTCGCTTCATCTTACGGACGCGGCGGCGGTCGAGTCAATGAATCGGGGCTCTAACGCAAGCGTGTCGAGCCCTGAGCCCTTGGCCTTGGAACTACGTGTCTGCGGAAGCAATCACTGAGGTCGTGCTCGGCTTTCTAAAGTCGAGCGACGAGCGGCAACTCCTGTATGGTCGGCAAACCGGAAACTATCCAGAAACGGGCTTCTGGGAAATTGGCACGCCACTTCAAACTTCAAACCGCTTAAGTTAGCGCTTGTGGGGCGTGGCCCCCGGCCTTCTCTTACTTCGATCGCGGTTTCAGCTGTCGGCTGATTGCAGCCTGAACGCCCGGTCCGAGATTCACCCAAATGACACATCCGGATGGATGGCGGTATCGGACGGGCGTCTTCAGTTTCCGGGCGTTCTCGAGAACCCACGCAAACGTCTTCCTGTAAGGCAGTGGTTCCGATATCCCAGACTTTTTCAAGCCGAGTTTGCGAGTATTGGCGGCAAGTTCTCGTCGGGTAAGCGGTCCTTCGACACCGACCAAATCAGCCATTCCGATTACGGTCCCGGTTCCGCTTTGAATCAGGGCGATGCGGTCTCGCTTTGCGGTAGAAGTACCGCGGATTTCCCAGGTCTTGGCGCCGGCCAGGATCCAATCGATGAACGGGGAGCGAATCAGGAGACCACTAAGCATTTCCGGTGACTCCTTTTGGCGCAGATGAATCCACCCTGAAGATCCGAGGTAAACATGGGCTAACACCATCGGGGTTGAGTAGGACGAACCTCTTGTCATCCTCGAAAACGACTGCAATCTTCAGAGCACTGGCCAACTGGAGTCGTTTCTCGTCCGGCCTCTGGTCGAGAAACATGATCAGATGTGGAGGTTCCGCAAACAGCAAATGACTATATTCGAGCAGCTGGCCAAGCGCTGTGCGGAATGCCTGGGCAAGGGTGAGATTGCGAGTGACCTTGACCTCCCCGATGAAACTCTCCCCATCCACTGAAAACAAGACGTCCACAAAATTCTTTTCCATCTCGGCCGTGACACCTCGCTCCTTCAGGAACTGACCGAGGCGGAACTGATAATTTTGGTGCTCAGGAATGACCGTTCTTTCTGCAGTCCCCAAGACGTAGCTATACGCCTTACGCAATTCATCAAAGCTTGAGGGAGCGCGAGAGTGGCTTTTTCCATGTGCCGCTTTTCCCGCTCCGGCAGTCTTGCTCGTCTTGGATCGACCGAAAGTCAGTTCCTGATACAAAGCTTCGGGAAGTGAATGCTTGAGACGCCAGACATAGCGCATCTGCGGCCGGCCGCTGGAAGGATCTTTGAAGGTCTTGTGTTCGAGGTATTCCAGCTCACCTGCGTACACAAAGTCCTCGCTAGGAGTGGTCCGGATAAACAATGAGACGCGCGTCTCGGGCAGCCTCAGATTTACATAATCTTTGTGATCTTCGGTGACGTCCCGGCGAGTGACCCAGATGAACTGGTCGGCAAACAACTCATCCGCGTAGTTGTGAGCAGGGTCAAGTTCTTCTTTGTTCAGTGTTATGAAAATGAAATAGCCACCGTCCTTGCACTGAGGAGGCAGCCCGACGTTGAGATGCTGCTTCTGCGGGGCGTACTGGATCCCTACCGCAGCGAAGGCCTCTTTGCGGCCGTAGCGGCCGAACAACTCGAGTGGCAAGCGCACGGCGGTTGTTTCTTTGGGGACGATCACGAATCCCAGAGTCTCAAGAACTGCATTCGCCTGCCCGGGATGCGTACCCCCTGAGAACTCTGATTCCGGCAGCTCGACGCCGTGCTCGATCTTCACCGCTCGAGTAACAACCACCTTCGGAGGAAAACGGTGCCCCTTCCAGAGCAGATCATATTTCGTTGACTCGTGGGGGCCGGCTTTGATCTGGTCCAGCTTGGGCAGCAAAGCCTCGAGAGCACGCTCTACGGACGAACGCTTAAGCGGCGGTATCGGCATTTTGACTTTCGTTCTCCGAATCTGTGGAGGCCTCATCCTACCAAGAACATGGGTTACCGAACATTTGAAATTCATCCCAGATCAGCAAATCTTTATGGCCTCGAGCGTATTGGTGGGCCGGAATTGGGGCCGATGCGGGTGTGTGACGAGGAGTGTGACAGTAGCCGTCAGGCGTTCTTGATTTCTGCTTTCCTCTGCTCCAGGTAGGCGTCGATCGCACGTCTCACCAATTCAGCCACCGGAGCACCAGTCACCTTGGACAGGGTCTGCAGCTTCGCCATTTGGCCCGACTTCACGAATATTGCCGTCCGAACCATCGAGTCTTTATTGTCCTTCATAGCACCAGAGTATCCGTTAAGCATATACCTGTCAATATGATGTAGTATATGGTTACTACAGAGTACTATAGTGCCATATCTATGCCTGTACGCATATGCGACACTTAAGCATGGCCGATTTCAACCGAGTCCGTGCCGGCGGATTATATCGATACAATCCCGTAGCGATTGACCGTCTGAATCCTGCGTGCATCCAGAGGGACGGCAACCGCGGCCGAATGGAGACCATTAT
>OCZT010008011.1_pt1 | contig 10318 bp, 8 predicted proteins | sample 1539031 | NCBI WGS metagenome assembly OCZT01 (sample SAMEA3539308, study PRJEB22396) | soil metagenome | biome: tundra; feature: field; material: soil | place: USA | collected 2010-05 | depth 0.15 m
GCGCCTCGCGCCCGCCGTCGTTCGTGAACCAGACGAACCACTCCGGGTGGTAGCCGGGCTCGTGGAGCATGCGCTGGGCGTCCAGCCCCTCAGCGGCCTCGTCCGGGTAGAGGCCGCCGGGCAGGTTGGCCAGATCGAAGAATCGCAGGGCGATAGCTATGACGACGATCGCCACGAGGACGCCTATTGAGATCAGCGCCGCCGTCCGCGCGAACGGGAACAGCGATGCCGGAAGATCCTGCGCTGGTGCCGGCCGGGTAGCCGCGCCGCTGGCGGTCTTCGCCGTCCCCATTCCCACACCCCTGTCCGCCATCTTTAGATTGCAGCGGCTCGGCATACAACCCCACAGCCGACTCGCGCCGCGCTAGCTTGGCGGTCCCCAAAGCCGGATGGTCTTGTCGGTGCTCGCCGACGCCAGAAGCTTCCCGTCGAGACCGATGGCAATCCCCTGCACGCCCATGCTGTGCTCCCCGAGGGTTTGCACACAGCGACCGGAGGCCGTCTCCCAGAGCCGGATGGTCTTGTCGGTGCTCGCCGACGCCAGAAGCTTCCCAGAGGAGCTGAACGCGACTCCGTCTACAGGAGCGGTGTGCCCCTCGAGTCTCCGCACCGGCTTCCACGAAACCGTATCCCACAGCCGGACGGTGCGGTCCTGACTGGCGGACGCCAGAAGCTTCCCGTCGGGGCTGAACGCGACATCGTTTACCCAGTTGGCGTGGCCCTCGAGGGTCCGGACGGATCGACCGGTGGCCGGGTCCCAGATCCGGACGCTGCGGTCCTGACTTGCCGAAGCGAGGAACTTGCCGTTTGGACTGAAATCGACGGAGTTTACGTCGTCACTGTGCCCCTCCAGAGTTCGTAGGCAGTGACCGGACGCCGGATCCCAGAGCCGGACGGTCTTGTCCGCGCTTGCCGTGGCCAGGAGCGTTCCGCCGGGTTGGAAGGCGACGGCCAGCACCCACCCGGTATGGCCCTCGAGCACCCCCGTGCAGTGTCCCGAGGCCGGGTCCCAGAGCCTGACGGTTTGGTCCCAGCCGGAGGAGGCCAGGAGCTTCCCGTCGGGGCTGAAGGCGACGGCCAGGACTGTGTCGGTGTGGCCGTCGAGCGTCCTCAGGCAACGACCGGACGATGGTCCCCAGAGGCGGACGGTCTTGTCCGCGCTGGCCGACGCCAGTAGCCTCCCGTCAGGGCTGAAGGCGACGCCATGTACCCAGTGGCCGTGCCCCTCCAGCGTCCTCAGGCACGTCCATTTAGTCTGCCCCCCCAACATGCTCCACATGGGCTGTTCTCCGTCCGAATTCGGCTTACGAGCCAAACCAGAGCCGCCACCTAGCGAAAGACGGCCAAATGCATTCTAGCCACACTGGCGCAGTCAGGCGAGGCCAGCTGCTGAACCCTGAGAATCGAAGCTCAACCGCTACCGCCCATCCAAGCTGCCAGAACGCCGTCGGCGTACCACGCTTGCAACAACTGGCTGATTTTTGCGTACAATTGCGTCGTGGTGAAACGACTTGCAGAAGTAGCTCGGAAGGTCGGCGTCAGCGAGGCCACGGTAAGCCGCGTCCTCAATGAGAAGCCCGGAGTATCCGAACCGACTCGACAAGCAGTGCTTACCGCCCTCGACGTGCTCGGCTATGAAAGGCCCACGAAGCTGCGCGGGGAGCGGGCCAGGCTCGTGGGGCTGGTACTGCCGGAGTTGCAGAATCCGATCTTTCCAGCATTTGCAGAAGTCATGGGTGCGGTCCTCGCGCAGAGGGGCTTTACGCCGGTGTTATGCACCCAGACCACAGGGGGGGTCTCCGAAGCCGACTACGTAGATCTCCTGCTGCAACAACAGGTCTCGGGGATCGTGTTCGTAGGCGGCCTGTACGCCCAAGCTGACGCACCTCATGAGCATTACGCTCGCCTGGCCGAGCGGCGCATACCCACGGTTCTTGTCAATGCGTCCTTCGGCGACCTGGGCTTCCCGTGCGTGTCGTGCGACGACTCTGTGGCAATGGAGCAGGCCATGGGCCATCTGATCTCGCTCGGTCACACCCGTCTGGGAGTCCTAATCGGCCCTCCCGACCACGTGCCGTCCCAGCGCAAGCTCGCCGCCGCTCGTGTGGTAGCCGCCAAAGCAGGCGTTTCGCTCGAGCCAGAGCAGATAGCGCACTCCTTCTACTCGCTCGAAGGCGCCCAGGCCTCGACGATGCGCTTGCTCGAGGCAGGTGTCTCGGGGATCGTGTGCGCCAGCGACCCGATGGCCTTGGGCGCGATCCGCGCCGCCCGACGATCCGGCCTGAGCGTGCCTCGGGATGTCTCAGTCGTAGGATTCGACGATTCAGCCCTGATGACGTGCACAGACCCGCCGCTGACCACGGTGCGTCAGCCTATCGATCCCATGTGCCGTACGGTCATCGAGCTTCTCATCAGTCAGATCGCCGGGACAGCTTTCTCTCATGATGAGTTGCTCTTCGAGCCGGAGCTGGTTGTGCGTGGCTCAACGGCTCCTCCGCCTCATCGCGCTAGAGGTCGACGGCTCCTCCCAGTCGACGCCTCCTGAGCCGGAGATCACTCCGCGCATGAAAACTCCGTAGTAGGCCGCCGCCTGGTTCGCGTTGGCGTGGCTGTCGCTGCAGCCATCAACGTCGGTCGGGGCGTCCGCAGCGACTCTTTGTCCGCCCTGCGGTGGTGTCAGTTGCGGTGAGTGTCCATTACTTGCAACTTGCAAATGCTATCTGGAAAGTCCTACTGTCAAGATCTTGCGCTAAATTATTGGATAGTGTACTTTCTGCTCGCGGCCGCCGAAGCCGCCCGGCTAGACACCGGCCGCCCGACCGGAGCAGAGCTCAGTGACAGACGCGGTCCTCGCAAGTTCAGCAACTACGCGTGGCACTGCACGCATGGACGACCAGTGGTGGCGTCGCGCGGTGATCTACCAGGTCTACGTCCGGAGTTTTGCGGACGGCAACGGGGACGGCATCGGCGACTTGGCCGGCGTGCGGTCGCGACTCCAATATCTGGCCGATCTTGGAGTCGACGCCATCTGGTTCAATCCCTGGTACCTGTCGCCGATGGCCGACGGCGGGTACGACGTCGCCGACTACCGAGCCATCGATCCCGCGTTCGGGACCCTCGATGAGGCCGAGCGCCTGATATCGGAAGCCCGGAACCTGGGCATCCGGACAATCGTCGACATAGTCCCGAACCACGTTTCGGACCAGCACATCTGGTTCCAGGCGGCGCTCGCCTCAGCGCCGGGCTCGCCGGAACGGGCCAGGTTCTGGTTCCGTCCCGGCAAGGGTCCAAACGGAGACGAGATGCCCAACGGATGGGTCTCCAACTTCTCCGGGCCGGCCTGGACGCGTACGCAAAACCCGGACGGAACGCCCGGCGAATGGTATCTGCATCTGTTCTCGGCCCAGCAGCCTGACTTGAACTGGAGCCACCCCGAGGTGCGGGCGGAGCACGAGGCCGTGCTCGCCTTCTGGTTCGACCGTGGCGTGGCCGGTGTCCGGATCGACTCGGCAGCTCTGCTCATGAAAGACCCGGCTCTGCCGGAAATCCCCGCGGCGCCCAAGCCCGGCGAGCACCCGAACACGGACCGCGACGAGCTGCACGACATATATCGCTCTTGGCGGGCAGTAGCGGATTCGTATCCCGACAGCCGGGTTCTGGTCGGGGAGATCTGGCTTCCCGACGTCGAGCGCTTCGCCAAGTACCTCCGGCCCGACGAGCTGCACACGGCGTTCAACTTCGATTTCCTGGTCCAGCCGTGGGACGCGGCAAGCCTGAGAGGGTCGATCGATACCACCCTGGCCGCGCACGCGCCGGTCGGCGCTCCCGCCACGTGGGTCCTCTCGAACCACGACGTCACCCGGCCGGTGACACGGTACGGCCAGGAGGATTCATCGTTTGCCTTCGCCACGAAACGCGCGGGCACTCCGACGGATCTGGAGCTTGGCCGGACGAGGGCGAGGGCGGCCGCATTGTTGTGTGGCGCCCTGCCGGGCTCCTTGTACATCTACCAGGGTGACGAGCTTGGACTCGACGAAGTCCAGGATTTGCCGCCCGATCAGTTGCAGGACCCGATGTACCTCAGCTCCGCCGGCTCGGACCCGGGCCGAGACGGCTGCCGAGTTCCGTTGCCTTGGGCCGGCACTGACTCGCCCTTCGGCTTCAGCCCCGCAGACGCGACGGGCGAACCCTGGTTGCCTCAGCCGAGTCGATGGGCGGAGCTGACCGTCGAGACCCAGCAGCGGGACCCGCACTCGATGCTCAGCCTGTATCGAACGATGCTGAGGATCCGACGGAGCGACCCGGATATCGGCGACGGTCACCTGCGGTGGCTTCCGTCGACGGATACCGTGCTCGCGTTTGCGATGGGCGACAAGTTCATCTGCGTCACCAACTTCTCCCCCGGCCCGATCGAACTGCCGGCCGATTGCTCGCTCCTTCTTGCCAGCGCTGAGTTGGTAGGCGGCCTACTGCCGTCCGACAGCACCGCCTGGCTACGGCCCGAACGAGCACAGCTGCGCATCCTCCTGGGCCCGACAGAGGGAGGAGAATGAGGATGAAGTGATGGACTGAATATGGGCTCTAAGGGGACTTGAAGCTCAGACCGAAGTGAGATTGAGCGACAATCGAGAGGTAAGTGAGGAAATGGCAGCCAAGCACCACGGCAGGTTCAAGACGCTGGCGACGCTCTCCGCGGCCATCGTCATGGTCAGTGCCTGCAGCTCCGCAACTAGCACTCCTGGCGCAACCATTGCCGGAGCCGCCCCAACAGATACGTCCACCGCCCAGAGCACGGGCGTCGCCCACAAGCCGGTGACCATCTCCGTCGGCGTGCTCCGCCCGGGCGTCGCGCAGGAAACCGTAGACGCGCTGAACAAGCAGATTACCGAGTTCGAGGCCAAGTACCCCTGGATCACGGTCAACTCTGACGAATACAACTGGACTGCCCCGACCTTCGCGGCCCAGATGAACGCCGGCACGCTGCCGGACGTCTTCACGATCCCCTTCACTGAAGGCAAGGGCCTTATCCAGCTGAAGCAGATCGTCAACATCGACAGCCGCGTCCGCGCACTTAGCTACGCCGACAAGTTCAACGCGAACGTGCTGAGTAACGGACAGGACGCCAGCGGGCAGATCTTCGCCGTGCCGTACCAGGCATACGCCATGGCCCTGCACTACAACCGCGCCATGTTCACGGCTGCTGGCCTCGATCCCAACAAGCCGCCGACGACTTGGGCCGAAATCCAGACGGACGCCAAGACGATCGCCGACAAGACTAAGCAGGCCGGATACGCTCAGATGGCCGCTAGCGCCACCGGTGGCTGGCAGCTGACGACCCTGACCTACTCCCTGGGCGGGCGCATGGAAGCGACCGATGCCAAAGGTAAGGTCACCGCGACGGTGAACAACGCCGCCACCAACAAGGCCCTTCAGATGCTCCAGCAGATGCGCTGGACTGACAACTCCATGGGCGCAACCTTTGACTACGACTGGGGAAGCATCAACCAGGCGTTCTCCGCCGGCCAGGTCGGCATGTTCACCAGCGGTTCTGACGTCTACACCGCGATGGTCCAGACCAACAACCTCAAAACGGACGATTACGGCATCACCACCATCCCGCTCTCGTCTGACCCGACTGCCGGCGTCCTCGGCGGCGGAACCCTCGCGGTCGTCAACGTCAACACGACGGAAGCTCAGCGAGACGCTGCCGTCGATTGGATCGACTTCTACTGGATGAACAAGCTCCGCACCCAGGACGGCGCCGTTGCCGATGCCAAGGACCTTATTGCGAACAAGCAGCCCGTCGGTGTGCCGGCGCTGCCGATCTTCGACAAGGCGACCTACGATCAGTCCCAGACCTGGATCCAGTCCTACATCAACGTTCCGGCTGCCCAGACGACTCCGTTCACCTCCAAGATCTTCACCCAGCCAGTGGTTACTGAGCCGACTGTGAGTACCCAGTCGCTCTACACGACCCTCGATCCGGTGGTCCAGGCAGTCCTGACAGACAAGAATGCCGACATCGGCGCTCTTCTAGACGCGGCGAACAAGAAGGTTCAATCCATCATAGATAAGGGCTAGCCCACCACATTCGACGGAGGCCTGAGTCTCCCAGGCCTCCGTCGAACCCTCTCTCCTACTTACACCCCTCAACGCATCCGAGCGCGGCAGATCGCGTGCAGAAAGGCAGTAATCCAGGCATGAGCTCTCCGGCTGAACGGACGGTTGCGGCCAATGGCGAGCGCAGTCGCCGGCGACTGCGAGTCCGGGTCAGTAGAGACGGACTGAGTACACTGCTCTTCCTACTGCCGGTGCTGGTGATCTTCGGGTTCTTCTCCTGGTTCCCGATCGTCCGGTCGCTCGTCATGAGCGTCCAAGAAACGAACTTCGTCTCGGCGCCCACGTTTGTCGGGCTCGATAACTTCACCAGAGTGCTGGCGGACCCGCTCTTCGGCAAAGCAGTCGGCAACACGGCGTTCTTCGCCCTGCTTGCCCTGCTCTTCGGCTACCCGTTCCCGCTGTTCCTCGCGGTAGTAATGAGCGAGACGCGCCGCTTCAAAGGCCTGTACAGCGCCCTGGCGTATCTGCCAGTGGTGGTGCCGCCCGTGGTCTCCGTTCTCCTGTGGACGGTCTTCTTCCGCGCCGACTCAACCGGACTCTTCAACACGGTTCTCAGCTGGGTAGGGCTCGGGCCGCTTCCATGGCTTCAGAACCAGAGCACGGTGATGCCGTCAATCGTCATCGAGTCCACCTGGGCCAACGCCGGCGGCACGGTGATCGTGTACCTCGCGGCCCTCCTCAGCGTCCCCCGTGAGCTCTACGACGCCGCGTCGGTGGACGGTGCATCGATCTGGCAGAAGATCTGGCACGTGACGCTGCCTCAGATGCGAGGGATCCTGCTGATCACCCTGATCCTGCAGCTGATCGCCACGGCACAGCTATTCACGGAACCGTTCCTGTTCACACACGGCGGTCCGGCGAACGCGACCATGACCGTGCTGCTCCTCATCTACACCTACGCGTTCCAGAACAGTCTCGGCGGCGACTTCGGCATGGCCGCCGCGCTCAGCATCATGCTGGCCGCCTTCCTGGGCGTCTTCACCGGCATCTACCTCTGGCTAACCCGGTCGTGGAGCACAACGTCATGACAACGCCCAAATCGCCACTTCCGAGAAAACGCTTCTGGGGCCCACGGCAGGTCAGCGCGAACGACGATCGAGGAATCGTCGGTGCCCTGGACTGGCGCCACCGGAGGATCCGCTGGACGCTCCTGCTGATCCAGGGCGCGACGCTGGTGTTGTTGCTGGTCATCGGCCTTGGCCCTCTCCTGTGGCTTGTCAAGTCGTCGATCACGCCGACGCAGGACACGCTGCGAACTCCGATGGCGCTGTGGCCTCACGGCTTCGATCTGGGCTATCTCGCAACCGCCTGGTCGCAGACTCACATCGACCGCTACTTCATGAACACGGTCTGGATTGCCATCGGGTCGTGGATTTGCCAGCTATTGGTCGCCACGACCGCGGGCTATGCGCTCTCGATCCTTAAGCCGAGGTTCTCGCGCATTCTGACCGGGCTGGTGCTTGCCACCCTCTTCGTGCCTTCGATCGTCCTTCTCGTCCCTCTGTACCTGAGCATCGTGGATGTGCCATTCCTGCACATAAGGCTGATCAACTCGTTCTGGGCCGTGTGGCTCCCGGCCGGAGCGAGCGCGTTCAACGTCCTGCTCGTCAAGCGATTCTTCGACAACCTGCCTCGCGAGATCTTCGAGGCGGCCCGGGTGGACGGCGCGGGACCGTTCCGGATGTTCTGGTCGATCGTGCTCCCGATGTCACGCCCGATCCTCGGCGTGGTGTCGGTCTTTGCTGTCATCGCCACCTGGAAGGACTTCCTCTGGCCACTGCTGGTACTGCCCAATCCGAACGTCCAGCCGCTGTCCGTGCGGCTGCCCACCCTGCAGCCAGCGACGGAACTCAACATCTTCCTGGCGGCGCTGACTATCGCCACGCTGATCCCAGTCGCACTCTTCCTAATTTTCCAACGGATGTTCCTCAGTGGCGGCGATATCACCGGAGCCGTCAAGGGCTGACGGACGACTCGATGCTGGGCGCCAGGTCTCTGCGGAGCGCTCAGGCACGGATGGCTAGCCCTGTCGAAGGCCGAGGGTGTTCCCGTCCGGATCGCGGAACCAAGCGCCACGCGCCGGGCCGAGTTGGGCGATATGGCCGGTCGTCTGGAGCGGCCCTTCGGTGTAATCGAGGAATACGACGCCCCTGGCTTCAAGGTCGCGAACCGTCGCCTCGATGTCGGTCAATTCGAAGTGAGCAAGGGTGTGTTCGGTGACTGTCGGACCGCGCTTGAAGATCGATAGTTCGCTGCTTTCCCCGCACCGGAAGCGGACGGCGAATGGAGTCTCCCAGAGACAGGTGAATCCGAGCGTTTCGCCGTAGAAGGCCTTTGCCCGGGCAAGGTCGCTGACCGGCAGGGTTGCCACAACCATCGTCGCGCTCATCATCGTTGGATATCCTCTCGATACTTGGCCGCAAAACGGCGACAGCCCAGCGGGTCTACCTGCCGGGCTGTCGCACGTTGTCGCTTGGTTGAAGAGGGCCTGTTAGCGCCGCACCTTCGCCGTCTTGAAGACGAAGACCGATGCGAGCATTGATCCAAACAGAAGAGTAAACAGCAGCATCGGAAGCCCCTGATCGGGCCCCGACGGCGTGCTTGTGGTGGATGTCGGAGGAGGGGTAGTAGTCGGCTGGCTGGTGGCGCCCAGGAACGACTCAAACGGGGTGGTAGTCGGCTGGCTGGTGGCGCCCAGGAACGACTCAAACGGGGTGGGCGTCGGCGCGACCGTCGGAGCGCTGCTGGCAACCGGCGGGGTGGTCGGCGGGGTGGTCGGCGGGGTGGTCGGCGGGGTGGTCGGCGGCGTGGTCGGCGGCGTGGTCGGCGGCGTGGTCAAAGTGAACGTCGCGCACTTTGCCGGGACCCTGAGTCCCTTGTCCACGGAGTTGTCAATGTTGTGGCCGAGACCGCCAGCCTGGAGGCTGTGGTAGCCCGTGGTCGCGAAAGGCATCGTAGGGCCAATGTCGTAGATGATTACGCAGGCCGTGTACATGCCGGCTTTCGCATACGTGTGCGAGACCGAGCCCCACGAACCGCTGGGGCCTTTGGCTGGTGAGGTCGGCTGCATAATCACGTTCGTGGCGGCTGTGCCGTCTCCGATGTGGTACGTGCCAACAGCGTTGCCGGTGGCCGTATCGCCCCAGTCGATGGCAAAGCCCACGAAGTACGTCGCGCCCTCAGCGGGGATCCCGCCCCAGACCCAAGTGCCCGAAGCGCTCACGGTTAGCGGGCCGGTGGGCATGACGATGATTGAGTTTGAACTGCCCGTATGCGCCGTCGCGGTACCGACAGCCATCACGGCCAAAGTGATCGCGACTCCTGGTATCCCCAGTCGCCGCAATAAGCGTCGGCTGCCTCGAAGTGACACGTCCAGCTCCTTCTCCACCCGATGGATGCGCGTTGCTTCCGCGCTAAGTGAGAGCACGTTACTGATATATCCCGGCGCTGGACACGTCTTTGGGCACTTGTACCGACGCACGGTTTGGACGGTGCGGCGGGCGGGACGCCACTACCCGGAGGGGTGGGTGTCTGCGGGGATCGGCGTCGACCACCAGCTCTGGAATTCGAGCGTCAACATAAGCTGTTGTGCCTGACACGCAGGTCAGGCTCGCCCAGCTGCCAGGCGGAACGGCCTGCGTCGAGTAGACGGCCGACCATCGTATACAGGAACATGGGCGACGATCGCGACATGGTGAGGTCGGCGCCTACGTAAGCATCGGCCGCGCGCAACGATCCAGTTGCAACGCCGTGCGATCGTCAGTCCCCCAGGAGGGAAGCGATGAGCATCACTTTCGAGCATGTCCCACATCCGCACATCGCCACGCGGAAGAAGACGGGGCCGGCAAAGACCACCGACGAGAGCGTCGGGTTCAACGGCAAGATCGCCCTCGTCCTCACCACCGTCGTGGGGACGATGTGGTGCGCCTACGCCTTCTCGATGCTCGCCCTCATCGCTCTGCCGGCGGCCGCCGGAGGTGGTTCGCTGGCGCTCATCCAATGGGTCAGCCAGACGTTCATCCAGCTGGTCATGCTCTCGGTAATCATGGTCGGCCAGAACATCCTGGCCCGATCCTCGGACAAGCGCGCCGACATGACCTACAAGGATGCCGACGCCACCTTCCATGAGGCCGAGCAGATCCAGGCGCATCTGCTGGAGCAAGACAAGGCGATCAACACGATGCTCGACAAGGTGGCA
>OCZT010008012.1_pt1 | contig 10317 bp, 7 predicted proteins | sample 1539031 | NCBI WGS metagenome assembly OCZT01 (sample SAMEA3539308, study PRJEB22396) | soil metagenome | biome: tundra; feature: field; material: soil | place: USA | collected 2010-05 | depth 0.15 m
AACCCGCGACCCTCACCTTGGCAAGGTGATGCTCTACCAACTGAGCCACGTCCGCATGCACCTGGGTGCGTTGAGAACTGTAGCCGATCCTGCCGCTCATGCAAACTCGGCGCCCCGTTTTCGGCGAAGATCGAATGGTCACGGCGTTACCGTCGAGGGTCCTAGGGCAGGGTCCGGGCCACCCCCGGCCCGCGGGCATGGGAGGCTTCGGTCATGCGAGAAGTGGTGGTAGACGGAAGCCCGCTGACGATCGGCGACGTCGTGGCCGTGGCGCACGGAAAAGCGCAGGCCCGCCTGGGCGCGGACGTGCCCAGGCTGATGGAGACGAGCCGCTCGGTCGTCGTGAAGGCGCTCAGCGGCGGCGCGCCGGTGTACGGGGTGAACACCGGGTTCGGCGCGCTGGCCGACACGCCGGTGGGGGAGGCCGACCTGACCACGCTGCAGGGCGCGATCGTGCGTTCGCACGCGGCGGGGATCGGCGTGCCTCTGGACGATGAGGTGGTGCGTGCGATCCTCCTGCTCCGGGCCAGGACGCTCGCGGCGGGGTATTCCGGGGTGCGCGCGGAACTACCCGCCCGGCTGCTCGAGCTGCTCGCGCGTGACCTGCTGCCGGTGATCCCGGGCAAGGGCTCGGTGGGGGCCTCGGGCGACCTGGCGCAGCTCGCGCACCTGGCCCAGCCGCTGATCGGGGAGGGGCGGCTGCGCTGCCCTGGTGACCCGCCGTCCGGACGCCCGGCCGCCGAGGTGCTGCGCGAGCACGAGCTCGAGCCGCTGACGCTGGCCCCGAAGGAGGGGCTGTCGCTGGTCAACGGGACCGAGCCGATGCAGGCGCTGCTGGCCTTCTCTGTGCACGACGCCACGATGCTGGTGCAGGCGGCGGACGTGGCCTGCGCGCTGTCGGTCGAGGCGCTGCTCGGCACCGACCGGCCCTACGACGAGCGAGTCCAGGTGATCAGGCCGCATCCGGGCCAGCTGGTCAGCGCGGCCAACCTGCGCCAGCTGCTCGCCGGGTCATCGCTGCTCGCCAGCCACCGGCACAGCAGGCACGCGGTGCAGGACGCGTACTGCCTGCGCTGTGCGCCGCAGGTGCACGGGGCGGTCAGGGACGTGCTCAGCTTCGCCACGCAGGTGATCACCATCGAGCTGGGCGCGGTGGTGGACAATCCGGTCATCGTGCCCGACGGCGAGGTGATGACGACGGGGAACTTCCACGGTGAGCCGCTCGCGTTCGCCGCCGACATGCTGGCGATAGCCACCTCCGAGCTCGCCTCGATCAGCGAACGGCGGGTTGACCGGATGCTCGATCCGGCGTTCTCCCGTGGCCTGCCGCCGTTCCTGGCTCCCGCGGCCGGAATCAATTCCGGCTTCATGCTGGCTCAGTACACCGCCGCCTCGCTGGTCAGCGAGAACAAGGTACTCGCGCACCCGGCCAGCGTGGACACCATCCCGACCTCGGGCAAACAGGAAGATCACGTGTCGATGGGCTGGACCGCGGTGCGCAAGCTGCGGGAGGTGGTGGCCAACGTCCGCGCCTGCCTGGCGGTCGAGATCTGCTGCGCCGCGCAGGGCATCGACCTGCGCGCGCCGGTGGCCAGCCCCAGCCTCCCGCTGCAGGCCGTGCACGCGCTCGTACGCTCGTCCGTGCCACGGATGGATGTCGACAGGGAGGTCGCCGCTCAGCTCGCCGCCGTGGACACGCTGCTGCCAGAGATATGCCGCGTGGCCGCCGGAGCCTGTCCCTCGTTCCGGTAATCCTGGCTTTTGTTATGCGCTGCGCAGGAGGTCGTTTAGTTCCGTCTCGATATCGATGAAGCCGCTTTCCTGGCCAGCTGGCACGATTTGGTAGGTGCGCTGGAGGAACGCCGACATTGCCTGCGCTGGCGCTTCAAAGTGGGCCTGGCCAAATGGGGACGACAGCTCGATATTCAGGACCGTTCCGCTGACATCCGCCGAACCGATCACATCCAGGTCATCGGTTTCGGCGCAAGAGACAGGCGACGGCCACACCAGCACGTCACCCTCGCCGTGCCGGGACTCGATCCCGGCGGCGAGCAGGTCTCTGGCGAAGATCCACTCGACCGGCTCGTCGGTGCCCACGTGGAACGCCATGCGCACGGCGTAGGGATCGCTGCCGCTGTAGTACATGCTGGCCACAAGGGGGACAATTGTTTGCTGTGGGACAACAAGCCTTAGCCCAAGCTCGGCCGAGATCGTGGTGCTGCCGCTTCGGTTCATCGCCTACCCACCCCTACCTAGCCGGGTCCCTGTGACCATCGGGCTCTGCCAATCTGACGCCGCCAGCTGTTGACTATGACGCGTACGGAGGGTGAAGCTTTCCCAAGTGACTAACATTCCGTTTTGCGCCTTTCGTACCCAACCGGAAGACGAGCCTTCATCGTCGCCTTGACCTGGACAAATTCCGCTCAGCTGAAGGCTGCGATGTTGAAGTAGTTTAGTGTTCCTGTACGTCGATTGCATAGCCTGTGACTTTGATCTCATGCACTTATCTACAAGGCGTTTCAATAACAATACTTAGCGTAATAAAAGGCGTTCCGATGCGCACGTTTGCAGGATTTGGCCATTACTTAGCGTGACGACTGGCGGAGGTCCGGCGTGGCGGTCCCGGGCCCGCCGTTCGCCGGGGAGGCGTGCCGCGGGCCGGGAAGATGCGCTACCCTATGGGAACGCCGGGATGATGGTCCCGAGGGTTGGTTACCTCGGATGCGGTCCAGGACCGGCGGCGGGCGATTGGCTCAGCGGGAGAGCGCCTCGTTCACACCGAGGAGGTCACTGGTTCGATCCCAGTATCGCCCACAGATGCAAGGCCAGGTCAGAGGCTTCGCTGACAGCTCTCATCCTACACCGAGGATGGGAGCTGTTGCCGTTCTGGGAGGAATTTGGGAGATCGTCTTCTTCTGGCCGGCCCGGAACGGCGCGAGCAGGTTGTCAAGCAAGAGGACGGGGGAGCGCGGGTCGATGCTGGCTCGCTCCCGCAGCGAGTTTTCCCAGCGGGCCTGGAGGGCGGCGATCAGATCCTCCCGCATCCGAGGCGAGACGTGGGCGTACAGGCCGCGCATCCCGGGAACGTCGTGGCCTAGCCGCCGCTCAGCCAGGATCTCGGGGATGCTGTCCTCGGCCATCCAGGTCTTATGACTGTGCCGTAGCCCGTGGGGCGTCAGCCTGTCCTTGACGGGTAGCCAGCAGGCCAGGGGAGCATCGTCGTCTGGCTGCTGTCCGCTCCCCGGACAGTGCTCGTCCTTCGTCTTGTGGGTGACGGTCTTCCCGTCCAGGCGCAGCCTGACCGCGCGTCCGCAGGATGAGCAGTGTCCCGTGCCGTCCTCGCTCACCAGATGCGGTATGCCCCGGCCGGACGGGGTAGAACATGTACCGGCCGGTGCCGCCGTGCTCGCGGGCACAGGCGCATCGCTGCTGGGTGTGCTTCGCTGCCTGTCTGGTCAGCAGCCCGGCCAGGAAGATAGGAAGGTCGACCGGCACGAGCGGCTCCCAGTTCGTGCTGCGGTACGAGTCGTCCTTCGGCGGGAGCCGGAAGAAACGGCCCCTGATCTCGCGGAGCTGCCACTCGACGTTGATCAGCGTAGGTAGCACGAAGTCTCGCTCGAGGCCGATCGTCTCCCCCCATCGCGTCCCGGTGTAGCCGATCGTGACGAGCATGGTGAACTCGTCGTCCCGGCCACTCAGCAGCGCCGCCCGTTCGGCCGCGAGCAGTACCTCCAGCGGCGTCGCCCACGCGCGCTGCGGGCTGCGGTCGAGCCTGCGGCCCGTCCTGCGACCGCGGTTACGCGGCCGGACCGCCGGGTTGAAGGGAATCAGCGGCGGCCTGGCAGACGCGGCGTCGCCGAGGATGGTATGCAGCAGGCTGCGCGCATCCCTCGCCGTGCGGCGCGACACCCCGGCTGCCGCGGGCAGGCCGTTCTCCCAGACGGTGATCTCCTCGCCAGTGAGCGAGTTGAGCTGCCGTACACCCCCCAGTACGGCCGGATGAACCTGCCGATCAGGTACTCGCGGTTCTCCGTGGTGCTGAGACCGACATCCTGCGTGGCCTTCCAGCGTTCGATCCACTCGCTGACCGTGATCTCACCCGCCGCCGGGTCGTTCCAGGTGCCCGCGCGGACCTTCGCCTCCTGGTCCCGTCCCCAGACGAGAGCTGCTTGCTTCGTCTCGAAGCCGGACTCGCTGGCTTCGCCGCCCGGGACCTTGTACTTGACGCGCCACGGCCGAGGTCCCTTGCCGCGTTTCTCCGCATACGCCACAGCTCTCCCTCCGTTGGGCTGTTCTTTCCTGAGGCCTGGCTCTGGCTCGGGTTGCCTGGTCTGGGCGGTTGCTAGCGCCGGGTGCTACGTCTGCGGGTCACGGGCGGCCGGGCACCCTCAGCCATGATCTGCGCGATGTCGTCATCACTGAACCGGAGGTGCTCGCCGACGAACGTGCAGGGAATCGCCCGAGCCGCCGCCTTGCCGCGAAGCCACGACTCTCGGATCCTCAAGATCTCTGCCGCCTCAGCTGGTGTGTGAAGCTGAGCCATTTAGTACCGTCTAACCATTATAAATTCTTTCCTGCTGTTTAGCGAGAAAACTGAGGTCTGGTTTGAAGTGATTTTCATCGCGTTACTTCCTTAGTAGACAGATTGGGCCGTATCGGGACCGGGCCGATCTGGTACGCGTACCGGTGGGCCATAGTGGTCCGATGGGAAAATCGTGGTGACTACCAGGGCTTTCGCTACAAGATGCGCGGGATGCAAATTGTGGACGCGAGTTGCATTCCGGTGGCCTGCGTGAGAGCAGCGAGCCGTTTTGGTACCCATGCGTCGGCCGTCGGATAGCGGTACCAGAATGGTCCGATCCGATAGCGCACTCGATCACCAGCAGCGGGGTCCTGGAACAGGCCGGCGATCCTGGGCGGCAACTCAACTCGTGTGCTGCGCTTCGATCGAGCTTGAACAGCGTGCGGATCTCCCTGATCCTGATCAACCAGTCGGCGGCCCGTCGGCTCTGTTGGGCGACAGTTGGTTCTGGGACGGAAGAGACAGCTGGGCCGGTGTGACAGTTCCCGGCCTGCTTCTCACCGGAACCGAACATGCCGGCCCTTGTGCCGAGCATGAAGGCGGCTATTGCAGGCGGACGGACGGCGGAGTTCATCCGTGCCCGTCGCTGTCATCTGATCCGGTGTCGCCTGTCGTCGGGATCTCCTCTCTCGCGTATCGGAGATTGTGGTGATCACGACGGTAAGCAGAGGGCAAGAGATAGCCAATAACATGGTGAGATACACCGTGTGATAATTAGCAAGATGATGTCGGATAAGCGGCGCGGGCCGGGCTCATGATCAACCGGTCCTGAGGTTGTCCCCTCGATGCGGACGAGGCCCTTCCTGTAACCGATGCGGTTGACTGCATCCAACCATCCTTAACGGTGGACGCGCCGCCTCGGTCGGCGGAGGAAGGCTGGCGGCCAGGCGCGGAGCAATTGTCAAGACCTGTGGATGGGAGCCGCACCGACCCAGCGGTGATAGGCGTCTGCGTCGACGTTGCTGCCGCACACGATGGTGACTACGTGCCGGCCGGCGAAGCGGTCACGGTCTTCGAGGATCGCCGCGATGCCGAGCGCGGCCGACGGTTCGACGACGAGGCCAGCGTGGTCGAGGAGCATCCGCATACCGGCGATGATCGACGCCTCCTGGACCAGGACGGCGTCGTCAGCGACCAGGAGGAGGTCGTCCAGGACGGCCGGGATGGGACGCTGGCCGGCCGCCGTCAGCGATGGTGCTGGCCGAGTCGGTGGTGACGACGCGCCGCTGGCGCCAGGAGTGTGTCATCGCCGGTGCGCCCAGCGGCTGGATGCAGATCACCTCGACGTCGGGCGCCCAGGTGCATCCCCTTGGATTGTGGTGCATAATTATGCATGCCGATCGGATCGTTCATGGTTTGAAGTGGGATTGCCGGACCAATGGCACAGCAGAGACCCTTTCGCTTTCCGCGCTTCCCTGCTTAATTTGTAAGCTCAACGTGTCTGGAGCCTGTCGGCATCGCTTAAAGCGTCCATTCCAGCCGAGACAGTACAGGTAGCCGTCAGAACGAGATGTCACGGCTAATTTCCGGTTACCCTGGCACGGATGACGGCTGCGTGTGGCCTGCTCGCTGAGCACATGTCAAGAGGCGTTTCCTGGAAGTCCTGCTTCGGCTCTTCCCATGCCATGCCTCCATCTACTTGTCGGCATCCCTGCGCTGCCGTGATCATGGTGCCCGCCTCGCCGTTCTGGAGTCCCCCTCTACCAGCGACCCTGAGTGCGTGCTGGTTGGCTGGAACTTACCGTCGGCGCGGGACGGAGCGGAACGGAGCGGCCGCGGCGCCGCTCCGTTCCGGATGCTCTTCATCGTGGTTCAGAGGTTGATGACGACTTTGCCCTGGGCGTGGCCGTCCCGCATGTACTGGATGGCCGCGGGGGTCTGGCTCAGCGGGTAGGTCCGGTCGATGACCGGCGTGACCTGGCCGGACTCGATGAGCTTGGTGAGCGCGAGCAGGTCCGGTGTGTTCTCCGAGCAGATCAGCGTGGTCAGCGTCTGGCCGGTGAGCGGGGAGAGGAGCAGCGCCCGGAGCTGACGGTCGCTGCCTGCGAGCCATCGTCCGCCGGTCTCGCCCCCGACAATGACCAGCGTCCCGCCGGGACCCAGGACAGAGCGGAGGTGCTTGAGCGGACGGTTGCCTCCGATGTCGAGGATTACGTCATAGCGGCGCCCTCCGGCCGCGATGTCCTCGCGGGTGTAGTCGATGACGTGGTCCGCGCCGAGGGACCGGACCGTGTCCATCTTGGCCGTGCGGCACATGCCGGTGACCTCGGCGCCGGCTGCCTTGGCGATCTGCACGGCGAAGGTCCCTACGCCGCCGGACGCGCCGATGATCAGCACCCGGTTTCCGGCTTGCACGTGCCCGCGGTCGCGGACCGCCTGCAGGGCCGTCAGTGCCGAGACGGGGACGGCCGCGGCCTGGGTGAAGGTGAGGTTCGCTGGCTTAGGCGCTAGCTTGTCCGGCCGGGCGCTGGCGTACTGGGCGAAGGAGCCGTCGGCGATGCCGAACACCTCGTCGCCGACGTGCAGCGTCGTGACGGCCGGGCCGGTCGCCTCGACCCGCCCGGCGACTTCGCGGCCCCGCACCGGGGTCTTGGGGGCGCGGATCCCGTAGCCCGCGAGGCGCACCGGGTAGGGCAGGCCGGTCATCAGGTGCCAGACGCCCCGGTCCACGCCGGCGGCGTGCACGCGCAGCAGTACTTCCTCGTCGCCGATCGCGGGCCGTCCGATCTCCTGCAGTCGCAGCACGTCCTCGGCCTCGCCGTAGCGGTCCTGGGTGATCGCCTGCATGGTCGTCCCGTCGGTCGTCCGCTGCCTGGTCGTCATGGTAGGGGTGTTCATGAGAACTTCCTTTCCTGCCTGTCGTTGATCTCGGAGGTCTGAGCCGGGTCAGGCGTCGCGGTGCGCCACCCGGAGGGATGCCGCGCCCAGGGTGAGGGCGGCGTACACGGCGAGGACCACGATGGCGGTGCCGGGGTGCAGTAGCCCGGCTGAGCGGTGGACCGTCACGGCCGCTTGAGTGGCGATGCCGGGCATGTACTGACGCCAGCCGGCCGGCAGGAACTGGCCGACGGTGAGTCCCCCGATGATGATCAGCGCCAGGGTGGTGGCCGCTCCCGCGGTGTGCCGGATGAGGCCGCCGATACCCACGCCGATCACGGCGACGAGGCTGACCGCCACGGCTCCGAAGAACATGGCCCGGAGCACGCCGGGATGGCCGATGGTCACGGCGACGTGCTGGCCGGCGAATATCCGCTGGCCGAGTTCGAAGCCGGCGAGGTTGCCGAGCAGCGTCACGGGGAACGCGAACGCGGCCGTGGTGGCGGCCTTGGCCGCCAGCACGAGCGGTCTGGCGGGCATGGCAGCGAAGGTAGACCGGATCATCCCGGTCGAGTACTCCGCGGTGACCGTCCGTACGGCGAGCGCCCCGAGGACCACCGCGGCGATCATGACTCCGCTCATCGAGGCGCTGGTCGGGTCGAACACCTGGCGCTGCTGGGCCGTCATGGTGTGCCACTGGCTGATCTGGGAGAAGGCCACGGCGACGCTGAAGCCGGTGCCCAGGGCCAGGGTCAGGGCGATGGTGCGCCAGGTGGAGGGCAGAGTGCGGAGCTTCGTCCACTCTGCCTTGAGGGTCCGGCTGATCGAGGTGGCTCGCGCCGTCCGGGCCGGGGTGCGGATGCAGGTCGTGGCGCTCATGTCAGGCTCCTTGGCTGGTGCCGGTCAGCTGGCCGGCGTGGTAGTCGGTTTCGTCTCGAGTCAGCTCGAAGAACGCTTCCTCGAGCGACGCGCCGTGCACCGCTAGCTCGAGCAGGGTGATGTCGTCGGCGGACGCGGCGCCGCCGATGGCGGCGGAGTCCAGGCCGGTCACGATCATGGCGCCGTCGGGACAGCGCTCGACCAGAGCGCCGCGGCGGGTCAGGGCGGCGGCCAGGTCGGCCGGCTGCAGGGCCCGGACCCGGACGCTGGGGGTGGAGTTGCGGTTGACGAACTCGTCGGTGCTGGCGTCGGCGATGATGCGGCCCCGGGCGATGACGAGCAGGTGGTCGGCGGTCTGGGCCATCTCGCTCATGAGATGGCTGGACAGGAACACCGTGCGGCCCTGAGCGGCCAGCGACTTCATCAGGTTCCGGATCCACAAGATGCCGTCGGGGTCTAGGCCGTTGATCGGCTCGTCGAACATCAGTGTCTCGGGGTCGCCGAGCAGGGCCGCGGCGATGCCGAGCCGCTGGTTCATGCCGAGCGAGAAGGTGCCGATCCGTTTTCCCGCGACGTCGCTGAGGCCGACGATGCCGAGCACCTCGGTTACGCGGCGGCGGGCGATGCCGTTGCTGTCGGCTAGCCACGCCAGGTGACTTGCGGCGCTGCGGCCACCGACGATGGCCTTCGCGTCCAGCAGCGCCCCGACCGACCGGAGCGGGTCGGTCAGCTCGCGGTACGGTTTGCCGTTGACCAGGACGGAGCCGGAGCTTGGCGTGTCCAGGCCCAGGATCATGCGCATGGTGGTCGACTTGCCGGCCCCGTTGGGGCCCAGGAAGCCGGTCACCCGGCCGGGCCGGACGGCGAAGGAGGCTTCGTCGACGGCGACCGTCGTGCCGTAGCGCTTGGTGAGGTGCTGCGCCTCGATCATTGTTCGTCCTTCCCTTGATGTGCTGTGGTCTTGGTCGCCAGCCTGCGCCGGGGTCCTGAGGCGGCACTGTCGTGGCGCTGAGGCGGGACCTATGGTGAGGTCATGCAGGTGCGGCTGTTCGGTGAGCTCGAAGCGGTAGCCGAGGGGGTGCCGGTGCCTGTTCGCGGCGCCAAGCAGCGGGCGCTGCTGGCCCTGCTGGCGCTGCAGCGGGGGCGGCCGGTCAGCGCTGACCGGCTCATCGACGTGCTGTGGGGCGACGGGCAAGCAGCCAACCCGGCCAACGCTTTGCAGGCCCAGATCGGTCAGCTGCGCCGCACCTTCGGGGCGGCGGCGATCCTCACCAGCGATGCCGGCTATGCCCTCGCCGTCGGCCCCGATGATGTCGACGTCGTCCGCTTCGGCCAGCTGGTGGCCGAGGGGCGGCGGCTGGCGGGAGACGGCGAGGCGGCGCTGGCGTCAGCCGCGCTGGGCGAAGCGCTCGGCCTGCGGCGGGGTGAGCCGCTGGCCGAGTTCGCCGACGCTGACTTCGCTGACGCCGAGCGGGCGCATCTGGACGAGCTGACCCTGGTGGCGGTCGAGGCCAGGGCTGGAGCTGACCTGATGCTGGGCCGCCACGGGGAGTTGGCCGGCGAACTAGAGGCGTTGTGCCGGCAGCACCCGCTGCGCGAGCGGCTGTGGGAGCTGCACATCCTGGCCCTGTATAGGGCCGGACGGCAGGCCGAAGCCTTGCGCGCCTACACCGAGGTCCGTGATCGCCTGGTCGGCGAGCTGGGCATCGACCCCAGTCCGGCCCTGCGGGAACTCCAGACCCGCATCCTGGCCCAGGACCCCTCGCTCGCCCCGGCCAGTCCGGCTCCGGTCCCGGCGGCCGGGCCGCCGACGTCAGCCGGGAACCTGCGCGCCCGGCTGAGCCGCTTCGTCGGCCGCGACGCCGAGCTGGCCCAGCTGCGTGAGGCGGTCCGCTCCAGCAGGCTCGTCACGCTGACCGGCGCGGGCGGCGCGGGCAAGACCCGCCTGGCGGTCGAGGCGGCCGCCGCCGTGCGTGAAGAGCACCGGGACGGCAGATCGGAAGAGCACACGTCTGAACTCCAGTCACGCCAATATCTCG
>OCZT010008014.1_pt1 | contig 10316 bp, 2 predicted proteins | sample 1539031 | NCBI WGS metagenome assembly OCZT01 (sample SAMEA3539308, study PRJEB22396) | soil metagenome | biome: tundra; feature: field; material: soil | place: USA | collected 2010-05 | depth 0.15 m
GCGCCACCAAGTGGAAAGAGGAACTACAGGCATTCCGCAGCCTCGAACGCGACATTCAGAAACCCGAAATCGACCGTTGGGACGTTTCCACCCGCGAAGCCATTCTCGGCGACTACGCGCACCAGACCCAGCAGCCCCGTCTGTTCGGTGACGCCCCCGCGCTTCCCCCTGCCCTCCGCCGCCGCCTCGACGAGCACCGCAAACGCGTCGAACTCCAGCGCGGGATTCTGGACCGCCGCGCCAACTTCGAATCTCCGCTGGTAGAGCCTCTGGGCGTCCTGCTCCGCGTGCCGGCATCGCTCATCGAGGGGGACCGCTAAACCATGGAAGTCCTCCAGGTCCAGGGCGACGCCTTCAGCGAATACTATCTCCACAAGATCCTGCCGCAGGACGCTAAGCTTGCTCCTCGCCTCGATGGACCCGGCGCCGAGCGCACATGGAATCCCATCACGAGCCTGCTCCGCCACGCTCACCGCGAACTGCGCGGCAGCCGGCAGGCGCGCGTCACCCGCCGTGTCCTGCTCGACCCGCTGGCCGAACTCCTCGGGTGGCGGCTCGGCGATCCGGAAGCCATCCAAACCTCTCTCGGCGAAGAGGACGGCAGCCAGCCGCTCTTCCTGAACGGAAGCGAGAAAGCTTCCGCCCGGGTGCTGGCCATCCCCGCCGAAGCCTCTCTGGACCTCCCGCCCGAAGGGCTGCACCGACGTTTCGCCCCCGCGCACAGTCTGGTCCGCGTGCTGGAGCAGGAAGGTCTCACCTGGGGTATCCTGCTCAACGCGTACGAACTGCGCGTCGTGCGCCGTAGCGAGGGGTTCGTCTCCTCGCACCTCGCCTTCAGCCTGCTGGATCTGGCCGCCGACGTCCCCGGGGCGCGTGAAGCCTGGCGGTTGCTCTGGGGCCTGCTCCGCGGCGATGCCTGGCAGCCGGCGCCCACTCTTCTCGATGAGGTGGTCCGTCTCGGACGCGAGCACCAGCAGGAGGTCGGCGGTATCCTCGGCTCGCAAGTGCCCGCCGCCGTGGAGCGCCTGCTGCAAGGTGCGCTCACTCATCCCGTCAATCGGGAAAAACTCGCGCCGTTCCTCACCAGTCCCGCAGACCGCCGTGCCCTGCTCGAACACCTGCACGGCGGCGCGCTGAACTACCTCTACCGCATCCTGTTCGTTCTCTATGCCGAGGCGCGCGGGCTCCTGCCGCTCGACATGCCGGCGTATCGCGATGGATACGCGCTCTCCGGCGCGCGCGGTCTGGTCCGCCGGGTGATGGACCGTGCCACCGACCCGCGCGCCAACCCCGAAGCCGCCACCGGCTTCTACGAATTCAGCCTCCGCGCCCTCTTCCGCCTGCTGCGCGATGGCGCCGATCTCGGGCCCGAAGGCCGCATCCCTGCCTACGGCGGCGGCCTGTTTCACCCGCACCGGGAGCCCGGCTGCGAGTTCCCCGAACTGGACGACCTCCGCCTGGGCGATCAGACCGTCGCTCACGTCCTCGAAGCCCTCACCCATGTCCAGACCAAGCGCGGCAAAGTGACCCTCTCTTATCGCGAACTCGACGTCGAACAACTCGGGTCACTCTATGAAGGACTGCTCGAACGCACCGTGGATTATGTCGAGCAGCCGCTCTGGCGCATCCGCCTCGATGGCGACGTGGTCCTGGTCACCGAAGCCCAACTGTCCGACCTTCGCAAACGGCGCGGCGAAGTGGGTGCAGCCTCACCCGAACCGGAAGAGGACGACGCGGAAGACGAATCCGACGAACCACCGTCCGAAGAAGAGGAAGAAGCCGGCGACGAACCTGTCTCCACCGGCAAGAAGAAACCCATCCGCCGTCTGGACAGCGCACCCATCCCGGCCGGCACCGTCGTCCTTCGCCCCGGGTTGGGCCGCAAGCAGTCGGGCTCCTACTACACCAACCGCGCCTTCGTCGAATACCTGGTGCGCCGCGCCGTCGATCCGCTGGCGGAAGACAAACGCCCGGAGGAGATCCTGAAGCTGGCGGTCTGCGATCCCGCGATGGGGTCCGGTCATTTCCTGGTGGGTGCCTGCCGTCGCCTCGCAGAGCACCTGCTTTCCGCCTATCGCGCGCGGTACGCCGAAGAGAAGGCACGGTCCGAGGCTGCGGGCAGGGAACCGTACCCGCATGAACTGCTGGTGGACGCCAGCATTCACGCCGAGGTCGCGCGCGTCTGGGGCAACGAACCTGCCGAGATGGCCGCCTGCCGCCGCCTGATCGCGTTCTACTGTCTCTATGGAGTGGACAAGAATCCGCTCGCGGTGGAACTGGCGCGCGTCTCACTCTGGCTGGCGACGGCTGCGTCCGATCACCCGCTGACGTTCCTGAATCACCGGTTGGTCCCTGGGGATTCGCTTCTCGGCATCACGGTCGACGATCTGCTGCGCGGTTTCTACCGGAAGAAACTGAAGAAGGCATTGACCGGTGACGACCCACCGCAGGGTGAACTTCCCTTCTACTTTACGCGTGTCGAGTTGGACGCACGGCTCCACATTGCGTTCCGCCACTTGCACGAGATTGAACGTCTGGAGACCGAGCAGCCCGGCGATTTCGAGGACCAGCAGACCGCCTGGTTCACCATGCGGCAGGCACTGGCCGATTTTCGCGAAGCACATTCCTTGCGCATCGGCCGCGCGTTTCTGGAGGACACCGACCCGGCAGCCGACCCGCTGCTTGCCAACCGCTGGATGCAGGACATTCAGGACCAGCACTACGTCAGCGAGAAGACGCGGACGGCGGCGGCGGATGCGATCGCGAAGGGGAACGACGTTCGTTCCTTCTGTTGGGAACTGGCGTTCCCGGAACTGTTCTTCGAGCCGGAACCAGAAGGACAAGGCATCCGCCAGCGGGAGCGCCCAGGGTTCGATGCGATAGTGGGCAACCCGCCATGGGACAAGATCCGACCCTTTCAAAAGGAATTCTTTGCCCGGTACGATCCAGCAATTCGGGACTTCCAGGGGCAGTCTCTGAAGCGGCGGATTGGACAGTTGGCTCCGCCCGGATCGGAAGTGCTTCGGCGCTGGCTGGACTACAGTACGCTCCAGACAGACCTCGCGTTTTCACTTACCAAGGGTGGCATTTACAAATATCAAGTCGTCGAGGTGAACGGGGAGAAGACCGGCGGCGACCCGGATCTCTTTAAGATGTTCCTGGAGCGCTTACATCAACTTTCTCGGCAAGGTGGCCGCGTCGCCGTCCTGATGCCTGCCGGGCTGATTGCGTTGGAGGGCGTCACCGGCTTGCGGCAGTTGCTGTTCTCCCACACGCGCGTCGAGGCCATCTATTCGTTTGAGAACTGGGGCAAGCGGTTCTTCCAGATTCACGCGAGCTTCAAGTTCCTCACATTGATCTTTGAGAGGCAGCAAGCTGTCATCGAACAGTCGTTCCCGGCGGCATTCATGCTGCGGGACGAGGGATTCCTCGCACTGCCCGAAAAAGAACGGGAAGCACGTTCCGTGCGAATCAACGGCGACTTCATCCGGCTGACGAGCCCAGGGCATCTCTCGATCATCGAGTTCCGCGACGAAAAGGAACGGAAGTTCGTCGAACGCATTTATCGCGCTGTGCCGCCCCTCTCGAAGAAGCTCAAAGGCGAGCGCGCATGGAACGTGGAATTCCACCGGGAACTCCACATGACCGATGATGCGTGGCGGTTCCGTCGGCGCGAATGGCTGATCGAACGTGGCTGCCGTCCAGAGGGCAGCGCGTTCGTCGCTCAATCCGATGACTGGTATCAGTCCCGCCCCGCGGAGTTCGCCCCGGGCGTTCGGTACATCGTCCCCGAAGGCACGAAGTACCGCGTTACCTCGGTCAAACCGCCAGATGATGAAAAGAAGAAGGGCAGCCGTGGACAAATAGTGCAGGCAGTCATCGGTTTCATCCTCCGAACCCGCCTCAACGACGAACACGAAATGCCGGTGGTTCCCGATGCTCGTTACGTGCCGCTGTACGAAGGCCGTATGGTCCACCAATTCGACCATGCCGCCAAAGCCTACGTCAGCGGCGAAGGGCGCGGCGCGAAGTGGCGCGACCTTGGGTTCGCAGAGAAGGCGGTCATCCCACATTTTTACGTCAACGGCACCGAACTGACTCTTGCTGCCCGCGCCGGCTTTTGCGACGTAACCGGGCAAACCAATGAACGTTCGGCCTTGGCGACGCTGTTGCCGAGTTGCATGCCGGCAGGCAACTCCGTACCAACCGTCACCACGGACAACGCAGATTGCCATCAAGTCTGGGTGGCCTTCGCTGACTCCATCGTGGGTGATTTCCTAATCCGCCAGAAAATCTCCACGCACCTGAATCTGTTTTACGTCGAATCGTGGCCCCTGCTGCGCCCCAAGCAGAACACCGCGGAGTTTCAGCAACTGTTGCGCCACGCCGCCCGCCTGGTCTCGATCACCCCAGAAATCCAACTCGCTGAACCGGCCCTCGACCTCCGTGAACGCGCCCGACTACGCGCCGAAATCGACGCCATCGTCGCCGGGCTCTACGACCTCTCGCCCGCCGAGTTCGGGTACATCCTTACCACCTTCCCGCTGCTCGACCGCGATCAGCCGCCACTGCCCGACGACTTCTTCGTCCGCTGGAACAAGCAGGGCAAGCCGAAGCTCGAACCCCGATCCTACGTCACGCGCGACACGGCGCTGCTCGCCTATTTCCGCCATCGCGGCACTGCCCCGCCGGACGACCTCGCCGTCTGGTACCGCGATGAGGTAGCCGTCAACATGATCGACGACGAGTCCTGCCCGTACCGCATGGGCCCTATACGCAACCTCGAACAGCGCGTCGCCGAAGCTCACCGACGCGGCGCCATCGCCTACCTCCCTAGCAAGGCCAGGAAATGGGACCCCAACGGCCCTTACCAACCGCCCGACTTGCCTTCCGACTGGAGGGACTGGATCGTAAAGAATCCCGAAATTCTAGGGGGTCGGCCTACATTGCGTGGAACACGGTTGGACATCCACGCGGTCAAGCGGCTGCTTTTGACACGAACCTTCGAGGAGATTCGGAGATCCTACCCTCAGATGACCTATGCTCATATTTCAGTTGCCCTCGCGGCTCGCGAAGAGTGAGGTGATGTGATCATACCTTACGTTGTCGCCGACGAAAACATCCCGGGTGAGGTTGTAGCTGAGCTGCAGAAGCTCGGCCACAAGGTGTTCTGGATTGCTCGGGAGCACCCTGGTATCTCGGACCGGGACGTTTGGCAGATTGCGGCGTCCCGTAACGCGCTGCTCCTTACACGCGATGATCGATTCTTGCCACAGTTGAGTAAGGACGAGGTCCTGCATGGACCACAGGTCGTAGTTTTTGTCGCGAACGGCATTGAGAACAATGAATTGCAGGCAGCCGCGGTAATGACTGGTTTCATGTCCTGGTACTTCCGCAACCTGATCCAGAAGGACTGGCACTACGTGTCGCTTAGTGTTGAAGGAAAGAAAAGGACAAGAAGCCAATGTTGGGGAGAGGAACAGCGGCGAAGGAGTAGACTATGAACCCCTTGCGCATCGCCGAACAACTCCGCACCGATTACCTGCAACTCCTGACCACCACCTTCGCCCCGCGCCAGGAGCATCTGAAGCGCGACTTCCGCGCCGCCGTGGAGCGCGAAGGATTCCTCACCCGGGAGCCGTTTGTCTCCCTGGCGCTGCCCTATCAAGGTGCGCCGGCCCTTACTGAGCTGCTGCCGGAGACGCGGGAGCGGTTCGGCGCTATCGCGGAGACTCCGTATGCGCACCAAGGTGAAGCGGTCCGGCGCATCCTGGCCGGGTTGCCGACAGTGGTCGCCACCGGTACCGGGTCGGGGAAGACGGAAGCCTTCCTGATGCCGATCATCGATCACTGCCTGCGCGTGGCGGCGCCGGACACGTTGAAGGCGATTCTGGTCTACCCGATGAACGCGCTGGCGAACGATCAGCGCGACCGTATCCGCAAGCTGCTCGCCGGGACCAGCGTCAGCTTTGGCGTGTACACGGGCGAGACGCGGCAGTGGGGCCAGCGCCCGGAGGGCATCCCGGAGAATGAGCGGCTCATGCGCTCCGAGTTCCGCGCGCATCCGCCGGATATCCTGTTGACCAACTACCGGATGCTCGAATACCTGCTGCTGCGGGGAGACGGGCGCGCGCTGTTCCGCAATCACGCCGTGCGGTTCATCGTGCTGGACGAGGTTCACACGTACAAAGGGGCGCTGGGCACGGACGTTGCCTGCCTGGTGCGGCGGTTGCGCGCGGCCTTGGGCGAAGCCAGCCCGCTGTTCATCGGCACGTCGGCCACCCTGCAATCGGGGGATGGCGATCCGCGCACGGGTGTCGCGGAGTTTTTCGCGCGGCTGACGGGACAGCACACGCCGGCGGAGTCGGTCATTCGGGAACGGACAGCAGCTCCCGCGCTTCCCGCAGGCCTGCCGCTGGCTCCGCCGCCCGATATTTCGGCGGAAGATCTGGATGCCTTCTCGCCTGAAAATCCCGAGCGCGTGCTGGCTCTGGCCCGGAAGCTGACCGGCTCCAGTGCGGGCAGTTTGGAAGCGTGCTGGGCGTCCACCGCGCTGCCGTTTCTGCTGCTGAACTGGCTGAAGGACCCGCAACCGCTTTCCGGCGTGGTTGAGAGATTGGCCGAGCGTGCCGAACGCATCGGGGTAACAGACGAGGTCCTGGCACGGGAGGCACAAGCGGCGCTGCTGGTGGGGCCTTGTCTGGACCTCAAACACTCATTGCGCCTGCGTCCGCGCGTGCATCGCTTCCTGAGAGGACTGGCGCGGTTCTGGCGTTGCACGAACTCCACCTGCGGCAAACTGCTCGATTCCGGAGTAGATACGTGCGACGCCTGCGGCTGCCGGTCGCTGCCTCTGGCCCTTTGCCGCACCTGCGGATGGGACTTCTTTGTCGGGCGCGAAGAGGATTACGCCGGAGCGGCGACTGCGGTTGCGCCGTGGCTCGGCCGCCGCTCGACAAAAAGGACGACCTTTGTATATGATCCGCCGGGGACGGTGGAGGTCGATCCCGAGGAATCGCCCGACGAAGGCGGCGGGGAAGAGCCGGTGGAGCCAAACGAGGAGGCCGTTCCGGAATCTCCCGACGCCACGCACTGGTTGTGTCCGCAGTGTCTGGTGTTGACTTCGGACTCCGATGATCGGGCTTGCGGCTGTGAAGCGCGGCTGCGTCCCGTTTGCCTGCTCCAGGGCCGCGGAACCAACTGCCCGGTATGTCGCAGCCGGTATGGCCGCTTCGATGTCATTACGCCGGTCAGCCTGGGCAATTCCTCAGCGCTGACTCACGTAGCGCGCACGCTCCTACGCGAACTGCCTCCGGAACGGCGCAAGCTGCTGATCTTCACCGATAGCCGGCAGGATGCCGCTCACCAGGCGCGCTTCATTCAGGGAGCGGAACGGTTGCTCCGTCTGCGGCGCTTCATCCACTCTGCCCTGGAGTCCTCGCCGGAGCCTCACGATTTGCGGTGGCTGGAGGAGCGGGTCTACCAGAAATACGTCGAGGCGGGCGATTTCACGGCGCGCTGCTCTCGCGATGAGCGGGAAAGGCGCCGGCACACCCTGGATGGCGACCTGCTTCACGAGTTCGTGATCGCTCCAAATGTTCGTCAAAGTCTGGAACGGCTGGGGCTGGTGGAGATTCGCTACTCCCAGCTCGACGAAGAACTGCACGGCGACGATTTCGCCCAGGTGGTGCGCGTTCACCAACTGGATTTCGACCAGGCTTGTCTCGGCGTGAAACGGCTGTTGGATCTGTTGAGGACGCGGCGCGCCGTCGCGCACGAGGCGATGCAACGCTACCTGCGCGGCAATGACCCGCTGGCGAGGGAATACAACATCACGCCGGGGCGGGAGGTCGGCATCCCGGTGGCCTATCGCGAAGTGGGGCAGTCATCCGACCTAAAACAGACCTACAAACTGTTCAGTTGCTGGAACCGTACCGGCATGCCGGCGGGACCGCAGAGCGTCTGGCGGCAAACGCTCGACAACCAGGCTACCGAACAATCGCTCGAAGCCGTGATGCAGTGGATGCTGGCCGGTGGCCGGTTTCTCGTCCGCGGCAGGATTGGGCGCAACGCGCAAGAGGTGGAAGGAATTCTGCTGCGCCACGATGCTTTGGAGGCCTCCGTCGCCAGCAGCTTCACGCGATGCGACGTCTGCGGTCGCATCGAAGCCAACGGAACACCGAACTCCGGCTGCGCCAGGCCACGATGCTCCGGCGCGATGTTGCCGTACGCGGGTCCGGTTGCCGAAGGCAACTTGAATGCCAGGCTGATCGCCGAATCGTTTGCCCCGACGCTGCTGCCGGGAGAGCATTCGGCTGCGGTTACGGAGGAAGAGCGGCTACAGGCGGAGGAAGGCTTCAAACAGAGCCCGCCGCGCCCGAACGTACTGGTCTGTACCCCGACACTCGAACTCGGCGTCAACATCGGTGACCTCGAGGGCGTTGCCATGCGCAACATCCCGCCGAGCCCCGCCAATTATGCGCAACGTGCCGGTCGTACCGGGCGTGAAACCCGGACCGGCATCATCGCCGGCTTCGCTCGCGGCACGCCGCACGATGGCTATTTCTTCGATCACCCCGATGAAGTGATCACCGGCGCCATTCCGCCGCCCCGCTTCAACCTGGACAACCTCGCCGCCCTGGAGAGGCACGTCCACAGTCTGGTCTTGGAAGAAGCGGCGCTGGAGTATGCGAGTAATCTGGAGCCGATGCTGACGGACCGAGGCGAGCTGATCGAGTCCAACGTCGGCGATCTGATACGGCGGCTGGAACAAGCTGCGGCGGGCGCCGCAGCACGCGCGCAGAGCATTTTCGGTAGTGTCGCAGGAGTCACCAACGCGTGGCTTCAGGCTGTCACCACAGCCTTTCCCGGTAAGGTGAGGGCCGCCTTGATCCAGCGCGGGGCACTCATTGCGGACGCGGTGCGGCGCATGAGCGACCTGGGGCAACGCGTTGGCCTGAACCGGTCCGAAGAGATCACGGAATCATCCTACCGGCGACTGGCCCAAAAGCTGCGCGAGGACCACAAGCACGCCTACCTGCCATCTGTTCTGGCGGAGGCCGGACTGCTGCCGGGGTATGCGTTTCCGGGCGACCCCGGGTCGTTATCTCTCGGCTTGGATGCCGACGTCGTATTCGCTGGCCGCCTTCAGGCGCAGCGGGAGTTCTGTCCTGGCCAGACGGTGTACGCGCGGGGCCATCGATGGGTCGTGCGCGGCTTGGCACTTCATCGCCCTGGTGCATTGGGAACAGGACGAGGGGCGGAGAAATTCGCCTACACGGAATGTCCGGTGTGCGGCTTGGCGCAAGCGTCCAACAACAATTGCCGGCGCTGCAATGCGGAACTCGCGGCGGCGAATCTCGAAGCCTGGGATGCGGCCGCTTTTCAATCCTGGTTGGAAGAGGTGGAGCCGGATAGCGAAGAGGAGCGCCAGCAGGGCAGTTACGACGTCCGGCCCCATCCCCAGCGGGACGTTGGGGCGCAGGCGTGGGCGGTCGGCGACTGGCGTTTGGAATTGCGGCGCCAGGAACAGATCTGGTGGATCAACCATGGTCCGCTTGGATTACCGTCTGACGGGGACGGCGATAGCAACGGCACTCGTCCCGAAGGCTTCCGGATGTGTCCCACTTGCGGCGAGATGGTGCGATTGGTCGTACAACCGCAGCCAGCTCCCGATGCGCCGCGGCGCGGCCGAAGGCAGACGCGCGATCCACGCGCCGACCAGGATCCGCACGCGAAAAAGTGCCATGGAGAGCCGAGATCGGTGACTTTGGGTCAGCAGGCCAAGGCCGACACCCTGCGGCTCCTTGTAGAAGGCATGGAGGAGCAGGGGGAGGATGGAGTGGCCTGGGCCTGGTCGATCGGCACTGCCCTGCTCGAAGGCGCGCGCAGGCACTTCGAATTGGATGACGACGATCTCGATGTGATCGTCCAAACCGCAAGGAGCGCAGATGGGCGTAGCCGGGCGCTGGAGATCCTATGGGTGGACAAGATCCTCGGCGGCTCCGGCATTATCGACGCGATGGTTCGGGAGTTTCAGAAGGTGGCACGCGCTGCTGTGCGGCACTTGGAAGGTCACGATTGCCCGGTGTCCTGCTACCGCTGCCTGCGGAGCTACCGCAATCAGCGGATCCACGGCATTCTTAACTGGAGATTGGCAATGCCCTACCTTCAGGCCGCCGCCGCGAGCGAGTTGGAACCGCTGGCCGCCACGGCGCCGCCATCGAGGGGTGAGGGGCCAGAGTGGGATGAGGCTCGCCATGAAGGCTGCGAGTCGCCGCTGGAACTCCGGCTTCTCAAAGCGATACGCGCCGCAG